>Ga0055584_100002494_pt1 | contig 18177 bp, 15 predicted proteins | sample OSDHelmetaG_FD_58716 | JGI IMG/M metagenome (GOLD analysis project Ga0055584, IMG submission 58716) | Pelagic marine sediment microbial communities from the LTER site Helgoland, North Sea, for post-phytoplankton bloom and carbon turnover... | ecosystem: Environmental > Aquatic > Marine >... | reverse complement strand
ACGACCGAGCACTTTCTGTTGAAACAGCGATTGGAATCGTTCTATCAACTCACGCTGCTGCGCAGTTGCTAACAGCGGCTTATATTGGCTGGTAACCTGCAGCGCCAAATCCATTTTCCAAAGCAGCGGACGATCAAGCGCCGAGTTCTGATAACCCTTTAAAGCGCAGTCTATGCGCCCTACTGCAGCGCCAAGGGACTGCAGCAGTTCAGAAGTGAGAGGATTAATCGTCGACAAAAGTGAACCCTCCATCCAGCTGCAAAGACGGCAAAGGTATTCAGTATTGTCGTCACCTGCGATGGTCTCGATTATCTGCCCATTCACCGATGGCACTAACTGGCTACATTCGATATCACGGACATCATTTATCCTCAGTAACACCTCGTGCTGGCAAGCAAGCATGGCACGACTTTCAAGTGCATTGGATACCTTGAACACATAACTGACAATGGCGTCAGGCTGACCAACTGATATCCTGAAGTTCAGATCGCGCTCACCATCTAATTGAACAATATCGCCGCGAAGATTGTACAATTTTCCAAGCGCGTCAGCCACGCTTTGAATACTGATATCAGGAAGTACGCAAACCTTTTCAGAATACACGGAGATCACTTTTTTTCATTCAACAACAGGTCGGTTAGCCGCTTGTGTTACGTAGCGAGGATCCTTCGCGTTGTTTTTCCTGCCAGCGATCGACAAGCCCGACATTTGAATCCATTGGCGCGAGCATTCCTTTACCCTTAATTAAGTCGGCCGCACGCTCCGCAGCCATGATGGTTGGCGCATTTAGATTACCGTTAGTGATCACGGGAAATATTGAGGAGTCCACAACCCGCAATCCTTCGATACCATGGACCCGCGTATTCGAATCCACCACCGCCATGCTGTCACTGCCCATGCGGCAACTGCAGGACGGATGGTATGCACTTTCCACGCCTTGGCGAATCCACGCATCGATTTCCTGGTCTGACTGAACATTCGCACCTGGCTGTATTTCATCTCCGCGGTAAGCATCCATCGCCTGCTGACCGATGATTTCCCGACTGAGTCTGACACCCTGGCGAAAGCCCTCGATGTCATCCGGATGTTGCAGATAGTTAAAAAGGATTGATGGTTTGTCTTTAGGGTTCGCGCTCCTGAGTTGCACCCTGCCCCGACTTTTGGGCTTGTTATGGCCGACATGGAGCTGGAAGCCATGGCCATCAAATGCAGCGCGTCCGTCATAACGCATCGCGGCGGGTAAAAAGTGATACTGGATATCAGGTGCTGCGAGCCCCGGTTTTGATCTAATAAATCCACAGGACTCAAAATGATTGGTCGCACCGAGGCCGGATTTAAACAACAACCATCTTGCGCCAATCATCAGCTTACTAAAAGGATCAATTTTGCCATTCAAGGTAATGGCCTGTTTGCAACGATACTGGAAATAAAATTCAAGGTGATCTTGCAGGTTCTGCCCCACTCCCGGCAAGTCATGATGCACTGCAACTCCTGCATTCTGTAATACCTGACCTGGTCCAATACCAGATAACTGCAGCAGATGTGGTGAGCCGATAGAACCAGCACTCAGGATTACCTCTGCCCTGGCCTTTACCTGAATTATTTTTTCTCCCTGCTCGTATTCAACGCCCACCGCTGTTTTACCTTCAAGCAAAATCTTTCGACTCAATGCATGACTGACCACCTTCAGATTAGGTCGTGAAAGAGCAGGTCGCAGATAGGCATTTGATGTCGACCAGCGCACGCCTTTGTTTACAGTCATATGCATTGGACCGAATCCTTCCTGACGCTCCCCATTATAGTCGCCGGTGATACCGTATCCTGCCTGTTCTCCGGCATCAATAAATGCCCGATACAGTGGGTTAGACATTTCATTTCCATTATTTACACACAGTGGTCCTTTCTGAGAACGGTATTCGTCGCTGCCGAACTTCCAGCAATCGGCCTTTTTGAAATACGGCAAGCAATGACGATAACCCCAGTCCCGGGCACCACTTTGCTCCCATTCTTCAAAGTCATGTGCATGTCCTCTTACATACACCATGCCATTTATAGAAGAAGAACCACCCAGCACCTTACCCCGAGGGCAATGCATTTCCCGGTTGTCGAGATAAGGCTCCGGGTCACTATAAAACTGCCAGGCAAAACGCTTGGTATTCATTGGAATCGACAGCGCGGTGGGCATCTGTATAAATATACTTCGATCGGATCCACCAACCTCCAGCAACAACACCTGGTTATCGGGGTCTTCGGTCAACCGATTTGCCAGTACGCAACCGGCGGAACCGGCGCCTACAATGATGTAGTCGAACTGTTCCACTAAATCAGCGACAGCGCATGATCCAGTTCGTCAATCAGATCACCGACTTCCTCAACACCCACTGAAAGACGCACCAGCGAATCACCGATACCCAGCGATGCTCTAACATCCTCAGGCAAAGATGCATGGGTCATAATTGCCGGGTGTTCTATCAGGCTTTCTACCCCGCCGAGGCTCTCTGCCAGGGCAAACAAGTGACAGTTTTCAAGAAAGGTGGTTGCCTCAGTCAGCCCGCCTTTTAAAACAACGGTTACCATTCCGCCACCCGCACGCATTTGTCTGCTCGCCAATTCATACTGCGGATGAGATTGCAGGCCGGGATAGTAAACTTTCTCCACTTTTGAATGACCTTCAAGATATTCAGCCACTTTGCGCGCACTGTTGCAATGCTCGCGCATACGCAGCGCCAGTGTCTTTAAACCTCGCAGCGCAAGAAAACAATCGAACGGCCCCGGAATACTGCCAATGGAGTTTTGCAGGAATGTCATCTGCTCAATCAGATTGTCATCATCACCCACTACCGCAATTCCACCCACCATGTCAGAGTGACCATTCAGATATTTAGTGACCGAATGCATCACAATATCAAAACCATAATCCAACGGATTCTGCACATAGGGTGAGGCAAAGGTATTATCGCAAACGGCGATCAGGTTATGCTTTTTCGCAATGGCAATAAGCGCCTGAAAGTCCACCAGCTTTAACAAAGGGTTAGTCGGCGACTCAACCCAGACCATTCTGGTATTGGGCTTAATCGCAGCCTCCAGTCGGCTGACATCAGACAGGTCTTCGAAACTGAAGTCGATGCCTGCAGATCGTTTACGAACACGATTAAACAAACGGTTACTGCCTCCATACAGATCATCCATGGCAACCACATGATCACCGCTATCCAGAAGTTCAAGGATGGTACTACTTGCAGCCATGCCGGATGAAAATGCAAAACCCGCTTTGCCATTTTCAAGATCTGCCACACAAGCTTCAAAAGCGGTGCGAGTCGGGTTGCCCGAACGGCTGTAATCATAACCCTTGTGCACACCCGGGGACGGCTGAACGTAGGTCGAGGTAGCGTAGATCGGTGTCATAATCGCTCCGGTAACCGGCTCCGGCGTCTGGCCTGCGTGTATGACCCTGGTGGCGAAACCCTGTTTTCTGGATTGACTCATTTTGCTGGAATCCTGTATTAGCTGTTATCAGGCAGTGAGTGTATCAACAGTACAATGGCGCTCCAACCAGCAATGGCGTTCAGATGTATTTCACTGCCGATATTGACTGTTCTGCTGGGGCTGACAATATAATCAGCCGTCCGCCTGGACTCATATTCAGGCGCTGAAACGATACAATCACGTTCTGTTATTCAATTTAAAGTAACTCTAAGATGACTTTGCCGACACAATTTTCCATCCGTAAGGGCACTTTGGCTGATGTTAATGCAATTGCCCGCTTCAATATAAACATCGCTCGGGAAACCGAAGGGATCACGCTGCTAGCGGATGTAATAAGCAGTGGCGTAAGGAATCTGATGGCCCGGCCAGAACGTGGTTTTTATCTGGTGGTAGAAGCCGCAGATGGCGACTCGGATAGTAATATCGCAGCTTCCCTGATGGTTACTACCGAGTGGAGCGACTGGCGGAATGGAACGTTCTGGTGGATACAGAGTGTTTATGTTGCCCCGGCATGGAGACGTAATGGCCTCTATCGAATGATGTACGAACAAGTGAAAACCCTGGCAACGGCCGACCAGAATGTCTGCGGCTTCAGGTTATATGTCGAAAAAGACAACGAAGTCGCCCAGGCAACCTACCAGTCAATGGGCATGTTGCGTACACATTACCAGATGTTTGAGGAGTTAACACCCGGCCGTGAATTTGAAGAAACTTGAATTTACAATTATAAATCATTGATTTTAATAATATAATTGACTTCTCCTTTGACCTTATAGACAGCGAAGAGTATAGTGGTAATCAATTTCCATCAATGGTATCCATAAGTAAACATGTCTAACCTGCATATTCTCAAGGCCGTCATCTCTACCAGTCTTGAACCCATGATGAAACAAGCGGAGCAACAAGGGCTATGGTTTTTTCACACCACTGACGATGGAGAGGAAATCTGGTGCTCCCCGGGTTTTCTGAGAAAAAAACAGGCTGAGGGACATCTGATCATCGCCCCTGAGCACTGGGAGTTGCGGGACCCAGCTGGTTACATGTCAAAACTGGTGAATGACTGCCAGCTGATAATCGGTGAATACAATGAAATGGCGAGACGGCTGAAGATTGAAGAAACATTGGAGTTGATCAGTCATTCAACCAATCCAGCAGACGCACACTAATCGGTTCACTGCCAGTCCGCACCCCTGACGCTGGCCGACCTCAGCCCCTGGTCAGTAACAACCTGCAACGAAGTGCCTGGAACTGTCGAACCAATATCCACAGTGGCAAATGAAAGCGTAGTGGCATATTTTGGCGAATAAGCCATACTCGTGACATAGCCGACACACCCACCCCCCTGATCGAGCACATCAAAGGTCGACCTTGGCGCGGTAATTGAATCACCATCAATGGCCAGATTCACCAATTTTTTGCTCACGCCTTCTGTAGAAATACGCTCCAGCGCATCGCGCGACATGTACTCGGCTTCTTTACCAAGGGTAAAGAAACGATCAAGACCACATTCAAACGGATTGTTCTCCAGGGTCATATCGCTGCCGTAAGACATTAGTCCCGTTTCCAGTCGTTCAATCAGGTTAGGACAACCCGCCCGAAGATTATAAGCCTCTCCTTTGCTGCAGATAGCATCCCATAGGTCGGTACCTTTGCTGCTGTCCTGCAGATAAATCTCAAATCCACCCTGACCACTCCATCCAGACCGCGCCATAATGACCCTGGTACCCGCAATCTCGGTTTCAATAAAGCGAAAGAATCGAATGTCTCGCACCTCAGGCCCTATCACTTCAGCCATCAAATCATCGGACTTAGGCCCCTGAACCGCCAGTGGAGAAACGTCTGGCTCAAAAACGCTGACGTCCATTCCACGGCCAAACACAATCCCCTTGACCCAGAGCAATACGTCAGAATCAGCAATCGAAATCCAGAATCGGTCATCTGCAAGCCGTAATATCAGAGGATCATTGATAATTCCGCCAGACTCATCGACCAGTGGCGCGTACATACACTGCCCGACCTGACACCTGGATATATCACGAGGCGTAATCAGCTCAATCAGAGCTAAAGCATCCGGCCCCTTAACTTCCACCTGACGTTCCGCCGACACATCCCATATCTGGACATGATTACAAAGATGTCGATAATCCTCCTCAAGAGACTGGTAAACCGAGGGTAAAGGCATGTGATTGTAGACGGTAAATGCCTTTGCTCCCTGCTCCACGGCCCTTTGCTCAAAAGGCGTCAAACGAAGGCGACGGGAAAAAACGATATGTGAACTGCTCATTATTCTGGCCACTGGATAGCGTCAAAAAGAAACGGATAATAGCTTAATATTGAGCAATATCCAGTCTAAATTGCGACCGGAATATAAGTGTAAATCCATGTTGTCACTTACAGTATTAGTGAATATGTTAACCTCCCGACAAAGGCTTGAAACTACAGAATATGAACAAAAACTATAGCGATTTGCCGGTAATCAGCGGTGTAAATCATGTGGAGTTAACACCCATATCGATCCTCGCACGGACCAGTGATGCTTATCCCGATCATCTGGCCGTTATCTATGGTGAACGTCAGTACAACTGGCGGCAACTGGCGGCACGCGCCAAGCGTCTTGCTACAGGATTGCAGGCTATCGGTGTTGTCAAGGGCAGTACAGTTTCCATGATTGCCGGCAATACCCCCGAACTGATGGAAGCCCACTACGGTGTGCCAATGTCCGGTGGAGTGCTAAATGCAATTAACACCCGCCTGGACGTGGATACCATTGCTTATATTCTCGAGCACAGTGACTGCCAGGTATTAATCTGTGACACACACTTTTCTGCGGTGGTTAAAAAGGCACTGTCGCAGCTCGCCACACCGCCTAGAGTGGTAGATATAGTAGACATGCAAATGTCTGCGCCACAAGGCAATGGTGAACGCCTGGGCGATATCAGTTATGAAGAACTACTCGATATGGGCCATACTGATTGCGGCTGGGGTTACCCGGCGTCAGAATGGGATGCCCTGACATTGAACTACACCTCCGGCACAAGTGGGCGTCCCAAGGGCGTGGTCTATCATCATAGGGGCGCCTATCTCATGGCCATGGGCACCATAGCAGCCTGGCAAGTTCCAAAGCACCCGGTTTATCTGTACACGGTTCCCCTTTTTCACTGTAATGGCTGGGGACATATTTGGACGATGGCCATAATGGGTGGCACGTTTATTTGTAATCGTGTTGTGAGCGCAGAAGAAATTTTCGGTGTAATTAAACAATACGACATTACTCACTTTGGCGCCGCCCCTATCATTCTCTCCATGTTGGCCAACGCACCGCCAGAAATAAAATTTCGACCTGAATATACAGTGCAGGTAATGACCGCAGGCGCACCGCCGCCGAGTAAGGTACTCGAGCAGACCGCCAGCCTCGGCATCAACGTCATCCATGTTTATGGACTTACCGAAACTTATGGTCATGTAATGTTTTGTGACTGGAACCCGGATTGGAATGATCTTTCCGTAGAACAGCAGGCAGAAATTAAAGCCCGGCAAGGTATCAGATTCCCGATGATGGAAGCTGCCAGAGTGCTCGATGTTGCAACAGGCAAGGAAGTGCCGGCCGATGGCAAAACTATGGGCGAGGTAGTGTTAAGGGGCAATACCACAATGAAAGGCTACTATAAGAACCCGGAAGCTACTGCTGATGCCTTTAAGAATGGCTGGTATCACAGCGGTGATCTTGCCGTGGTCTATGAAGACGGTTATATACAAATAAAAGATCGACTGAAAGATATTATCATTTCCGGCGGCGAGAATATTTCATCCATAGAAGTAGAATCCGTCATATATAAACATCCCAAGGTAGCCGCTGCAGCGGTGGTTGCCAAGCCCGATGACAAATGGGGTGAAACACCATGCGCTTTTGTTGAACTTAAATCTGGAGAAAAGTGCAGCGATGAAGAGATTATGCAGTTCTGCAAAGACAACATGGCGGGCTTCAAACGTCCTCGTTATGTGGTATTCATGGAGCTGCCGAAAACATCCACTGGAAAAATCCAGAAGTTTGCTCTGCGCGAGCTGGTACTAAGCGGTCAGGTCTGATCACCTGGCGCGATCTATTTACTGAATGAAACAATATTTAATATGAACCAGATAAAAAAAGTAGCTGTGCTCGGTGCGGGCACTATGGGATTCGGGATTGCAGGGGTTTGCGCAAATGCGGGATGTGAGGTTCTTTTGCTGGATCTCGATAAATCGACGTGCGACGCCGCAAAAGAACGACTGGTGGCTGGCCGCTCGCCTGTAGTCCAGGACGAAGCTGTACTTGAGAGAATTAACACAGGATCCTTTGACGATGATCTGGATAAAATATCTGATTGTGACTGGATATGCGAAGTAGTTATTGAAAATATTGAGATCAAGCGAGACCTGTTTAAACGTGTAGAAGCCGCCAGATCAGATGACTCGATCATCAGCAGTAATACTTCCGGCATTCCTTTGCGCGATATATATCGCGATATGCCAGATCGACTGCAGCAGGATATTGCGGTGACGCATTTCTTCAACCCTGTACATATTATGCGGTTGGTAGAACTTGTCCCCGGTGAACAAACCAGACCGGAAGTGATTTCCACGCTCGCCGATTTTCTCGGTAATACCCTGGGTAAAGGCGTCGTCTACGCAAAAGACACTGTCAATTTCATTGGCAACAGAATTGGCTGCATGTGGATGCTCTCGGGACTGCACTTCGCCGAAAAAGCAATGGAATCCGATGGACTCAACATCGAAACTATTGACGCCTTAATGTCTACACCAATTGGGCTCCCGCCCACCGGGCTATATGGCCTGGTTGACCTGATCGGTCTGGACGTCATGTATAACGTCGGCAAGAACCTGGAAGTTAACCTGCCGGCAAACGACATTGGCCGAGACTACATTAGTCTTACCCCTAATGTTCAACAACTGTATGTGAGAGGCCAGCTCGGACGTAAGACCGGTGGCGGTTTTTACAAACTGACTCGCCATGATGACGGCACTAAGACCATGGAAGTTTTTGACCTGCAGAAGGACAGCTGGCGCGAATCCCAGAGCGCGAGACTGGACGACAATGAAAACACAATGCAGACATTATGGGATACAAATAGTGCAAACGGCAGGTTTATCCGCGAAATAATGACCAACACGCTCTTCTACAGCGCCAGCCTGGTTCCGGAAATTGCAGATGATATTGTCAATGTCGATCGGGCCATGCGCTGGGGATTTGGATGGAGTAAGGGACCGTTTGAGTTAATCGATCAACTCGGCGTTGAAAAACTGGTAGACAGTATTCGTCACAAAGGGTGGCAGCCACCTGAATTGATTCAAATCCTGCTGGACAAGGGCGAAACGAGTTTTTACCGAAACCAGGGCACTGAGTTTTTTGGGGTCGATGGTGCCTGGCATAAAATATCATAAAAAGGTTCACTGATAGCGCCTGAGGCTGGCGGCAATTCCAGCCCGGGCGAATCAACCTGTATTGGCCATCTATAATTGCTTTTCCATGAACAACGATAACTCGTTATTGTCGTGGATGTAACTGGCAAAGGGCCCTCGACAGGCATAACCCAGCTTTTCATACAGTCCCAGGGCCTCCGGTTGCTGATGACCGGTTTCCAGTCGAAGCACTTTAACCTTCCTGTCGATAGCAGCGGCTTCGAGGCCACGCATCAATGCTTCTGCAATACCCCTGCCCCGCGCCGCATTACAGACATACACCCGTTTAATCTCTCCATAGGAAATATCATCCTGCAGAAATTTTACCGCACCACACCCCACTACCTGCGCATCTATACTGGCCCCTAGAAATACCACATTCTGTTTTTTCAACTCGTCCACTGAATCAATATAGTTGGATTCGGAAGGATAGATTTTTTCAAGATACTCGTTAAGCTGTTGTAATAAGTACTGAACTGAATCTTCTTCCGGAGAAATCGGGGCAATTTCAATCATGAAATTCGACTTATCCTATCTTCCCTTCCACACTGGCGACCGTTTCTCGGCAAACGCCTTCGCTCCTTCCAGCTGGTCTTCACTATCGTAAAGCTTACGTACAGTTTTGATCTCTGAGTTATGCAGCATGTTAAATGATTCCTGTACAGTCCTGGTTTCAGTTTGTCTTATCGTTTCCTTAATTGCGGCAAAAACAAGAGGGGGGCCGCTGGCAAGAAGCCTTGCCAGCTCCCATGCCCGCTCCATTAGCTTCTCGGGCTGCAAAATCTCATTCACCAACCCCCAGTGGTGCGCCTCTTCTGCATCCATCCATCGCCCTGTGAGCAAAAGATCCATGGCGACATGATAGGGTATTCTTTTAGGTAGTTTTATAGTTGCCGCATCGGCGAGCGTACCCGCGGTAATCTCAGGTAAGGCGAAACTTGCTGTTTGTGACGCCAGAATCATATCCGCCGAAATGGCCAGTTCAAATCCTCCACCACAGGCAATGCCATTCACTGCGGCAATCACTGGTTTGTTTAAATCAGGCAATTCCTGCAAACCACCGAAACCACCCAGGCCATAATCTGATTCTACTGACTCACCGGAAGCTGCCGCCTTGAGGTCCCATCCTGCACAAAAGAACTTTTCACCGCCACCGGTAATAATCGCAACCCGAAGGTCGGAATTATCACGAAATCCAGCAAATACTTTTCCCATCTCCTGGCTGGTTGCAACATCAATTGCATTGGCTTTTGGGCGATCCAGAGTTACTTCCAGAATGGCACCATCAATTCGAGTTTTTACTGGGATTTCATTCATGTCAAATTACAATTAAAAAGTTTGATCTTCGGTGCTCCGCAGGACAAGCAGCGCGTCCGCAACCACCGCACCGCAGCCCTCTGGACCCACAATTAATGGATTGATATCAGCTTCAACAAGCTGCATACGATGGGCTTCTACAAAACTGACAAGATGATGAACACAGCGTACGACAGCATCAACATCCCCAGCTGGCTTACCCCGATATCCAAGCAGCAAGGCATTAACGCGCAGCTTTTCAACAGCCGCCAGAATCTGTGCATCGGAAACTGGCAGTAAAAGAACCTGACGATCGCCCACAAGCTCGACCAGAGTACCGCCAAAACCAATCACTATATAGTGACCGAAATCAGAATCATAACTCACACCTAGAAGAATTTCCGCCACGCCGTCCTGCAGCATTTCTTCAACAATAATTTCGCTGGTAATATTGAACAACCTTTCACCGTGTAAAGCCACCTCCTCGACTGACTGCACATTAAGTACCACACCTCCAATGTCAGATTTATGTGCCACATGACTTCCGCTGACCTTCAATACAACGGGAAAGCCAAATTCCTCAGCTGTTTGAGTGGCGGCCATAACATTATCTACGACCACACCTCTGGCAACGGTCAGGCCATATTCCTTCAAATACTCCTTGGCAACATGTTCTGCAATATAAACATGATCAGGTAATTGTGACTCATTTTCGACCGGATATGCTTCTGGCACCGGATCAAAGTAACGACAAACTCTGATTGATGCTTCAATAGCATCCAACGTCGAACTAATTCCCATCATCGGGGCAACACCCGCAGCAATCAGGGCATGCCGAACTTCACTTGTCATGTTTTCTGCCATGGTGCAGACAACTGCGCCTTTCTTTCCACTAGCCACACATGCATCAGCAAATGCTTCTCCCGCCACGATCCACTCTGACATATCGCAGTCATTTACGCAGGGATAATCAAGGATAAGCAATGTGAGGTCGAAATCACCCTGCAGCATCGCTGCAAAGGTGTTAAACATTCTCTCTCTGTCTCCCCAGATAAACGTATGGTAATCCAGAGGATTATCCACGTTTACAAACGCATTAAGAGTCTGCTGTACTCTTTTTCTGTGCTCCGCTTCAAGTGGAGGAAAAGTAATCACCCTGCTTTCTGCCAAATCGGCAATTAAAGAGGCTTCTCCACCAGAACAACTCATTGAGGCGATTTTATTACCTTGCAATGGTCCAACAATAGAAACCAGTTTCAAGGCTTCGAGAAATGCCTCAATATTCTGAACTTGTCCGACCCCTGTTCGTTGAAACAGGCTGTCATAAAGCCCGGATTCACCTGCTAGAGTGGCTGTATGACTTAAAGTTATTCGAGCACCAATATTAGACCGACCTGTTTTTAGCGCAATCACCGGCTTGCCCTTTTTCGCCGCTTTGCCAGCCAGCGCGATGAATAACGTCAAATCTTTCAACCCTTCGATATGGATGCCAATCGCGGTGATCCTGGAATCGTCCAAAACGGCGTCGATACAGTGTTCAATCCCGACCATCGCCTGGTTGCCCACTGTTACTATCAAGGCAATGGAGAGTCCACGCTGCTGCATAGTGAAATTAACACTGACGTTTCCACTCGAAGAAAAAATTGCCACGCCTTGTTGACAACTTCTCAGTCCATGCTGATCGGGCCAAAGGGCTGCACCACTCATGGCATTGATAAAGCCATAACAGTTGGGGCCGATCACGGGCATTTCCCCTGCTGCGTTTAAAAGCCGATCATGAAGATCTGAAGCACCTACTTCCTGAAACCCTGAGGCATAACAGATCACTCCACCTGCACCCATTGCCGCCAGCTCAGAGACGCAATCCACAGTAGACGCCGCTGGTATGGCGACAAAGGCTATATCAGGCGGACCCGGAAGATCAGCAATACTGGCATAGCAGTCGACATGCGCCAGCTGATTCCTGTTTGGATTGACTGGCCATATCGCACCTTTGAACCCCATCTTTTGACATTGCTGGACAACTCTTTCCGCTTCACGACCGCCGACCACCGCGATAGATTCAGGATTAAAACAACGTGCCAGGTCCATCACTAAGCTGCTCCTTGCATGGCCGCTCTAATTCTGACTTTCACGTGGCCGCAGAATGGAACGAGAAATAATCAACCGTTGTATTTCGCTGGTGCCCTCCCAAATACGTTCTACCCGTGCATCTCGCCAAATCCTTTCTAAAGGAAGGTCTGACATTAACCCCATACCACCATGTATTTGCAGCGCTTCATCTGCAATAAATGCCAAAGCTTCGGTAGAAGCCAGCTTGGCAAGGGCAGCATCCATATCAGACATTCTGTTCTGGCTCGCCTTGAAAGCGGCATCAAACACAATCAGCTCCGCCGACCGCCTTCGAAGTTCCATATCTGCCAGCTTAAACGAGACTCCCTGAAACTTACTGATTGTCTGATTAAACTGCACCCGTTGAGAGGCATAGTCCGCAGATAACTCAAAAGCACGATCACATCGACCAAGGCAAATAGCTGCGACCTGAAGACGGGTATTCCCTAACCAGTCGTTAGCTACTTCGAATCCCTGATCAACTTCACCAAGCACCTGGGAAGCCGGTATCCGACAACTATCGAATTCCAGCACGCTATTGTGATAACCACGATGAGAAACATTGTCATAACCCTTGCGAACAACAAAGCCCGGGGTACCCATATCAACAAGAAATGAGGTTATCTTCTTGCGCGGTCCGCGGTGAGTTTCTTCGACCCCCGTCGCAGCAAAAAGAATAACAAAATCAGCGACATCTGCATGACTAATAAAGTGCTTTGTGCCATTAATGATAAAGTCGTCGCCTTTTCTTTCAGCCCGGCAGGCCATCGACCGCACATCCGAACCGGCGCCAGGTTCAGTCATTGCAAGACAATCGACCTTGTCTCCCCGAATACAAGGATACAGATACTTTTCGCGCTGTTCGCCTACACAGGCCTGCAGAATATTACTCGGTCTGCCAACTGTGTACTGCAGCGCGTAGCTGGCACGACCAAGTTCCCGATCAAGCATGCACATTGACAACGGATCAAGCCCGCCACCGCCCAATTCTTCAGGCATATTAGCAGCATATAGACCAATCTCCCTGGAACGGTCGATGACCTGCTGACGAAGCTCTGCTCGAACATTATTGTCCCGTTCCACCTCAGCTTCATAAGGATACAGTTCTTCCTCCACAAACCGACGAGCGGTGTCGATGAGCATCTTCTGCTCTTCACTATATTCAAAGTTCATGATCTACTCTTCATTATTTTATATATCCAGGCTACCAACGTTTTCAAGGTGGCCATCCACTGAAATATATTGACCAGTGATTTTCGAGGCGGCGCTTGAAGCAAGAAATAAGGCGGTTTGAGCGATATCATCTGCGTCGATCATCGTTCTGAGCGAAACACTTTGCGTATAGGTGTTTCGAATGTGTTCCTCCGATACGCCCTTTGCCAGAGCTTCATCTGCAATTACCTTATCCATGCGAGCACCATCAACTGTGCCTGGACAAATTGCATTTGCTCGAATGCCATAAGGTCCTAATTCCATCGCCAGAGATTTTGTTAATCCTATTACTGCCCACTTTGCCGCAGCGTAAGGGGCCCTTAATGGATATCCATGCCATCCCGCAGTAGAAGATAGACTGATGATTGAGCCGCTTCCCTGAACCTTCATTAAGGGAATGCAGTATTTACTGCATAAGAAAGTCGACTGCAAATTCACGTCAATACAGCGTCTCCACTCGTCAAGCTTGATGTCCTCAACCGCGCAGGTAGGTCCTTTTATTCCAGCACAATTCAAAAGCACGTCGATGCCGCCAAATATTTTTTGCTGAGCCTTAAAAATATCGCTTACCGACTGCTCGTCAGAAACATCAGCAACCGAACAATGAATCCGCTTTTCTCCTTGTTGGTCGCAAAACCGCTGAACCGCCGGATGATCAATATCGACCACATGAACATTTGCTCCCTGGTTTTTGAATGAGCACGCGATACTGCGCCCTATGCCGCTGGCTCCGGCAGTAATCAGGACTCGATAATCGACGAATTGCATGTTGTGCCCGCTCATCAGGAGGTTAAGGTTTATTTTTACTATCGGTAAAGTTTATTGGGGCGACTTTGCCTGCGCCGGAACAGTGTTTCAAGACTGATTTGCGTCAACTTCTTTTGCGATTAATGCCTGTAACTCAACAAGCGCACGGTTCATCTGTAAATCACCCGCATTCCAAACAGACTGGACTCTGTCAATACCGTATTTAACCTGTAGTTTTTCCAGTCGAACCTTACTCCGGAAAGCTCGTCCTTCAGCACTGATATTCTGCGGACCATCGTGAACAAACAATTCGGAACATATCTGCTCTACCTCATGGTCTGGAGTAATACCATGATCCTGTACGATGTGTCCCTGGGGTGTACAGTTCGTCGCTGTGGTGATACGTAAAGCACCACCAATCTGACCTCCAAGAGGAAATACCTGCTGCATGCTCCCTTTACCACCGGATCTCGTCCCGACTATCACAGCCCTACCGTGATCTTTAAGCGCTCCAGCAAGCACTTCCCCGGCGGAAAACGTCGCTGCGTTTATGATCACCACCAACGGCAACGAAAATCGATGTTCCCCGAGCACCCTGTCTTTAGTATTTTTCTCGCCAATTTTCATGCCGTAATACATCACTTCCTGATCGCATAAACTGCTGAAAATATTACGGGTCGATATAATTGATCCCCCTGAATTAGATCTCAGGTCGAGTATTAACCCTTTTATTCCGTTCTCAATGTATTGCTCTAATTTCTCAAGGAAAGTTTGGTAACAAGTGCCGCTAAACCATGCAATTCGGACAAAGAGGATATTGTCTGTAAGCAGCTGAAAATCCAGGTAGTCAACGTCTACCGGGCGACGTTCAATTTCAATTGTCTCACTGTCACCATTACTACCTATGACATTAAGTGAGGCAAAGGTACCCTCGGCCCCATTTAAATCAGCATTAATCCTTTGCATATTCTCGTCACGCGTTTGCCGCCCGTCAATTTCAGAAATCTCAAACCCTGTCTGAATTCCGGGCAGATCAGCCGGACCATCCTTGAGCGCAGACACTATACGAAGCTTGCCTGTTGAGTCTTGCTCGCATTGGAGCCCTATACCCACTACCGACTCTACTTTCCGGGACTTATACTGCTCAAGTTGAGGAGGGGGTATATAGTTGGTGAACGGGTCTTGAAGCAATTCAAGCATCGCAGCAAGGCCTTTCCGGGCCATTATCACCTCGTCCACTCCGACATTCTTTTTAATCGACAGAAAGTTTTCCTTCACCAGATCTATTGCTGCTTCCAATTCCACAAAAACACTGATTTGTTCGTCGCTCACGCTAAACTTTCCAATTTATGTAATTCAAGTCTCAATAGAGAACTGACATCAGTCTGCACAAATTCAGCTTCGACCCAGAGCTACAGCATTACCGATATAATGGGCTATACTGTATCCGGATTCCTCGCACATAAACACGTACCGATAGCTAAATGAATAAGATTTTCTCTGATTTTATCAACTATCCGGGGAAACCGGGGCTGAAAGACCATTTCGAAAAGCTGGAGTTTCTTAATCAAGAAGAACTGCAGAAAATTAGCGAATATTTCACAGAAATGAATCTGGAAGCCGCAGCAACCAGAAGCGAACAAGGACAGAAATCTGTGGGCGCCGCTTATCGTAGCAGTAGAGTCGGCTGGATTCCCAAAACCCAGCAATATCAATGGCTCTATGAAAAATTGGGCGAGCTGGTCAACGAAGCGAATCAGCAACTATGGAATTTTGACCTCTTTGGCATGGCAGAACCAATCCAACTCACAGAATATCATGCCGATGAGGAGGGCCACTATGATTGGCATACTGACGTTGGTGCCGGTAAAACTTCTCTTAGAAAAATTTCAATAACAATTCAGATTTCACCACCCGAGGATTATGAAGGCGGCGCACTGCAATTCATGTCAAGACGAAAACCGCAAAATGCCAGAAAAATTGCCGGTGCCGCCTATGTCTTTCCCAGTTATCTGCTTCACCGCATCTCGCCAGTTACCGAAGGAATAAGAAGGTCAATCGTCGTATGGATTTCAGGCCCGCCTTTTCGATAAACCATTGTGGACATACCAGCAGTTAAAAACCAAATAGCTGCCGCACAGATGAAATTGGTTTTCTGAACAAATAGTAGAACAACCGGACTTCTTCATTGCTATATACTTTTGCAGTACCCTGCCAGCCTAACCTGCTGAAGTCGTCCTCATCTTCAATAGATGCCTTGAGATAATAAGACAGCCCCTCTCCTCTCTCCGTCGGTTCGTAACTCGTTTGCGTAAGCCGACCTTTAAGTGGTTTTGTAGGATCTGCATTCAAAAATAAACGCATCTCAGCGCCTGGAAGTAATGAAAGCGCATCATCCACAGGCATATATACACCAACCTCTTTTTCCTGGGGGTTCGCCAGTGTAACAATCTTTTCGCCCACAGAAACCGGCTTGCCAATCCATTCATTTTCATCATTAAAAACAGCAACACCATCCCGGCTGGCATATACACTGGTCTGCGCAAGCTGGCTTTCTGCAAACTCTTTTCTTAGAACTCTTTGGGCAACCCTGGCCTTTTGCAGCTCAAGCTCAGCCTTGCTTTCGTCATCGGAAAATGATTTTTGCGCAGAACGTAAATATTCAGCTCTAGCCGTTTCAAGCTCCTGGGTTGCCACCGCCACTTCGTTACGAATCTCACGATCATCCAATGAAAACAGCAAATCTCCCTTTTTCACAGCCTGGTTTGGCCTGACAAAAAATGCGTTGACTACGCCTGCAATTGGAACGCTTACAATTTTTGGGTCACGCGGAATGATGGTCGCATCGGCTAAGACAGATTCTCGTACAGGCATAAACATCACTCCCAGGATAGCGGCAAATAGCATGACCTTGAAGATTCGACTGCGGGTCAGACTGCCAACAATACTCCTGGATTCTCGTTGTACCTGCGGCAATCGAAACCAGCTATATCGATAAGCGTCCAGTACCGGAGTGAGTGCTGTTATATCCGTTGTAGTAAATGGAGTCTCACGAAAAAAAAGCAGCCCGGCAGATTGCTTTTTCTTTATTTCTGAATCTGTAAACTCACACCACAAGCTGTTTGAGGGCAGCAGTTCCGACCACTCTTCATAGAAACCCACCTTATCTGGAGTGGCTTCAAACGGAGCGAGGCCTTTACCAGAAAACTTTTCCGCAAGTAATTTGATAATCTTGATAACCGTTAAAATCGACGGTGCATCCTTATCAACTCGAGAAGCTCCCGACACCGCAGAAATTTCAATTTTTCCAAATTTTGATTTACGCCAGAAAAAACTCTGGAAATAGGGAGTGATTTTATGAGATTCGTTGACTGCCAGAACACCGAATTCATTGATCGTTGAAACTTTACGGATATCCCCTTCCAGGATTATTATTTTTGAAAGAAGACTTGATACTGTCTTCTCATCTTGCGATTCTGCCTTGAGCTGATCCGCCAGCTTGGGGCGAGCATTGGAAGAAACTATCTCCATCGACAGCTCTTATTCGAAACTAAATTTTGCATTGCCACTCATTCCCGCCCGTAACTCTTCGTGATGTTCAGTTAAAGCAGCAATAATCTCCAAGGTCTTGCTGCCGGCATCTACCCGGGGGTTGATACGAATAACCTCAGCTTTATATTCCTTATTCACCTCATCCACAAAAACATTGAATCCGGTTTTTTGTTTCAACTTGGTAACCCATATTGAAGGCACATATAGTTGCATTTTCAATTTTGAATCATCAATAATTTCCATTACCGGGGTACCTGGAGTCACATGCTCATACCTGTTAGCCAGAACCGATACAACTTTTCCACTATAGGGTGC
>Ga0055584_100002493_pt1 | contig 18181 bp, 23 predicted proteins | sample OSDHelmetaG_FD_58716 | JGI IMG/M metagenome (GOLD analysis project Ga0055584, IMG submission 58716) | Pelagic marine sediment microbial communities from the LTER site Helgoland, North Sea, for post-phytoplankton bloom and carbon turnover... | ecosystem: Environmental > Aquatic > Marine >... | reverse complement strand
TGCCTGAGCTGCTCGTGCTAGTACGGTTTGTCCGTAAGCGAGTCCGGCTAAACTCACAGTATCAAACGTACTAAAGGGATGAAAAGGGTTGCGGGAAATTTTATTGCGTTCAGCCGCTGCAAAAATAAAATTATGATCAAGCGTCGTGTTGTGGCCAATCATAATGGCGCGTTTGCACTTATGTTTTTTCATTTCTTTATGGATAAAACGAAATAAACCGCGGACACCATCTTCATCACTTGAAGCGGCAGCAACTCGAAACGGGTGGTGAGGGTCGATGCCATTAATTTCCATCGACGCCGGCTCCATGTTGGCTCCCTCGAAAGGGTTGATGTGGCAGTGGTAGGTATTGTTAGTAGACATTTTACCGTTTTCGTCAATTTTAAGCGTGACCGCGCCAATCTCTAATAAGGCGTCTTTCTTATCATCAAAACCACCTGTTTCTACGTCAACAACGACCGGGTAATAGCCGCGAAAACGCTGCGACATGAATTTAAATTCGTTTTCAGTTTCACTCATAATATCTAATTGATTATTGTGTTGGAGCTAGTTTCCAGCTCAAAGTTTGGCCGGCAAGTAAGGGGACCAGCGTTTCATTGCCCATGGTGTATTGGTCTGGTACTTGCCAGTCTTCTTTGATTAAGGTGATTGCGCCTGTATTGCGTGGTAAACCATAAAAATCGGGGCCGTTAAAGCTAGCAAAAGCTTCTAATTTATCTAGCGCATTTTGTTGTTCAAAGATTGTTGCGTAGATTTCAATGGCTGCATGTGCGGAAAAAATACCGGCGCAGCCGCAAGCGCTTTCTTTTTTATGTTTAGCGTGAGGCGCACTATCTGTTCCTAAAAAGAACTTCTTATCACCAGAGCGAATCACTTCTAATAAAGCTTGTTGGTGAGTATTACGTTTTAGAATGGGTAAACAATAATGATGCGGGTTTAAGCCGCCTTGAAATAGAGCGTTGCGGTTAAACATTAAATGTTGTGGGGTGATTGTTGCAGCAATATTCTTGCCTGATTCTCGAACGAAGTCGGCAGCTTCTTTTGTAGTGATATGTTCGAAAACTACTTTTAAATCAGGCAGGCGTTGCATTAACGGCTGTAACGTTTGTTCGATAAAAACTTTTTCACGGTCGAACATGTCTACATCTGGGCTAGTGACTTCACCATGAATTAACAGTGGAAGACCTGCTTTTTGCATTTCTTCTAAAGCAGCATCGCAATGTCGAATATCCGTTACACCTGCATCTGAGTTTGTTGTAGCGCCCGCTGGATAGAGTTTTATACCTTTTATAAAGCAGCTTTTTCTAGCGGCAATAATCTCCTCAGGTGAGGTATTATTTGTTAGATATAAGGTCATTAAGGGTTCAAAATCAGTGCCATCAACCGCAGCCAGAATTCTATCTAGATACTCTACCGCTTGAACGACGGTAGTAACGGGCGGATTTAGGTTTGGCATCACGATGGCACGGGCAAACTGCTTCGCCGTAAAGGGTGCAAGCACGTTTAGGTCGTCGCCATCACGTAGATGTAAATGCCAGTCGTCAGGCGTAGTGATTGTTAGCTGAGAATTTGTCATAATGTTAGTCCCGTATATTATCATTATGTGAGTATGTCTGTACTTCAAAACTTAATTGCTTTGCTGATTTTAAAAGCTACGCCGCAAGATTTACCTTATTCCACACAACTAACCGTGAAATTAATTGCGGCTTACGTGTTCTCGGGTATTGTTGTTTTACAGGCGACGGTGAATCCTGACGATATGATTCCGGGTCTACTGCTGGGCCTGATAATTCAAATGGCGTTTACCTATGTGTTATTGCGCGCTTTAAGTCATGTTGAGCGGTTCTTGCAAACGCTATGTGCCATTTTGGGCATTGGTATTTTATTTAATCTGATTGCCTGGCCCGTGCTGGCAATGCTCAGTGACATAACGGCAAGTGATACAATGAAGTCATACTTTTCGTTAATGTTTTTAATGATAATGAGTTGGGAGGTTTTAGTTAAAGCGCATATATATCGACATGCTTTAGAGATAAAGATGTTCAATGCTTTGGCGCTCTCGTTCTCCTTATTTTTTATTTCAATTGCGCTGTCACAATTGTTTTTTCCATCAAGCAGCTAATTAAAGGAATTTATAACAGGTGAAAATTCACATACTAGGTATCTGTGGCACATTCATGGGTGGGGTGGCATTGCTTGCCAGGCAGGCGGGTCATGAGGTTAGCGGTTCAGATGCTAACGTTTATCCACCGATGAGCACGCAGCTTGAAGAGCAGGGCATCAGTTTGTGTCAGGGGTATTTAGCATCCGATATACCCGATGACGTGGATGAAGTTGTTATAGGTAATGCGATGTCTCGTGGCAACGAAGCCGTTGAGTATGTGCTTAATAGAAACATTAGTTACAGTTCTGGCCCGGAATGGTTAGCAAAAAATGTGTTAAATGATCGTTGGGTGCTAGCAGTCGCTGGTACACATGGTAAAACCACTACCTCAAGCATGCTGGCCTGGATGCTGGAGTATGCTGGATTAAATCCCGGATTTTTAATTGGCGGTATTCCTGCGAACTTTGGTTTGTCTTCACGCTTTGGTGATGCGCCATTTTTTGTTGTAGAAGCTGACGAATACGACACTGCGTTTTTTGATAAGCGTTCAAAATTTATTCACTATCACCCGAGAACAGCAGTATTAAATAATCTTGAATTTGATCATGCCGATATTTTCGAAAACCTGGATGCCATAAAAAAACAATTTCATCATTTTGTTCGCACCATTCCAGGCGATGGTTTAATTGTGAAGAATGGCGATGATGACAACATTGACGATGTGATTAAGTTGGGTTGTTGGTCTGAGTTGGTGGCATTCCATAAAAAGCATGACAATAACCAGCAAAAAGATGATTGGTCTATTGGCGAGACTAGTGCTGATGGCAAACAATTTGACGTGTTGTTAGATGGCAAAGCTGTTGCAAGAGTTGAATGGTCGCATCATGGTCTGCACAATAGGATGAACGCATTGTCGGCGATTGCTGCGGCGCAACATGCTGGCGTACCTGTAGAGGTTTCTTGCGAAGCCTTGAAAGAATTTAAAGGCATCAAGCGACGATTAGAAGTGTGCGGTGAAGTTAAAGGCGTAACCGTTTATGACGATTTTGCGCATCACCCAACCGCCATTGAAGAAACCCTGGATGCGATGAAAGAAGTTAGAGGCGCAGGAAAAGTTATTGCGATATTAGAACCGCGTTCTAACACTATGCGTATGGGTGTCCATAAAGCCAGCTTAAGTGATTCGCTTCAAGGTGCCGATGAAGTTTGTTTATTTCAACCAGAGGGTATGGCTTGGAATATAAATGATGTAACCTCGCAATCCAATACACCGGTAACGGTTTTTTCTAGCACGGATGATATTATTGCGCATGTGTTATCGAACGCCGTTTCCGGCGACCACGTTTTAATCATGAGTAACGGTGGCTTTGAAGCAATTCACCAACGTTTGCTCACAGCGCTTGCCGCATAAATATTATGTCTGATAAAAAAAATCAAATAATTTCATTAGCGATTACCGGTGCATCTGGCGTGCAGTATGGTTTTCGTTTGTTGGATATCCTCTTGCAAAAAAACAACACTGTTTATTTAATGGTGAGTAAGGCTGCGCAAGTTGTCATTGGTATGGAAACTGATATTGCTTTACCAGGCCGCTGTAAAGACATGCAAAAGTTTCTGGTCGAAAAATATTCTTGTGATACGAATCAATTGCATGTCTTTGGTGAAGATGAATGGACAGCGCCGACGGCAAGTGGTGGTGGTCTGGTTGATGCCATGGTGATGTGCCCATGCTCTATGGGTGCGTTGTCAGCCGTGGCAACAGGCGCAAGCAATAATTTAATTGAGCGTTCAGCAGATGTTATGTTGAAAGAGCGCCGTAAATTAATTTTGGTACCAAGAGAAACGCCGTACTCTGATATCCATCTTGAAAATATGCTGAAGTTGTCACGTATGGGCGCAGTAATCTTGTGTGCTAATCCCGGGTTTTATAATAAAGCTGAAACCATCGATGACTTGATTGATTTTGTTGTAGCAAAAATCTTAGATCAACTAAATGTTGTGCATCAATTACAGCCACGTTGGGGCGAGTAATAAAAAAGAACATTAATAGTTAATGTTTATCATTTAAAACTCTATCGTATATATGTCTACCGGTAATTTCTGGGAAATAAAAACATTAGAAACTATGAGTCATGACGAGTGGGAATCACTCTGTGATGGTTGTGGCTTGTGCTGTTTAGTTAAAATAGAAGATGAAGACAGTGGTGAGGTTTTTAACACCTCTGTTAGTTGTCGGTTACTCAACACAGATACCTGTCGTTGTAGTGATTATATAAATCGATTAGAAAAAGCGCCTATGTGCACGCAGTTAACCTTAGAAAATCTTCCGCAGATGCAGTGGCTACCCGATAGTTGTGCTTACAAGTGTTTGTATCAAGGTGACTCTTTACCTGAGTGGCATTATTTAATATCAAAAGATAAAAACACCGTGCATGAAGTAGGCGTTTCTGCTAAATGGTTTGCCCAGTCTGAAGAATATATCCATCCTGACCAATTAGTTGAGTTCATAATTATTCCTGATGAAAAATAAAGTAGTGGACGGTCTTTTAAAGACGCATAGAAAGCTGATTCATTCGGAATATGTGAAAGTGATGTCTCATGTTCAGCGTGATACCAAAGAATGGGTAATTAATACTCTGCTGATAGAAGATTGCGATGTGCCGTTTAAATACAAAAGAAAGAAAATGTATAAGAATATAAAAGGGCAGCGCGTTAATCTGACTTATTATTCTTCAATTGAATCTGTTGCTGGCATAGAAATGGAAGTAATGAATGTGGTGAGAATAAAAATTGCTTGATAAAACTGAAAGGATAAATGCCTGGACGAAAAAAATGCCTTCATAATGAAGGCATTTTTTATGTAATGCTTATTTTCATAAGCACTGTTGTGACGTAATGAGCGTTATGCGCTTGTTACGTCAACCGCTTGTAATCCTTTATCACCTTCAGTAACAGAAAATATTACTGCCTGGCCTTCACCTAAAGAACGGTGACCTTTGCCTTGAATAGAGCGAAAGTGAACAAATATATCTTCGCCACTTTCGCGGGTAATAAAACCGAAACCTTTAGCGGCATTAAACCACTTAACAGTTCCACGTTCTTGATCACCACTGATGGCTACGTTGCTAGATTTTTTTGCAGATTTTACTGCAAGAAATGAAGCGATGAATATGCTAATAAAAGAAATTGCCCATAATTTTGTATAGGCAGCTGACATTAATAATGCAACGCTTTCGCTTAAGCTGGCTGCTGCATGTCCTTGTATGCTTGCGATTGTTGCGATGACAGAAACAAGTAAACTTATTATTAGTATTTTTATAAATAACATTTATGAAACTCCGAAAATATGTGAAATCAAATACAGTTGTTATGTATTTGATGAATTAACAATAACTCGCCGTAATGAAGTGTAAATGGCGAGCGTGGGTATTATAACCGAGCTAGAACCCGTCGAGTAGATATGTAGCGCATTATTTTAAATAAGGGTTGGTTTATGTCGGGGTTTTAGTGTTCTTTTTTGCAGAAATCCTCGCCATGATGGCTTCTAGAGATTCGTCACCAGGTAGTTGGATATGAAACCCGTGTTCCTTTAGGTTGGCTTTGACGATGCTAATGTCCTCTCTGGCAAGCTTGGTTTTTCCGCCGAGGTCAAGCTCCATCGAAAATGCGATATTTCCTAAAGAGTCATACATGGCCTTAGGCACTTTCTCGAAGTTGTCTTCTTCCGCGAGGTAAATGTATAAATCAGGTTTATTGCTACTACTGTAAATAAAGCATTTCATCATGATAGTCCGTGATTATAGCGTTGCGAAGACTTTAGCTGCGGCATCTATAGTCTTTTGCAGGTCGGCCTCAGTATGTGCTGCAGATACAAAACCCGCTTCGTAAGCAGACGGCGCCAGATAGACGCCTTCATCTAACATGCCATGGAAGAATTTTTTGAATTGTTCAGTATTACACTGTGTTGCTTGCTCGAAGCTCGTTACCTGTTGGTCGGTGAAGAATAAGCCGAACATGCCACCAACGCGGTTGCAGGTCATAGCAATACCGGCAGATTTAGCTGCAGCCAGGATGCCATCAGTCAAAAACGCTGTTTTCTTAGCTAACTCATCGTAAAACCCGGGTGCTGAAATAAGTTCAAGGGTTTTCAAGCCTGCCGTCATCGCAATAGGGTTACCTGACAAGGTGCCGGCTTGATAGACAGGGCCTAGTGGCGCGATATGCTCCATTATTTCACGTTTGCCACCAAAGGCACCAACAGGCATGCCTCCACCGATGACTTTTCCTAAGGTTGTTAAGTCTGGAGTAACGCCATAGTGTGCTTGCGCGCCGCCAAGAGCCACGCGAAAACCGGTCATGACTTCATCAAAAATTAATACGATGCCTAATTTAGTGCAGGTTTCGCGAACACCTTCCAGGAAACCAGCAACTGGTGGAATGCAGTTCATATTTCCAGCAATAGGTTCGATAATTACACAGGCGACTTGATCGGCAATTGCCGTTGCCGTTTTATTGAAGGCTTCCAGGTCGTTATATGGGAGTGTTACCGTGTGCTCAGCGAGTGATGCCGGCACGCCTGGCGAACTTGGCTGGCCAAGCGTTAGTGCGCCAGAGCCAGCTTTCACTAGTAATGAGTCTGCATGACCGTGGTAACAACCTTCAAATTTGATTAACTTATCGCGACCAGTAAAACCGCGTGCCAGGCGGATAGCGCTCATCGTCGCTTCAGTACCAGAGCTAACCATACGCACCATATCCATTGATGGGACTAATTCGCAAACACGATCAGCCATGGTGGTTTCTATGACGGTTGGTGCACCGAAGCTCAAACCATTCTCAGCTGCAGAGCATACAGCGGCGATGACTTCAGGATGAGTGTGGCCAAGAATCATCGGACCCCAGGAGCCTATATAGTCAATATATTGCTTATCATCTTCACCGGTAATATAGGCGCCTTTAGCGCGTTTGATAAAAACGGGCTCGCCACCAACGCCTGCGAAGGCGCGAACAGGGGAGTTAACACCACCTGGAATGTGATTTTTTGCTGCAGAGAAGTTTGTTGACATGGTAATACCTAAGCTTGGCGCGTTGAATTTGTTTTCTGGGGCGCGATTTTACCTTAAATATTCCCCTCTGCGCAGGGGCTTATTTATATCAAATGTTAAGGTGTGAAAATGGTTGGCAGAGTGGTATGGTTTTGCCGGTGAAAAAGCAATTTTAAGGGGCGTATTGTGTTGATTTTGAAAAATATAAGTATCTGTTTTTGTTTTCTTTTGTTGCTTAGCGCCTGCTCAAGCATGACTGTAAAAGAAAAAGATAACAAACGAGCGGCATTAAATCTGATGGCGGAAACAGCTATAGAAGGATTGCTGGCAACGGATGCTGGCTTACAGGATAAAATAGATAGCTCATTGGCTTATGCCGTTGCCAATATGAAGGTGACTAAAGTACCTATTGTCGGCGCGGGCGGTGGTGAAGGCGTTTATGTAAACAAGCAAGCCAACAAGCGTGCGTATTTCACTGTTAGTCGATTTGATATTGGTGGTGGTTGGGGTGCACGCTCTTACAAGGTATTAATGCTTATAAATAATGAAGAAATGATAGAGCGAATGGCTGGCGGCACATGGGAATTTCAAAGCGGTGTTGAAGCTTCGGTGGGAACAGCTGCTGCCGAAGGTTCTGTCCGTGCTTCCGATGCCGGTTTTACTTTGCACTTGCTATCTGATGGCGGTGCATCAGCTACAGCAACAGCACGTGTTATTAGAATTAAAGTTAATTCGGAATTAACCGAATAAAAAAGAAAACAGTAGGCTTATGATGGCCTTTATATTGCTATCCTAATTATTTATTTGCAGTGGAATATTTAAAGGTAATAAAATCGCCCAATGCTGCTTGCATTTCTGCAACGGTGAAGTTTCTATCTATTGGTCCGCCATATTGTTGGCAAACCATTTTTATAATATCGGTACCAATATTTGAAGAGAGATATATTTCGGTATAGAAACGAAGAATTGACGGATGTGATACCCAGTTCTGACCATCTTCTGTACGAGTAATAATGAAATCTTCGGGTTGAATAGTGCGGGTCCCAAAATCTTTAAAATCAACGCGGCAATTAATCTCATATTCTTGCTTGTCTCTGTCTTTTATTTCTTTGCCAAATTGAACGACGGCATGAGTGTCACTGCGTGGAATGGTAAGGCTATTGTTGAGAGACATAGTTGACCCTGTAGGAAGACTGAATTTTAATGAATCAGGGTCATTTGAAGGCGTGGAAGCGCATGAGCCAAGAAGGAAGCTGCTTATTACTAATATATAGAATCGCATAGAATTATCCGTGTATTGTTTGTAGCTAAATACTATCCTGACGGTATCAATGATGGAAGTGTTTACTGTTAGGCATGATAGTTTTAATTGATTAGTTTAAAGGTACAGTGTTTTATAGATCATAGCCTAAGCCTATGAGTATTCTAAAATCATTTTCTTGTGGTGTTTTGCCATCTTCGCCAGGTACAGGCCGTTTAACTCTGTCCCAGACAGCAGAAACGTCAAAATCCAGTTTATTTGTGATTTCTGTTTCTACTGTTAGTACCGAATGGTGAGTGTAACCACCTGTTTTGGCATCACCCAGCGTAACGCTGTATAAACCCTCTAAATCTACCTTGCTGTTTACTTCTGTATCAAACTTTGTGCTTAGTACTAGTGTGGTGGTGTTGTCTTTGGAGTCCTCACCGGCTTGTACGCTGACAAATGTTGTTGCTTGATATGCAGGACCACCAGAAATATCCCATTCCGTTTTATTAGTGTTGATTATGGTGTAACCAATGGCGACACCTACATTGAATCGTTTCTCTAGATTTTGGAATGGGTCACGAAAAAATTCTGCAGCAATAGGTGTTAGGAACAGGTTTCGAGTAATAAAAATATCAAAGGTTGCGTTCATACGATGATTATTTATTGTTTTGGTGGCTTCTACTTCTGTGAAGTTTCCCAGATAATCTAGAAGTAGCCTTGAATTTACAGTACGACGTTTAGCACTTATTTTTGATGTGAAATCAGTTTGATCTGTATTGCCGCGACGAACATTGAAGCTGAATGTTATTTTGTTTTTCCATTTACTTATTTCAGTTTCTTTGCCTGTCGCAATACTAAGTAGTTCGTTGCGATTAAAAGTCTGGTCGTCATAATCAGTAGCAATATGTATTTTGTCCTGTGTTATTTCGATAGCGCCTACGGCACGCTTGCGGCCATCAAAACGTAAGCTGTAGGGTTCATAGCTTTTTATGTATTTGACTTTTTTCCATTCGATTTCAATTTCATCAAGTTCATCGCTATCAAACTCGAGATTATCTTTTTGCATGATGATTATTTTCCCTCTTAGCCATTCACCTGAGGTTAGCTGTAACCAGTCCGCATTGACTTTATTGGGCCGAGTATTAGACCATTCAGTGGTTTCTTCGGTTGTAACTTTTATGATGGGCGGGGGTATTTGTTCACCCGCATTATCGTCAGGTTCGTCTGTCGATTCATCTTTCGGTTCATTCGATTCGTCGTTAAGTGAGTCACTTTTATCAACAGTTGGGGGTAGTGTTGTATTCGTGCTAACAGGCTCAGGTTTACTTGTGCTGTTAGTCGTATCGGGTTCGTACACTGGTTGGATGGGCGAGTCGACGATTGGTGGTTGCGGTGTTGCCGTTTGAGTCGGCTCTGTAGGATTTGTAATTTCTTCTGCAGTTACAGCAAGTGAGTCACTTTTATCAACAGTTGGGGGTAATGGTGTATTCGTGCTAACAGGCTCAGGTTTACTTGTACTGTTAGTCGTATCGGGTCCGTACACTGGTTGAATGGGTGAGTCGACGATTGGTGGTTGCGGTGTTGTCGTTTGAGTCGGCTCTGTAGTATTTGTTATTTCTTCTGCAGTTACAGCAAATGTAATGCATGTTAGTAAACAAACTAATATATATTGATGCATTTTTAAGATAAGTTGGTCAGTGGATAATATTAATTGAAATGTTTACTTAGTTCGTTTGCTGTTTCTTTTATGTTAACAGTTGCAAACAAACTACTGATCACAGCAGCCATATCTGTGCCACATGTTATTAGTTGTTGAATATTTTCGGTTGTTATACCACCGATAGAGCATACAGGTATGGAAAGTTGTTGCTTAGCCAGGCTAATGGTTTCCAGGCTAGCGTTATCTGCTTCTGGTTTAGTTGGTGATGCAAACATGGCGCCAAAAGCGACGTAACTAGCGTTATTTTTTTCTGCTTTGATGGCTAGATTTAAATCGTTATAACAAGAAATACCAATAATGGCTTGCTTACCCAGCACGTTTCTTGCTATAGCAATAGCATTGTCATTTTTTCCAAGGTGAACACCGTCTGCGTCTACCCTTTTGGCTAATTCAATATCGTCATTGATAATGCTTATGGCATTGTATTCTTTGCAGAGCAAACAAAGCGCTTTAGCCTGGTTGATTCTTTTACCTGTATCGTCTGATTTATCGCGATACTGAATAATTCGTGTGCCACCTTGTAAGGCAAGTTCTACATTTTTAGAAAAATCTTGCTCTGCTATTAAGTGTTGATCAGTTATTGCATAGAGGCCTTTAAGTTCTTTGTCGCTGGTCTGTTTTGATGTCACTTTTTATCCCAGAAAAAACGGTTGGGATGATGTTGCCCCATGCCTATGCGATTCGCGTTGACCAGCGTTTTGTGTGTGTAGTCCAGGCCTTTTCTTACAGCACCTAAAACTTCCTGGCCTAGTGCTATTTGCGCAGCGATGCTTGATGCTAATGTGCAACCAGAGCCATGATATTTATGCGGTAGGCGTTCGTTGTGGAAGGTTTCCATTTCACGGTTATTACTGTAGAGCGTGTGAACAACGTCGGGTGTATTCCCATGTGTGCCAGTTAGTAAGATGTATTCAACATCCGTTTCAAGCAAGCCCATAGCGGCAGCAGTGGGTGTGTCTGATCCTGGTGACAGTGAATGCACTTCATGAATGTTTGGTGTAAGAATTTTTGTTATCGGTAGCAATAGTGTGCGAACGGTATCGATTAAATCTTCTGTGCTCAAAGAGCCATCAGTCTCAGTGCTGAATACAGGGTCGTAAATCACAGGGATTTTTGGGTAATCGGTTAGGATGGAATGTATCGCCATGGCAATTTCAGCGCTGCCAACCATGCCTATTTTGATTGCGCTAATCGGCATGTCTTCGAGAACTGCGCGGGCTTGTTCAATCACAATTTCCGATGGCATCGGTGAGAACGACATAACATCAACGGTGTCCTGCACAGTTGCTGCGGTGATAACGGATGCCGCAACGCAGCCATGACTACTTACAGTTTCAATATCGGCTTGTATACCTGCGCCACCCGTTGGGTCTGCGCCTGAGAAGCATAAAACAACTGGAGGAGTAATATCTGTCATCTGTTTTCCCACCGTTAACACGTATCTAAAGTTATTGAATATGAGATATTCTAACTTAATTGAGACCGTGTAGAATAGCTGCATTATTAATCGTTATCAATTGAGGACAGTATGTCATATAAAGTTTTGACCTGCATCGTGTGTGGTTATGTTTACAATGAAGAATTGGGTGATGAAGAGCATGGTTTAGCGCCAGGTACACGTTGGGAAGATGTTCCTGAGGATTGGGAATGTCCAGATTGTGGTGCTGGTAAAAGCGATTTTGAGATGACAGAGCTTTAACCAGTCTATTTTGAGTGAATGAATCTTCTATAAAGGCTACCTGTTTAGGTGGCTTTTTTTATGCATAATGATGTTGAGATAGTTTAAATAGTTGCGAATGATATGAGCCAGATAAAAGCCCTTTATTTAGACAAAGCATCGGTTTACCCGGATGATTTGGATTTTTCGTCATTAAACCAGGTTGCTAGTTGGCAATGGTTTGATAATGCAAATATCGGTGATATTCATTCAAGCCTTGAACAAGCTGAAGTTATTGTTACCAATAAAGTAAAAATAAATAGCGAAGCGCTAAACATTTGTAAAAATTTAAAGTTGATATGTGTTGCCGCAACAGGTGTGAATAATGTCGATATTGATATGGCGACGAGTATGGGCGTGAATGTTTGTAATGTTAAGGCTTATGCCACAGCGTCTGTTGCTCAGCATGTCTTTTCTTTGATTTTGTCACTTAATCGCCATATATTTTCGTACCATAAGTCAGCAGTGAATGGTGATTGGTCACATAGCGAATTTTTTTGTTCCTTTGGTCCGCCGATTAGTGATTTAGAAAAAAAAGTAATGGGCATTATTGGTTATGGCGAGTTAGGTCAGGCAGTAGCAAAGATTGCCAAAAGTTTTGGTATGAAAGTATTAATTGCTAAGCGAGATAAGAATGATCATCGTGAGGGGCGAGTGGCCTTGCCAGGATTATTGTCAGTAGCTGATGTGGTGTCGTTGCACTGTCCTTTAACTGATGAAAACTATCATATGATTGATAGCAATGAGTTAGCTTTGATGAAACTTGATGCAATACTAATTAATACTGCGAGAGGTGGTTTAATTAACGAGCAAGCACTTCGTATAATGTTAGAAGAGAAAAAAATCTACGCAGGTTTGGATGTGTTGGAAGAAGAGCCGCCAACAATGAATAATGTTTTGACTAATTATCAAGCAGATAATTTATTACTTACACCACATGTTGCATGGGCAAGTCGCGAATCACGCCAGCGATTGATTAATGAGATTGCGAAAAACATTCTGGCATATCAGCAAGGGGAGCCGAGGAATATTATTTAGTGGATAGATTATAAGGCGGTTATTACTCGCCAATAATCGTGATAGTAAGACTTCTCTTTTGTGGCTGGGAAGTTCTTTCCCATAGATAAATACCTTGCCAGGTTCCTAACAAAGGTCTGCCTCTTTTAATTGGAAAAGAAACAGTTGTTTGTTGTACAGCATCACGCATTGCTTCTGGAATTGCGTCCATACTTTTATTAATGGTATTGCTTACACTGTCGCTACTAGGAGCCAGTTGTGCGAGAAAATCGACGGTTTGCTGTTTTGTGTTTTCATCAGCCGTGTCATTTATTAAAAGCGTGCTCTGACTATTGTGAACAAAAAGCTGGCAAGTGCCCATAGTAATTTTTGAACCTTTAATGATACCGCTGATTAAATCAGTAATATCAGTCGCACCTTTTTCTTGAGGGGCAAGTTTGATTGTGTCTTGAAAAATCATGGGAATCTTTTAGTTGGAGATTATTCGCCCATAACCGTGAGGGCTACGTTACGTTTATGGGCGGCAGTACGATGTTCCCAAAGGAAAATACCTTGCCACACACCCAGGTCACACTTACCTTTGTGTAAGGGGATGGATAGGGAACTTTGCGTTAGCACTGTTCTAATATGGGCTGCCATATCATCAGGGCCTTCATCATTGTGTTTATATTTACTGTCACCGTCTTTGACTAAACGTGCCATATAATCATCAAGATCTTCACGCACCGTTTTGTCGGCATTTTCACATAAAATCAAAGAAGCACTGGTGTGTTGCACAAAAATATGACAAACGCCGAACTTAATACCTGACTTTTCAATAGCTTCCGCGATTTGTTTGGTGATGTTGTAGGTGCCACGTCCGGTTGTGGAAAAACGGAGTTTTTGTTGGTGTAACATGAGAATATCCCTTGTTTTTACTTAGAGCGGTTGACTCGGATTCTGCTAGTAAAAGTCTAGCTGAAAACTTTTTGGATGTGTTGTATTTGGGGAAAACGAGAGAGCTTTTGTACACTCTGTAGAGATATCGTTATAGAGACGTTTGAATCACTTTTTGGTGTTTTCTAATATCATCAGATTTAGTTGCTCTTCAGCAATGGCCGTTTTCTGTTTCAAATCAGCAATCATATCGATGATAATTTGTGCGCTCTCAGGATTAATGTAAGTTTTACCTGAAGATTCGGTGTCTATTAATTCTAAAGTAGGCGTTGGCATTCTTTGCTTCCATGTAAATTAAAAATAGCCTTCTAGGTCCCGACCTAGAAGGCTATGCCTGATATCCTTTTCAGTTTTAAGCTAACAGTCCGTGTAAGCCTGTGTAAATAATACGGGTAAACCTGGTCTAAGTTTGTAGGGGTTTTCCTATAAAGTTTGTCAGATATAACTGTTGTTATCGAGACTTGGGCTCTATTTTTTAGTAAGACATTGATTAAATTTTATCGCTAGTGATTCCATGATTTCAAACCAGGCGTTTTCATCGCTTTTTGTGGTTACACCTAAGATGTCTAACATTGTTGTGTTCAAATTATGTTGCCGTGCTAGCGTCTCAGCAATAGCGGGTTTTGGTGGCTGATAAACAAGACAATGAATATCCTGCTGTTTAATTTGTTGCTTAATTTCGTGTAAATGTTTCAGGCTAGTACTGGTTTCCTCATCGGTACTTATTGCACCGGCAAAGTTGAGTGAGTTTTCATCTTCAAAATATTGGAAGGCATCGTGATAGGCAACAAAGCTTTGTTCGCTACTTTGTAATTTTGATGTAACAAAAGCATTTGTTTGCTTAATTTTAATCAGTAAATGCCGTAGATTTTCTTGGTATTGTTCAGTGTTTTCAGGGTCATTTTTAATCAGCTGCTTATTGATATATCTGCTGATAGCTGCAGCGTTATGAGCTGACAGCCAAATATGTGGATCAAAGTGAGAATTGTGATGTGTGTGATGTTTTGTGTCATGACTGTTTCGAGTTGGCAGTAGTTGCAACTCATCAGCTTGCAGTGCAGATATAGCGGTTGCTGGTGTTTGCTTGATTATTTTTTCTAGCGATAGTTCAAGTTCAGGGCCTAACCAAATAATCATTTTGGCGTTGGCAAGTAGGCGCCTTTCAGAAGGACGAATAGAGTAATGATGAGGTGATTGCGCTTGTTTCATTAATAAAACGGGTGTTTCGATGCCTTGTGTCAAATGCGAAACCAGGGAGTACAAGGGTTTAATGCTGACCACGATGACTGCGTCTTTTTTAGTCGATGCAATGCTTTCGGCATGTAGCGGCGTTATGTAGAGTAAGGCAAAAACATAAAAGAGAAAGAGCCATTTTATGTATGTTGAGGTGTTTAAGTAAGTTTCTTGAATGGTCACGTTTAATATCTTTTTAGAGTAAGCTATCTTTAATTAGTGTAATGTTATAATGTAACATTAATTCAGTTGAGTTTCATAGTTATATCACTTGATTCTTGATGTGAGTATCACGCTGATGTGAGCTGAGGCAGGACTTTATGGTTAGACAACAACAAAAAGTAGCAACAATTGAATGTCATCATAGCGGTGACATTAGCTGTGTTAAGCCCCTGCATAAACAAGTGAAGGTTTTTATTGAGCAAGCGAATCAGCTTTGTCTTAAACGCAAGCAGCGCTTTACTGCTTTGCGAGAACAAGTGCTATCTCTGGTGTGTCAGTCAGAGCAGCCCATTGGCGCTTATGCTCTGCTTGATTTAATGCGAGACTCAGGACGCTCAGCAGCGCCTCCGACGGTTTATCGCGCGTTAGATTTTTTACAGGAGCAGGGTTTCGTTCATCGACTGGCCAGTAATAATACTTACCTTGCGTGCGCCCATCCCCAGCAGCATCATGAAGCGGTTTTTCTGGTTTGCAAACAATGCGGGTTCACCCAGGAGTTACATACTGATGGTATCTATAACGCAGTTGAAACAAAAGCGCGTGCGGCTAATTTTAAGGTGGAGCATGCTTCTGTCGAGGTAACTGGTTTATGTTCACAGTGCCAGTCATAGGATAAATATGGAACAGTCAAAGATAAGCAATGCAAATGAAATATTATTAGCAGCGAATAATGTTGGCTATGTGCAACGCGGTAAAAGTATTCTTAATAATGTGAGTTTGCAGTTGCATAGCAAAGAGATAATCACTTTGATTGGGCCTAATGGCGCCGGTAAAACTAGCTTAATACGGATACTACTAGGGCTGAGTGATGCAAGCTCTGGAAAGGTCGAGCGTAAAAAAGGTTTGAAAATAGGTTATGTGCCACAACGTATTAATGTGCCTGAGGTTATGCCGCTACGTGTCGTCGATTTTTTAAATGTAACGGGGAAATACTCAGCTGATCTTTGCCAAAAAATGCTTGCAGAAGTTAATTGTGACTACTTACTTTATTCGCCCATGCAAAATGTTTCGGGTGGCGAAATGCAGCGCGTATTACTGGCGCGAGCCTTATTAAAACAACCTGAATTATTGGTGCTTGATGAACCAGCATCCGGCATGGATATTATTGGTCAGCAAGCTTTATACGAAACGATTCAAAAAATACGTGAGGCGCATGATTGCAGTATTTTAATGGTGTCTCATGATTTGCATCTGGTTATGGCTGCAACCGATAAAGTTATCTGTCTGAACACGCATATTTGTTGTACTGGACACCCGGATGACGTGAGTGAGCATCCTGAATACCTAAAGTTATTTGGTGATGCCATAGATGGTCTTGCGTTGTATTCCCACCACCATGATCATGAGCATGACTTGCAAGGTAATATTGTTGCTGCCGATGAATACCATAGCTGTGAGCATCATCAGGAAGCGAGCAAATGAGTGGTTTATTCTTAGAAGATTTTGTTCTGTATGCGCTAGCAGCGGGAATAGCCTTGGCCCTGGTTGTTGGTCCGTTGGGTAGTGTGGTTGTCTGGCGACGAATGGCCTATTTCGGTGACACGCTAGCGCATGCAGCATTATTAGGTGTGGCTTTAGCCGTTGCTGCAGAGCAGCTTCCGATGGTGGGGGTAGGTATCATCGGTATTGGTATTGCGGTGTTATTATTTTGGCTGGAGAAGCAGCGTAACTTATCCACTGATATTCTTTTGGGTATTCTTTCTCATAGTGCATTGGCTTTAGGCTTAATTGTTTTATCAATTATTCAGTCGAATGGTTATAACATTAATTTAAATTCATATTTGTTTGGTGATTTGTTAGCGGTAAGTAAGTCAGATATTGTTTTAATGTTTATTTGCGCATTTATTATTCTATTAGTATTTAGTCAAATACTATCGCCTTTAATATCTATTTCAGTGAATGAAGAATTAGCACGGATCGATGGTATCCCCGTTGAAAAAGTACGCTTCGTGTTTATGATTTTGTTGGCATTGGTTATCGCTGTAGCGCTAAAGGTTGTTGGTATTCTTTTGATTACCGCCTTGCTTATTATTCCTGCGGCTAACGCGCGATTATTTTCACATTCACCAAAACAGATGGTGCTGGTTTCGGTATTGTTAGCAGTGGCTGCTGTGTTGATAGGGCTATACTCTTCACTTAATTGGGATTTGCCAGCGGGTCCTGCCATTGTGATGGCAGCTTCGAGTTTATTTTTTATATCGCGGTTAGCTTATCGCCGTAGCGCTTAATATTAGTGTGTAGCTCTTTTAATCGCTGAGATGGCATCGACAACTTCTTCGTAAGCGTGTATGGCGAGTTCGTCACGAGATTTTCCTTTAGCCTCGATGGGTTTTAGAAAGTGCACTTCTACATCTATTTGCGCTTCTTGTAAGATTAAATTCATCGATTCACCGGCAGTGGTATTGCCAATAAATAAAGCAGCCGGGTTGAGTTCGGTTTTATTGTTTTCTAGATTCTTCCTGGGATAAAAAATGGCGATTGGCTGTATGGTGGCGTGTGCATCAATAGCGCTTTGTAACATACGGCCATGGAATTTTTTTATATGTCCATCGGTGGTTGTGCCTTCAGCAAAAACTAAACTGTTGTGTTGTTTGTTTAAGGCCTCAGTAATTTCAATCGTTGCATCAGAGGCAGAATCTTTTTTCCCACGTTTTATATATAAAGTGCCTGCGCGCGTAGCCAACCAGCCAAGCAATGGTATGGTTTTAACCTCATGCTTAGAAAGAAAATGTACGGGTACGATGCCACCTATAACAAGAATGTCTAACCAGGAAATATGATTTGCAACAAACAGTACTTTTTCTGGTAGTGGAGTGCCAAAAGTTTTTATTTTTACAGCGAAAGTTTTTGCAGCTAAATAAAGCCATGTGGTGATTAGTTTGCTGGTGAATCCACGGGGCGGTACAGCTTTATGTAAAAAGAAAGTAGTCAGTAAAAC
>Ga0055584_100002491_pt1 | contig 18192 bp, 12 predicted proteins | sample OSDHelmetaG_FD_58716 | JGI IMG/M metagenome (GOLD analysis project Ga0055584, IMG submission 58716) | Pelagic marine sediment microbial communities from the LTER site Helgoland, North Sea, for post-phytoplankton bloom and carbon turnover... | ecosystem: Environmental > Aquatic > Marine >... | reverse complement strand
CATAGTAATTGCATCAAGAGTTTCGCTTAAGGTACCGATTTGGTTAGGTTTTATCAATATTGAATTGGCTATTTTTTCATCTATGCCACGCTGAAGAATCGACGTGTTGGTAACGAATAGATCGTCGCCGACGAGCTGAATGCGGTCACCAATGGCATTGGTGAGCAAGCGCCAACCTTCCCAGTCAGCTTCGTCCATGCCGTCTTCGATCGTAATAATCGGATAGGCGTCAGCCAATTCAGCGAGGAATGCGCTGAATCCGGCCGCATCGAACTGCCGCCCTTCGGATTCCAGATCATAAACACCGTCTTTATAGAACTCGGAACTCGCAACGTCCAGACCCAATAGAATGTCGTCTCCCGCTTTGAAGCCGGCTTTCTCGATCGCGACCATGATGATGTCGAGCGCAGCACGATTCGACGGTAAATTCGGTGCGAATCCGCCCTCGTCGCCGACGGCGGTATTCATTCCCTGGCTCGAAAGCACACTTTTCAAGCTGTGAAATATCTCGGCGCCGTAACGAAGCGCCTCTTTGAATGTCGGCGCCCCTACGGGAAGAATCATGAATTCCTGAATGTCGACACTGTTGTCCGCATGCGCACCGCCATTGATGATGTTCATCATGGGTACCGGCATAGTCGTGCTGTCACCGAGGTGTCGGAACAACGACAGATTCCTTGATGCAGCGTCCGCCTTTGCTGTCGCCAGTGAGATTGCCAGCAATGCGTTGGCGCCGAGCCGACTTTTGTTGTCCGTGCCGTCCAGGTCGATCATGCACTGATCAACTGCGCGCTGATCCGCGTACTCGTTGCCAAGCAAAGCGTCACGTAAAGCGCCGTTCACATTGGCTACAGCTTTCTGCACGCCTTTGCCAAGATAACGCGCCTTGTCGCCGTCACGTAGCTCTACTGCTTCACGACTTCCGGTTGATGCGCCAGACGGGACACCCGCCCTCGCAGTAGTGCCGTCCGCCAGGGTGACATCTGCTTCCACGGTTGGATTACCGCGTGAATCGAGAATCTCTCGACCACGAATTTCGCTTATCTTGATCATTTTTATTCCAAATTGTTTGGTGTGACTGGAACCCCAAGACCATAGTCTGCTTCAAGGTATCCGCTTTGTTTGACGCAGCTGTCGATCGACATCAGCGTTTCGAGAAGTTGTTTCATCTTGTCCAGGGGCCAGGCATTGGGTCCATCGCTGAGCGCTTTTGACGGATCAGGATGGGTCTCCATAAAGAAACCGGCGACGCCTGCGGCGGCGGCCGATCTCGCCAGCACAGGAATAAACTCGCGCCGTCCGCCTGATGCTGTCCCCAGACCGCCCGGTTGCTGGACAGAATGGGTCGCGTCGAAAACCACTGGCGCACCGGTTCCGCGCATAACCGCCAGACTGCGCATATCCGAAACCAGGTTGTTGTAGCCAAAACTGAAGCCACGCTCACAAACCATTATGTTCTCATTGCCCGTGGACCTGGCTTTATCAACGACGTTTTGCATTTCCCAGGGAGACAGGAACTGGCCCTTCTTGATATTCACCGGCAATCCGGTCGCCGCCGTGCGCAATATGAAATTCGTCTGCCGGCACAGAAACGCCGGCGTCTGCAGCACGTCGACTACATCTGCCACCTCGTCCATAGGCGTGTCTTCGTGCACGTCGGTAAGAACCGGCAGATCGAGTTGTTTCTTCACTTCGCCCAGGATTCGAAGTCCCTCTTCCATCCCCGGGCCACGAAACCCGTCGCGTGAGCTGCGATTTGCCTTGTCGAACGACGATTTGTAGATGAACGGTATGCCGAGATCCCCGCATATCTCTTTCAAAGTACCTGCCGTATCAAGCGTCATCTGTTCACTTTCGACGACGCAGGTCCCTGCGATCAGGAACAACGGCTGATCATTACCGACTTCAAAACCGCAAAGATTCATGCTTCAACCACCTCGGGCATCTGGCCCACGTTGTGTTCACGTGCCGCCGCTATGAAACTCTTGAACAAGGGATGCCCGTCCCGTGGGTTCGATGTGAACTCCGGGTGAAATTGACTGGCGAGGAAAAACGGATGATTCGGCAACTCAACCATTTCGACCAGGTCATCGACTGACAGCCCGGAGAATACGAGTCCGGCCTTCGACAACTGATCACGATAGTTATTATTCACCTCATAGCGATGACGGTGACGTTCTTCAATTTCAGTACTGCCGTAGCTTAGCGCCGCTAATGAACCCGCCTGCAAACTCACGGACTGTGCGCCGAGCCGCATCGTGCCACCCATGTCGGACTCCTCACTTCGCTCTTCAGTGTCGCCCTTCTTGTCCTGCCATTCGGTAATCAGCGCAACGACCGGATGCGGCGTATTTTTGTCAAATTCAGTGCTCATCGCGTCATCCAGACCGGCAAGGTGGCGCGCCGCTTCAATTACGGCGACCTGCATGCCGAGGCAAATCCCCAGGTACGGGATTCCGTTTTCACGGGCGAATCGAACCGTCTCAATCTTGCCCTCGATACCGCGATCACCGAATCCGCCCGGCACAACGATACCGTTCATTTCTTTCAGGCAGTCAGTGCCCTCGTCCTCGATATCTTTCGATTCGATATAGTGGATATTGACGCGTGTACGCGTGTGAATTCCGCCATGCTGCAGCGCCTCGACCAGCGAAATATAGGAATCCTTAAGATCCATATACTTGCCGACCATTGCGATATTGACTTCGGCCGTGGGATTTTCCTTGGCCTCGACAATCGCGTCCCATTCGTGCAGGTCGGCCTTCGGTAACTCGAGCCCGAGCTGTCGGGTGACAATCCCATCAAGCCCCTGCTCGTGCATCATCGCCGGAATCTTATAGAGGTCGTCTGCATCCCATGCCGAGATGACCGCCTTCTCCTGAACGTTTGTGAACAATGCGATTTTCTTTCGTTCATCGGCCGGCAAGGGTTTTTCGGAACGACACACCAGAATGTCTGGCTGGATTCCGATCGATCGCAGCTCTTTTACGGAGTGCTGAGTTGGTTTTGTTTTGATTTCAGACGAGGTCGGGATATACGGAACCAGCGTCAGGTGAACATAGACAACGCGGTCATGTCCCAATTCAATACCCATCTGGCGAATAGCCTCAAGGAACGGCAGTGATTCAATATCACCAACCGTGCCGCCGATCTCCACCAGGCAAATATCAGCGTCGCCAGCGCCCTTTCGCACGCCCTGTTTGATCTCATCCGTGATATGCGGGATAACCTGCACCGTCGCGCCCAGATAGTCGCCGCGGCGCTCCTTTGCTATCACGCTTTCGTATATGCGACCGGTCGTGTAATTGCTGTGGCGTCCTCCACGTGCAGTGCGAACAAAGCGCTCGTAATGCCCCAGATCCAGATCTGTCTCGGTACCGTCATGCGTAACGAACACTTCGCCGTGCTGAAACGGGCTCATCGTGCCGGGATCGACATTGATGTATGGATCGAGCTTGATCATGCTGATCGTCAATCCGCGCGCTTCGAGTATCGCGCCAAGACAAGCTGAGGTGATTCCCTTCCCCAAGGACGAAACCACGCCGCCGGTAATAAAAACATACGATGTCATAGGTGAATCCATGATCCAAAGCGTAAGCAGGTAATCCAACGCGTATTCGAATGCGAGAAACAAGAAAGGGCTGGATCAAAAGCAATCTGCCTAGCTGATGCTTTTTTCCAACCCTTCGAATTTCCCGCCGTCGTTGGACTAGAGACGGTGTTAAACGTTATCAGGGAGCCCCCTCTAATGCAATGAGGGACGGTCACTCCAGCGAACGGCAACGCCCGGCGTAGTGACGGCGTCCGCGGCCAGCCACAGGTCACCAACGGCGACCAATCGATCACCCGAGTAGATCAGCGGCAGCCGGTCCCGCATCCATGGAACGACCCCTTCCTGTTGAAGTAGTTTCTTTAGTTCACGCGTATGTGCTTGACCATATGGAGAAAAACGCTCACCTCCGACTCGCGGCTTAATCGTCAACCCACCTTCCAACAAGGCCTTCGACAGCCCGACGTCGGCGCCTGATTCGAAACTCAGCACACCAAGACCTGAACCTAACTCAAGTTGGCTACCTTCGAGTTCGCGGATTTCGATCTGGTCGGCAAGGTTTTGGGGCAAGAGATATAGCCCGTTTCGATAGCGCCGCACCGATCCGCCTGGCCAGCTTACTAGCGGTTGCGCATCTACGCGCGCCAGAATCACCTCTTTCATGATGCGCTCGATTTGCAAAGCCGTTGGCGTCGACAACCCGCGATCGCGAATCGCGTAACGAATCACGTTGCGTTGCCGTGGAGCTGAGAGTGCAGACAGTGCATCAATTGGCAGTCGTGCCGTGTCTCCGCCAAGCGCCTCAATATCGATTTCGGCGAGTTCAACCAGTAGTTGGGACGCCTCGCCTGCATGACCCGCGCTGCGCTGCAAGCGCGCCGCGATGTCGGGCCAGCGCGATTTCAGCCTTGGCAATACTTCATGGCGCAGGAAATTCCGGTCGAAGCGTCGGTTTGTATTCGATGGGTCGTCTATCCAGCGAAGATTCTCTTCGAGGGCATATTGCTGAAGATCCGCTTGGTCAATATTCAGTAGCGGACGAGCCAGCCAGCCCGGCCCGAATCGACGTAAACTGCCGATTCCGGCGACACCCGCCGGACCACTGCCGCGGATGAGGTTTAACAGCAATGTTTCCGCCTGATCTTCTCGGTGGTGCGCGCTGAGTAGCCAGTCACCATGACGAAGCTGCGCGTGCAAAGCTGAATACCGGGCGTCCCTTGCCGATGCTTCGGGCCCTTTTCCGGATTCCAACTGAACGTTGACGACCAGCAATTGAAAATCTATCTCGAACTCGGCGGCAACCTCCCGGCATCTGGCGCCCCAGTCGGCAGACTCTTTCTGCAATCCATGCTCTATATGAATCGCGAGAACCGCTGCGTCAGCATAGTCACCATCGTGATTCCTCAGATTGGCGAGCGCGTGAGCGAGCACTGTTGAGTCCAGACCACCGCTAAAGGCAACGACGTAACGCTGCGGCTTTCCCGCCACCTCTTCGAGTTCTTTGAACCGCGAGGCAAGAATCGCGGTACTGAAGCTCACCCTTCTTTGAACTGACCGAAGCTCGCAAGCCGCCGCTGACGCTCCTGGAGCAGAGCTTCAGTCGAAATCTGGCTCAGCTCATCCAGGCTCTTCACCAGCGCTTTGCGAATAATCTCGGCCATCCCCTGCGGATCGCGATGAGCCCCGCCCAGGGGCTCCACGAGTACTTCATCAACAAGCCCGAAATCGTTCAGGTTCTGAGCGGTGATACGCATCGCCTCCGCTGCATCCTCGGCCTTATCCGCGCTCTTCCACAGGATCGAGGCACATCCTTCAGGCGAAATAACCGAATAGATGCTGTATTGCAACATCAACAGCTTGTCTCCGACGCCAATCGCCAGTGCGCCACCGGAGCCACCCTCTCCGATAACCAAGCTGATTATCGGCGTCTTGAGACCCGCCATCAGGTACAGGCTGCTCGCGATGGCTTCACTTTGACCACGCTCTTCCGCGCCAACGCCCGGGTACGCACCTGGCGTGTCGATGAACGTCACCACCGGCATGGAAAACTTTTCGGCCAGACGCATCAGGCGTTGTGCTTTTCGGTAGCCTTCCGGTTTCGGCATACCGTAATTGCGACGCACCCGCTCTTTCGTATCGCGTCCTTTCTGATGCCCTATAAACATGACGGAATGCCCGTCGATGCGACCGACGCCACCAATAATCGCCGGATCATCGGCATACATGCGGTCACCGTGCAATTCCTGAAAGTCCGGAAAGATCAGGTCCAGATAATCCTGTGTGTACGGGCGAGACTCATGGCGTGCGACGCGGGCGACCTGCCACGGCGTTAGCTTCGAAAAAATGCTCTTCGTCAAGGACGAGCTTTTTTCCTTGAGACGCGCCACTTCCTCATTGATATTGATCTCGGAATCGTCGCCGACGTAGCGCAGCTCGTCGATCTTCGCTTCAAGCTCTGCGATTGGCTGTTCAAAATCCAGAAATTTTAAATCCATAATATTCCGTCGTCTTAAGGCAGACACCGATAGTACCGGCATCTTGAGGCTTCTACCCTACATGATTTCACGCCTTGGAGCGTAGCAGCGCTCGATATTCTTGCTGCCGAGTAACTCCGTCAACTTATCGCGTAATTCGCGACTCGGGCGAACCGCCCATTCAGGCCCAAGTGACAAGCGGGCAGCTGCGCTGTCGCCAACATAGCGAACCGACACGTCACAATTTCCTTCTCGATACGGCAGCAAGAGATCATGCAGCTTGACCAGCAGGTTTTCGCCCTGACCGTTCGATGCGAGACGGAGGATCATGCCCGTAGTGCGGGACTCGATGACGCGATCAATATGCAGGACATTCTTGACGTTCACCGTCCAGCTACCGATGAAATCGTCGTAGCGCAAACCACCGGTGACGACAACGATCTCGTCTTTGACGAGAAGGTGGCGAAACTCCTGAAACGCCTCGCTGAAAAGGCTCACTTCCATTCGCGCCGTATCATCATCGAGGACGACGCTTATACGATTGCCGCGCTTTCTTACATCCACAATCAGACCGGCAACAGTCGCCTCACGCTTGGCCTGTGCGTATTTACGTTCACCCTTGCTGGACTGCGGTGCCGATTCTGACGTGATGCTACCCAGCGTGCCGTCCGTAAAGTTTCGAGCGTCTCGGCGAACTGCATCGAACGGATGTCCGGTCAGGTAAAGACCCAGCGCTTCCTTTTCCGCATTGAGTAACTGACGCTCTTGCCACTCAGCCAGCTGTGGCGGTTTGCTGTCATCCACCTCCAGCGTCGCGGCGGCGAGGCCGAACATATCATTCTGTCCGGCAGCTGCAGCTTTCGCTTCCTGGTCTGCGCTACGAAGAGCTTCCGGCATCTGGTGCATCATACTGCGGCGCGAATCATTAAATCCATCCATAGCACCGGACTTGACCATCGCCTCCAGCGCCCTGCGGTTCACCTTGTCATGATCGGCCCGTCGGCAAAGCTCACTAAGATTCTTGTACGGTCCATTCGCTTCCCGTTCCGCTATCAACGATTCAACCGCACCTCGACCAACACCCTTGATTGCGCCGAGTCCGTACAAGATCGTCTGATCATCAGGAACGCTGAAGTGATATGCGGACTTATTGATGTCAGGCGCCTGAAGCTTGAGCCTAAGCTGACGACAGTCGGCCTTGAGGGTGACGAGACGATCGGTGTTGTGCAAATCGGCGCTCATCACAGCCGCCATGAACGCACCCGGATAATGTGCCTTTAAGTAGGCGGTCTGGTATGAAAGGACCGCGTAGGCTGCTGAATGAGACTTATTGAACCCGTAACCTGCAAACTTCTCCATCAGGTCAAATATGTGCGTGGCGGTCTTGCCGGCTACCCCTCGATTCGTCGCGCCGCTCACGAAAATCTCGCGCTGCTTCGCCATTTCTTCGGCTTTCTTCTTACCCATAGCGCGGCGCAACAAGTCAGCGCCACCTAAGGTGTAACCGGCAAGCACCTGAGCGATCTGCATCACCTGTTCCTGATACAAAATAACACCGTAGGTCTCTTCGAGGACCGGCTTCAACTCGGGGTGCAGATAATCAATATCGGACTTGTTTGTTGCGTGTTTCCGGGTGATAAAGTCATCCACCATTCCGGACTGCAGAGGGCCCGGACGAAACAGGGCAACCAGGGCGACGAGGTCATCAAAATGATCCGGGCGCATCCGCTTGATCAGATCGCGCATGCCGCTTGATTCAAGTTGAAAAACAGCCGCTGTATGTGTGCTGCGTAACAGCTTGAACGTTTCGACGTCGTTCTCGGGAATTCGCTTGATCGAAAAGTCTGCGCCGGGATTTGATGCGTTGACGATATGCACCGCCCAATCGATGATCGTCAGCGTCTTAAGGCCCAGGAAATCGAACTTGACCAGTCCAACCGCTTCGACATCGTCCTTGTCGAGCTGCGTAACGACGTTGGTTCCGCCTTCCTCACAGTAAAGCGGCGCAAAGTCGGTCAGTGGACCCGGTGAAATGACGACGCCACCGGCGTGTTTCCCGGCGTTACGTACCAGTCCCTCAAGCGACTTTGCAAGGTCGATAATAGCGGCGACTTCCTCGTCGTCGCGATACATGCTCGCCAATTCTGCTGATTCTTCAAGCGCCTTTTCAAGCGTAATGCCAATCTCAAACGGCACTTGCTTCGCAATACGATCGACAAAGCCATAGGGCTGGCCCAGCACCCGACCGGTATCCCGAATGACAGCCTTTGCGGCCATCGTGCCAAACGTGATGATTTGCGAAACGCGTTCGCGTCCGTAGCGCTCGGCAACATAGTCAATGACCCTGTCACGACCCTCCATACAGAAGTCGACATCGAAATCGGGCATCGACACGCGTTCGGGATTAAGGAAGCGTTCGAACAGAAGTATGTGCTGAAGCGGATCGAGATCCGTAATGCCCAGCACCCAGGCGACCAGCGAACCCGCACCTGAGCCACGCCCCGGTCCCACCGGAATGTCGTTCTCACGTGCCCAGCGAATAAAGTCGGCGACGATGAGGAAGTAGCCCGGAAAACCCATCGACTGAATAACGCCGAGTTCAGTCGTCAAGCGCTCAAAGTACGGTACTGAATATGCGTCGCGCTCTTTTGGGGGTATGGATTCGGCAGCGAATTTTGTCTCAAGTGCCGCGTCCAGACCCTTGCGCGCTTCGGACTCCAGAAACGCCGCCTCGGTTTGTCCTTCAGGAACCGGGAATGCCGGCAATACGCTATGGCCCAGCTCAAGATGAAGACTGCAGCGACGCGCTATCTCAAGCGAGTTGTCCAGTGCCGAGGGAATATCGCTGAACAACTCGGCCATTTCTGCCGGAGTACGCAGATACTGACTCTCGCTGTAGTGTCTTGGCCGATCGACATCAGCCAGTCCCCGCCCTTCGTGAATACACACTCTGGCTTCGTGTGAGTTGTATCCGTCATGATCAAGGAATCGTACGTCGTTAGTCGCGACAACGGGCACGTTTCTTTGTGCTGCCAGTTTGAGACTTTGCCGAACCACCTCTTCTTCGCCACTGCGACCTGTGCGGATCAGTTCGAGATAGAAGCGATCGCCAAATACACCCAACCAGCGATCCAGCGATTCGTTCATGTGCTCGTCGTTGCCGCTGACGATCGCACGACCGATATCGCCTTCCCTGCCGCCGGACAAAGCCAGCAATCCCTGGCAACGCTCTTTCGTCAGCCACTCGCGTCGTGCCCGTGGCTCGCCTCGCACCTGGCCTTCGATATAGCTTCGCGTGACCAGTTCCGACAGGTTTCGATAACCGTCATTGTTCTGGACCAGCAGCAGCAATGTAAACGGATGCTCGGGATCGTCATCATTCTCGATTCGAAGATCGAGGCCGATGACCGGCTTTACGCCTGCCGCGATTGCCTTTCGATAAAACTTCACAAGCCCGAAAAGATTGTTTTGATCTGTCAGGGCAACAGCGGGCATTTGCTCCTTCGCACAGCGCTTGACGAGATCCGGAATCCGAACCGTACTGTCCACCAACGAGTACTCGGTATGCACATGCAGGTGAACAAATCCGGCACTCACGAGTACGCCGCCCTGACAGGCGCAAAGGATCGCCGATGTTCGCGACAAGGCCCGAACTCCTGCAGCTTCTGGCGATGAACTACCGTGCCATAGCCTTTGTGCCGAGCAAACTCATAGCCAGGGTAAATGCTGTCCAATTTGAACATCATTTGGTCACGCGTCGTCTTCGCGATAATAGATGCAGCGCTAATTGCGGGAATGATGTCATCTCCACCGATGATGGCTTCACCTTCGATCAGCGCACCGTCAAAGCGCAGGTTCGGTAAGCGGTTGCCGTCTATCTGGACTTTGCCCGGCATGATCGCCAATCCAAGAATTGCCCGGCGCATGGCGAGCATCGTCGCCGCAAGAATGTTGATCGCGTCGATCTCAGCGGGATCCGCCCACGCGACAGACCAGGCCAGTGCATTGCGCTTGATTTCTTCTGCCAGAACATCGCGGCGCTTCGCCGTCAGTTTCTTCGAGTCCGCAAGGCCTGTGACAGGCATTCCCCGATTCAGGACGACTGCAGAGGCCACAACGGGTCCCGCAAGTGGGCCGCGGCCTGCCTCATCGACACCGGCCACCAATCCATCAATTTCGAATAGATTTACCTGCTGCATTTCCTAACTTATTGTTTCGCCAGCTCGATCACTGCGTCGGCTGCACGCTGGTCTGTATTCTGTGCCAGCTCGGTCCGCAGTCTAGCAAATCTATCTGCAATATTTCGCACCCGGTCAGGGTTATCGAGCAAATCGATAAGCTCCTCTGCAATCGCATCAGGCCGAGCGGCATCCTGCATGAACTCCGGGACCAACGGTGTTTCCGTCAGGAGGTTGGGCAGCGTAAAGTGCGTCATCTTCTTCATACTCGTTTGCATGGCGATAGCACGCGTCAGCCTGCCGACACGATAGGCCGCTACCGTCGGCTTTGACAGCAAGGCAGACTCCAACGCGGCCGTACCGGAAGCAAGCAACACAACGTCTGCAGCGATCATTGCCCGCTGCGAATCGCCGTCAAGTAGTACGAACTGATCGGCCAGGCCGGACGCGTTGACCTGCGCTTCTATTGCCGGCCGAAGCGCCGGCGTCGCAATCGGCGTGACAAAGCGAATACCCGGCCTCGATTCGGCGATCTTCACGGCCGCCGCGGTGAATATCTCACCCAGTCTTTTGATCTCGCTCGATCTGCTGCCCGGCAAAATCGCCACGACCTCATCGGCATCGATGCCAAGCGCCTGTCGTGTAGCCTGGACATCTGAATCAACTGGCGTGCTATCGGCTTTGGGGTGGCCGACGAAGATCGCATCGACGTTCACAGCATCGTAGAGCGCTTTTTCGAACGGCAGTATGCATAAAACCCTGTCGACGGCTGCCTTCACCGTCTTGATGCGTCCAGATCGCCATGCCCAAATAGAGGGACTGACATAGTGGACGGTTTTCACGCCGACTTTATGCAGTCTCTTTTCAAGGCCCAAATTGAAATCCGGTGCATCAATGCCAACGAATACATCAGGAGGGGATGCCGTCCAGCGGTCAACGAGGTTCTTTCGCAGCCGAAGCAATCGCGGCAAGTTGGCCAGTGGTTCCACGAGGCCAAAAACTGCCAGCGATTCAGCGGGCTCCCATTGATCGCAACCGGCGGCCAGCATCAAAGGGCCTGCTACACCTTCGAATACAGCGTCTGGATACTGTTGTGCAATGGCTGCAATGAGACCCGCGCCCAGAATATCGCCGGAGGTCTCACCAGCAACCAGGCCTATCCGCATGACTTGACGAACTAGCGAATAATGCCGCGTTCGGACGAACGCAGCGATTCAAGAAACACGACCAATTCTTGCTGCTCGACGCTAAGTGCCTCGATTTCCTCGATGGCATCGGCAAGCTTCAGCCCTTTTCGGTACACCAGTCGATACGCGTGCTTGATGTTGCGGATTTGTTCAGACGAGAAGTCCCGACGCTTCAGGCCTTCACTGTTAATGCCCTTAGGCGTTGGCGGTTGACCGGCTACCATCGTGTAGGCCGGAACGTCACGACTGACCCCGGCATACATGCCTAGAAAGGCATGCGCGCCAACCCTGCAAAACTGATGGGCACCCGAAAATCCCGCGCAAATGACCCAGTCACCCAGATGAACATGACCGGCGAGCGTTGCGTTATTCGCCATGATGGTTTTGTTACCAATTACGCAGTCATGCGCAATGTGACAGTAAGCCATGATCCAGTTATCGTCGCCAATAATCGTCTCACCGATATCCTGGGTCGTACCTCGACTGATAGTACAAAATTCGCGAATCGTATTCCGATCACCGATGCTGAGACTTGTCGGCTCACCGGCGTACTTCTTGTCCTGTGGATCATCACCGACAGACGCAAACTGATAGATATGATTATCTTTGCCTATTTTCGTCGGGCCATTGATCACGACGTGGCTGTCTATCCGTGTACCGGAGTCTATCTCGACATGATCGCCGATCACAGTATAAGGGCCGATCTCAACATCGTCGGCGACATTCGCCTGGTCTGAAATTACTGCTGTCGAATGAATCATTTTTCCAGCTTCTTGACGCGTTCAATTAATGTGCCTAGCCGACGAAACCTGGCCAGCTGTTTAGCCCACGAACGAGCATTGTCAGCCGGAAAGCTCGCGGCGTAAGTGCCCGGATCGGTAACGTCCTTGCTGATAAACGTCTTCGCCGCAACGACAACGTCATCGCATATCGAAATGTGTCCTACCGCACCTGACTGACCTGCAAACATACAACGTTTGCCGACCTTTGTACTGCCGGCGATTCCGGACATGCCTGCAATGGCCGTATGCTCACCGATATGGACATTGTGCGCGATCATGCAGAGATTATCGATACGGACGCCATTCTCAATGACGGTATCGCCTATCGCGCCGCAGTCAACCGTCGTATTTGCCCCGATCTCAACATCGTCGCCAATTCGCACGCCGCCAACCTGCGGAACTTTCACCCAACCATCAGGCGTCATCGCGTTGCCGAAACCATCGGCGCCGATAACAACTCCGGGGTGAAAAACGCCGCGGGCGCCGATACTGACGTCCTTGACAACGCTCACATTGGCGACAAATCGACAGTCGTTACCAATAACACAGTCAGGGCCAATTACGGTTCCCGGACCGACGACTGTGTTCTCGCCAATAGTGGTTCTATCGCCGATGACGACTGCAGCGGCAATGTGCGCACTTGTCGCAACGCTCGCTGAATCGGCAACGCAAGCGCTGGCATGCGCGCCGGGCTCGAGGATTGGCTCCGGACAAATCAGGGCCGCCATACGAGCATAGCTGGCGTAGGGATTATCGCTGACAAAAGCTGCAACCGGGCATGCGTCCGCGTCCGCGGCCCTCAGAACAACTGCCGCAGCCTTTGTTGAAGATAGTTGACTCGAAAAGGCGGCACTGGACAGAAAACTAAGCGACTCTTGCGACGCGTTCGCTAGCGATGCCACGCCACTAACTGTCGTATCTGGATCACCGATCAGTTCGCAACCAACTGCTGCCGCAAGTTCTCCGAGGCTGATCGGCATTCGAGTCGCCTGACGCCGGCTTAAGGTGTCGTCGCTTCGTAATTGGCAATGACAGCGTTCAAAACGTCTTCTGTGATGTTGACTGTGCTGCTGACATACAGCACGCCATCGCCGACGATAAGATCGTAGCCCTCTGCCTGCGCATAGTCCTGAACTTCCTTCAGCACATTGCGCTGCAACACGCCGAACTCTTCATTCTGACGAAGATTGCTGTCTTCCTGATATTCGGTGCGCAGTCGCTCAAATTCACGGCCCAGGTCACGCAGATTCTTTTCAGCATTGCGGCGTTCTGTTTCACCCATTACAGCCAGGTCTTTCTGAACCTTTGCCTGCAGGTCCTCGATCTCTTTTTGCTTCGCGACAATCTCACGTTCACGAGGAGCGAACTCTTCGCGAAGCGCGTCCATTACCGCTTTCGTTTGCGGCGCGCGCTCAACGATCGCCTGCAGACTCACGACACCGATTTTCACTTCCTGTGCTGATGCTGGCATCGCAAATGCGAAAATCAGCGATGCGCCAAAAACTGCCTTAGCCAATTTCTTGTTCATAAAACTCATATAATCCATTCCTTAAAAAGCCTGTCCAATGGAGAATTGAAATCGTTCCAGTTCATCTCCGTAGTATCTGTCATTACCTTGATATGCGTTGAGCGGATAAGCGTAGCTGAATCGGAACAGTCCGAGCGGCGCCAGCCACTGCACACCAATGCCGATTGATGTACGCAACTCATCAAAATCTGGTTTGTATTCGATCGGCGAGCCCAACTTGTCAGTAAAGGCGACCTCACCGGTATTAAAAACATTGCCGACGTCGTAAAAAATGCTTGCGCGAGCCTGACTGGCAAACTTGTCCGGCAGCGGGATTATAAGCTCAACCTGACCGGCCGCCAACATGTTGCCACCATATGGTCGGCCAAAGCTATCACGTGGCCCGAGCCAGGACTCCTTGAAACCTCGAACTGACTGAGGACCGCCGCCATAGAACTGCTTATACGGGGGTGCCGCTGTCGTCTCGCCCAGTGCTTCACTAACCCCCAACTCCGCGTTCAAGCGAACAATCCACTTGGAAGTAATCGGGATATACTTCGTAAAATTGAAGCGAGCCTGATAGTACTCAACATCACTGCCCGGTATAGCTGCGGTCAGGAATACCTGCTGTCGCGTACCGCGCGTTGCAAACAATGATCGGTTGCGACTGTCATACGACCACCCGAGAACCATCTCAATGGTGTCAAACTCTGTCCCGAAGAACACGATGCCATTGCCAATGTCCTCAATAAAGGGATTACCGTTATTCGCAACCCAGTCCTGAGCCTGCTGCGTACTGTTGGTCGACGACAGCAACTCCGAGTGTTGATATGTCAGCCCGAACGACACCCGTTGGAAATCCGTGATCGGGTAACCGTAGTCAATACTGGCCCCGGCGCTTGTTGTGGAAAAGTCAGACGCGGCGGAAGTGAACTGCGTGATATCCCGATAATTAACACTTAGCGTTCTATGCACGCCATCAATCGTTCGATACGGATCCGTGTGCGAAATGCTGTACAGCTTCTGAAACTTGCCCGAGTTCAGTTCGAGCGCAACCCGATTACCGGTGCCAAGGAAATTGGTGTGCACGATGCTGCCGTTGAGCAATAGCTTCTGCGATTCGGAATATCCGAGGCCACCGGAAAACTGCCCCGGCATGCGGTATTGAAGATCAACCTCCACGTCGACCAGGTCCGGGCTTCCGGGTACTGGTGTCGTTCGATAATCCACGCCTGGCTCAATGTAAGGCAGGCGTTGCAGCAATACCTTGGATCGATCCATTAGCGAATTTGACAGGTACGAGCCTTCCATCTGTCGCATTTCACGACGAAGCACTTCATCCTCAACTTCACTAACGCCGTTGAAGTTGATGTTGCGAACATAAACACGACTTTGCGGATTGATGTAAAAAGTGACCGCCGCTTCTTTCGTCTCGTAATCAAGTTCGGGAACCGGTTCGATCTCGGCATTGGCGTAACCTTCCGCGCCAAACAGGAACTGCATTCGATCCGCAGTAATGGTCAGTAAATTCTGGTTAAACACAGAGCCTGGCTGCGCCAGAATCTGGCTGCGCAAAAAAACTTCGGAAACAACCAGGTCACCGACCAGCTTCACTTCGGAAATCGTGTATATATCGCCTTCGCGAATATTGATCGTAACGAAGATGTCTTTCTTATTCGGAGAGATAGCAACCTGCGTGGATTCAACACGAAAATCGGCATAACCGCGATCCATGTAGTAAGAGCGCAGCACCTCCAGATCACCTTCCAAAGCTTCCTTTGCGTAGCGGTCATCCTGCCGAATCCAGGACAACCAGTTGGCCGTGTCGAGGGTAAAGCCCGCCCGAATATCGTCTTCTTCGAAAGCATTATTACCGACAATGTTGACCTGCCGGATCTTTGCCCGGTCGCCTTCTACTACGTTGATGCTAATACGAACAGTATTATTCGGTCGATCCTGAACGACCGTATCGATTTGAACCCCATACTTGCCGCGATCGTAATACTGTTCCCGCAAGAACATTTCGACGTTATCGAGCACGGCGCGATCGAAGGTGCGTCCGCGGGCCAATCCAACACCGCGCAGTGACTCCATCAAGTCTTCTGTTTTGATGTCCTTGTTGCCTTCAATTGCGAAACTCTCAATCGAAGGCCGCTCCTTAACGACAATGACGAGCGTGTCTTCGTCACGACGCATCTCGATGTCGTCGAACAGACCTTGTCCGTATAAGGCTCGAATTGCCTCGCCGATTCGTACACTGTCTACCGTGTCGCCGATGTTGACGGGCAGGTAGTTAAAGACTGTACCCTCGGAAATACGTTGCAGGCCTTCCACTCGCATGTCTTTGACCACGAACGACCCGGCCGCCATCGAAGTGAGCGGCAGCAAAGCCAGCAACGTGAACACAATTTTTCTCACCCGAACATTCCCGCAATATCGTTATAAAAGGCGAAGCTCATCAAGAGCAGCAACGCGAGTATGCCAACTTGTTGCCCAAGAATCTGCGCACGTTCGGACAACGGCCCGCCTTTTATTGCTTCAACAAGCTGGTAAACGATCTGTCCACCATCCAGAACCGGTACGGGCAACAGATTCAATACGCCGAGACTGATACTGATAATGGCCAGAATACCAACAAAAGATCGCCACCCTCTTTCGGCCGACTCACCGGCTATCTGGCCGATTTTGAGCGGACCACTAATATTCTTGACCGAGACGTCACCCGTGACCATGCGGCCGAGCATACTGACGGTGAATGCCGTCGACATCCAGGTGCGCTCCACTGCAGCGCTCAGGGACTCCAGCGGCGTGTAGATGATGCGCTGATAATAAGACTCACCAGCGTCGTTGGACCACCCCACGCCAAGATAACCCTGCATCTCGCCGTTAACGTCTCGTTCGCCAATTTGGACCTCTACGGTGCCTGGCCGCCCGTCCCTGACGTATTCGATGGCGACCTCCTGGCCGGCTCGCGGTTCTACTGCAACCCTCAGGTCATCGAAATTCTTGATCGGCTCGCCCGCAATCGTCGCGATGCGATCACCGATGGCAAGGCCGCTGTCCTTCGCCGGTCCATCTTCAGGCAAGTTCGCGATAACCGCAGGCGGCTGCCAGGGCACGAAGCCGATGCCCTCAAAAAGCACACCCGGTTCGGTCAATCGGGTCTTGTCGCTGCCAACGTCCAGTACAGCCTGTCGAACAACTCCGTCGCTGTCTTCCAGGGTCAACGGCACGCGTCCGTCGTCGACCATTTCACCCAGTATCGCGACCAGCGTCACTTCCCACTGAGTGGCGACCACATCGCCGACACTGAGTATTTTGTCGCCGAACTCAAGACCTGCCTCTGCAGCGTAGGAGTCGGGTTCGACCACGCCAACAGCTGGTTTGACCACCATGACACCACCGGCCATCAGCACCCAGTAAGCGGCAATCGCAAAGATGAAATTGAAAAACGGTCCCGCCAGCAAAACAGCAATACGGGCAGGGATAGGACGCTGATCGAATGCACGGCCCTCATCGTCGGGCTCAATCAAACCCTCCCGGCTGTCCAGAAACCGAACGTATCCGCCCAGCGGAATAGCCGACACGCAGTACTCCGTCCGGTCTTTGCCACCGATTCGCAACCAGATAGGCTTGCCAAAACCAATAGAAAAACGCAGCACCTTCATGCCGCACCATCGCCCAACGATGTAATGCCCGTACTCGTGCACAGCGACAAGAATGCTGATAAGAGCAACGAATGCCACGAGATTGGTCAGGAAACTAGTCATAAACAGCCATCATCCCTAGTGGACCCACGGAACTTGGCGCAGTTCCCGCAGAGTATCCGTTGACACTAAATGGACGTCGATGAATGCTAGCTGAACGGATCACGATACCAAGCCCAGCCAGCTAAGCCCCAGCGAAAACAGAGGTGCCGCAGCCGAAACGCTATCTACCCGGTCAAGAACTCCCCCGTGGCCCGGGAAGAGTTTGCCGCTATCTTTGATGCCCGCTGTTCGCTTGAACATGCTAACCGTCAAATCGCCAACGACAGACAACGCGCCGACGGCCAGACAGAATGGCAGCATGACCGCGAGCTCCATAGCGGTAAAATGTGTCCAGACGGCCGTTAGAATGGCCACCATGATAAGGCCGCCAAAAACGCCCTCCCAGGTTTTTCCGGGACTAATGCTCGGCGCCAGCTTGACGCGGCCGAACTGCTTGCCAGCAAAGTAAGCCCCTATATCTGCAACCCACACGATCAAAAGGGCGAACAGCAATATATGCGGTGAGACTCTGTAAAGGAAAAGCAGCGCAACAAAAAGCGGCACCAGCACGAGTGCACCCGCAAGCCATCGAATGGCTACGGGAATGGGCGTTGGGAAAAAGAAGGTCCAGATAAAAGCGATGAACCACCAGACACAGGCGATCTGCAATACCAGCTCAGATCGCTCCGGTACAAGCAGAGCCACGGTCGCCATCAATCCTCCGATCAAGGCAACGAAGAGCCAGCGAGATGAATCGCTTGATAA
>Ga0055584_100002490_pt1 | contig 18192 bp, 8 predicted proteins | sample OSDHelmetaG_FD_58716 | JGI IMG/M metagenome (GOLD analysis project Ga0055584, IMG submission 58716) | Pelagic marine sediment microbial communities from the LTER site Helgoland, North Sea, for post-phytoplankton bloom and carbon turnover... | ecosystem: Environmental > Aquatic > Marine >... | reverse complement strand
ATCTCTTGATCGTCGGCACGGACGAGCCGGTCTATACGAATCTGTTGCCCGGTTTCGCCTATCATCGCGAGCTGCTTGCGATGACCTATGCCGGGATACCGCCGGCTGCGGTATTGAAAGCGGCGACTATCAACGGTGCGCGTGCGCTCGGAATAGACTCGAGTCTCGGATCGATTGAAGCCGGCAAGCTTGCCGACATAGTCGTGGTTGCTGGTGATCCTCTCGAGGACATCAAGGCGACACGCAATGTCGAGTATGTGATTCGCGATGGGGTTTTACACGATCCCGGCACATTGCTGCAATCGGCGGAAGGCAAGATCGGACCGGCTGGCCCTCATGATCACGCCGACTGGGAGCTACAGCTCAGGCCCCTGCGGGACGTGGTTAAATCAGGTCTTTAGCAAGCACGAACAAAGCCCGTATTGCATTATGGAAAATAGGCAGGTAAACGGTGGAGAGGTTCGTTTGCAATGAGCCAAACCAAGTAGTAGTTTCCTCTTTAAATAACCAAGCGGTTGCAGCTGTTGACTCAGTGAGCACCCCAGCAAAAAAACATAAGAAACTCAAAGCGATCTCAGGGAGAAAATTAATGAATCGGTATATCCCATTTTTTACAATGGTTGTTCTTGGCACAGTATCTGTGCAAGCAATCGCCCAAGGGGACAGGACACAGGGGCGGCAATTGCCAGCGTCTGTCGCAGACCTGAAACTTGAACGCCCAATATCAACCTACGCGGCACATCCGGTTCTGAGTCGTAATCTCACAGTGGCGGAAGGCAGCCAGCGGGTTATCGTTCGCCTCAAGGGTGCGCCGGTGGCTCAGGGCGGCACAAAGTCGGAAATCCAGCGCGAGCAAAGCGCATTTCTGGCGCGAATAAGTGGGGTTCCGAGTGCGCGCGTTCTCGCGCAGGTACACAATGTCCTCAACGCGGTCTTTATCGAAATTGATGCGGCAGATCTGTCGACGCTCGCCGGCGACGCATCAGTACGCACGATCAAGCAGGTCGTTGACTACGAAACCGAACTGCATGAAACCGTCCCGTACATCGGAGCCAGCGCGGTACAGGGAGCTGGCCCGGATGGTGAGGGTGTTTCCGTGGCTGTACTCGACAGCGGCATCGACTATATGCACGCTAATCTGGGCGGCTCGGGAGATCCTGCGGACTACGCAGCAAATGATCCGAACATAATCGAGCCTGGTACATTTCCCACGGCAGATGTTGTTGGTGGTTATGACTTTGTGGGTAGCACATGGTTTCCAGGTGGACCGGCGGAAGCACCGGACGCAGACCCTTTGGATGACGGCATCGCCTCCGGCCACGGAACGCATGTTGCCGATATCATTGGCGGCGCAGGCGGCGTCGCCCCGGGCGTCGATCTTTACGCTGTAAAAGTTTGTTCATCGGTATCGAGTTCGTGCTCAGGCATTGCGCTGATCGCGGGCATGGACTACGCCGTTGACCCGAACGGCGATGGGGATACCTCGGATGCCGTTGACATTATCAATATGTCGCTCGGCTCCAACTATGGTTCGCCGTTCAATGACGACCTTTCGGCGGCAGTGGATAACGCTTATGCACTCGGTGTCCTGACCGTCTCGTCCGCCGGTAACGGCGGTGACAAGCCTTACGTACAGGGCTCACCGTCCGGAGCACCGACCGCCATCTCGGTGGCCCAGACCTCCGTTCCGTCAGCGGGTTTTCCGCTGCTTGATGTAGGCTCGGTTACAGGAATCCCTGGCGTTTTCCAGAGCTGGTCGTCTCCGCCGGCTGCCGTCATTACGGCACCCGTCCAGTACGCTGACGGTGCTAACGGAAACCTCAATGGCTGCGCAGCATTTACGCCCGCTAGTTTGACGGGGCTTATCGTCCTTGTCGATCGTGGCGCTTGCAACTTCACTTTGAAGATCAAGAATATTAACGATGCAGGTGGCGTAGCCGGGATCATTGGTCTCGTAGCACCGGGGGCACCGTTTAACGGTGGTGATGGCGGCGACAGTCCCATTACGATTCCGGGCTACATGGTTAGTCAAGCCGATGCAGACGCCATCAGAGGTGAGTTGCCGGCAAGTGGCACCATCGATCCTGCGAACTTCCTGTCGGGTGCGATGGCTATGGTCGGAAGCTCGGCACGTGGCCCGCAGGGCGACGATAACCGGATCAAGCCGGAGATCGGCGCTCCCGGCGCTTCGGTCTCAGCTGTAGCTGGCTCCGGAACGGGCGAATCAGCTTTCGGCGGCACATCTGGCGCATCCCCAATGGTCGCAGGCTCAGCAGCCTTGTTGCTCGACGCACGAAACAACCCCAAAAAGAGCAAGAAGGGTAAAAAGAGCAAGAAGGGTAGCAAGAAAGACATCACGCTGGTCGAGGCCAAAGCGCTGTTGATGAATACGGCCGAAATTGACATCGTGAACGATGTGTTGGCTGGAGATCTCGCGCCTGTCAGTCGGATCGGCGGCGGTGAAGTGCGTGTTGACCTGGCAGCCAGGTCGGCAGTCTCAGCCTGGGATAACGACGATCCTGTATCTGGCGGAGCGCTAAGCTTCGGCCATGTCGATGTAGCCGACGGTGTCATACAGATGACCAAGTCCGTGCGTGTTAGCAACCGTTCTGACAAGAAGGTCACCTACGACATCACGCCGGTTTACCGGACGCCAGGGCCTGAAGGATCGGGCGCGGTGACGGTTTCTGCACCGGCGAGCATCACGGTCAAGGGCAACAAGCATGGCGACGCTGGCAAGGATACGGTTTTCGACGTGACACTGACGATCGACGGCAGCCTGCTGCCGGGCAACTCGATGAACAGCGGCTCAAACGGCGCCAACGGTGCTGCACTAACCGCCAACGAGTTTGACGGCTATCTGTTGTTCGAACCCGTCAAGAAAAAGAGCAAGAAGAGCAAGAAGAGCAAGAAGAGCAAAGGGAGTAAGAACAAGCTCTCCGCCGATGCGATCCACGTCGCCTGGCACGTGTTGCCGCGGCAAGCGGCGCGTGTAGTGCCTGCGACCACGGAGTTGGCGGGCGGTGGCTTCCCTGAGATTGTAGATCTCGACAACACGGGTGTTGGCATAGCCCAGAACGACAGCTATTCGCTGATCGCGCTGAGTCCGAACATGCCGGAAGGTGGAGTGGGCGCGCAGGCGCCAACTCCGGACATTGCTTCGGTGGGTATCAATACATTCACAGTACCGGCCGGCTTTTGTTCGGGGCAGGCTTCGTTCCTTTGGGCCTTCGCGATTAACACGCATGAGCGTCAACGTCACCTGGTGCAACCGGTGAGTTTTCAGATTTCGCTGGATACCAACCAGGACGGTGTCGATGACTATGTCGTTCTCAACCGAGACGCAAGCTTCAATAACGTCACGGACGGCCGACAGGTTGCATGGGTGTTCGATCTCGCCACAGGTGCCACCAGCGCGTTCTTCTTCGCCGAGCACGCCACTAATACCGGCAACACGGTGCTACTAATCTGCGGCGAGCAGATCGGGCTGAGTGGCCCGGATATCCTGGCAACGAACGTCGACATCACGTCTGTCTTTGCCCAGGACTTCTACTTCGGCGGCCCGGGCGATGAGGCCGTGTTCCCGAACACACTCACGGTTACTCCACTCGGTGAGCAGTACTACGCGATTCCGAATGACTTAGCTGGCAACAGCGCCGGAGAGCTGCCGGTCTACGACTTCGGGCCGTTCCCGGGCAACACGCCGGAGCTTGGCGTATTGCTTTTCACCAACGGTGATCGGGGGGCTGGTGCTCGTGGCGGAGCGACTGAGTCCACTGAAGCAGTGGTGATTACCGCACCGGGAGTAGTGGTTCCCTAAACATTCAGGGACAGCATTCCTGTTCGTTAATGCAGGGGCCCTTTCGAGGGCCCCTTTTTTATTGGTCTACTTCTCTATTCGCCTACTGGAGAGGCGGCTCGTCGCCGGGCCTTGTTCTAAGCATCGCAGGCTGCTCGCACAGCATGAAAAATCCGCGTTCGCTAGCCCGATAATCAAATGACTGATTTGCATGACGGAGGATGACCCGGTAGCCCGGCACCTGTGCCTGGGTGTAGGACTGGTCCGGCTTTCCGCAGCCCAGTGAACCATCGTTCCAGATCAGAGACTCGGCTTGCGCCACTTCGATTTCGGCTTCCTGCGCGCCAACTTTGATCGCAAGGTCGCTAATGATTTTCGCCATAAGATCACTGGGTACCTCGCCGCGAGCGGCAGTTGTGTCATCGACGGGTACTTTTTCCAGATCGTCGAAATCTCGTTCTTCGCTTGCAGCAAGCTGCTGCCTCGCCTCGAGTCTTTCGGCTCTCGATTCAGGTTTCTGTATTGCTTCCGGTTCGGCGGTTGCGACTTCTTTTTCGGCTGCGCCATTCGATGATGAATCGCATGCAGCGACGAAACAGGTCAACAGGCACACTTTGATCAGAATTTGCTTTGGGATCATCAGTTTGGCTCCGGGTCAGTTGATTGCGTGGGATCATACCGACGAAGACTGCAACGAGTCTAGCAATGGAATGCTGACCCTAGGTCTCGGTGCTGACCGCAACCAGTTCACCGCCATCGAGAGACTCAGCGCCGCGCACGGCAACGCGGTCGCCTGGCTGCAACTTACCGCGTACGGCGATGTTGTCTCCGCTGGCCTCACTTACCTCAACCGCGACGAGCTCAGTTTTTTCGTCGTCATTGATTCGCATGACGAACGTACCGTTCTCCCGCAACAGCACAGAGTCGCGTGGCACCGTCAGTGCGACATTGGGGGACAGCGGCAGGTTGACGCTGACCAGTTGGCCTGCCGCGACGAGGCGTGGTGCCTCAGCGGGAAGTTCGAGACGCACCTCGAAGGTTTGTGACTGCGAGTTTGCCGCCGGAACGACCTTGCGGATACGCGACTCAAGATGAATATCATTCAGGTGGACTTCAGCGGTCTGGCCGGTTTGCATGCGTGGCAGGTAGCGAATAGGCACCGATGCTCGTACTTCAAGGTTTTCTGTATCCGTCATCGCGGCGAGACTTGCGCTGCGTTCCACATCCTCACCGGCGTTACGCAATCGTTGTGTCACGACACCCGAAAACGGTGCCCGAACAGTGCAGCGTGACAGTTGACTGTCAGTCTCGCGGATCGCAATTTCCGCGATGCGAAGATCGCTACCAGCGAGATCGCGATCCGCCGCAGTGCGGTCGAGCTGGATCTCCGCAATAACATTGCTTTCGCGAACCGACTCCAGGCGTTCAACCTCGCTGGCAAGCCTCTCGAGATTGATGCTCGCACGTTCAGCCTCGGCAACCTGACGTTCGCGCTGCAGACCGAGCATTTCACAGTCGAAGATTGCGACGGGTGTGCCGGCCGCAACGAAATCCCCCGCTTCCGCCAACCAGGCGAGGCGGCCGGCCATACCGGCGGTGATCTGCGAAGCGCTCTGGCTGAAGACCGTTCCGGCGGCCGGTACCGTTGGTGCAACGCTGGTCGAAACGACTAAGGTTACCGTAACCGGTGCTGGCTCACTCTCATCCTGGCCGTAGCAGTCGCTGACGGCGAAGAAGAGCATCGCTACAAAAATCAGCTTGATGGCATGTTCGGTAATTTTGATTATATTCATGAGCTCATCCTCGCTGGCGCGAGAACATTCGCGCCGCTTATGACTGTTTGTCTGGAATCGCCGAGACGCAAAATGCTCGGCAGGAGTAAGAGTGTGAAGACGGCGCTAACGCTCATGCCGCCGACGATGACCGTCGCGAGTCCGCGGTAGATATCGCTACCCGCACCCGGCACCAGCATCAAAGGCAACATGCCGCAGATGGATGTTAACGTGCTCATAAAGATCGGCCGGGCCCGGATGCGGATCGCCTGTGCGACGGCGTCGGTGCGACTCTGCCCGTCGCGTTCCGCCGCACGCGTCTGGTGCACAAGCAGAATCGCATTGTTGACGACCAGGCCAAGCAGGATGATGAAACCGATCATGGTCAGCAGTTCGAGCGACTGGTATGTAAAGAGATTCAGGATGCGCAGTCCGATAACGCCGCCAACCACCGCGAGTGGCATCACGAGCAGCACGATCAGGCTGTCCTTCACCGATCGAAACATCGCGGCCATGATCAGCGCGAGAATCAAAATGGCGAAAATGAAATTCTTGCTCATGTCGGCTACAGCGCCGGAAAGCTGGTCGGCTGTTCCGCGATAGAATATATCGGCGTCGTCGGGGAGGGCGTCGCGCAGGGTCGGGCCGATTTCGCTCCGAATGGTTTTGAGCGCATCCTCAATCGTCATATCAGGCGGTGGTAGCACCTGCAGGGTCACAGTGCGCTGGCCGTTTACCCGGCGCAATTGAGTTGGCCCGACGGTTCGCTTGATGGTGGCAAGTTCGCCGATGACCTGGATGCCGGACTGTGGCGTGTAGATCGGCACGCCAGCCAGTTCCTCGGGGGTCTCCCAGGCACCGCTCCAGATCAGTACGTCTTTGCTTTCGTTACCGTCGAAATATCGTCCGGCGCTGAGGCCACCCGTGAAGGCACGAACTGCGTCCGCGACCGCGCCGCGATCCAGTCCGGCCTGCGTGATTCGAAGATCGTCGGGCACCAGCTGTAGCTCGGGTTTCGACATGCTGACGCCCGGTAGCGCTCGCACGGACCAGTCGCTGAAGCGCTCGTTCATCGCGTCCTGCCCGACTTTCGCTGCAGCCATCAGCGCTGTGAGTTCCGGACCCTGCAGGTCGATGTCGATGTTTCGGCCGCCGGAGATTCCGATGTTAAGAAGGGATGCACGAGAAACGAAGGGCCTGGCGCCGGGCAGCCCAACGAGAATCTCATCGCGGAGTTTCTCCATCAGTTCCGGTGCTTCCTGCGGATCATTCGGGTAGATGAAAATACCGGTCGCGGTTGAGCCCCAGGAGTACAGGTTGTAACCGTGAATACCTGGGCTGGCTTCACCGTCGACATGCGGTTGAAGTCTGTCGATGACCTCACGAATCAATTCGTTCTCAATGGTACTCAGCGGAATCCCCTCGGGCATGCTGAAGAAAACCTGGATGCCATCAGCATCCGCCTGCGGCAAAAAGTCGAGCTTTGGCGCCAGAAGCCAGGTCATGAGCGCGGGTGCCAACAAAAGAGACACAATCCATTGTGTCCTTTGTCGTGGCGTATTCGTCAGGCCTACAATCCTGTTCGTAATAGCGTCCCAGAAGTCGCTCAGGCGATCGACGCTGAGCTGGTCGCTCTGCAAGAAGTTGCTGGCGACCGGCAGCACGGTGATTGCGGCAATAAATGACGTTGCGACTGCGACCGATATAGTCAGGGCAAGATCGGCGAAAAGCTGACCCTCGAGCCCCTGCATGAAGAGGATCGGCAGAAAGATTGCGATACTCGTTATCGTCGAGGCGAACAGCGCGCCAGCGACCTGCGATGGTCCGAGGCGGGCTGCTTCATCAGCCGTCATGCCGTCCTGGCGAAGGCGCACAATGTTTTCCTGCACGATAATCGCGGCATCGAGAACGAGGCCAACGGCGAACGCGAGTCCGGCAAGCGATACGACGTTGAGACTGCGATCGAGGAGGCTCAGCACCAGCAGCGACGACAGCAGCGAAAAGGGAATCGTCGTCGCGATCATAAGCGTCGCGCGCCAGCCTCTTAGGAACCACCACAGCATACCGAGCGCGAGAAACACGCCAAGTACCAGGTTAGCGTTGACCAGTCCGATAGCGCGTCGAATGTGCACCGACGCATCGAAGCTCAGAACAGCCTGCAGGTCTTCGGCGGCCAGCGGACCGGCATTGAGCTCGCTTATTGTGCGGTTGACTTCATCCAGTATCGAGACAGTGTTTGCTCCGTACTTGCCCTGCACAGCGATGTAGTAGGCCGGAAATCCCGTGCGGTACATGAAGCCACTGCGCGGGTATAACTCCGTCGTGATGTCAGCGACTTCGCGCAGACGGATAGGTTGATTGTTGGGCCGCGCGACGATCAGATCGCCGAGTTCGTCAAGGTCGAAACCACCGAGAAAGCGCACCGTGTACTGGCGGCGGCCGACACTGGCAAGCCCACCGGTCGAATTGACCGCGCGCGTCACCATGTTGGCGATATCCGTTACCTGCACGCCGAGTGCCGCGGCGCGATAGGGGTCGAAATTGATAAGTACCATACCGTCGCGCTGGCTTCTGAGATCCAGCCGCTGCACGCCGTCTATCTCAAGCAGAGCGGGTTCGACTTCCGCTTCAATCACACGTTGAAACTGTGCGACGTCGGTACCTGGTGTCGAGATCTTCGGATGCACGAGCAAGGTCGCGACCGGAAAGTCCCAGCCGCCGACCTGAATCCTGGGTTCGTCGGCATCGGGCGGCGCCTGATCGGCACGGTTCAGGGCGTTGAGAACGTCGAGCATGGCTTGCTGCAGGTCCGTGCCGACATCGAACACAAGATGCACGTTGCCGTTTCCAGCGCGCACATTGCTCGACATCTCGACGACGCCGGGAACCTGGGCAAGGACGGTCTCCTGAGGCTCGATGATGTTCGCTTCGACTTCCTGCGGCGCCGCATTTCGCCACGACGTATTGATGTTGATCTCGGGGTATTCGAGATTGGGCAGCATCTGGATAGGCAGCGACGCGATTCCGACGATGCCAAGTACAAAAAGCAAAACGGCGGCGGCAAGCAATGCGGCCGGATTATCCGCTGACACTCGGATCAATGACATAGAGATCTCCCAAACTCTTCTGCGTTACATGTTGCCTAGATGCGCATTGGACACGTTTGGTTTGGGAAAAATCTGGCTTATGCGACGAGGCGAGACTTTGCCGCGATGAGTGGTGCGAACGACGACTTAAAGCCGCCGATCAGCACTCGGATCAACTACTCCCAGATGATTTTGCGGTCGAAAGTCTTGCTTATCGCAGAAAGATAACGATCTTCGAGCTTGTCTCTCTTGACCTTCAACGTCGGTGTCAGCAATCCGTTTTCGGTCGTCCACTCTTCTTTGGCGATGTAGAAGTTTGAGAGTTTTTCATGTGATTCAAGATGGGCATTGGTATCAAGCAGCGTCGCCTTGAAACTCTGCTCGATGGTCGACTTTGGAAGGTGCTGCGCCGCGTCCGATAGCACGACAACCGCGATCGGGGCCGGAAGGCCGGAACCGATGACACAAACCTGCTCCAATAGTGGGTTGGATGACAATCGCGACTCGATCGGCATCGGCGCGACGTACTTTCCCTTGGCCGACTTGAAGATGTCCTTGACTCGCCCGGTAATTCGGTAGGCCTCGCACTCTTCATCCCATTCGGCTCGGTCACCGGTATGGAAGAAGCCGTCGTCGGTAAATGCATCCTGCGTGAGTTCCGGTTGTTTGTAGTACTCGCTGAAGACGCCCGGACTGCGAATGAGAAGCTCACCTTCTTCGGAAACTTTCAGCTCGGTGCCCGGAGGGGCAACGCCGATGCTGCCGATGCGTCTTGCCTGGAACGGAACGTTTGCGCAGGCCAGCCCACTGGTTTCGGTCATGCCCCAGGCTTCACCGATATTGATGCCGATCTTTTGATACCAGCGCAGCGTGTGCGGCGAAATCGGTGCACTGCCGGACCCGCACATCTTGCAGTCGTCCAGACCAAGACCTACGCGAATCTTCCTGGCAACAATACGGCCGACAATCGGGATGGCCAGCAACAGGCGAAGTTTCCATGGGGGAATCTTTGCGTGCACACCACTTTGAAACTTGACCCACAGTCTTGGTACCGAACAGAACGCGGTCGGCCTGGCTGTTTTCAGGTCATGCTGAAACCTCGCGAGTGACTCGACGAAGAATATTCGGGCACCCGCGAAAATCGCTGGGCCAACGACTGACGTGCGTTCCACGACATGCGCGAGCGGGAGATAAGACAGGATCCGGTCGCGCTCGTTTATGCCGATAAGATCGAGCGTGGCGTAGCAGCCGTAGATATAAGCGCGATAGCTGATAACGACACCTTTCGGCCGGCCCGTGCTGCCGGAGGTGTAGAGGATAGTCATGACATCTTCTTCCGCCGGTTTGTGCAGCGTATCGATCGGCTCGGCGCCGTCGATCAACTCGTTCCAGTTGTATGTGCATTCGAGGGTCGGGTAGGGAAATGCGATTGACGGCAGCGAATCAGGTACCGCCTCGCTGATTGAATCCGCGTCATCGAGCTTGCCGACAAATACAGCGCTCGCCTCACTGTGACCCAGCACATAGGAAACCGTGTCCGCGTTCGCGGTCGGGTAGACCGGCACAGAGATCAAGCCGGCCATGGCGATTGCGAGATCAGCCATTACCCACTCAGCACTGTTCTTGCCGAGAATCGCGACTTTGTCGCCGGGCTTGAGCCCGAGTCCCAATAGCGCGGAAGCCATGCGGCGCACCTGACCTTCCGCGGCCTTGAAGGTGATGACATTCAACTGACCGCCAACCGGCTGCAGCAAGAACTCTCGTTCGGGATTCCGGGTGGACCAGTCAACAAAGGTTTCGTGTGCAGTTTTCAAGGCGTCAGCTCCGGATCGGTCCCCAGGGTAGAGAGCGCCATCCTGGTCAGCGGCGCTGTCATTTTAGTGTCTATAATAACGGTGCTATGGAAAAAAAGGACAGCAAAATGCTGACGCGACGTGAATACCTGAAATACACCGCTCTGGCAGGCGGGGCTCTCGCTTTGCGACCGGGTCTCCTGAACGCCTTTGACAGCGGTGAACTCATCCACAGAGCGATTCCTTCTTCAGGTGAAAAACTGCCGATCGTTGGCCTTGGCAGCTCAGCAACATTTTCGTCGCTTGCTCGCAGCGAGGACGCAGCGCTTCTTCAGGACGTGATGAGTGCCTTTCTGGATAACGGCGGTACGGTCTTCGATACAGCGCCGAGCTACGGTGCTTCGGAGGAGGTCGCGGGTCGCATCGTTCAGGAACTGGACCTGAGGCAAAAGATATTCTGGGCGACAAAACTGAACGTTGCCGGTCGGGGGGGCGGCTTGGCGGACCCGGCTGAGGCTCGTGTTCAGGTTGAAGCTTCGTTTCGCTACATTGACAAGGAGCCGATCGACCTTATCCAGGTACACAACCTGGCCGATATTCCGACACAGATGGGCATTCTAAAAGAACTCAAAGAAGAGGGTCGAATACGTTACATCGGTGTGACATCCACCCGCAGCAGCCGCTATCCGGATCTTGCCAAAGTCATGCGGGATGAACCAATCGACTTCATCGGCGTGGACTACGCTATAGATAATCGAGAGTCTGCGGAGATGATTCTGCCGCTGGCAGAAGAGAAGGGGATCGCGACGCTCATCTATGTGCCATTCGGCCGACGCCGGCTGTGGACTCGCGTCAAAGGGCAGGCTGTTCCTGAGTGGGCACAGGAATTCGGCGCGTACAGCTGGGCGCAGTTTTTCATCAAGTACGTCGCGGCAAACCCTGCCGTAACCTGTGTCACTCCGGCCACCAGCAAGGCAAAAAATATGCTCGACAATCTGGGGGCCGCCTATGGCGAGCTTCCGGATGCGGCTACCCGTCGTCGAATGGAACAGTTGGTCGATGCATTGCCGTCTGCCTGAGTAACGCGTTTGATCGATGGCGAATAAAGGAATGTTTTGTAAAGTCTGTCTATACTGGGTCCAGATAGACAATCTGATTTAGGTACACGAGGGGGAAATCATGAAATACTTGAATATTAAACGGCAATATTGCCTAGTTGCAGTTGCGACCGCGCTTGCGGTCGGCAGCCCTGCAGCCTTTGCACAATCTGAAGACGGTTTGGGGACGATCGAGGAGATCGTCGCCACTGGTACGCGCAAAACCGGACAGTCGCCAACCGAAACCTTGTCGCCTATCGACATTCTCAGTGGTGACGCCCTGGTCAATCAAGCTACATTTGACCTGACGGACAGCATTACCAAAATCGCGCCGTCACTGAATACGCAGCGCTTTCCGATTGCGGACGGCACCGCTGTTATTCGTCCAGTGACGCTTCGAAACCTTTCGCCTGACCATACCCTGGTGCTCGTGAATGGATCGCGACGGCATCGATCAGCCCTGGTCAATTTGCAGGCGTCGCCGCTCGGCACGATAAACGCGGGGGCACAAGCTGTTGATTTTGGCATCATCCCGTCGGCTGCAGTGCAACGCGTCGAAATTTTGCGGGATGGTGCTTCGGCCCAATACGGCTCGGACGCGATTGCCGGTGTGGTCAATGTCATCCTAAAGGATGCCAGTGAAGGCATCTCCCTGGCTGTGCAGACCGGTGAGTATTTCGAAGGTGACGGTGCACGTACTACGATCTCCGCCAACGGAGGATTCAGGCTTGGCGACGGTGGTTTCCTGAACGCAACCGTCGAAAAATCGACGGCGGACAAGACATCGCGCGGCACGGTCCGTTTTGACTGTCCCGCTGTAAGCGACCTCGTTGGCCCGGAAAACACGCCATTCAATGGCCTGTGCCAGCGCTGGGGCGATCCGGACGTTGATACGCTGAAGGTTTTCGTCAATGCCGGTTACGAAATTAGCGATGCCGTGGAACTGTTCGGTAATTTTAGTTACAGCGACAATGAATTTCGCTCAGACTTCTTTTACCGACCGGGTGTCGTTCCGGGAGTTGGTGGCAGCGGCTCGTTGCTGGTCGACGACGGCAGCGGTAACCCGGCTGACGCACCGCAAGCACTGGTTGATCAAATTACGACAGATGGGCTCAATCCGAGCGACTATTTGACGGCAGATGTTGGAAGCCCGAGCGGTTTTGTTTTGCTGAACCCGATATCGTCGCAGTTCCCGGGTGGCTTTAACCCGGACTTCGGTGCGGACATCCGCGACTTTGCAGCCCTCGTGGGCTTGCGTGGCGAAACCGCCGGTGGCCTTAGCTGGGATGCACGATTCAGGAGCGCGGAGAATGAAGCCGACTACCTGCTGGGCAATACCATCAATCCCAGTCTTGGTAACCTGTCGCCGACAAACTTCAAGCCCGGCAAGCTGACGCAGGAAGAGAATGCGTTTACCGTGGATTTCGTCAAGGATCTCGAAATCGGGAGCTTCGCGTCACCACTCACGTTCGCGTTTGGCGCAGAATGGCGGGAAGAGACCTACACGATCACCGCGGGTGATCCTGCTTCTGTCGAAGTTGGGCCGACATACATCGAGTTTGGTTTCGGTTCCGAGAGCTTTCAGGGCTACGACCCGGCCTCGGCGGGTACTTTCAAAAGCGCGAATATTGGCGCCTACGTCGATTTTGAAGCCGATATAACGGATCGCTTCTCAGCCGGCCTCGCAGTCCGCTTCGAAGACTACGATGAGTTCGGCAATACCTCGGATTTCAAGTTGTCCGGGCGATTCGACATCACGGAAAAGTTTGCCTTGCGAGGCACCGTAAGCACTGGATTCAGAGCGCCGACTGCCGGGCAGGTGAATACCCTGAACGGAACGACATCGGCTAACTCCTCCGGTACCCTGGTGCCGAACTTCACCTATCCGGTCGCAAACCCGGTTGCCCAGGCCCTTGGTTCGGTGCCGCTGATTCCGGAAGAGTCCACCAGCTACACGATCGGCGCAGTATTCCAGCCCTTTGATAATACGAGTGTGACAATCGATTACTACGACATCACGATTGATGATCGACTGACACTGTTCGCGATCGAAGGTCTTACGCAAGATGATGTAGACGACCTCACGGCCGCCGGCATTCCCGACGCACAGATTTTTCTGGGCTCTCGCGTTGCCTATTTCGTGAATGGATTTGAATCCAATATCTCGGGTGTCGACTTGTCTGTCGTGTCTGACTTTGAGCTTGGTAGCGGCAATTTGCTGGTCGATTTTCGGGCCAACTTCAACAGCTCGGATGTCAGCAAGGTAGCGCCATCGACCCTGAATGCGTCGGAGGTCTATGACTTTGAAAACCAGGTTCCCGATAATCGTATGGCACTGACCTTCACATACGACACGGGGAATATGCTGAGTGGCTACGTGCGGGTGAACAACTACGGCGGCTGGGGTGATTCGGGCGGCCAGGTCGCTGCGCCGGACGCATCGGAAGTCGTTGAGTACGGTTCTGTGGTATTGGTTGATGTCGAAGCAATGTTTCGCTTCAACGAACACTTCCGCTTAGCGGTTGGTGCTGAGAATATTTTCGACGCCGTGCCGGATGACGACGGTCATTTTGTTTCCGAGCTTCTCGGGGTCGACAAAGCGCTCACGTCACCTTTCGGCTTCAACGGTGGCCTGTGGTACGTGCGACTCGCGGCTGACTTCTAGGTCGCGGTCACACCAGGCAGAAGCGTCTGGATGGTTTAGCTCACCTGATCGCATCGTGTTCGCGCGATGGCGATCAGGTGTTTTCAACCAGCGCTCTCAGCGCATCCCAGTCGCCGCTTTGCTCAACTTCGGAAAGGCGCTGCTGCATTTCTGCGAGCTTGTCGTCGAGTTCTTTGGCCATCGCCCGAAACGCGGGCTGGTCGCGCAAGGAACCGATGTAGGGATCAAGTACCAACGGCCAGCCATTCGAAGCTGCAGTGCCGCGAAAGCCCTCATCAATTGCGTCACGGAAAGCGGCGAGGGCCGCAAGTGTATTCCCCTGCAGGGCCAGTATCTGCACATCGCGTATGCCGTGCCCGGCGAGCCCGATCCGAGGTAAGGTCTTGACGACCGTCATTGCAGCTTCGAGCAGCGCGTCGGCACGCTGATTCTCCCCATGCTGTTGCAGGATGTGCGCGTAGCCGATGGCGCCAGCAACATTGAATTCGTCGACCATCGGAATTGCATCGCCTGCAAGGTCCGGATAAAGCAGCTCGGCGAATTTGCGTGCGGTGTCAAAGTCGCCGGCAAATACTGAGTAAGTCATCATTAAGGAGAGCTGTATCTGCTGTGGGTTCTCGACGCCCTCCATCGATTTCTCGATGACCTTGGTGGCACCCACGAAATCGCCCTTGACGACATTCTCCATGCTGAGACCAATTTCATACATCGGGTGGTCGGGCGTTATTTCGGAAAAGACATCCAGCGCTTTTTCGTATTCCCCAAACTCGATATACGGAACAATCATCGCCGCGCCGGCGGTGGGGTCGACACTGAGTTCCTGACCTTTCTTCGCCCAGGCGACTGCCTCGTCCATTCTGCCAAGGGCGCCCAAATGAAACGCAATATTCCGGTAAGTAGTCGGCCATTCAGGATGGATTTCGATGGCTTTGACATACAGTCTCAGCGCCTCGTCGTTCTGCCCACGCAGTGCGTAAAGGCCAGGAAGATTGACGTACGGGACCTTTCCCAGTGGGTCGAGTCTCAGCGACTCATGGTAGAGGTCAATTGCCTCCTCGATCCGTTGCTGGTTTGCGCGCAGCGACGCAAACCACATATAGGCGCTCGCGTTGTTCGGATTCAGCTCCAGCGCAGAAACAAACGAGGCGGCACCTTCATCCAGCCCAGGCCCATCACGAGTCTGCTGCCAAATCTGATTCCACAACAGTCCCTGCACGGCATACGCGTCCGCGAGATCGGGGTTTAGCGACAGGGCCTTGTCGACCGACCGTCGGGCGATGTCGAATGCTTCGGCTGGCGCGATTGCCTGATGATTGTTCAACATCAAGATGACGCATTCAGCCAGAGCCGCATGGGCATCGGCATAACTGGAATCCAGTGCGATCGCCGCTTCGAACTGCTCGCGCGCTTTCTGCAGGGTATCGAGCCGTCGCTTGTAAAGGTTATCGCGACCCTGCGTGTAAAGATTGTAGGCTGCGAGGCTGTCGGTCGGAATGTTGGCGACACGTGATTGTTCTTCGTTGCTGAGCGTTGCCCTCATGGCGCGCGCAATTTCTTCTGATATTTCGCTTTGTATTGCGAACAAGTTGGCGGCGCTGAGTTGCCGGTCATACGACTTCGCCCAGATATGTTCGTCCGTCGACGCATCGATCAACTGGGCCGTGATTCGCACGCTGTCGCCTACGCGCTGCACTGCGCCCTCAAGGACGTTCCCAACACCGAGCTCTTCGGCGACTTCCTTGAGATTCTTCGTTGTTTCCCGGTACTCCATCACCGACGTACGCGAAATTACCTTTAGAGCCGCGATGTTGGCGAGGCGGGTCAACAAGTCATCGTGAATGCCGTCTGCGAACAACTGGTTTTGCGGATCGGTGCTGCGGCTTGTGAAGGGCAGAACAGCAATCGAAGATCGGTCGGCAACCGTTGCAGGCTGTTCCTCAAGTGCATTACGCATGCCGGTAACATTCAATGTGACGGATATTCCCAGCGCGATAACCAGCAGGGCGATAAAAATGATATCCAGTCGATGGCCGGTGCGCGGGGTGATCGATTCTGATCGATCAACGTTTTTCTCGAGCTTGACGCCGTCGGGCGTGACCTCGAAAACCCAGGCCAAAACCAGCGACACAAGGAATCCGGCAACGACGACGATGACATAGGTCTGGAAGGCGGACTCTGATGCACCAAAAGTCGGCAGCAAAACGGAGCCCGCCTCGATGATAATCCAGGCGACCACGGCGTAGGTGGCGGCAACGCGCAGTACGTTGCGGCGCTTGAGTTCTGATATGAGTGAGGTCATGGGCGCGATTATCACCTACAAACGGCGGTAATGCAGCATGAACGACAAATCGCAGGCAACCGCGTTGGGTTGCCTGCGATCAGTTGTCGCTAATTCTCAGCTATTTGCTCTTCTTCGATTTCTTGCTCTTCTTGCTCTTTTTACCCTTTTTACTCTTCTTCGACTTCTTGCTCTTCTTCTTACCCTGGTTTTGCGGGACCGTCACGATTCCTTCGTCCATCATGATGTTTCCGCAGCTGTCAGTGGCCTGATACGTCACCGTATAGATTCTGCCCGGGCCGTCGTCATGATTCTTGCCGGCTCGTTCGGCGCGCAACATAAAGTTGAAATCATCGACGATTACAATGTCGTCCACCGTGTTGCCATCGTGACGGCCATTGTCAGGCTGGTTGGATGTGACTGACACAAGCGTTACGGCGACCTCAGCGTCGAAATTGTCGCTGGCGATGACTTCTGCACTGACGTCGACGTACTTGTGGTTTGCTGGCTTCAGGACATCCGGCGTCAGGGTGATCCTGTCGATTGTGGGCGCAAACACATCGCACGTCGCCAGACCTACGATGACAGGGTCATGGTCAGAGGAACGGAATGCGTTTGGCTCGTAGAGGGCATCCTGTGCGTCCTTCTTGAACCGCGTGTCGTAGTCGAGCAGGTTTGGCTCGTCCGCATTGATGTGCCATTCCGTCGTGCCCGTTACCTGGTCCGACAGGCTTGCGTTCGCCAGGGCGTGATCCAGGTAACCAGTCTGCCCATCGAAGACGTAGGAATAGGCGTCCTCGCCTTTGAACGCATGGACGAGGTCGACGTAGCCGCCGGCAACAAGGGCGTCAATCGGAGTTTCCTTGTCGTAGGCGTTGAGGTCGCCAATAACGAGGAAGTCATCATCCCCGCTTCCAGTCGGATCGTTTGCAAGCCAGTCGACAAGTGCCTCAGCCGCCGCGGTACGGGTCAGATTGCAATTGCCCGAACCATCACCCGTATCCGGGTCGGGAATGAGATTGTCATCGCAATCAGAACCCTTCGACTTGAAGTGATTGACTGCGACGGTGAATACGCCGCCGGTCTCGTTGTCCATGAAGGTCTGCGCCAGCGCTGGACGATTCTTGTCGTCCAGGAAGCGAGGATCCACCACCGAATTCAGAATCGCGTGCTCGCCGATCGGGGTCGTCGTTTCCGGTTTGTAGATCAAAGCGACCTTGATGGCATCTGTACCGATCGCGAAAGTGGCGACGTAATCGTAGGTACCCGGGGCAGTTGCGTCATTAAGTCCCGCAACCAGATCGATCAACGCTTCGTCGAGGACGTTGTTTTCGATCTCGACGAGGCCAACAATGTCGGCATCCATGGTCGCCAGCGAAGCGATAATTTTCGCCCGTTGTCGCGTGAGCTCTTCTTCGTTGTCCGCGCCACGGCAACCAATAAGACTTGGCCCACAAAGATTGCCGTTTTCATCCAGCGTGGTGAAGTAGTTCAACACGTTCGCTGATGCAACTCGCAAATCGCCTCCCACGTCTTCGGGTTCCAAAGGACGCGGATTGTTGCTGGCGTAGTCCGCACCTTGCGTTGGTTGAACGCGATAGAGGCCGAACGAGTAGTGGAGCACACCGGTCACGTTTGACACAGTGTCGCCACCGCGGAACAGATTGGTCAGATCGAAAACGTTGCCGTTCGGGTGAATGGC
>Ga0055584_100002489_pt1 | contig 18195 bp, 20 predicted proteins | sample OSDHelmetaG_FD_58716 | JGI IMG/M metagenome (GOLD analysis project Ga0055584, IMG submission 58716) | Pelagic marine sediment microbial communities from the LTER site Helgoland, North Sea, for post-phytoplankton bloom and carbon turnover... | ecosystem: Environmental > Aquatic > Marine >... | reverse complement strand
AGAGACCTTGTCTTAGAACTTTTCTTATCAAATAAGATTGATGAATGTCACCTAATTTATACAGAATTTAAAAGTGCGATAACACAAACTGTAAAATCTCACAAACTTTTGCCTATTGAAAATAGTAGTGAGTCAAAAACTAATAAATCTTATGAATTTGAACCTAGCGAAGAAAACGTCTTAAATGACATAATACCAAGAAATATTGCGATTCAGATACACTCTGGTTTGTTAGAAAATCTTGCAAGTGAACAAGGTTCTCGAATGACTGCGATGGATAATGCTACCAGAAATGCTAATGACATGATCGATAATTTAACTTTACTTTACAACAGGTCTAGACAATCTTTGATCACAAGTGAACTAATAGAGATAATCTCGGGAGCTGAGGCTGTATAAAAAAAAGGAGAAAAAAATATGAATGATAATAATGGTAAAATTAAACAAGTTCTAGGTGCTGTGGTTGATGTTAGTTTCGACGATAAACTTCCTCAAATTCTTGATGCCTTAATAGTAAAACATGACAATAAGGATTTAGTTTTAGAAGTTGCTCAACACTTGGGTGAAAATACTGTGCGAACAATCGCTATGGACTCAACCGATGGGTTGGTTAGAGGGCAAAAAGTTCAAGATACTGGCGAACCAATTTCCGTTCCGGTTGGTCCTGAAACTTTAGGAAGAATCTTAAATGTCGTTGGTGAACCTGTTGATGAAAGAGGTCCGGTTAAAACCAAATTAAGAGCTCCTATTCATAGAGAAGCACCTTTATTTACGGACCAAGCTACTGATACAGAAGTTTTAGTTACCGGAATTAAAGTCGTTGACTTGTTAGCACCATATTCTAAGGGTGGAAAGATTGGGTTATTCGGAGGAGCTGGTGTTGGTAAAACTGTGCTAATAATGGAATTGATCAATAACATCGCTAAAGGCCATGGAGGTTACTCCGTTTTTGCGGGAGTTGGTGAAAGAACTAGGGAGGGTAATGATCTATATCATGAAATGATTGAGTCCGGAGTAATAAAACTTGATAATAATGAATCAAAAGCAGCATTAGTTTACGGGCAGATGAATGAACCACCCGGTGCTAGAGCAAGAGTTGCATTAACAGGACTTACACTCGCCGAATATTTTAGAGATGAAGAGGGTCAGGACGTTTTACTCTTTGTAGATAATATCTTTAGATTTACACAAGCAGGTTCAGAGGTGTCAGCTTTACTCGGAAGAATTCCATCTGCAGTTGGTTATCAACCTACATTATCAACTGATATGGGAGCACTTCAAGAAAGAATTACATCAACTAACAAAGGATCAATAACATCTGTTCAAGCCATCTATGTGCCTGCTGATGATTTGACTGATCCGGCACCTGCAACATCATTTGCTCACTTAGATGCTACAACCGTTTTATCTAGACAGATAGCAGAACTTGGAATTTATCCTGCTGTTGACCCTCTTGATTCAACTTCAAGGATTTTAGATCCAAGAGTGATTGGTGATGATCATTATGCCGTAGCAAGAAGAGTACAAGAAACACTCCAAAAATATAAATCCCTTCAAGATATTATAGCCATATTGGGAATGGACGAGTTATCAGAAGAAGATAAACAAGTAGTGGATAGGGCAAGAAAGATACAGAAATTCTTATCTCAACCTTTCCATGTTGCAGAGGTTTTCACTGGAACGCCAGGAGTTTTCGTTAATTTAAAAGATACGATCAAAGGTTTTCAAGGTTTGGTCGACGGTGATTTCGATGATATTCCTGAAGCAGCTTTTTACATGGTAGGGACTATTGAGGAAGCAATTGAAAAATCTAAGAAAATGAAAAAGTAAAAGATGTCATTTAACTTTCAAATAATATCACCTGAAAAATGCTTTTTTGATGAAGATATAGAAATGGTTATTATACCAGGTACTGAGGGTGATATAGGGGTTTTGAGTAATCATATGCCTTTAATTACCTCGCTTAGACTAGGTAATATTTATATTTATAAGGATAAAAAAATTATAAAAAAATTTTTAGTTAATGGAGGAATTCTTGAAGTATTCGAAAATAGATGTGCATTATTAACAGAAGATGTTTTCGATTCAGAAAGTAAAGCTATGAACAACGATGATAAGTTATTCCAAAAAAAATCAGAAATAGCCTTGCAACAATTTTATAGTTAAATCTCTAATTTTTTATATTCTTGTAATACTTCTCCATAGAGTGATCTTTTAAAAGGGACAACTTCACTTATACATTCGCTTGGTTTAACCCATTTCCACTTATAAAATTCAGGATTATCATCTTTTTCTAAGTCAAACATAGAATCTATACCAATAAATTTGCAAAAGAACCATCTTTGCGACTGTCCAATATATTTTCCGTTCCAAACAAATTTAATAATCTCCTTAGGAAGATCGTAAGATAATAACTTATTTGAAGTACCTAATATCTCATAGTTATCATTAATCCCAACCTCCTCAAACATTTCTCTTTTCATCGCTTGTTCTTCAGTTTCATCTTTATCAATACCCCCTTGCGGCATCTGCCAATAATTATTTTTATTATCTATTCTTTTTCCAACCCAAATTTTTTTTTCAGAATTGATAAGGAAAATTCCAATGCCTTTTCGGTATTTCATTTTTCAAGTAACTTATTATTCTGTTCTATTATTTATTAGGTTTATTGCAAGAATAAGGTCCAATGCTCTTGTAAGCTGATAATCATCATCTTCATCATCACCTTTTTTGTCAACATTTTCCTTTATAGGTTTTTCTGATTTATTTTTTTCTATTTGCTCATTATCTATCGCCCCTCTTAAATCAGATTCTTTTCTTCTTTGGTTGTTTACTTTTTTTAGTTCCACTTGTTCAACTAAAATATCTGGATCAATTCCAGTTTGCTGAATAGATCTTCCTGACGGGGTGTAATATTTTGCGGTCGTAAGTTTTATTGCAACATCCTCACCTGATGGAATTATTGTTTGAACTGAACCTTTTCCAAATGATTTTGTGCCCATAATAATTGCTCTTTTATGGTCTTGAAGAGCTCCGGCTACAATTTCAGACGCCGAGGCACTTCCCTGATTTATTAACACAACAAGGGGTAATCCATCAATCAAATCTTTTTTAACGGCATTATATCTACTTCCACGTTTTCCATTCCTACCTTTAGTTGAAACAATCTCACCTCTTGCTAAAAATATATCAGTGACGTTTACCGCTTGGTCTAACAATCCACCAGGATTGTTTCTTAAATCAAGAACATAACCAATCAATTTATTTTTTTTTTTAAATGAACTTATTGAATCTATAATTTGTTTGTCAACTTTTTGATTAAAAGAGGATACTCTTATATAACCGATGTTATTTTCGATACGAGACTTTACTGATTTAAGTTGTATAACTGCTCTTGTTATATTTATATCAACTTTTTCAGTTTCATTTCTTCTGACAGTTAATTTTATTTTTGAGCCAACCTTACCTCTCATTATTGCTACAGCTTCCGACAAAGTCATTCCTAAAACAGGTTCATCGTCAAGGTGTGTTATTAAATCGCCAGATTTTACACCTGCCTTATAAGCCGGAGTATCGTCAATCGGAGCAATAACTTTTACAAAGCCATTTTCTAAAGTTACTTCAATCCCAAGACCGCCAAACTCACCTTTTGTTTGGACTCTTAATTCATTGAGCTCCTTGTTATTTAAATAGGATGAATGAGGGTCAAGAGAGGTTAGCATTCCTTCAATTGCAGATTCTATCAGATCTTTTGAATTTACTGGTTCTACATAATTATTTTTGATTTTCTCAAAAGCTTCTCCAAATAAATTTAAGTATTTATAAACATCTTTATCCTCTTCCGCAGATATGAAGATTGGGATAAAGATAAAAAAAAAGTATGTAATAAAAAATTTTTTCATATTTAATTAACCTCTTCTTGATTATGCAGTTTTTTTATAAAATCTCAACTTTTGATTTTGGGTTGATAATTTTTCCATTTTTTCTAAGCTCAAAATAAAGTTTATTCTTAAGTTTTTTTGAAACTCTAGCAATCGGCTCACCTTTAAGAACTTTGTTGCCAGATGAAATGATTATATTATTCATGCCTGCAAGAATACAAAAATAACCATTATCATTCTCTATAATTACCAGATTTCCATAACTTTTAAACTTGTTTGCAAAAACAATAATTCCGTCAAAAGGTGATGCCACAAATGAATCCTGGGAAACTTCAAAAATTACACCATTCTTAAATATTTTATTAGTTTTATTTTGACCAAATTCAGAGACAATACTTGTCTGTAATGGCATTTGAAATCTTGTTGTAATATTTTGTTTCTTCTTTAACTTTGGCACCTTAACCCCTTTAACCAATTCATTGATATTTTTTGCACTTTTCTTAACCTTTTTTTCTCTTTTTTTTGCTTCCGGGTTAGCTATGAATTTTTTTTGTAAAAGTGAGACTTGTAGAATTTTTTTTTCTAAATTTTTAAGCTCAGATCCTAACTTTTTTTTCTTTTCTTTGTAAGAAGAAAGTTTATTTTCAAGATCCTGATTAACTACTTTAAGATTTTCAAAACTTTGAAAGTAATTATCTATTCCTACTTTCACTTGATTGAAAAAGAATCCTCTAATAATTTGTTTGCTTATAGAGTAATCTGATGAACTTTGCATTCCTTTTAAAAGCCTTGAAATTTCTGAAACATATAATTTTTCCTGCAGCAAAAAAAATAAACGTTTTCCCAGCACCTCTTTATCTTTTATATACCTTAAATAAATGATTTGCTTTTGCCTATTTCTATCAATATCTAACTTGATAACTTTTAACTCTTTATTGTTACTTATTATATTGTTATGTATTTCTACAGTTTGTTTTTTTAAACCATATAACTTTTTCTCTAATTTATTTTTTGAAAGACTATCAGAGAATTGAGAGAGTACAATAAATAAAGAGATAATCAAAAATTTCATCTGATTAAAGGGCTTCCATTCATATCATTAGGCCTTGAAATTCCTAAAATTTTTAAAATGGTGGGAGCAATATCACTTAACCTACCTTTTTTAGAACTAAAATTATAAGGCCCAGTAATAATAAATGGCACAGGGTTTAAAGAGTGAGTTGTACATGGCGTATTTCTATTATTATCAAACATCATATCAGCATTACCGTGATCCGAGGTTACTATAAGAGTATATCCATTTTTTCTACATGAGTCGTATAATTTACCTAAACATGTATCTAGTGTTTCTACAGCTTTTATTGTAGCTAAAAGATTACCGGTATGTCCAACCATATCTGTGTTAGCAAAATTTGTAACTATGAAATCATAATGTTTCTTATTTATTCTATCCACCAATTCAGCAGTAACTTCAAAGGCAGCCATTTCAGGCTTGGTATCATATGTTTCCACCCTTGGCGAGGGAATTAAGACTCTATCTTCTCCATCAAATGAATCTTCTATACCTCCATTAAAAAAATAGGTCACATGTGCATATTTTTCTGTTTCAGCAATCCTGAGTTGTTTTAATTTATTTTTAGATATTATTTCTCCAAGCGAATTTTTCACATGACGACTCTCTAATAATGGAGTTACTACTTTTTTAATTCTTTTAGAATATTCAACCATACTAGTTGGTGAAAAAAATTTTATATAATTTTTTCTCATAAACTCATCAAAATTTTTATCAAATATAGAGGTGATCAATTCCCTCACCCTGTCAGCTCTATAGTTAGTAATAATAAAGCCATCTCCATCTTTAGCTCCATTATAAGAAATATGATTTAATGGGGAGAAAAACTCATCTGTAATATGCTCAGTGTAACTGTTTTCTATTGATTGAATAAAACACTTTGTTTTTTTTAGATCACCATTAATTATTGCTCTGTATGTCCTCTCAATTCTCTCCCATCTATTGTCCCTGTCCATTGCATAAAATCTTCCTGATACACTAGCAATTTGAACATTGTGATAATTTTTTATTTTCTTTTGTAACACTTTTACGTTCTCAACTCCTGAGAGAGGAGAAGTATCTCTTCCATCTAAAATTCCATGAATTAAAACTGTACAATCTTTTAATATCTCAATTAATTCTAAAAGATGGTTTTGATGACCATGAACTCCTCCATCAGATAAAAGGCCAACTAGATGAATTCTTTTAGATTTTTCTTTGATTTTTTTTATTAATTTATGTTCTTTAAAGACTCCATTATCAAATGCTTTATTTATTCTAAGAATATCTTGTAATATTACTCTTCCGGAGCCAATACTCATATGGCCTACCTCAGAGTTTCCAAATTGTCCCTCAGGTAATCCCACTTCAGTCTCTGAGGCATCAAGCTTTATAAAACCATACTTTTTTATTAAATTATCGAAATTTTTTGTCTTCGCTATATGTATTGCATTGTTTTTATTCTTTTTCCCAACTCCCCATCCGTCTAGAATACATAATAAAACTTTTTTTTTCATTTGATTAAACTTATTTATGATAATTAGATTTTTTCTTAATTTCTAGAGCTCTATATATTTGTTCTACTAACATTACTCTGACTAGCAAATGAGGCCAAGTAAAATTACCAAAAGATATAGATTTGAATGATTTTTTTATTTCTATATCTAGACCCTTTTCACTTCCAATTACAAAATTAATTATTTTAAATCCTCCAGAAAAAGTCTGAAATAATAATTTTGAGAAACTTTCACTATCAATTTTTTCACCCTGCGAGTCCATAACAAAAGTATATTCATTTTGATGAATATACTTTTTTATTTTATCTTTTTCTTTCTCTAATTTTTTAGGTTCCAAAAGGCCCTTTAGTTCAATCAACTTAAGATCAAAATCAATTCTTTTTTTGTAGTAGTCAAAAATTTGTCTATATTCTTGAGAGCTCTTAAATTTACCAAATGCTATAATTTTGATTTTCATATTTAACCAAAGCTACTCTTTTCATCCTTTAATTCGTTATCACTCCAGATTTTTTCTATAGAATAATACTTCCTCGCCTCTGGTTTAAAAACATTTACTATAATATCACCAAAGTCAACAATTACCCAATCTGTATTTCCCAAACCCTCAGATGATAATACTTTCTTCTTATTACTTTTTATAAGATTTGTGACTATAGAATTAATATGGCGCGAAGAACTTCCACTAGCTACAATTATGAAATCTGCAAGTGCACTTCTATTTTTGATATTTATAGATTGGATCTCAAATGCTTTTAGGCTTTCTAGTTCCTTTATTATTTTATCCAACAAGACATTTACTCTTCTATTTTTTACCATTAACTAATTTTATTCCTAATTTTTGTGGAGGATTGAAAGTTTGGCAAACCATCTATAAAAATCCATGCGGGTGGCTCAAAATATTTAAATTTTTTTATCAAGCTTTTACTTACTTTTGCCTTTCTAAAATAAACTAATGATTTAAATTTTGTTAAAGTAAAAGAGTAAAGTGGACGATCTAAAATTGCAATTGGAATATTATAAAAGATTTCTTTCCAACTTTTCCATTTATGAAGTTCAATTAAATTATCGGAACCCATTAACCATATAAAATTATAATTTGGATATTTTTTTTTTAAGTATAAAACTGTATCTATTGTGAAAGCACTTTTTTTTTCATCTAGTTTCATAATTTTAATATTCTTACCAGAAACACAGTCTTTGGCTTCTTTATATCTTTTTGAAAATAAGCTACTTTTTAATTTAAATGGATTGCTAGAAGTCACTACCCACCAAATTTCGTTAAGCTTCATTTTCGTCAATGCAGCCTTACTTATATTTACATGCCCTTGATGTGGTGGGTCGAATGAACCGCCTAGAATCCCAATATATAAATTTTTATTCAACTTATTTTCTAATTTGTCCGTTGCTTCTAACTTTATACTTATAGCTAGTAAGTTGGCCTACGCCAACTGGACCTCGAGCATGAACTTTTGAAGTTGAAATACCTATCTCAGCACCCATACCAAACTCCCCTCCGTCAGCAAATTGTGTGGAAGTATTATGCATCACAATCCCACTGTCTATATTCTTCATAAAGTATTCTACACTATCTTTATTTTCAGATATTATTGCATCTGTATGACCTGAACCAAAATTATTAATATGGTCTACTGCTTCTTTAACACCATTACGAATTGTTTTAATTGATACTATCTTATCAAGATATTCAGTTTTCCAGTCTTCTTCTTTAGCTTTTATAATTGTATCATCGAGATCACAAATAAAGTTATCACCTCTTATCTCGCAGTTAACTTTTTTTAATTCCTCAATTATTTTAGGCAAATGAGACTTAATAATATCTTCATCACAAAGAATTGTCTCAGTTGCACCACAAATCCCAGGTCTTCTCATTTTTGCATTTACAGTAACATCACAACTTACTTTTTTATCAGCTGATTTCTCAATATAGGTATGACAGATCCCATCTAAATGTTTTATCACATGAACCCTACTTTCTTTACTTACACGCTCAATTAAAGATTTCCCTCCTCTAGGAATTATTACATCTAAATACTTATCCATTTTTAGTAAATAGCCAACCGCGTCTCTATCTATCGTAGGAATGTTTTGAAGAACTCCAATTGGTAGATCAAATTTTTTGTAGGACTCGTTTATTATATTCACTATTGTTGAGGAGGAATGAAAACTCTCTGACCCTCCTCTTAAAATTAGAGTGTTCCCCGACTTTAAACAAAGTGCTGCTGCATCTGCTGCCACATTTGGTCTTGATTCGTATATCACACCAATTACCCCCAATGGAACAGATACTTTCTCAATATTCAATCCGTTGGGACGACTCCATTTACTAAGAATCTTCCCGACGGGATCTTCAAGTTTTGATATATCGATTAATCCTTTGCATATTGATTTAATTCTATCCTCGTCTAAAAGTAATCTATCAAGAAGAGCAGAATTTAGCTTTGAACTATTTTTTTCAATATCAATTCTGTTTGCATCTAATATTTTTTTTCTATTTTTCATTAAATTTTCTGATGCATCTAAAAGAATATCATTCTTAGTCTTTGTCTTTAATGTACAAACACTGTGTGATGCCATACTTGCATTCTTTCCAAGATCTAACATTATTTCTTTAATATTATTTTCAGTCATTAAGTGTCAAAAAATCTCTGTGAATAATTTCATCTCTTCCATGATACCCTAAAATATTTTTTAAATCTGAGGTTTTTTTTCCTTTAATTTTTTTTATTTCATTACAATCATAATGAGACATTCCCTTTCCAAGTTCTTCACCTTTTATACTTTCTATTTTAATAATATCTCCTTTTAAAAAACTACCAAAAACACTTATTACACCAATAGGTAATAGGCTTGCACCATTTTTTAATGCTAGTATCGCACCTGAATCAACCACAACTCTTCCTGATGGTTTTACAGTTCCTGCAATCCAATTTTTGATATTATTTGTACCTTTTTTTTTTGAGATAAAGACAGTCCCATGATTGTTTTTAAAATATTTTTGTATAGGATTTTTTCTATTTCCTTTACAAATTATTGTTGAGCAACCTGAACTCATTGCAATTTTTGCTGCTTCTAATTTAGTTGTCATCCCACCTGTTCCGTGTAAATTTGTTTCCTTACTAGCCATTTTTAATATTTTTTTATCAATTTCTTCAACAAACTTTAATAGTTTGGCAGACTTATCTTTTTTAGGATTGGATGTATATAACCCAGCTACATCGCTTAACAGTATCAAAAAGTCGGAATCACTTATTTGTGCAACCCGTGCAGCAAGCCTATCATTATCGCCAAATTTCAGCTCATCGATCGCCACTGAATCATTTTCATTAATTATTGGCAATATATCCATTTTTAGAAGTTCTTTAATTGTTTCCCTTGAATTAATTGACTTTTTCCTGTCTTCGGTATCGGAATAAGTGAGTAAGATCTGGGCAACATTAATTTTCTTTTTTTTTAAAATTTTCATAAAATTATTCATTAAAATTACTTGCCCGCATGCAGCAAACGCTTGTTTTTCCTGAATTTTAACTTTGTTTTTTTTAACATTTAAATAATTTTTACCAAGCGAAACCGATCCAGAAGCCACAACAATTATTTCTATTTTTTTTTTCTTGAAAAAAATTAAATCCTCAATTAATGTTTCTAACCAATCCTTATTAAATTTATTATTTTTAATTAATAATGATGATCCGATTTTGAGAACTAACCTAACTGATTTTTCTAAAGATACATTTTTCATTCAAAAATTTTTACTAAAGATAACCTCAATTTATTTATACCAAAATTTGTATGGCTTGAAATAGGAATGATTTCAGAGTTTGTGACTTTCTTAAGTTCAGTTTTAAATTGTTCAATTTTTTTTGGTTCAACAGTATCACATTTACTTAGTAAAATTAGTTCTTTTTTATCCTCCAGAATTTTATCATATTTTTTTAGTTCTTTTCTAATTGCCAGATAATTATCATTTATATTTTGTGATACATCGCAGACATGACAAATCACTTTGCACCTCTCAACATGTGCTAAAAACTTTAAACCAAGCCCAATACCATCAGAGGCACCCTCAATTAAACCAGGTAGATCAGCTAACACTATATCTTTATAGTTTTGCCTCATAACTCCAAGTTGAGGTTTGAGTGTTGTAAATGGATAATTTGCTATCTTTGCTTTCGCGTTGGACAAAACTGATAATAGAGTGGACTTTCCAACATTTGGAAAGCCAATAAAACCAACATCAGCAATTAGTTTCAATCTGAGCCAGACCCATACTTCTCCCCCAGTATCTCCTTTATCAAACCGCCTTGGAGCTCGATTTGTTGAGGATTTAAATTTATGGTTTCCTTTACCTCCCTTTGCACCCGAAAGAATTTTAAATGTCTCATTCTTTTCTGAAAGATCCTTCAAAGTTTTTTTTTTATCCTCCGAAAGAATGACTGTGCCTACTGGAACTTTAATTACTAACTTTTTTCCGTTTAAACCTGTTTTATTTTTTCCAGCACCACTTTTCCCACTTTCTGATTTAAAGTGTTGTTTATATCTAAAATCTATAAGTGTATTTAAGTTGTTAACTGCTTTAAATAAAATATCTCCACCTTTTCCACCATCTCCTCCGTCAGGCCCCCCAAACTCCACATACTTTTCTCTTCTAAAACTAAGACAGCCCGAACCTCCATTTCCTGCTTTCAGGTAAATCTTAGCTTCATCTAAGAACTGCATTGAATTGAAGAGTTTTAGTTTTTTTGAACAACATTAACGAATGATTTACCAGAAGATTTTTTTTCAAAATCAACAACACCCTCTTTTATCGCAAATATAGTGTGGTCTTTACCAATGGAAACGTTTGCACCTGGATGAAACTTCGTGCCTCTTTGCCTAATTATTATGTTACCAGGTACAACTAGTTCACCACCAAATTTTTTAACGCCTAATCTTCTACCTGCACTATCTCTTCCATTTCTTGTGCTTCCCCCTGCTTTTTTATGAGCCATTTTTTTCTCCTTTAGTTTCTAGAACCTTTTTTGAAACCTCATCGGGTTTTTTGGAAACTTCTGGTTGTTGTTTTTTTTTGGAGCTTAAAATATTTTCAATTTTCACTAAAGTCAATTCTTGTCTATGGCCAATTTTTCTTCTATAGTTATGCCTTCTTTTTTTTTTAAATACTATAATTTTTTTATCTTTAATTTGAGATATAACAGAAGCCTCGACAACAATATCTTTAACATGCGGGCTACCTATAAGTGACTCTCCTTTTTCATTCTTGTAGAATATCACATCAGAGAATTGAAGCTTGTCTTTAGGCTTTTTGTCTGAAATCTTGGGAAGCTTTAAAACATCGCCAACCTTTACCTTGTACTGCTTTCCTCTATCCTCAATGATTACCATTTTTATCTCCAATATGAATAGTATTTTGGTTATACATTGTAGTAAATAATAATCAAGTTCTTTTACATTAATTAAAATTAATAATTTTTATTATTTTGTCCTTTTTTTTTAGCAAAATTATTTATATAAGTATGTTACCATGTCTAATGTAGTTATAGTTAATGCTAAAAGATCTGCTATAGGAAAGTTTTTGGGTAGTCTTTCCAGACTATCCTCAGTTGATATTGGATCAAGTATTTTAAACTCATTAATTGACTCCTCAAACATTAAAAAATCTGAAGTTGATGAAGTAATAATGGGGCAAGTTTTAACTGGGGGGCATGGACAAAATCCAGCTAGACAAACAATGATGCTCGCTGGAATCCCATACGACAAAAGTGCTGTTACTATCAACCAAGTATGTGGGTCTGGTTTAAGAGCAGTTGCAATAGGAACACAATCAATTCTTTCAGGACAATCAGAAATAGTTATTGCAGGTGGTCAGGAAAGTATGAGTAATTCACATCACACTGCGAATATTAGAAATGGAATAAAAATGGGTGATGGAAGTTTAAAGGACAGTATGATTGTTGATGGTCTGTGGTGCGCAATGAATGATTACCATATGGGAACAACAGCCGAAAACATTGCCGAAAAATATAAAATTAGTAAAGAAGAACAAGATTTGTTTGCGGTTGCATCACAGAATAAAGCTGAAAAAGCTCAAAAAGAGGGCTATTTTAAAAATGAAATTTGTCCTATAAAAATTAAGGTTAAGAAGGATGAAATTTTTTTTAATGAAGATGAGTTTCCTAGGCATGGATCAACTTTAGAAAAAATTTCTTCTCTAAAACCAGTTTTTAAAAAAGATGGTACAGTTACAGCTGGAAATGCATCAGGTCTTAACGACGGAGCTGCGGCTGTTCTAATAATGAAGGAGTCCAAAGCTAAAGATTTAGGTCTAGAGATAATGGCAAATATTGTCTCATGGTCTTCCGTAGGTGTTGATCCCTCAATCATGGGAATAGGACCAGTTCCAGCTGTTCAAAAGGCTATAAAATATGCGGGTTGGAAAATCGATGATTTAGATCTTATTGAAGCAAATGAAGCTTTTGCAGCTCAATCTATTGCAGTAACAAAAGAACTTGGGTTTGACATGAAAAAGGTGAATGTAAATGGAGGTGCAATTGCACTCGGCCATCCTATTGGTGCATCCGGTGCCAGGGTTTTAGTTAGTTTAGTACATGAACTAATTAGACAAGATAAAAATAAAGGTATTGCAACTCTATGTATAGGTGGTGGACAAGGTGTTGCGATGTGTGTTGAAAGGGCAAAATAAAATGGCAAAAATAGCTTTAGTTACGGGAGGAACTCGTGGAATAGGAGCATCTATCTCTTCTAGTCTTCAAGCCTCTGGGCATACAGTTATTGCAAATTATGCTAACAATGACGAGTCTGCAGAAATTTTTTCTAAAGAAACTGGCATCGAAGTAATGAAGTGGGATGTAAGTGACCATGAGCAAACAACAAGTTGCATTGCTAAAATTCATAACAAATATACCTCGGTAGATATTCTAGTAAATAATGCGGGTATTACTCAAGACGCTCCACTACATAAAATGACAGTCGAAAAATGGAATAAAGTTATTTCTGTGAATCTAAATTCAGTTTTCAATGTAACTTCCTCTGTAATTAACAAAATGAGAGAAAATGGTTATGGTAGAATCATTCATATCTCATCCGTTAACGGTCAAAAAGGTCAATTTGGGCAAACAAACTATGCAGCCACAAAATCAGCACTTATTGGATTTTCAAAATCTTTAGCATTAGAAAGTGCGTCGAAAGGTATAACCTCTAATGTTATTTGTCCAGGCTATATAAATACTGAAATGGTAGCAGCTATAAGAGAAGATATTCTAAAGAGTATAATTGATACAATACCATCTAAAAGACTCGGGGAGGCAAAAGAGATAGCTGAAATGGTAATGTATCTTGTTTCAGAAAATGCAAGCTATATCAATGGAGCAACCTTTTCGGTTAACGGTGGCTTATGGATGGATTAGAAACCATCCTTTAATTTTCTAATTCTTCCAAAATTTATTGAGCTTGAAATAAAGTCCATCCCTATTGAATCTATATAATCTTTATCGTCAAACTTTAAAAACGGATTTAGCTTCTTTTCTTCTGACAATATAGATGGAATAGTTGGAATGTTTTTTGATCTTTTTTTCTTAATTTCAATAATTTTCTTTTTTAACAAACTATCATTCGGTGTTAAATGATTTGCAAAGCGTGAATTAGCCTCTGTATACTCATGAGCGCAATAAACCTTTGTATCATCGGGTAGTGAACGAATTTTATTTAAAGAATTCACCATCTGGGATGGTGTCCCCTCAAAAAGTCTTCCGCAACCTAAAGAAAATAATGTATCACCACAAAAAAGAGCACGATCCTTTTCAAAAAAATAGCTTATATGACCTTTGGTATGTCCTGACACTTCAATGATTGAACAAACCGAGTTGCCGATTGATAATTTATCACCCTCTTCCACAAAAATATCGATACCTGGAATTCTATTTGCATCATTTTTATTTCCAACTACTTGGCAACCATATTTTTTTTTTAGGATAATATTTCCTCCTATGTGATCTGCGTGATGATGAGTATTTAAAATAAAATTTAATCCTAACTTTCTATTATCTATATAACTAATAACTTCAGCAGTAACTCCGGGATCCACACATGCAGCTTGATTAGTACTTTTATCTACCAAAATATAAATATAATTATCCGACATGACTGGGATTTGTTCAATTAAAATCATATTTGAAGCATACATTTAATTTTATTTTTTAGAAACACAAAAAATTGCTTGATAAGCTCGAAAATTATTTAAGAGACAACCTACCTTCTCACCTTCTTCGTTTAAATATAAAAATTCATTAATTTTTATTCCTTTTTTATCGCAAAAATTTATAAAGTCTTTGATAGAACATAAATGTATATTTGGGGTATTATACCATTCAAATGGAAGTGCGCTATTTTTTGGCATTAATCCAGAAAAAAATAAATCTTTCCTAATTTTCCAATAACCAAAATTTGGGAAAGAAATAATTGCCCTTTTTGCTATTCTTATTAGGTTATCAATCACATTATCTGGATATATCATAGCTTGAATTGTTTGACTCAATATAGCAGTTGTAAAAGAATGATCAGGATAGTCATTCAAATCAAAATTCGCATCTCCTTGGATGACCGATAAACCTTTTTTTACACACTGGTTAACACCTGTCTGACTAAGTTCTATCCCTCTACATTCTACTTTTTTTATCTTCATTAAATGACTCAGTAAATTTCCATCTCCACACCCAATATCTAAAACCTTTTCGTTTGAATTTATTAATTCAGAAATTAATATTAAATCTTTTCTTAAATTCTTTTTCATATTCCTTGTTTAATGATTTGTCCTTCAATAAAGCCCCCTAAGATTTCGTGAAACTCTGGTTCGTCAAGAAGAAATGCATCATGCCCTTTATCACTTTTAACTTCTACAAAACTCACTTTTGCATTAGATGTATTTAAAGATTTTATAATAGTTTTAGTTTCAGAAGTTGGAAATAACCAATCAGATGTAAAGGTAAAAAAACAGAATGATAAATTATTATTCTTAAATGCATTAGTTAGTCCCCCTTTCCTCGATGAGAGATCAAAATAATCCATTGCTTTTGTGATGTAAAGATAGCTATTTGAATCAAATCTTTCAACAAATGAACTACCTTGATGTTTTAAATAACTTTCGATTTGAAAGTCTGTTATAAAATTAAAGGAAAAGGTCTTACTGTTTTGCAAGTTTCTACCAAATTTTCTTTGTAATGCTGATTCTGATAGATAAGTTATATGTGCAATCATCCTTGCTACCGCCAAACCTCTTTTTGGCTTTTGCTTACTTCCATAATAATTTCCACTTTTCCAATTCGTATCTGCCATAATTGCTTGCCTTCCAATTTCGTGGAAAGCTATATTTTGAGCAGAATGTCTATATGAAGATGCTATTGGAATAACTGCATTAACTTTTTTTTCAAACCTAGAAGCCCATTCTAATGTCTGCATCCCTCCCATTGAGCCACCAATAACCGCAAATAATTTTTTTATACCTAAAGAATCTATTAGTCTAACTTGAAGCTTTACCATATCACTGATAGTTATAACTGGGAAATTAAGGCCGTACTGTTTTCGTGTTTTTGGATCCACTGTTGATGGACCTGTACTTCCCATGCAACCACCAAGAACATTACTACATATAACAAAGAATATATTAGTATCGATAATCTTACCAGGACCAATTAGAATGTCCCACCAACCTTTTTTTTTATTGAGGGGGTTAATTCCTGAACAAAATTGATCTCCTGTTAAAGCGTGACATATCATTATCGCATTAGATTTTTCCTTATTTAACTGCCCATAAGTTTGAAATGCTATTTCGCATGACGCAATCTCTTTCCCCGAAGAAAGTTTAAAGGAATCTTTGTAAGTTATTTTTTGTGTTTCAAACTTTAGTTTCATCTAAAAATATATTAATAATTGACTTAAATCGCATCATAACTATGTTGAGTTAGTAGTCAAAATAAATTTAATTGTTATACGCATATGGCTAAATTTAAAATTGAAAATATCGTTAAACCTTCAATTAAAGGAATTGCAAAATATATTCCTGGCGAGTCGCCAGAGAAAAATAATAGTAAATTTATAAAACTTTCATCAAACGAGTCCCCATTTGAAGTTCCAACAAAAGTTTTTACTTCTATTAATAAAATATTAAAATATACAAATTTATATCCAGACGGAGATTGCTTATTATTAAAACGATCTATTTCAGAGAAATTCAAATTGAAAAGCAATCAAATTATTTGCGGAAATGGTTCTGATGATATTCTCTCAATAATATGCCAAACATTTGCTAGAGAAGGCTCGGAAGTGATATGTAGCGAATATGGGTTCATTTATTATCCCATAATAGCTAAAGCTGCTGGTTGTAAAGTTGTGACTGCAAAAACAAACCAACTTTCTATAAATTGTAAAAATATATTAAACAAAATTAATAAAAGAACAAAAATTATTTTTATAGCTAACCCGAATAACCCAACTGGTAGTATAATATTTAAAAAGGAATTAAAAAAATTTCTTGATGAGATACCACCTAATGTAATTATTGTACTCGACGGCGCCTACTCTGAATTTATTACAGATAAAAACTATTCAGATGGGATTGATTTAGTAAAAAGATATAAAAATTTGATTATCACCAGAACATTTTCCAAAATTTTTGGGCTTGCAGGACTTAGATTGGGTTGGGGATATTCTAATAAAGAAATAATAAGTTTAATGGAAAGAATTAGGGGGCCGTTTAACGTAAATAATGTTGCACAACATATAGGTAGTTTAATTTTAAAAGATAATGTATTTCTAAAAAGATCAATTGATCATAATGAAAAGTGGCAGAAATATTTACCAAAAAAACTCAACGAATTCGGGCTCAAGGTCAAGACATCGTATACAAATTTTGTACTTATTGAGGTAGATCAAGAAAAATACTCAAAAGAAAAAATATTAAATGATCTCAAAAAAAATAAAATTATTGTAAGAGATATGAAAAGTTATAATCTTTGGAATTTTTTTAGAGTATCTATAGGTAAAGATTCACATATGAAAAAATTTTTAAAAGTTATAAAATCTTCTTTAGATAATCAATCATGAATAAGATTGACGAAATAACGATAATTGGACCTGGACTAATAGGAAGCTCCTTAGGTCTAGCTTTAAAAAGTAAAAAAATAGTTAAAAAAGTAGTAGGGATCGATTCGTCAGAGAATAATTTAAAAGATGCTCTTAAGAATAATTCTATTGATGAATCAAGAAATATAATCGATCAAAGAGTTTCGAAAAGCGAGTTTATATTTATATGTACACCCGTAAGCTTTATTGATGAAACAGTTTCAAATTTAATCCCTTTTGTTGATAAAAAAAATTTTATTACCGATACGGGTTCAGTTAAAAATATATTCAAGGAATCTACTGTAAAAAACATTAGCGCAATCTCAAACTTCATCCCCGGACATCCTATTGCAGGAACTGAACATTCCGGAGCAAAAAACGCACTTCAAGGACTATTCGAAGGTAAATGGTGTATTCTTACACCATTTAACAAAAAAAATACAAATATTAAGAAGTTTTCAGAATTATGGAAGTATATCGGTATGGAAATAGCTACAATGTCTGTAGATGAACACGATAAAATTATGTCAATTACCTCCCATCTTCCTCATCTAATAGCATTTACTATTGTTAATACAGCTTTCAAAATTGGTAT
>Ga0055584_100002488_pt1 | contig 18200 bp, 18 predicted proteins | sample OSDHelmetaG_FD_58716 | JGI IMG/M metagenome (GOLD analysis project Ga0055584, IMG submission 58716) | Pelagic marine sediment microbial communities from the LTER site Helgoland, North Sea, for post-phytoplankton bloom and carbon turnover... | ecosystem: Environmental > Aquatic > Marine >... | reverse complement strand
AGACAGCCGCAGGCTGCCCCATAGGGGTGAGAAATTTGGCTCAGCCAAATTTCGAATCAATCCTGCCCGGACAGAGCCAGCTAGAGTCACCGACCCCATTGCGTAATTTCCAAAAGACTCTCCATATACCCAAAACAAATCCCCCACAAACCCAAGAAACAACCCACCAAACCCAAACTGCTCAAATTTCCACCACCAAACCACCTTGCCATCCATACTCCTACAAATATTCCCCGAATGTTTACCCATCTACCCGGTTCGTTTACCCCTGCATTTTCCCCACACTTATCATGGGAAATCCTTCCTGCATTTCACTACTGAAATTCGGGGTATTTCGCCTGTTTCAAAAGTGAAATCGGTCTTAAATTTTCAGTTATCAGTATGTTTAAAATCGAAAAACCAACTATTTTTCTTTAGTGAAATCAATATATTGACCCCACAGTATTTTTGGGACGAGAATCGATCATCCACTTTTTACAGGGTGTTCATGAATAGGATAACGACACACATAATTCAATGCACATTCAGTAAAAGTACGGGAGTTTAACTAGGCTGAATCATAAGGAAAGTGTCATGAGTAACGTGATTAATATGAGCGACTACCGAAAGAAGCTGGCCACCGAATCAAGCGAAGCGATGCGCGATGGATTGATTCCCATAGAATTCGCGATGGGCATTAACGACCGCACTGCGTGCCTGGACAAGGTCGCCCAATACGGCGTGAGCTCGATCCATGTGCGTATGGTGAACGATGAGCCAGGCGCGCTGCTCTATCTCATTGGCGTGGGTGAGGCGATCTGGTTGAACAAGAAGATTTTGGAAACCGAAGAAATTTCGGAGGAAGAGATCGAGCGCCGCATCGACCTGATTCAGATGATGGAAAACATGAACTTCGTCGGTATGGACGATCTGTGGGAGTCTTTCAGCAGCAACAGCAATAGCCTGGTCTAGACGGCGGGCTAACTAAGCGATGGCCTGTTCTGTGTTCGCTCCATAGGGCAGGCTGAGCAACTGAAGTACGGACTCGGGCTCGCCCGCGAGCATCAGCCTCTCTCCCGCCTCGACGGCGTCGCTAGCCAGAATAGCCAGCAGTAACGCGCCCGATTCATCGTTGCTGTAGCTCAATACCTCACCACCGGCAGCAGCAGACCCCTCTGCCTCCGCCTCACCCTCAGTCAATACGCGGCTGTTCTCGCCGAGCTTGGTGTTCGAGCTGGCGAGGTACAGACGCTTCTTCCCCGTCCCTCTGTAGTACATGCGCGCCACGATCTCCTGTCCCGTGTAGCATCCCTTCTTGAAGTCGATCAGGCCCGAGATATCGTAGTTCAGCAGTTGTGGCGTGTATTCCTCGCTGAGCGCGGGCGTCACATGAACCATGCCAGCCTCAACCTCGGCGCGCTGCCACGGGGCCAGATCCTCGCTAGACTCGATTCCGCAGTTGGAGAGAAACGTATCCCGCGCTGCACTGCTGTAAAACCAGACTTCGATACGCCTGACTGGGCCGGACTGGCGAATGACGGAACAGCTATCGGCCTGACATACGCCGTTCGCTGCTTCGGGCAGAGTCAATTCCAGCTGCGCTAGTGCCTGGTCGGCTGCCTCGTCGATCAGGCCGAGCGCAGCTGGCGCGGCATCGCCCTGCAGTAGCTCCAGTTCGACCTTCGAGAACACGGCGTACTTGCCCAGGGTGTCGAGGATCGGCTGAGCCATGCCCGCAGCACACTGCATGAGGCAGTCCTCGCCCAATTGCAGTAGGCGGAAGTCCGCGATCACGCGACCCTTCAGATTGCAGAGTGCGCCGTTCAGGCTGCGCTCTGCAGACAGCATGTCGGTGTCGCAGCTGATCTGGCCCTGCAGAAAGCTAAGGCTGTCGGCTCCGCTGATGCGAATGAACTCGTAATGGTCTAAGGCGTAGTAGGTAGTCTGCATAGTGCTCGATGATACAGGTTGAGAGCCTGCGATCAATTATAGGGCTACTCTGGCCCACGGTAGTCCTATAATTATTCAATGACTCGCTTACATAAAGTGGCGGTCGCAACAACGCGCGAAATTCCGCATAATCCGTTCGCGGAAACTGTCTCCGCACTATCTCCGAACTATCTCCGAACTAAAGAGTTAATGGCGACGAAATGCAGGAATTCAACAAGCACAAAATATTCTGGCACAGCCGCCGCGGCATGCTCGAGCTCGACCTCCTGCTAGTTCCCTTCGCGACCGAGGTGTTCGAAACCCTTTCTAGCAAAGATCAAATGTTATACAGCGATCTGCTCGAACAGGAAGACCAGGACCTGTTTGCCTGGCTGATGCAGCGCAGCGAACCCAGCGACGCGCGCTTCCTGCCGATAATCCGCCAAATATTGGCGCACAATAGCGGCAGGGACTAGGCTAGTAGTAGGGCGGTGGCTGGCGTTGCCCGCGCCACCTCGAATGCTACGCCTCTGGTTCATTACACATGGTCATTTGCCGCCTGCGCTGGTCGCGCATCGAAATTGGATTTACCAGTTGCTGTCACCTGGCGGCTACCATGACGGTATGGCAGTCAGGCGCGATCCTGGCGCTGAAGTGGCTGATTACCGCGGCCATACTGGCGAGCTTACTGCTCTACCTGCGCGATCGCCTGCAGACCTTCTACCATTGGACGGGGCAAGGCCTGGTCGACAGCGCCCCGCAGCTGCAGCTCGCGCCGCAGTTTGCGCGCATGGACTACCGCGGCAAGTTGCGCGAGCTGCGCCCGCCTCAGCTTAGGTATTTCAGTGAATTGCTGCTGGTGCTTAGCTTTCGGTCGGCGGCCACTGTCAGCGCGGGCGCGCAGCTTCCCCTTGTGCTCTGGCCCGATAGCCTGAGTCGCCGCGATGACAGGCGGCTGCGCCGCTACCTGCGCTTCGACCTGGGCCGTGAACCGTCGGCCAGTTAGTCGTGGCTGTCCTGCTCAAAGCTGACGGGGTCCAGCACGCTATCGACTGCGTCGGCCGCCAGCTCGGGGTAGTCCAGGGTGAAGTGCAGGCCTCGACTCTCCTTGCGGCGTATGGCGCAGGCGATGATGAGTTCGGAGACGAGGACCAGATTACGCAGCTCCAGCATATCCTTCGTCACCTGGTGTCTGATGTAGTAGTCCTGCACCTCGTCACGCAAGATACGAATGCGACGCTGCGCCCTTAGCAGACGTTCGTCGTTGCGCACGATGCCGACGAAGTCCCACATGCAGCGTCTCAGCTCGTCCCAGTTATGGGACACCAGCACCTCGTCGTCGGAGCTGGTGACGCGGCTAGCGTCCCAAGCCTCGATGCTGTCAGCGTGGGTCGTATTCGCTAGGCGTTCCTGAATCTCCTGTGCCGCGCCGGCGGCCACCACGAAGCATTCGAGCAGGGAATTGCTGGCCATGCGGTTGGCGCCATGCAAGCCGGTAAAGCTGGTTTCGCCGATCGCGTACAGATTCGTGATATCGGTGGCGCCGCGCCGGTTCACCATGATGCCGCCGCAGGTGTAGTGGGCGGCAGGTACGACTGGTATGCGCTCGCGGGTGATATCGATGCCGAATTCCAGGCATCTCGAATAGATAGTGGGGAAGTTCTCTTTAACGAACTCGGCCGGCTTGTGGCTGATGTTCAGGTACACGCAGTCGCAGCCCAGTCGCTTCATCTCGTGATCGATGGCGCGGGCGACAATATCGCGCGGCGCGAGCTCTGCGCGCTGGTCGAAGTGCTGCATGAAGCGCTTGCCATCGGGCAGCTCCAGTGTGGCCCCTTCGCCGCGTAGCGCCTCGGTGATCAGGAACGACTTGGCATGGGGGTGAAACAGGCAGGTAGGGTGGAACTGATTGAATTCCATATTCGCGACGCGGCAGCCCGCGCGCCAAGCCATCGCGATGCCGTCGCCGCTGGCGCCGTCGGGATTCGTGGTAAATAGGTAGGCCTTGCTGGCGCCACCGGTCGCAAGGGCGACGAACTTGCTGCGAACCAGCTCGACCTCGCCGGATTCCCGGTTTAGGACGTAGGCGCCCACACAGACGCGCTCAGAGCCGTTCTCACCCCCTTGTGTCACTAAATCTACGGCGGTACAGTCGGCCAGCAGTTCGATCCCTGGGTGTGCCTGTGCGCAGCTGTGGAGGGTCTCGAACACTGCCTTGCCGGTGGCGTCGGTGGCATGGATGATGCGTCGGTGGCTGTGGCCTCCCTCCTGGGTGAGGTGCAGAGAGCCCAACTCCTGTGTAGTACCGCCGCCACTCGCTCCGCTGCCGCGGGACTTCGTAGTGAAGGGCACGCCTTGCTCCACCAGCCAGCGTACCGATGCCGCGCTCTCGGCGACGATATACTGCACCATGTCCTCGTGGCACAGGCCCACCCCGGCGGACAGGGTATCGGCGACATGGGACTCGATGCTGTCGGTTTCATCCAGCACGGCGGCGATGCCGCCCTGGGCATAGAAAGTAGCGCCCTGATTCAGGTCGCCCTTGCTAAGCACCCCAACCCGTGCGAAATCCGCGGTTTTGAGCGCGAGCGTGAGGCCGGCGGCGCCACTGCCGATGATCAGGATGTCAAACTCACGGCAGTTTTGGGTGTCAGTGGACTTCATATCTATGCGTCAACTTATTGGTTTAATTGACTATTTCTCATGGAGTATTGGATTCTGCTGTGGCTGAGCTTGATCAGATTCCGCTGCGGCGGTCTGCGGTAGTGGCCTTAGGAGCGGGGATTCTTGCACAGTTGCAGTTAGAATCTCTAGCTGAATAATCGGGGGCTCATCGCGTCTGCACAAAACTGTCATAATTTGCCCCTTTTCGAGAACTTTTGCACAGCGGTGCGGTCTATCAAAGAGAATGATGCATTTGTTCCCAGACGTGTCGTAGTAGAACACCAGCAATAACGGAGTTGGAACGAATGTCAGAGGATACGGATCAACAACTAGTTGACCGCGTTTTAAACGGCAATAAGAACGCATTTAACCTCTTGGTCTTGCGTTATCAACACAGAGTATCGGCGCTAGTGGGGCGCTTTATCCACGACGCGCATGAGACCGAAGATGTCTGTCAGGAGGCCTTCATTAAGGCCTACCGAGCACTGCCTCTGTTTCGAGGCGACAGCGCCTTCTATACCTGGTTGTACCGAATTGCGGTAAATACGGCGAAGAATTACCTGGTCTCGAGGAATAGGAGACCGCCAGCCAGCGACGTGGAAGTCGAAGATGCGGAGCTAAGCGAAGTCGGCAGCGTTCTCAGGGAGATTGAGAATCCCGAGAGCAAGCTGGCTACAGCCAAGCTCAAAGTAGTGATCGAGCAGGCGATAGAAGATTTACCCGAAGACCTGCGCACGGCATTTACACTACGTGAGTTCTCCGGGCTGAGCTATGAAGATATCACCGAGGTCATGGACTGCCCGGTGGGCACAGTGCGTTCGCGCATCTTCAGAGCCAGAGAAGCGATAGACAAGAAGATAAAAGAACTCGTCGACTAGGTCGAATAACTCGGTTTATAACTAGGTCTATAAGAAGACGAGCGGGGACGGAAGCCAAAACACTTTGGTTTCCGGCATAAGATTAGACGATGCACAGGGGTGCTCAATGAGCGAGATCGACAGAGAATCAATATCTGCATTGCTGGACAACGAGGCAGATGATCTGGAACTGCGGCGTTTTCTCAAGGCTACCGAGCAGGATCCAAGCCTGCTTAAGACCTGGGAGCGTTTCAGCCTGGTACAGTCGGTTCTGCACGAATCGGCGCAGCCGGTTAGCGCAGACCTGAGCCAGCGTGTCGCCGCACAGCTCGAGCAGGAAGCGCCGCTACAGGCGGTGGCTCACCCAAACAGCCAGCCCTCCTGGAAGAATGGCCTGGGCAAGATAGCGATCGCCGCCTCGGTAGCCGCCGTGTTCTTAGTCAGCTTTCAGATCAACCTCGATGGCGGGCCTGACGCTCCAGCCGTCTCTACGCTGGCCGAGCAGTCCACAGAGGTAGCCACCCCTCCAGGCAGCGATTTGCCTGCTGCGCTACTCGCCGACTCGCCTAACGCTGAAAGAGTGCTCCCCAATGGCGGCATACTCAATGAATACATCCAGAGTCTGACGCTGGATGCCAAGGCGCCGGTACTGAACGAGCAGATTCAGGACTCGCCCCTGTACCGACTCGTCAATACCCTGGAGCCGAGGCCCTAGCAGGGCAATCGGCCCCCTAAGCAGCACCCCCATAGCCCACTACCGCGCCAGCGCCAGCTTGCGCGCTCCCCGCGACCCTGTGCTAAAGTATCACCTCGACTTCGATGCGCTGCCCGCGGGCGGTAGCAGCCAGTAATTCAGTAGCCTCTCGATGCGAAGCACACCAACGCGGACATTTATATGCGAACTCTTTTTATGCGAACCCTCAGCCAAACAAGTCTCAAGCTCTCTTCGATAGCGGTATTCCTAGGCTTGGCGCTGCTCACTGCGAACAGCGGCTACGCCGCGGCGGGCCTGCCCAATTTCGCGGATCTGGTCGAGACTAACTCCCCGTCCATCGTCGAGATTTCGACAACGCGCCGCGTGTCCGCGCGTGGCTCGGTCGGTGACGACGAGATCGAAGAGCTGCTGCGACGCCTGAATCCGGGCGAGGACCCGGACCTCAATATCGAGGGGCTGCCGGAGCGCCGCCAGCGCGGCGCCGTGGGCTCGGGCTTTCTCATCTCCTCCGATGGCTACGTCATGACCAATAATCATGTGGTGGCGGGCGCCGACGAGATTCAGGTCAATCTGAACGACAGGCGAGTCTTCGATGCCAAGGTGGTTGGACTCGACGAGCCCTCCGATCTCGCGCTATTGAAGATCGAAGCGGCAGGTCTGCCCTATCTGGACTTTGGCGATTCCGACGCCCTGCGCGTAGGCGATTGGGTGCTGGCCATCGGCTCGCCATTCGGCCTGGAATTCTCGGCAGCCGCCGGCATCGTCAGTGCGAAGGGACGCTCCATGCCCGGGCGCTCGACTTACAACTATATGTCGTTTATTCAGACGGACGTCGCCATCAACCAAGGCAATTCCGGAGGCCCGCTTTTTAATCTCGACGGCGACGTCATCGGCATTAACTCGCAGATTCTCAGTAGCACCGGTGGCTCGAATGGCATCTCCTTCTCGATTCCCAGCAACGTCGCATTGAATGTGATGGAGCAATTGCGCGACAGCGGCGCGGTTGAGCGTGGGCTACTCGGCGTGCGCATGCGCGAGGTCGACTATGCGCTGGCTGAGATATTCGGCATGGAGAGACCATTAGGTGCCTTCGTCGACGATGTGCAGCCGGCCAGCCCCGCGGAGAAGGGTGGCGTGCAGATCGAAGACATCATCCTCGAGTTTAATGGCCACGACATCGATTACTTCTCGGACCTGCCTTTCTATGTCGGACAGTACCGCCCAGGCACCGAGGCGAGTATGCGCGTCTATCGCAACGGCGAGATGCACAATCTGTCGGTGGTGCTCGGTAGCTCGCCAACGAATAGCGTGGCAGTCGCCGCCCCCGAGGTCGTGCGCGAACGCGGCAATCCCCTGGGGTTCCGTGTGAGCGAACTAAGCGACGATGTACGCCGCGTGACGGGACTCAATGGCGTTCAGATCGCCGAGCTGAATGAGGGGCCAGGCCGCGAGGCGGGTCTGGTTGAGGGCGATGTGATCGTCTCGCTGAATCGGCAGGAGATCGACTCGGCGGACAAGTTCGCCAGCGTCGCCAGCAGCCTGCCTAGCTCTGGCTTTGTTCCTATTCGCATCGTGCGCGAGGGGCAGGGTACGACCATGGCGCTGGAACTCAACCCCTAGCCAGCCGCTGCAAACCCCGAAACGCTGCGGCATACAGGCCACAGCGTGCGCGGCACACGATGCCAATTCTCCTGACACTGCTCTGTAATTGCTGTAGACTTGCCCGCTTATTTTCCAGCTCTCCAAAGCTTCCTGACTAGTGACTCAACTACTTACTGACTCAACAACTACGTGACTGACCTAAGCCACATTCGAAACTTCTCGATCATCGCCCACATCGACCACGGTAAATCCACGCTCGCCGATCGCTTCATTCAGATGTGCGGTGGCCTCGCCCAGCGCGAGATGGCGGAGCAGATTCTCGACAGCCTCGATATCGAGCGCGAGCGCGGCATCACGATCAAGGCGCACAGTGTTACGCTCTACTACGACGCGCAAGATGGCAAGCGCTATCAACTGAACTTCATCGACACGCCGGGGCACGTCGATTTCACTTACGAAGTGTCGCGCTCACTCGCCGCCTGCGAGGGAGCCTTGCTCGTCGTCGACGCGGGGCAGGGTGTCGAGGCGCAGTCGGTCGCTACCTGCTACACGGCCATCGAGCAGGGCCTCGAAGTGATTCCAGTATTAAACAAGATCGATCTGCCGCAGGCCGAACCGGATCGGGTACGGCAGGAGATCGAAGAGATCATCGGCATCGATGCCTCGGAGGCAGTCTCTGCCAGCGCCAAGACCGGGCTAGGTGTCAACGAGATACTCGAACAGATCATCTCGAAGATTCCGCCTCCAGAGGGCGATCGTGACGCCAGCCTGCAGGCTCTCATCATAGACTCCTGGTTCGACAACTACCTCGGCGTGGTGTCGCTCGTGCGAGTGGTTGCGGGTACGCTCAAGAAGGGCGACAAGATCATCGCCAAGTCCCTCGGCAAGCCACACGTTGTGGACAGCGTCGGCGTATTCACGCCGAAGCGCACGGAGACCGGCTCGCTGGCGGCGGGTGAGGTGGGATTCATCGTCGCGGGCATTAAGGAGATTCTTGGGGCACCGGTCGGCGACACCATTACGCTCGCGAGCACGGCCAGCGTTCCCGCGCTCGCCGGCTTTCGAAGAATTAAGCCACAGGTCTATGCGGGTCTGTTCCCGGTATCGTCCGACGACTTCGAGAGTTTCCGCGATGCCCTGTCGAAGCTCACCCTAAACGACGCCTCGCTACAATACGAACCGGAAAACTCCGACGCGCTCGGTTTCGGCTTTCGCTGCGGCTTCCTCGGCATGCTGCACATGGAGATTATTCAGGAGCGTCTCGAGCGCGAATACGACCTCTCGCTCATCACTACGGCCCCGACGGTGGTATACGAAGTGCTGCTGGAGAATGGCGAGCAGATGATGGTAGACAGCCCGTCGCGATTGCCGGCAGTGAATTCGATCGCGGAGATGCGCGAGCCCATCGTCCGGGCGAACATCCTGGTTCCGCAGGAGCATCTCGGCAACGTTATCACCCTGTGCGTCGAGAAGCGCGGCGTGCAGAAAGACATGCAGTTCATCGGCAAGCAAGTCTCGCTAACCTACGAGATTCCCATGAACGAAGTCGTGCTCGATTTCTTCGACCGTCTGAAATCGACGAGTCGTGGATATGCCTCGCTCGATTATCAATTCGAGCGCTTCGAGAAATCCAATCTGGTGCGTTTAGATATTCTCATTAACGGCGATAAAGTAGATGCATTGGCGATTATTGTGCACCGCGAGCACGCCCCGAATAAGGCGCGCTCACTGGTCGAGAAGATGAAAGAACTAATCCCTCGCCAGCTCTACGATGTGGCGATACAGGCTGCGATCGGCGGGCAGATCATCGCACGACAGACGGTCAAGGCACTGCGCAAGAACGTCACCGCGAAATGCTACGGTGGCGACGTGTCGCGCAAGAAGAAACTCCTGGAAAAGCAGAAGGCAGGTAAGAAGCGCATGAAGCAGGTCGGCAACGTCGAAGTGCCGCAGGAAGCCTTTCTCGCGGTTCTCAAGGTCGACAGTTGATTCGACGGGCAGGTTCCCACTACAACGGCAAGCGCACTGAGCAAGGCAGATTGGCGATACGGACATGGATATAGATTTTTCACTCGTTTTGGTTTGTCTGGTTGGCGCCTGTGGCGCGCTGTGGTTATTGGACACTTTGCTCATCAGAAAGCATCGCCTGCAGGCCATTGCAAACTACGAGGCGACGCAGACACAGGGCAAGTCCGAGGAAGAGGTTGCGCGCACTGTCGCCGAACTTTCCCAGGAACCGCTAGTCGTTGAGTACGCGAAGTCTTTCTTCCCCGTTCTGCTCATCGTGCTCATGCTGCGTTCCTTCCTGGTGGAGCCCTTTCAGATTCCAACCGGTTCCATGATCCCCACGCTGGAGGTTGGCGACTTTATCCTCGTGAACAAGTACGCCTATGGCGTGCGCCTGCCGGTGATCGGTACCAAGATCATCGACGTCGAGGATCCGGAGCGGGGAGACGTCATGGTCTTTATCCCGCCGCATGTGAACAGCTATTATATTAAGCGAGTTATTGGCCTTCCGGGCGATACAATACGGTATGAGGACAAGCGTCTTTACGTGAACGGCGAGCTAATCAGCGAGGAATTTGTCGAAGACATCGTTATCGATACGAACCTTGGCGAACTGGCGGGTACGCTGCACCGGGAGACTATCAATGGCGTCGAGCACGCCACGCAGCATATCACTGCGGTTGCGCGCCAGCGTTCTCGCACGACCTGGGTCATCCCGAACGGGCATTACTTCATGATGGGTGACAACCGCGACAATAGCAGCGACAGTCGAGAATGGGGTGCGGTGCCGGAGGAAGACATTGTGGGAAGGGCGATAGCCGTCTGGATGCACAAGGAGCCAGGTCTGCACCTGCCGACGTTCTCTCGAAACCAACGAATCAAATAAGGAATTTGTGACAGCTATAGCGGAATTCAGCGGCCCAAGGCCCTAAGCTGCACGGTCCGAACTAGCGCAGCGGCAATCAAGTTCAACTTTTCACAGTTCTATGGATGAGATCATGAAACAGATAAAGACAAAAAACCTAGATAGACAGGCAGGCGTTTCCAAGTTTGGCATGTTGATGGTCTTTGTTTTTTTGGCGTTGTTCTTCACTTTCGGTCTGCGGGTAGCTCCGCTGTATGTGGATCACAACCTGATCACCGGAATCTGCGAGACCCTGATCGAGAGTGGCGAGGCGACAAACATGACGCAGTCGGATATTCGTCAACGGGTTTCGAATTCGCTGCGCATCAATAACGTGACAGATTTCAATCTATCGGCCATCACGCTGCGCCGGGAAAACAATGCGCCGATCATCTCGATCGTCTACGAGCGACGCGTGGAGTTGATAGCGAACCTCGATGTCGTTGCCAAGTTCGATACCGTTTTGCAATAAATGGTCAAGCATCTAAAAAGCCTACAAGCGTCCCTAGCCTATCAATTTTCTGACCCGGATCTCGCGCAGCTCGCACTGACTCATCGCAGCGCGAACGCTTCCCACAACGAACGCCTGGAATTCCTCGGCGATTCCCTCCTCGGTTTTATCACTGCAGAGCTGCTCTTCGAAAACCATCCCGAAGCCACCGAAGGTGAGCTGAGTCGGATGCGCGCGAGCCTGGTCAGCAAGCCGGCGCTCGCCGCCGTCGCTAGAAAGTTAAGCCTCGGCGAATTTCTGCAGCTAGGCAGTGGCGAGAAAAACAGTGGCGGCAGCGATCGCGATTCGATTCTGGCCGATGCCGTCGAGGCGCTGATCGCAGCGATCTATCTCGATGGTGGCATGGAGCCCTGCAAGGCCTTCGTCGCCGAGATAAGCGGGAGCAAGCTCGCCAAGGGCGTCGCTGCGGCCAAGCGTAAAGATGCGAAGACGCGTCTGCAGGAACTGCTGCAGGCACGGGGCGAGTCGCTTCCCAATTACGAGGTGGTCGAGATATCGGGCGCCGCACACGAGCAGGTATTTCATGTAAGCTGTCAGTTGAAATCGATGGGCGTGGATGCTCAGGGCTCAGGCCCCAGCAAGCGCCTGGCCGAACAGCAGGCGGCGCAGAGAATACTGGATTCGATCGAGGCAATGAAGAACCCCGCATGACCGAGACAAAGGAACAGAAACAGGCAGCACCGCAAACACACTGTGGCTATATCGCAATCGTCGGTAGGCCAAACGTGGGGAAGTCCACGTTGCTGAATCATCTGCTGGAGCAGAAGATTAGCATCACCTCGCGCAAGCCGCAGACTACCCGCCACCGCATACTCGGCATCAACAGCGATGCCACCCACCAATGCCTGTTCGTCGACACGCCAGGGCTGAACGCGCAGTTTAACAAGGCGCTGAATAAGGTCATGAACGACACCGTGTTGAACGTCATCCGCGACGTCGATGTGGTGCTGTTCGTGGTAGAGCGATTTATCTGGAACGAGGCGGATCAGTACGTACTCGACGCCTTGAGTCAGAGCAAGGTGCCGGTATTGCTCGTCATCAACAAGATCGATCTGGTGCAGGACAAGACGGCGCTATTGCCGCACATCGAGAGCCTCGCCAGCAAGAGGGACTTCGCGGAAATCATCCCGGTCTCAGCGCTAGGCGGTCACAACCTGGATACTATCGATCGCCTCGTAAAAGGCTTGCTGCCTCAGGGGCCGTTCCTCTTTCCCGAGGACCAGATAACGGACAGAAGCTCTCGATTTCTCGCGGCGGAGATCATACGGGAGAAGGTCACCAGACAGCTCGGCGATGAACTGCCCTATGAAGTCACCGTGGAGATCGAGAAGTTCGAAACTGTGAAATCCGTGTTGCATATTCACGGCCTGATACTGGTCGATAAGAAGGGCCAGAAGCGTATCGTGATCGGCAAGGACGGTGAGCGACTGAAGCAGATCGGCAGCGCGGCGCGGGAAGACATGGAAACAAGCTTCCAGAGCAAGGTAATGCTGAATCTGTGGGTCAAGGTGAAGTCCGGCTGGGCCGACGACGACAGGGCGCTTGCCAGCTTGGGCTATGTCGAGAGATAGGTAGTTGAGAGATAGGTAGCAGCTGTTGGCCAGTGCAGTCATCTACCTATTCAGAGGCTCCCTGGACAGTTCGAGATGGGGTTATGGAATCTAGAGTCGCACTACAACCTGCCTACGTTCTGCACACGCAGCCTTTTCAGAATACGAGCCTGCTGGTCGATTTCTTCACTATGGATTACGGCCGCGTGCGTGCCGTCGCGAAGGGTGCGCGCAGCGCGAAGTCGAAGTACCGCTCGCTACTGCAGGCTTTCCAACCGCTATTAGTCTCACTGTCCGGTCGCGGCGAACTGAAGACCCTGACCGGCATCGAGAGCAGTGTTGCCGCGATGCAGCTCAGTGGACAGCGACTCTTCAGCGGCATGTACATCAACGAGTTATTGGCGCGCCTGCTCATGAATCACGTCGAGCACAAGCAGCTCTATCTCGCCTACCAAGACTCCCTCGTCGCACTGAAGGGCTCCTCCGATCTGCAGCTCCTCCTGCGTCAGTTCGAGCTCTGCGTGCTGAGCGAGTTGGGCTACGGCATCAATCTCGAATCCGACTGCCGCTCTCACGCCGCTATCGAAGCCAGCGGCAGCTACCGTTTCACTCCGGATGTGGGATTCGAGCGGCTGAGCGATGAGGGCGAGCATGGCAGTATCAAGGTCTACACGGGTGCACACATCGTGGCGCTGAGAGACCTCGACCTGTCCGACGAGCAGGCCGCGAAGACCGCGAAGCGCCTCTTAAGGACGGCACTCGCCGCGCATCTTGGCGGCAAGCCCCTGAACAGCCGTAGCCTATTCAGTAAATAGCAGGTATCGCCTCGGCTTTCGTCCGCCACGGTTTCCGTGTAGAATTTTGCGCTTTCCGTCTCCCGCTCAGCCGCCACAGGCCACTATATTCATGTCTTACCAAAGCATACAGGCACAGATAGGCAACACGCCGCTGGTAAAATTGCAGCGCATGCCGGGCAACACGAGCAATACCATCCTCGCCAAGCTCGAGGGCAATAATCCCGCCGGCTCCGTGAAAGACAGACCCGCACTCAGCATGATCCAGCAGGCGGAGCTGCGCGGCGAGATTAAGAAGGGCGATGTGCTGATCGAAGCGACCAGCGGCAATACCGGAATCGCATTGGCGATGGTGGCCGCTGTGATGGGTTACCGCCTGATACTCATCATGCCGGATAATATGAGTGACGAGCGCAAGGCCTCCATGACCGCCTACGGCGCCGAGCTGGTAACCGTTACCGAGCAACAGGGCATGGAAGGCGCGCGCGATCTGGCGCAGCAGATGGCGTCCGACGGCAAGGGCAGAGTGCTGGATCAGTTCGCCAATCAGGACAATCCTAACGCACATTACGTGCACACCGGGCCGGAGATTTGGCGCGACACCAAGGGCGAGATTACGCACTTCGTCAGCTCCATGGGCACCACGGGCACCATCATGGGAGTGTCGCGCTACCTGAAGGAGCAAAATCCGCAGATCGAGATAATCGGGCTGCAGCCTAAGGATGGCTCGCGCATTCCTGGCATCAGGCGCTGGCCCAGCGAGTATCTGCCTTCGATATACGATAGCTCGCGCGTGGACCGCGTCGTGGATATCGAACAGGCACAAGCCGAGCAGACGATGAAGGAGTTGGCCAGACAGGAAGGCATCTTCTGCGGCGTGTCCTCCGGCGGTTCTATCTACGCCGCGCTGCAGTTATCGAAGGAAGTCAGCAATGCCACGATCGTGGCGATCGTCTGCGACCGCGGCGACCGCTATCTCTCCACAGGCGTTTTCCAATAAGCCATTTCAATCCGCCGAGCAGCGCGTCGCAGCAATAACCGCGGCGCGCCCTAGCAAGACTAACAAACCATGAGCAGACGCAGACACGGCCGTAGCAGGCTACCAACCGAACCCGTAACACTCGATGTCGGTACGCTGAGTCATGAGGGACGCGGAGTGGCACATATCGAAGGCAAGGTTGCGTTCGTGGACGGTGCGCTCGCTGGCGAGCGCGTCAGCGCGAGCTATGTTAGACGCCGCGGCCGCTTCGATGAGCTGAAGGCGATCGAGATTCTCGAGCCCGCCTCGGATCGCGTCCCGCCACCCTGTGAGTATGCAGGGCTCTGCGGCGGCTGCTCACTGCAGCACATGGATAGCGACGCGCAGATCGCATTCAAGCAGTCGGTCATGCTGGAACAGATGGAGCATGCGACCGGTGCATCACTTGAAGGCATCGGGCTGCTGCCGACGCTGAAGGACGACACGCAGTATTACCGGCGCAAGGCGAGGCTTGCCATTCGCGTCGTCAACAAGAAGGGCGGCGCGCTGGTCGGATTTCGCGAGAAGTACAGCAGCTTCATCACCGACATGAATAGCTGCAAGGTATTGGTTAAAGAGGTAGCCGACCTGATCCAGCCGCTGCGAGATTTATTGAATCAACTCGCCGGCAATCAGAGCATTCCACAGATTGAGGTGGCGGTGGGCGAGGAGCGGGACGCCGCAGGTGCCGAGCTGCGTCTGCGTGTCGCTTTCGTGGTGCGGCATCTCAACCCCCTTCTCGAAGTCGACCTGACGCGGCTAACGGACTTCGCACAGCAGCAAGATATCCACCTCTATCTGCAGCCCGGCGGCAATGAGACAGTGCATAAGGTCTATCCGGAGGATGCGCCCGACCGGCTGCAATATTTCTTGCCGGAGTTCGATCTCACACTTAATTTTCATCCCATGGATTTCACTCAGATCAATGCCGGCATCAATCGCAAGATCGTCACTCAGGCCTTGGATCTGTTGCAGCTAACGGCGCAGGACAGAGTGCTGGATCTCTTCTGCGGTCTGGGTAACTTTACACTGGCGACGGCGCGGCGCGCCCAGCACGTAGTCGGCGTCGAGGGCAGCGACGAGATGGTGCGGCGCGGCACGGAAAATGCGCAATATAATGGCCTCGAGAACGCCGAGTTCCACGCCGCCGATCTGTTCAAGCCGGTCGCCGACAAACCCTGGGCCAATGCGCGCTATAGCAAAATCATTCTGGACCCACCGCGCTCTGGTGCAATTGAGATAATCCCGGAGATCACGAAGCTGGGTGCATCGACCATAGTCTATATCTCATGCAACCCTGCCACGCTGGCGCGAGACGCCGCCGAATTACTGAAGGCCGGTTACAAGTTGAGAACGGCGGGAGTTATGGATATGTTTCCACACACGACACACGTCGAATCGATGGCGGTGTTCGATGCTTAGAAATGGCTAGATACAATCGATATAAGGGGAAAACGTGACAGCACAGAGCGACAAAGACTATGGCGCGATGAAGCCGATTGAGCGCCTCGTTGCGATCATGCAGATGCTGCGCGATAAAGACCATGGCTGCCCCTGGGACCTGGAGCAGACGATTAAATCCCTGCTGCCCTATACTCTCGAGGAAGTTTACGAGGTCGCCGACGCTATCGAGAACGATGATCTGGTAGAGCTGGAAGATGAGCTGGGCGATCTGTTGTTTCAGGTTATCTTCTACGCACAGATTGCGAGCGAGCAGGGCGATTTCGATTTTCAGGACATAGCAGCCGCTATCTGCGACAAACTCGTCCGGCGCCACCCCCATGTTTTTCCCGGCGGCGAGATCGAGCAGTTCGGCATAGAGCAGGAAATCAGCGCCGAACAGGTAGTGGTGAACTGGGAGGCGATCAAGGAAGCCGAGCGCGAGGCGAAGCGCAAGAAAGGTGGAAGAAAGGCGATACGTCAGCAAGAAAGCCTGCTAGACGATGTGCCGCGAGCATTGCCTGCGATCGAACGAGCACGTAAGCTGCAGAAACGTGCCGCGCAGGCTGGTTTCGACTGGGCCGAGATTGCTCCGGTTCTGGCAAAGCTCAAAGAAGAAGTTCAGGAATTCGAAGAAGCACTGGCAAGCGGTGATGCCGATCGCATGAACGACGAACTCGGCGACGTGTTGTTCGCTACCGTAAATCTCGCCCGCCACGGCGACATCGAGCCGGAGGTCGCGCTGCGTTCGGCGAATCGGCGCTTCGAGAATCGCTTTCAGTGGATCGAGGGCAGGCTGACGGAACAGGGCACATCCTTGAAGGGCACAAAATTAGAAGAATTGGATGCACTGTGGGAGCAGGCGAAGAGCAATGGCCTGTAGCTGAACACAGTGACTGAATTGAATCAAAACACGCTAATCGGGAGTTAAGGAATGAGAGTAATTTTGTTAGGAGCGCCTGGCGCGGGAAAGGGAACGCAGGCACAATTTATCTGTGAGCGCTTCGGTATTCCGCAAATATCCACGGGCGATATGCTCAGGGCAGCGGTAAAGGCAAAGACCGAGCTCGGCATGCAAGTCGAAAAGGTCATGGCCTCTGGCGGTCTAGTAACCGATGACATCATTATCGCGCTAGTGAAAGAGCGCATCCTCGAAGACGACTGCAAATCCGGCTTTCTATTCGACGGCTTCCCACGCACTATCCCGCAGGCAGAAGCGATGGTCGAGGCCGGCGTTCCTATCGATGTCGTGTTAGAGATCGATGTCGCCGACAATGAGATCGTAAAGCGCCTGGGTGGCAGGCGCGTGCATCCGAATTCGGGGCGCGTCTATCACGTCGACTTCAATCCTCCGCAAGTGGCGGGTAAGGATGACGAAACGGGCGAGGATCTTATTCAACGCGAAGACGATCAGGAGGCGACAATACGCACCCGCCTCGAGGTCTATCACGAGCAGACCGAGCCACTGGTGAGTTTCTACCAGAAACTGGAAGAGGGCGGCGAGTCTGTCCGAGTAGTGAAAGTAGATGGCGTTGCCAGTGTGGATGCGATCAAGGAGCAGATACTCGCCTCGCTTAGTTAATTTCGCAGTACCTCTGCATTCTAAAAAAACCAGGCTTCGGCCTGGTTTTTTCGTTTTAGGGGGCAGTTGTTCTCGTGCGATCGCTTCTCTTTTGAGGGGTTGCGCAGCTCTGGTTCACTGCTTCATTCACTTTCGCCTTAGGTGAATAGAATTCCATTGATGTTAAGTAGCTCACAGTAGTCGTTGCATCGACTAAAGTAATTTCACGCTAGCTTAATTATTTTCAGGCTTCGTACGCATTGATTGTGTGCACAGTGCGGAATTAAGTGACAAAAAATGTCTAGAAGACATCGCATGATCAATGTTTCGTTGATTAGTTGCGTTAAAAAAACGAGGTCGATAAAAGTTGGCAAACATATTGCTCAAACAAACGGTGTAATTCCCGTTGTAATTGATCAAAAATTCGACATGTTTTCTTAAAGTTTTTAAGGTCACTAGCGAAATAGAGGTTGATACCATGTAAAAGTGGGTATTATGCATGGACTGTTTGAAAGGATTTTTTTTACGGCAGTCATAATGCAGCGAGTTTACTGTAAGCCAGATTATTTATGTGATATGTTGCCGGCGAGCAGTGGGTACAATTGTTAAACTTAAGCGGGCACGATTCATAACCTAGGAGAGAAACGAGTATGGCTAAAGTTAAGGCAA
>Ga0055584_100002487_pt1 | contig 18211 bp, 20 predicted proteins | sample OSDHelmetaG_FD_58716 | JGI IMG/M metagenome (GOLD analysis project Ga0055584, IMG submission 58716) | Pelagic marine sediment microbial communities from the LTER site Helgoland, North Sea, for post-phytoplankton bloom and carbon turnover... | ecosystem: Environmental > Aquatic > Marine >... | reverse complement strand
AGCGTGCCTTAGCAATTGCGCAATTGCGATTGGGTCGTTATGGCGTTGTGACCCGCGAGATAGCGACTGCGGAAGCTATTCCGGGAGGGTTTAAAAGCATTTATCCGGTGTTAAAACGACTAGATGAGGGTGGCCGAATTCGGCGCGGCTATTTTCTTGACGGTTTGTCTGGTGCGCAGTTTGCCGCGCCGGGCGTTATCGACCGCTTGCGCTCGCAAGACCGCGGCGCGCAAGCGGTACATGGGTGGTGCTCAGTGATGGTCACTTGCTTGGGCATTTCACCGCCGGGTCGCGTACTTTGTTGATCTTTACTGCGGTGCCTAATGACGCGAACGCGCCAGGCGAGCTGGTCGATGCGTTACGTGTGCTGTGCGATTCGGTACGCAATGCGGCGCGAAAATTACCCGTAATCGAAGTGATCGATGGTGGTCCGGCGCAAGCGTCTACATTTGCTGCAGTGTTGGAGCTGGCCGGCTTTGTAAAAGATTATCGCGGCTTCACTGCACGATAGCTGGGTGCAAGGTGTAGCCTCGCCGGCGCCTAGACCATTTGATACGCATTACGTTTCTATGACCGGTGCCAGAATTCATCGTAGCCAAGTCTGCGCTTTCAGTAAGTGAGCACGCGCAACTTCGTCCCCGCTCGGCGCGATACGCTGGGTTACCGCAGTGGCTGAACGTATTTCGAAATGTGCGCGATAGAGTCGAATTTTGCGTTGACTCAGCGTTGCAAATTCGCTTCGCAAGCGGTTGAGAACCTGATGTTCCAGCTCGGTCCCGTGCGCGTAGTTACGATTGGCAATTTGCACGCATACCTCTGCGGCCAATAATTCTGCCTCTTCTAGCTGCTGGCGCACGGCTTGGAGCAGCACCGGCGCATTGTGGCTCATGCCCCAAGCATGTAACTGCGCGTTGGCGTAACCGATTGGCTTGCCAACGCTGGAACGCGCGTGCGCACTGGTCAAGCTTGCAATGAGCTCGGCTGCCAGATCGCTAAGACCGGGGTAGCCTTGCGCTAGGCTTTGTAATTCAGCGACGGCTCGCCAGTAGCGCTGTTGCTGCGCATCTGGGCGCGTGCTCGCAGGCGCTGTGCTGGGGGCATGGGCGATAGCGAGTAGCGTCTCTAGCCATCGATCCAGATGCTGCTCGGCCAAGTCGCTGCTTAGTAGCGGTGCCAAGTGCATCGCCGGTGGGCGTTCGTAGAGCAATAGCGCACTGCGAGGTCGTAATTGTGGTGCCTGCGGTATGCAGCCTGCGTGCGGGCCCAAAACAGTACGTAAGTGACAACTGTCGTGGAACAGCCGCGCAGCGGCTCTAGGGCGTAGAAACGCGAGATCGATACTGGTCTCGGTTGTGGTGATTTCAGCACGTAACTGCAGGCCCGGATGATAACGCACCCGGCTTACGCTCCGGCCAATGTGGCGCGCGGCGCGTAGCCCCGGCAACCGTGCATCACGGCGCCAAGGGCTTAGGCGTATCCAACCTAGGCAGGCGTGATGTTGGGCATCGCCTCCAGGCATACCATTGTCGCGTGTTGTGCTCGGTGGTTCGGCGGCAAAACACTCCAGAACCCACAGTCGTAGCGGCGCTTCAGCCTGGTTCAAGTAAACCTTTGCGTACGGGCGCGAGCCTGGTGCGAACTGCGACCACACGACCTTATGTGCTTCGGCATCAGTGTGCGTCTCGCTTGTCAAACTCGCGATCAACGGGCGCAATAGGCGCGGATTCGCAAGCACGCGCAATTGTTCGCGATACAGCTGGTGCGGTGTGAAAGCGGCCACCTTGCTAGCTCAGCGTAGCGACTGAGACATATGCGGCACTAGCTTCGCGCTGCGAGTTCAGCGCATTCGCGCTGATATGCGGCAATGAAGTTTGGTGCGTGCGCGCGCAGGCGCTCAACATCTAAACGAGCGCCACGGCGCATGTAATCCATCGCTAGCTGAATTGGGGTTTGGTCGAGCTTCGTCGCGAACTGCTCGTACCACTCAAGGCTTCTTTGCGCCAAGCTATCGATGCGGCTCGCGCTGGCGCGGCGTGTCCGCTCATAGTGTTCGAGGGCTGTGCCGAGGTCGCTCCGGTGGGTATCCAGGGATGCGACCAAGGCAATTGCGTCTTCCATGGCTGAGCGGGTTCCTGAACCGATGGAGAAGTGCACGGTCCGGCATGCATCGCCGAGTAGCACGGTGTTGCCCTGGGTCCATTGCTCACAGTTAATCAATGGGAACTGTAGCCAGCGCGATTGATTGGATTGTAACTCGTGGCCGGCGAGTGCTGTGGCAAAGACTTCTGCGCAGTGGCCTTGACTGTCCGCAGCTGTCATTTCGCCAAGTTGCGCGCGGGCGAATGTGGCGGCGTCGCACTCGACAATAAATGTGCTCATCGATGGGCTGTAACGATAAGTATGCGCGACAAACGCACCATGCTCATTACGCGCGAAGATTAGCGACAGCGCGTCGAACACGCGTGTCGTGCCATACCAAATGTAGCGATTGGTACACAGCTCGACGCGTGACTTGAAGCCACTGGCGCCAGCCGCGTCTGATTGTGAGCGTAGCGTGCTGCCAACGCCGTCTGCACCGATAAGGAGGTCGAATTCAGCCGCTAGCTTGTCTGGCTCGGCGCGATGGTCGAATACTAAGTTAACGCCAGCGGCGCTGGCGGCTCGTTGCAGATGCCGCAGTAAATCGATGCGAGCAATTGCTGAGAAGGCGCTGCCGTCTATCGGTACTGTTACGTCACGATGGACGATATGAAGCTCATTCCAGGTTTCTAAGCGGGCGCGCAGCTGCTGATATAAGTCTGGCGATGCCTCTTCTAAGAAACTTAAGGCTCTTCCAGAAAACACGACACCCCAGCCGTAAGTCTGATCAGCGCGATTTTGCTCGAACACGGTGACTTGCGCATCGGTGCATCGGCTCCGTATCAACAAGGCAGCATAGAGACCGGCCGGTCCGCCGCCAATGATCGCGATCTTCATTCCACTCATTCCTCGGAACTTGCGTGCATGCCTGGTAGATAGAGGGCCCAGTGCGGCTACTGCGACTGCGCGCCTAAGCTAGCACGCATTGTCAAATTGTCCGAGACAGCACACCCAAGGGCTGATCGAATGTGCCTACACAAACTCACCGCGGCAGCCAAGTGCGCAGGCGCATTCGCGGGGGCTATCGGGCGCTAGGACGCACACGTATCATGCGATCAGTACCAACTCAATCAAAAAGTCGGACCTTATCCTCGGAGGAGTATAGATATGAATAATAAAAGTCTGTTGCTGGCCGCAGTGTTAGGACCCGTGGCTGTGGTGCCCGCAGCCGTGAACGCAAAGGTAAAAATCGGTTTCGTGACTACATTGTCGACTCCGGCCGCGGTTATCGGCAAGGACATGCGCGATGCAGTGGAACTCGCGATGGAGCATATTGGCGGCAAGATGGGCTCCACTGAGGTGGAAGTCATTTTTGCCGATGACGAATTCAATCCGCAAAAAGGCCGCCAAGCCACTGAGCGCTTAGTTAAGCAAGAAAAAGTAGACATTGTGGCTGGATACATTTGGTCGCATGTGCTGCTCGCGTCTTCCAAAGTTGTTTTGGGCGCAAACAAAATTCTCATCAGTGCCAATGCAGGCCCTTCGCAACTAGCCGGTAGCGGATGCCACAAGAACTTCTTCAACATTTCCTGGCAAAACGATCAGACACCGATGGCCATGGGTGAAGTGTTAAACCAAAAAGGCGTTAAGTCGGTTTATGTCATTGCGCCAAACTATGCTGCCGGTAAGAACATGGTGGCAGGTGTAGAGCGCACCTTTAAAGGCAAGATTGTTGGCAAAGATATGACCAAGTGGCCAACTCAGATCGATTGGGCTGCGGAGCTTGCCAAAGTTAAGTCAGTGCAACCCGATGGTGTCTTTATCTTCTACCCAGGCAAACATGGCCCAGCGTTTGTCAGCCAATACAAACAATCTGGCTTAGCGGGCAAGATACCTCTTTATAGCGTCTTCACCATTGACTCACTGAGCTTGCCACGTTTCCAAAAAGCCAACATGACCGGTGTGCTTGGTACAACTATGACGCAGTTCTGGGGGCCTGACCTCAAAACTCCGCAAAACCAGAAATTCGTTTCTGCGTTTAAAGCTAAATACGGTAAGTACCCAAGTTTTTATGCTGCGCAGAGCTACGATTCGATCTTCTTCATCAAGTCTGCAATCGAAGCGGTTGGCGGTGACGTGAGTAACATCGATGGCATGCGCGCAGCGCTAGAAAAGGCAGATTTCCCGTCCGTGCGCGGAGATTTCAAAATGGGTGCGAATCACTTTCCGGTACAGAACTTCTACAGCCGTGAGGTTGTTAAGGACGCTGATGGCGTATGGACCACCGCGATCCGCGACACTGTGCTGAAGAATCATCAAGATACATACGCTTCCAAATGCAAAATGAAATAAAGTCTGCGCGTTCCAGCGGGCGCAGTGCGGTCCAATGCTTTGAGTGTATCGCGCTCTAGCTTCGCGACACTTCGGGGATGGCCTTTGTAGCCATCCCCGATCGAACTCTAGCGCAAAATGGTTTCCTCGAGCTCGATGCTAGCCGGAGTCAACAACTGGTGTTTCTAATGTCCCCGCCCGAGCAACAGCGCACGGTCAATTGCTCCCGTGGCTGCTTCGCCTTTGCGCCGAGGTGCGCGGGCCCAAGCTTAATGCCACGACTAAAGATGATTTAAGCGATGGATTGGGTACTACTAGCCGAGCAATGTTTGAACGGCTTCCAACTCGGCGTGCTGCTATTTCTGATCGCGGCGGGTTTGACCTTGACTTTTGGTATCATGGATTTTGTCAATCTTGCACACGGCTCCTTGTACATGCTCGGCGCGTTCGTGTGCGCGACCGTGGCGACTTGGACCGACTCTTATCTGCTCGGTGTGCTGTTAGGGCTGCCGGTGTTACTAGCGCTAGGTATGTTGATCGAGGTCGTTGCATTGCGCACGCTCTATCAGCGCGACCATCTGGATCAGGTACTTGCGACCTTTGGCCTCATTTTGTTCTTCAATGAGTTGGTGCAGGTCATCTGGCCCTTAGATGGTATGAACATTGCTATGCCGGAAATTCTATCTGGCACGATGATACTGCCACTCGGAATCGAATACTCGACCTTTAGGATGATGATCATCGTTGTGGGTTTAGTGGTAGCGGGCGGGTTGTGGTATGCGGTCGGCGCGACCCGGATCGGCATGCAGGTGCGCGCTGGTGCATCGAATCGGCGAATGGCCAGTGCCTTGGGTATCAACATCAGCTTGTTGTTCACGGTTGTTTTTGGCGTGGGTGCAATGCTTGCCGGTTTGTCTGGCATGTTGGTCACGCCGATCCTCGGTGCGACTAGCGGCATGGGGGAACAAGTGATCATCTTGACCTTCGTGGTGGTCGTAGTAGGCGGCATCGGCTCGATCCGAGGGGCTTTTCTCGCCGCAGTATTGATCGGTCTAATCGATACCATGGGGCGGTCGTTCTTGGATGTATTGTTGCTCACGGTATTCTCCGCGAATGCAGCGGAAGCTGCCGGTCCTGCCTTGTCTTCGATGCTTATCTACGTGTTTATGATCGTAGTGTTGTTTTTTCGCCCGCAAGGGCTGTTCCCACCGCGGGGCGCCTGATTGTGCAGATCTTATCTCCTCGCACGGTATTTGCGGCCCTAGTGCTGACCCTGTTTGCAGCGATGCCTTGGTTGGCCAACACCTTTGATCAATCGCACTATCAAGATGTATTTGCGCGCATCATGATTTGGTCAATCGCAGCAGTCAGTCTCAACCTGATGCTCGGCTTCGGTGGCATGGTGAGCTTTGGGCATGCTTTGTATCTAGGTGTTGCCGGATATGCGGTTGGCATCGCGGCACACCATGAAATTACCAACGCTTGGCTGCAGTGGTCGATCGGTTTGCTGAGCTGCGCGCTAATTTCAGCAATTTTCGGCGCGATTAGCCTGCGCACTCGTGGCGTCTACTTCATCATGATTACGATGGCGTTGTCGCAGATGGTCTACTTTCTGATTATCAGCGCCGAGGAGTACGGCAGTGACGACGGTTTGGTTATTTATGCACGCTCCGATTTCGGCCTTGCTTGGCTTGATCTGAACGATGCCATGATCCGTTATTACTTGATTTTTGTGTTGTTGATTGGTTGTCTATATTTTAGTTATCGCTTGGTAAATTCGCGCTTCGGAATGGTTGTGCGTGGTGCCCGATCGAACCAGGATCGAGTCGAAGCGATGGGCTACAGCACTTATTGGTATCGGCTCACATGTTTTGTTATCGCGGGTGTGATGTGCGGCATCGCCGGACTGTTGAGCGCTAACGTTGAGGAGTTTATTAGTCCGGATACATTGCATTGGACACGCTCGGGTGAACTCATTTTTATGGTTGTTCTGGGCGGCATGGGTAGTGTTTTTGGACCGGTGACCGGTGCGCTTGTGTTCCATCTTTTGTCCAAGGAGCTGGCTGAGATTACGACGCACTGGCATCTCGTGTTTGGGCCGTTCTTGGTATTAATCGTGTTGTTTGCGCCGCGCGGCATCGATAGTTTATTTGGTCTGTCACGAGGCATTGGTGGGAGGGCGGACAAGTGACCTTCGCTTGCGATGCATCGCCGTTGTTGCGTGTGGATGCACTGTGTAAGAGCTTTGGCGGCGTGGTGGCAACCGATCAAGTATCGATAGATGTGTTTCCTGGTGAGATGCACGCGGTTATCGGGCCGAATGGCGCTGGCAAGACCACCCTCGTTGCGCAGCTATCCGGGATGTTAAGTAGCGACGCCGGCAGGACTTATTTTGATGGCGTCGACATCAGCGCCTTAAGCGCAGCGAAGCGCGCCGCACGCGGCTTAGCGCGTTCGTTTCAGATCACTTCAATTTTGCCGGACTTCAGCGTATTGCAAAACGTTGCGCTGGCGGTGCAAGCACGCAGTGGAAGCAGTTTTCGCTTTTGGCGTCCTGCGCATAGCGAGTCGACGATTACTGCACAGGCGCTGGATTTTCTAGACGGCGTTGGGCTGTCACAGCGTGCCGATGAAACGGCTGGCAACTTGGCGCATGGCGAGCAGCGACAATTGGAAATTGCTATGGCACTGGCATTGGCACCGAAAATGTTGCTGCTGGACGAGCCGATGGCGGGCATGGGCAGTGCTGAGTCAGAGCTCATGATTGGCTATCTGCGTGGTCTGAAAGGGCGTTATGGCGTGTTGCTAATTGAACATGATATGGACGCAGTATTCGCTCTTGCGGATCGAATCTCAGTGCTTGTATATGGCCGCATTATTGCGCGCGGTACGCCCGCGGAAATTCGCTCGGACGCGGCCGTGCGCGAAGCTTATCTTGGGACTGGTGATGCTTAAGGTTGAGGCACTACACGCCGGCTATGGCGCAAGTAATGTGCTGTTTGGTCTCGATTTCGAAATCGGCGCGGGCGAAGTAGCGACGCTTCTCGGGCGCAACGGTATGGGTAAATCGACTGCTGTGCATACGGTGATGGGGATCGTGCGCGCGCGCTCCGGGTCGGTAACCTTCGCGGGTGAAGATATCAGCGCGAGGCCCTCACATTACATTGCCCGTGCAGGCATTGGCTTGATCCCAGAGGGGCGCCAGATTTTTCCAAACCTGAGTGTGCGTGAGAACCTCATTGCGACCGCTGCCAATCGGCATCACAACACACCTGCTTGGACCTTGCCACGGGTATTTGATCTATTTCCGTCGCTGGCTGCTCGGCAAACGAATATGGGTAATCAGCTGTCTGGCGGCGAACAGCAGATGTTAGCTATTGCGCGAGCGCTCATGACTAATCCGAAACTCCTTATCCTGGATGAAGCGACGGAAGGGCTGGCGCCGTTGCTACGCGAAGAAATTTGGCGTGTGTTGCAGATACTCAAAGACGCAGGCCAGTCGATTCTCGTCATCGACAAGAACATTAGTGCCTTGAGTCGGATCGCGACCCGCCACTTTGTGGTCGAAAAGGGCCGCGTGGTGTGGTCCGGTGATTCTGATGCGCTACGCGCTGATGTAACGGTGCAGCAACGCTATCTGGGTGTTTAACCAAGGCGTGCGCATAGCCGCGTAGGGTTGATCTAAGCGATTGCGTGTTACTGCGGGAAGCTCGGTCGCTCCTCAACGGTGGCTAACAGCCGTGCGCTGTAGTTCACGCGCAGCGCCAACCAATATTCGTTGTCGATGTTGAACTTGTACATACGCTGCGCTGCCAGCTCGACTTTTGGGTAGCACAACAAGTCGATCGGCGGCGAAACTGACAAATTAGATCGAATCGTGGCATCGAATGATAACAACGTAAGTTTGCCTGCCTGTGCCAGGTCGCTGGTCGGATTTCCGTGCGTGAAACCTTGCTTGAATTCGGTCACGACCGACTGCGTGGTTGCGAGGTTGCCGGAAGACAAAATGAAGATCACACGCTCACCGCTCGTCTCGAAAGTATAGAGCTTGCGTACTTTGGTGATTTGCTCAACGCCAGCGCTGCTGCGCGAGGCGGATGCCACTACGAAGCCGCTTGGCCGTAAAATTCCTAGACAAGTAAGTCATTTGCGCATTCTCGCTAGGTTGCTGCGGGTCGCGTACACAATCGCACACAAGGTGATAGCAATGCAGTTGCAATGCAGTTTGCTCGAGATCCTCGCGGATGTTGAGGAACATCTTGGCCGTGGGCGCGTCGCCAGTTACATCCCTGCGCTGGCGCGTGTTGATCCGAGCAAACTCGGCGTTGCTGTAATTACTCTGGATGGCGAGGTAGCGACAGCTGGGGACGCGCGGGAATCGTTCTCGATGCAGAGCGTTTCCAAAGTATTCATGCTAGCGCTCGCATTGAGCAAGCTCGGCTAAGGTTTATGGAAGCGGGTAGGGCGCGAGCCGTCCGGTTCGGCGTTTAACTCAATCGTGCAGTTGGAGCGCGAGAACGGTATCCCGCGTAATCCTTTCATCAACGCCGCAGCGATCGTCGTCGCCGATGTGGTGCTGGGCCAGCGAGATGCGCGCGCAGCACTGGCAGAGCTACTCCAGTTGGTGCGCAAGCTGGCCGCAGATAACAGCATCTGTATCGATACCGAGGTTGCGCAATCGGAAGCGAGTACCGGTGAGCGCAACCGCGCGCTTGGGCATTTTATGCGGGCCTACGGCAATTTGGTGAACCCAGTTGAGGCGGTTTTACAGGTCTATTTCAACCAGTGCGCATTGGCGATGAGTTGTGCGCAGTTAGCGCGTGCCGGTCTGTTTTTAGCCGCCGATGTCCGCGATCCGGAAACTCAGCAGGTAATAGTGAATCCTGCGCGCGCCCGGCGCATCAACGCTTTGATGTTAACGTGCGGACACTATGATGCTTCCGGTGACTTTGCGTTTCGTACCGGACTGCCGGCAAGAGCGGCGTGGGCGGTGGGATACTGGCGATCGCGGCGCAGCGGGCAGCGATCGCGGTGTGGTCACCAGAGCTTAATGACAACGGCAATTCGCTAGTTGGGTCGATGGTGCTCGAAGCGTTGGCAACCCGTATGGGGTGGTCAATATTTGGCTAGGCGTGGGTGTGTGAAGCGAACGGAGTGGATTGAAATGGACCGAGTGCAATTGCTGGCGCAAGCAAAGGAACTTGCACTTACGCGTATTACCGAGCGCATGGATCTCGATGAGAAGATTGATGTGCTTGAGCAGGCCATGGCCGAATTGCTGGATATTCAAATCATGAAACCGCCGATTGGGCGGGTCACCACGAGTGCTTCGGGCGGCACTGAAATTGCCAAGGGTCGCTGGCTTATGGGAGACGACCCGCGGCTCGAGAAAATGCCCGGGCAGCCGACCTTGATGGATTTCTTCAAACTACGTTTTCTTAACGATGGGGTGGGCGGCAATCATCTATTGCAGAGCGCGAATCTTGCACAAAGCCGTGGTGCGTGCGAGAAGATCGTACTCGCGTGTTTGCTGCACGACATTTCAGTGGTGGGCTTAATTCGTGCTGATCATGGACATTGGGCAGCACAACTGATCGAGCCCTATGTAGATGCTGAGGTGACATGGGCGGTGCGCCATCATCAGGCGCTGCGGTTTTTACCTGCGCCAGAGCTCGGCTATGAATATCCGCAACAGTATTTGCGCGTGTTTGGCGAAGACTATACGCCACCGGCGTACATCCAAGCGGAATGGAGGTACTGCAAAGCGCATCGCTGGTATGGCAGCGCGATGCAGGTTGTAGTCAATGATTTATACGCATTTGATCCGAGCGTGCGGGTCGATATTGATCAGTTCGAAGGGGTGATAGCGCGAAACTTTCGCCAGCCCGTCGACGGCTTGGGTTTTGATGGAAGCCCGGTAGCGCATATGTGGAGAACACTTATCTGGCCGAATAATTTTCTTTAGCCGGCCTTTAAGAGTATGTTTGCCCCGCCGGCATGCCGTGCATGCCGGGCGGGTTCAGGCGCATTTACGCCAGCAGCTGCAGCGCCTCACTGAGATTGCGAATTTCAGCGTCGCCAAGCTCTTGTTCACCCTCTCGTACTAACAATCGTGCTTGCATGCCGGCGTTGTTTGCGCCAACCAGGTCTGCCTTGCAGTCGTCACCGAGATGCAAGCAAACGCTCGCTTCAAGCTCCAGCGCGTCAATTGCGAGATTGAATATTGTGGCGTCTGGCTTGGCGCTTGCCGCCGCAGTGGAGAAGAAGATTGGCCCCACCAGTGGCGTGATGTTTAGTTCGCTCAGTACGCGTAGGAGTCTGGAATCAAAATTTGATACGACCGCAGTGGGTATGTGCAGACGCTCTAACTCTCGCAGGAACGACAGCACCTCGGGATACACGTGCCACGCATCACCGCTGGCGAAGTAGTCGTAGAGCTCAGTGAAGAACGCATCGAATGCTTCGATACCACCAGCCGCATTGGTCACTTGTTGCACTAAATGACGCCACCAAGCGCGTTCGCGACGCTCCAACTCGGTCCGGTCACATTGTGCAAATGCCATTGGTGGCATGCGTGGAAACACGCTTCGGAAGCCTTGGTTGAGCGCCACCCCATCGAGCCGCGCGCCGTGGTGAGCGGCGATGGCACTATAGATTTCGCCAACTGGCGCGCGCGGCTTTATGAGCGTGCCCGCAACGTCTAGAGTAATTGCTTTAATCATAGTGTCTCAGCTTCCCAATCAGCATAGAGAAGTTGTACCGCATCAATGCGAATTCAGAGGTGAATAAATGAAAGTCGGGATCGGTGGTATGGGTGCAATCGGCATGGCGCTCGCGCGTGCATTGGACCAAGGTGTGGAAGGTCTCACGCTTAGTGCTGTGGCGTCCAGAGATGCGCAAAAGGTGCGCGCGCAGGTCGCGGATTTTCGCGCCGTACCGGCGGTTGTGATGGCGCACGAATTGGCCGAGCACGCGGACATAGTTGTTGAGGCGGCGCCGTCAGCGGCATTCGACAGCATTGCTGAAGCTGCTATCGAAGCAGGCCGCATATTCGTGCCTTCCAGCGTCGGCGCGTTGCTCAGTCGCGCCCAGCTGATTGAGCGCGCTCGCGCGAGCGGAGCACGCATTATTGTGCCCACCGGTGCGTTGCTGGGCCTGGACGCGGTGCGTGCTGCAGCCGAAGGCGGCATCGATAGCGTTACCATGGTCACGCGTAAGCCGCCTAGCGGACTGGCTGGCGCGCCGCACCTTGAGCGCAACCAGATAGACGTCAGCAATTTAGTTGAGCCTTTGTTGGTTTTCGAGGGCAGCGCGCGCGATGGTGCGATTGGCTTTCCAGCGAATGTGAACGTAGCAGCGGCACTGAGTCTGGCCGGCATCGGCGCGGACAAGACGCGCTTGCAGGTCTGGGCTGACCCTGGGGTCACCCGTAATACGCACACGATTGTTGTTGATGCACCCACGGTGCGCTTTGAAATGAAAATTGAGAACGTGCCATCGGTGGAGAACCCACGTACTGGTATGCTGACACCGTTGAGTGTGCTTGCGACTTTGCGCGGACTGGTGTCAACGCTGAAAGTTGGAACTTAGCGCCGCTGCTGCGACGCTTGATCCATTGCCGGCGCTGCCGTGCGCTCACTCGCACAGCAGCGTCGAGCGCTGTTAGAACGATTCCACCCTTGGCCGCAGCTCAACCTCTCAGGTCCACGCGCTGCGGTTTTGACGATGGATATCAAGATAGGTCTGCGCGATTGCGTCTGGATCCAGGCGCTCATCGTCGCTGGACGCTGAGCCAGCCGCACGGATACCGCCATCGATGACAAAATGCGCAACATGTATGCCGCGTGGCGCTAGTTCGCGTGCGGATGATTGCGCGAGCCCACGCAGGCCGAATTTCCCCATTGCTAACGAGGACGAGTTGGCGAAGCCTTTGACGCTGGCTGATGCGCCGGTGAGTAGAATGCTGACGGAGTCGCGCGCAAGCATGCGCTGGGCAGCAGCTTGTACGACAACAAAGCCGCCATAGCAGCTCACCATCAAGGCATCTCGGACTTGCTCAGGGTCAATCTCGAGCACCGGCCCGCGCACGCGCGCTGGGATTAAAGACGGAGATGTCCGGAGGTCCCATGGTCTGCGTTACCGGGTTAAACATGGCGTCAACTTGGTTGGGGTCGACCACAGCGCAGCGTGAGCGCTTCGGTTTGTTCTGCCCGGGCCGTAAGTTTGTCAGTATTGCGCGCAGCCGGCGCGATGCGCATACCCTGGGACCGAAACAATCGGGCCGCAGACGCGCTGAGGCCGTCTCCGACCCCGACAATTAGTGCTGATTCAGTCAATTTAATCTCCTGTGGCGAACCCTAAGCGCAGTGTCGGTAACAATTGCGAATGGTGCACTTTGATGTTGGCGCCGCAATATCGGAGACTGGTCCGCGAGACCAATGATCCCGGCGCTGGTCCGGCTGTGCCTAAGCCGGCATCGGGCCCAAGCGGTGTGCAAGCGGTTTATCGACTTAAACGAGCGTAGAAGAGCAATGAGTGTAGATGCGGATGTGATAGTTGTGGGGGCTGGAATTGCTGGCGCGAGTGCCGCAGCTTTCATGGTAGGTGCTGCCAAAGTGGTGATGCTTGAGGCTGAGTCGCAGCCGGGTTATCACACCACCGGCCGATCAGCGGCCACCTTTATCGAGAACTACGGTGCGCCATCTGTACGCATGATGACGCGCGCAAGCGCCGCATTTCTGCGTACGCCACCTGCCGGCTTTTGCGATGGCGCGATTGTTTCTGCGCGCGGCTTGCTGTACCTCGCGAGGGAGAGCGAAGTGGCTGCGCTCGATACTGAATTGGCAGTTGCCAACGGTATGGCGCGCCTCAATCGCGAGCAAGCATTGACGCTAGTGCCTGCCTTGGTGAATGGCCCAACCCATGTCGCGGGTCATGAGCCAGACGCGCAAGACATCGACGTCAATCAATTGCACCAGGGTTATCTGCGCATGTTTACGCGTGGTGGTGGCACGCTGGTGTGTGACGCTAGGGTTGCCAGCATTCGGCGCAGCGCCGATGTATGGACAGTGCAGGCTGGATCCGAAACCTACACAGCGCCGACGCTGGTCAATGCGGCAGGTGCGTGGGGTGATGAACTTGCATCACTTGCCGGGGTCGCGGCGCTAGGATTGCAACCTTTGCGTCGTTCTATTGCTGTTGTTGAGCTTGACGCGCAAACGCCGTTGGACGCCAATTGGCCATTGCTGGCAGGGGTCAGCGGCGATTGGTATTGCAAGCCTGAGAGCGGCAAGCTCTGGGTGTCGCCTGCTGATGAGACACCGAGTCCGCCGTGCGACGCTTATCCGGATGATTTCGATTTGGCTGTTGGTGTGGAACGAATGCAGCAAGCGACCGGCTTCATGGTAAAACGCCAGCATTCGAGCTGGGCGGGATTACGCACCTTCGCGCCGGACCGACAGTTAGTGAACGGCTTTGACCCGGATGTGGTCGGTTTTTACTGGCTGGTCGGCCAAGGTGGCTACGGTATCCAGACTTCTGCCGCGATGGGCCTAGCATGTGCGCGCAGCGTTTTGCGCGATGGGTCAATCTCATTTGCAGGCTGCGGCCCCATTGATGCGGCCGTGTTGGGCCCCGAGCGACTGCGGGTTTAGTCGCATCGCGCGCGCCGCGGCGTTTCGAATCTAGCTTGTGGCGTGCTAGATGAAGGGCTTGAGCTACGCTATAGTTTGAACAATGTAACTAGACCGCGTTCAGATTCGCACTGTATCGGATAGATAGCTGTGTTTTTATGTAGCTGATAGGGCCTCGCGGTGCGTACGTTTAGGTCGCACACGGATGCCACTAAATTTTTGGGTATGTATTTCGTCGCAGCGCAAGCGGCCGCACACTGTGTGCTAGCGACATCAACAATTGAGTGGACCTCAAAATGGACAGCGGGCAATGGGTTTACGGGCCACACGGCTGATTTGCCGGATGACGTCTGTGCTTCTCGTATCTGCATGCGGGGGCCTTGCGTCGCGCGCGCGTGCCAGTGTTTTGGCGACCGCAGCGCTTAGCTCGTTGTTGCTTGCGCCTGCATCTTTGGCTGCCACCATGACTCAGGAGCAGGTCGACGGCAGTCCCGCAACTGTTGCACCTGCTACGACCTCGGATACTTCGGGTTCATTCGCGCTCAACGGCATCCCAACAACTGGCGTGGACTCGCCGCCTGGCGCAGCTGATGCGCCGGGCGCCTTAAGTGGCGCGATGATTACTTTGTCGGTTATCGCTGTTGCGGTTGTAGTGATGGGCGTTCTCGTGGTCATTGTCGCTCGTCGCAGGCGTCCCTCGGTGATGCGCGCTGGCTCGGTGGCAGGTGGCGTGCGTCCGGAAGCGCGTTTGAAGGATCTCACCAGCATCACCGGATCTAACGAGATTGTCGTGACCGAAAACGTCGTGGTGTTAGGGCGCTTGCGTAGCAATTCCGGGCCCGGCGTGCAGGGCGTCACGCTGCCGATCAACACTGTCGGGCGCCGGCACGCTCAGATCGAGTACCGATTGCACGCGTACTATGTTTTGGACCTGCAAAGTCGTAACGGTACCTTGGTGAACGGCGTAAAGATCACCGAACCGACAATCTTGCATGATGGTGATGTGATTCTCATCGAAGGCGTGCAATTTGTGTTTATGTTACCTGTCGAGGGTGTGGGGGATGAGACTCAATGGGTAGGCTCACGTGCTGATTCGCCCTCCGCGAGTATCACGGTGGCACCCGGCTTCGAGGCGCCTGGTGGCGTAGATGCTGGTTCTCGCCCGGGTGGTGGACTGATTTCGATGTACGGCGGCGACGACACCTCGGGAGCAGGCGCCAACCGTGCGATCGCGACTGAAGTGGCCGCACCAGCAGTCGCACGGGGCGCCGGACTCATTGACAGTTACCTGAATGATGCAGAAGACGGCGCGACAGCCACGGATGGGTCGTTCGGTTATCTGCTCGATGATCTTGACGAGGGGGAGAGTAGCGACGCGCCGACTGCCGTGCTGCCCGAGGGGGCAGATCTAGCTGATGCAGGCTTGGTCGGCGCACATGCCCAAGGCGATGTGGCGGCAGTTGCACCGGCTTCGCCTGGCGTAAGTCAGTCCAATGCCAGCTCCGGTTCGGATGCCGATCCCGTCGGCGACCCGGTGCCTACGCCAACGCGTCCGGCAAGCTTGATTGCGCAGCATACGGATGAAGACGACGGCGGCGCGGACGACACCGATACTGGCGATCCCGCGCCGATAGCAACGATTCCTGTGGCGCCTGTGCCTGCAGCACCGCCGCCTGTTGCGCAACTAACGCCTGCCACAGCCCCCAAGGCGAGTCTCATCGCTCAATATGCAGATGATGCGGAATACGGCGATGCAAACGACGCAGCAACGGCCGCGTTTGAGATGCCATCACCAGTCGCCAGCCGTAGCGTAGATGCACCGCGCGCTCAAACATCGGCAGTGGCGCCAAGCACTGTCAACGTACCATCAAGTGCAGCGGAGACTGGCGCGGGTCTGATTGCGGCTTACCGAGACGCCGATGACGATGTGAGCGCGGAGGCGGCGACGTCATGGTCTGAGTCGCCAGAGCTAGCGCCGCCGCGCAAGCCAGGCGACACTAATACGGATGATCGCTTCGACTCATTGTTAGACGGACCGCATGAGGACGTCGCACGGGCTGGCTCTGCCGATCCCTACGCGGATACACGCGACGAAGACACCTACGCTGATTATGATGATGCGCCTCGCTCGCCGCCGCCTAGACCTGCAAGCGATCTCGAAGACACTGGTAAGTCGCATGCCACGGAGCGCGAGTATCTGGTCGCTCAAGGGCTCATCGCGCCCGAGAATTTGCCCGCTGCGGTTCCTGATATCGCACACGAACGCGCGCATGCTCGCAGCCCGCCCGCGCCAACCCGCGCCGCGCCTACACCGCCGAAGCCTGCGCCAGTCGCAGCACCTGAGGAGATGCCGCTAGCGTTCTTATTCGATCTCGACGGTGGTACCGAAAGTCCTGAGTACAGGATTCAAACTGACAATCTTTTTGTTGGCCGCTCCGTTCCGACGCAGGTGCACCTACGCACGTATCTGAGTATTCCGAGCAAGACTATTGGCCGCAAACACGCATCAATTCGCTACGCACGCGGTCGCTTCTGGATCGAAGATCACAAGAGTGTCAATGGTACCTTCGTCAACGCGGAACGCGTTATTGGCATGGCACCATTGGAAAGCGGTGACGAAGTCACATTTGACACCTATCGTTTTAACTTCATCGTGATGCCCAAGGAAAAAGCCCAAGATGCGGATGAAGACAGGACGGTATTCAGTGGTGGCCATTAGCGTTTGCCAGCATTATCGGTTTCGTCGCGGCTGAAGATCCCGCAGATGCTACAGCGCGTGTTGTATGTCGATGATGATGAAGCCTTGACCGAGCTGGCTGAACTGGTGCTGGAGATGGATGACATCAAACTGCTAGCTTGCCACACCGTTGCTGAAGCGATCGAAAAGGCGGTAGATTTCGCGCCTGACATGGTGCTCATTGATCGTCAAATGCCGGATATGGACGGGCCTACGACCTTGCGCAAGATGCGTGCAGTGGCTGGCCTTGAAGATGTACTCGCAGTGTTTTTGACCGCTGAAAACAATCCCGAGCGGCTCGCTGAGCGGCGTGCTGCTGGTGCTGCTAAGGTTCTGTCTAAGCCGATCGAAGCACAGCGAGTTACCGAGCAGCTACAAGCTGTGTTTGCTCGTGTGCAAGAGTCAGGCTAGCCCGCTCGGCAAACTCTCATCGTGCCCTTAGGACACTGATCGAAATTAATTAGTCAACTTGCCGCGGGCGAATTTCATAGTTCCATTCGCCGTGAAAGTCATCGCGATGTAGAGACAGCGCCCCCCATTTCTGCATTTGTAGTCACGCCGCCGAGTGGATACTTTCGCTTGTCGAGCTTAGCCTTTACGCGCAGCCCCGCAGCGGTTCGAGTGTTGCCTATCAAGTCGACGATTGTCTCGAATGTACGCAAGGGCTTACCGCGCCAGTTGCCGGTGATGTGACAGAACAATCGGTGTTCAATCTTATGCCACTTACTCGTTCCGGGTGGAAAGTGGCTGACACGAATTTGCAGGCCGGTGTCGTCGGCAAAGTTCTGCAATTCGTGCGTCCAAGCACCTGCTCTATATCCATTGCTGCCACCCGCATCAGCGGTGATGTACAGCGCCTGTGCATCAGGATGTCGCGACTGACCCATTGCGCTCCACCACCGCCGAATGGACGCAACTGCGAAGCCCGGCGTGTCGTGGTCGCGACCCACATTGACCCAGGCTTCATTGAGCCCCATGTCATAGACACCGCAGCGGATCGCCTTGCCTATAGCGTCTTGAGGAAAGTCATGCACCCAGGCCTGCTCGGGTGTGTTCTGCGGCTGCCACTCGCCACCCTTGTTCTTGAAATCGCGGACTAATTCCTTCTTCTTCGTGTCCACCGATATGACTGGCTGAGCGCGCTGCAAGAAATCATCGGCCGTCGCATTGATGTGTTCGAACTGTGCGTTGCGATCCGGATGCGTCATCCCTTCACGCGTCTTGCGCACCGATTGCAGGCGATAGCCCAACTCACTCAACAGGCGCCCCACTGTGCTCGAACTCATGTGTCATCGCTGTTGATTCAGCGCCGCTGCGAGCTTGGCCCGACTCTTACACGTCCAGCGCAACGGCGAGGTCGGATCGCCGCGTGTCAGCGGGCTAACTAATGCCTCCAACGCCGCCATAACACCCGGTTGCGATTGTTCGATAC
>Ga0055584_100002485_pt1 | contig 18219 bp, 13 predicted proteins | sample OSDHelmetaG_FD_58716 | JGI IMG/M metagenome (GOLD analysis project Ga0055584, IMG submission 58716) | Pelagic marine sediment microbial communities from the LTER site Helgoland, North Sea, for post-phytoplankton bloom and carbon turnover... | ecosystem: Environmental > Aquatic > Marine >... | reverse complement strand
GCGGACTTGTCTCTGAAATTCTCAGCAGTAAGGATAGGAAATGGTTCGGTCTCTCGCTATCTTCTCAGGAGTGCTCCTTTTGACAGGTGCTGGATTTTCTCAATCGAAAGGTCCCGGCGGATCTCGCACCGAGATCTCTGCCGAAACGATGGCCATGCTCGAAGCTCATGAGGGTCTTGTCTATGCCACGTATGGAGGTCGGGAGATGAAGCTGGATCTGTATCGCCCAAAGAATACGGAAGGAGATTTGCCGGCAGTCGTTTGCATTCACGGGGGTGGATGGTGGCAAGGAACAAGGGCGAATCATGCTCATGTTGCGAAAGCACTGGCTGCTCGTGGCTACGTCACTGCGACGATTTCTTATAGGCTTTCAGATGAGGCGCCGTTTCCGGCGCAGATTCAGGACTGCAAGGCGGCGGTTCGGTTCCTGAGGGCGAAAGCAGAGAAGTTTGGAATCATTTCCGATCGCATCGGCGCAATCGGGCTCTCGGCAGGAGGGCATCTCACGGCATTGCTGGGAACTTCGGGTGAAGTCAAAGCACTGGAGGGCGATGGTGGGAACGCGGATCAGAGCGGTGCGATTCAGGCTGCAGTTCCGGTGGGGGCGCAGAGCGATTTCCGGCCCCATTATGAGAATATAGAAAATTCGAATCCCAATCCACCGGGACCGAAGCCGAATATCTGGGTGCAATTCCTGAGAGGAAAGCCCAGCGAGGCACCGGATAATTGGAAAATGGCTTCACCCCTCACTCACCTTGACGCGTCGGACCCACCTATGCTTTTCATCACTGGCGAGAATGACAAGGAGACAACCCACGCCGAAAAATTTCGAGGGGAAATGAAGGAGCTCGGAATCGACGAAGGGCTGCACGTTATCCCCGGTGCTCCGCACGCCTTTCCCGGTCGCCAGGATTGGTTTGATGACATGCTGGAACACGCGGCAGACTGGTTTGATGCACATTTGAAGGGATGATTTTTCGAATTGTCATCGCGTGGAAAGTCATAGTCGCGCTTGCCGTATTGGTGAGTGTGTCAGGTAGCGCTGTGGCTGAGCCACCACTCGGTGAGTTGCAGAGGTGGGCGATCGACGAGGACCAGGAGACATTCAATACGGAGATGAACGTGGTGATTTTTCGAAAGGAATCACCAGTTGCTGTATGGAAAGGCTATCAAGAGGGGAAAGATCAGATCTTTCGCAGGATACTGGATCTGAATCAGGAGGAGGTAGGTGAAGCAGAAGTTATTTCGGGAAAAGAAGACGCGATAGGGATGGTCTCCATTTCTTTTGGAGAAGGCATGACGCAAGGACGCGACTTTTGTGAAAACACAGTGACGTGGTCCGCGATGGGGGAGGGCTCGACTTGGAGTCTGACAACCCTGCAGAGCCAAAAGCGGGAAGGTGGAGACTGGGGAGATCTGGATAAAATTACCTTTCGGGGGGACCGTGCATTTTCAAATGGATACTTTTGGCCGTTTCAGCGGTTGGAGGACAATCAGAAAAGTTCGCTATATTATGCTGCGCTAGGAGGAAACCGCGGTGATACGTATGATCGGTATGCCAACGACAATTCGCTGCGATTTCGTCCAATCGAAGCAGACGGCTGGACATTCTGGGATGAATATTTGAAAAGCGGAGATCGGAGAATATTTGGAAAACCGCCGACCGATGATCCCGATTCCATTGTTCCAATTTCCCCGCCCGAACCCGGCGCTCGATGCATCACTCCCGTCGCGATCAATTCATTGTCCGAAGGGCTCCACATTGCGTGGGTAAGGTTAACGGATTCCATTGGTGGTGAGGGTGTTATCGATATGTTTCACACCGCGCATGTTGCGCGCCTTGTGAAAAATGGTTTCGACGAAAAATTCGAGATGGTTACCGACGAAGATGGCTCGGACGAAGCAGCGATGTTTCTTAGTGGATTGCTTCCTGATTTACGTCCGGGAAAGGGATATCCGAGCGGCTATTCGGGCAGGCGGAGGCATCCGATGCTTCTGGATTCCAGCGACGGTGTCTGGATGCTTTGGGAACGAAAGAGTGCGCACAGCGGCGGCGGATCAAAGACGGCAGGACAGTTGCTCGGTCGAAAGATGCAGAAAGGGAAGTGGGTGACTGATACGCTATTGTTGCACGAAGGCTTGATCGATTACCGGCTCGCGAAGCCGGAGCGAACTCTTTCGGGAACATCCCACGCCTACATCATTGGATCAGCAATCCCGAACTCGTGGAAGCGCCCTTCTTATCTGGTTAAAATCGACCTGACAAAAGCACAATCCATTGAGCTCGACGATTGGAGCGATCAATTCAAACCGATCACATTGCCGCTTCCCAACGAGCCGCCGCGTTACATTACGGGAGGGGGCGACGGGAAGAAGTATCAGCTCTTCTGGGGCGATTTGCACTGTCATTCCGGACTGACGGGAGACGCAGAGGGCGAGCCTGACGAGATCGTGCTCTATGCGCGAGACCGCGCTAAGCTCGATGTCTTGGTGATGCAGGACAATGACGATGTTCACGGTCGTCCTTTGACGGAAGGCGAATACGAGCTCGGACAGACGTATTCCCGTTGGATTACTGAGCCGGGTCGGTTTGTTGCTTTGCCAGGGTATGAGTGGACACAGCGGACCTCGAAGAAAGGGGTTCCTGATCCTTCTCTCTCCGCTTTCGAACAGAAGATTCCGGGAGGGTTTCCGAATCACCGAACTGTGATCTATCCGATGAAAGGCGGGCCGATTGTCCGTTATTTTGAAGTGAGGCAGGATTTCGACAGAATGGCGGAAGTGGTTGCAGCGAACGACGGGATTCTACATTCCCAGCACCCGGCGTTTCAGCTGTCTGATCATGCCATCGAGACAAATCTCGAGGTCACCGCTTGCTGGGGAATTTACATCCGAAAGGTCCCGGCGCTCTTTCACGGGGAACTGGACAAAGGCCGGCGAATGGGATTTATCGGAACGAGCGATTCTCATCGTCGTAATCCGGGTTTGTGCGGCGGCCTCACCGGTATCTATGCCGAAGAGCTGACTCCCGAAGCGATAATGGATGCCTTGAAAGAGCACCGCGTTTTTGCCACGAATGGATCAAAAATTGTCGTCGATTCACGGGCTGACGGTCAGTTGTCCGACCAGATCATAAGCAGCGCGGATGGTTCGGTGTACTTGAGCCTTTCTTTAATTGGAACAAAGCCGATCACGGGGGTTAGGCTCATTGGAACGGGCGGAAAAACGGTGGCGAGTTTTCAGGGTAACGGGACGACGGAACTGACTCTTGAGAAGGTCCTGTCAAACCTGCCAAAAGGCGATCATTGGTTCTACTGGGCTATCGAGCAGGAAGGATCTTCGAAGCAATATTCGGGCAACATCAGCGTCGCGCAGGGCAATCTCGCGTGGTCGAGTCCACACTTCGTAGAAGTGGAGTAGCCGCCTTTGCAAAAAGGTGGCTGAGCAGATGGCCTGCGATCTTGTGAGTGCGGCTACATCAATCTAGATCCAGAACATCACGCATCCATCCGGCCATGCGTTTGAGTCTTTCGCGATCCCCACCGCGGACTTCTGCCGTGCTCCATCCGGAAAACCCATTCCGGTCCAGAATTTTCCTAACACGCTCCCAATGGACTTCGCCGCCGTTGGTGCCGACAGCGCCCTCGCGTTTCAAATTCGCCTCACCGAATTCCGCATGCCCGCGGTCTTTGATGTCGAGCTTGTAGACTTGTTTTCCCAAAACCTCGGCCCAGTGTTCCGCAGGCTGCTCGGTCCAGGTGATAGCGTTGCCCAGATCAAAATAGGAGCGCACCACCGGTGATTCGAAAGAGTCAATAAACGACACCATTTTCTCTGCCGTTTTCAGAAAGGTTGCGCGAACGTTTTCGATGCAAAGCTTGATACCATGTTGTTCTGCGAGAGGCATTACTGCGCGAACATTTTTCTGCCATCTGGCGAAGTTGTCTTCGTAGCTGACCTCAGGAAATTCCCGTGCCAGCACGAGAACAGAATCGCAACCGAGGCGGTGGGCCAGTTCAACGGAAGGGCGAATATCTTCATGCGCTGCATTGATGATGCCATGAACGGGGAAGCCTGTTTCTTTGGTCGCTGCCACCATCTCGTCCTGATCGACCTCGTCGTCGACCTTCAGCTCGACTCCGTCGAACCCAATCTTGCGGAGCATTTCGAGCTTCTGTTTCACCGAGAGATCCGTTTCCTGGATCATCTGATACTTCACGGCGATGCGAATGCGACCGGCAAGCGGTCCTGCGTTAACGCCTTTCGCAGGCGTGGCGGCAAGGGCTGCGGTGGACCAGAGGAAACGGCGTCGGGAAATGCGAGGCATGGAACAAGCGTATCTCCTGGACGGGGAAAATGGCGAGAGGATTAGATGGCGTGAATTCACCTGTCCCAAGCTTGACGGGCGAAGCCTGCGAACTGCTACAGTTGGTCCATGAATCAAGATTCTGTCGAACGTCGCCAATTTGTGAAACAATCTGCCGTGCTTGCCGCTGCGGCTTCTGCTTTTCCGTCCGGTGCCCATGCCCAGTCAGAGGAAAGCGAAAAGATCAGGGTTGCCCTGATCGGCTGTGGAGGGCGCGGAACGGGCGCGGCTGCGCAGGCTCTGACTGCGGACGACCGAACCGAACTCTTTGCGATGGCCGACATCGACAGCGAGCAGCTCGTGAAAAGCCGGGAAGTGCTGGAAAAGAACGTGCAATCTCCCGAGCAGGTTCAGGTCGATCCAGAACGTAGATTCGTTGGTCTCGACGCTTTCCAGAAGGTGATGGATACCAAGGAAATCGACGTGGTCATCCTGACAACGCCACCGGGGTTTCGTCCTTTTCATTTCGAAGCTGCGGTGAATGCGGGCAAGCATGTTTTCATGGAAAAGCCTGTTGCAACCGATGCGGCAGGAGTACGCCGCGTGATCGAGAATGCGAAGATCTCGAAGGAAAAAGGCCTCAAGGTGGGGGTCGGATTCAACCGCAGGCATTCGCCCATTCATCACGAAGTCGTTTCCAGAATTCATAATGGAGACATCGGGGAAATCCCGCTGATTCAGATGTTCAACTGCCGGGCTGATGTGAACAAGCGAAAGACCCGGGTGGAGGGGGAGAGTGAGCTGCAGTTTCAGGTGAAGAACTGGTACTACTTCACCTGGTTGAGCGGCGACTTCATGGTGGAGCAGAGCTGCCATGAATTCGATGTCGTTCGGTGGATCAAAAACGATGCCTTTCCCGTGAGTTGTCAGGGGCAGGGTGGGAGGTTGGTCAGGAAAGGGCCGATGAACGGTCAGATCTACGACCACTACAGTGTTGATTACGAGTTTCCCGATGGCTCTATCATTACTACACAGCATCGCCACATTCCGAAGACTTGGAGTTGGTTCGGAGAGAAGATTTTTGGGACCGCCGGAACCGCAGAGCTTTCTTTCAAGCGCGCGGGTTTCGTCCAGCCGACTGATCCTTCGAAGAAACCGTGGGGGGGAACGGAAAAGGAGAATTCGTATCAGTTGGAGCACGACCATCTCTTCGCCGCGATTCGAAACGGCACTGAATTCAATGAAGCAGAGCGAGCCGCTCACTCGACCATGTTCGCTCTGATGGGCCGCATGGCTTCCTATTCCGGGAAAGTGGTGACCTGGGAAGAGGCGATGAAGGCCGATGAAGAAATTGCCTTCAACCCGACAAGCTGGGACGATGAAGCCCCTTTTTACCCGGATGAAAACGGGGAGTATGAGACCTTTCTCCCCGGTGTGAATGGCTGATATTGAATCAGTGATTGGATTCCTCTGACGATTTCGCGGGTTGGGTTGGAGCGGTATTGTCGGGAATTGAAATAGTGAATACGGTCTCTACTCCGGGGCGGCTGTCGACCGAGATGTTGCCGTAGTGCGCTTCGATCGCTCGTTTCACGATGGACAACCCGAGCCCTGTGCCTTTGATCTCATTCTGAGAGTGGTGCTTTTGCACGCGATAGAAACGCTTGAAGACGAGAGGTAAATCCTTGGAAGGAATCCCGATGCCGTCGTCTTCGATACGGATCAGGATACGCCCATTTTCTTCCTGAAAAGTGACTTTGATATTGAGGCCAGTATCTGGGTTTTGTTTGAGTGCGTTCTCGATGAGGTTGAAGAAAATCTGATCCCAGTAGAAACGGTCTCCAGTGATAATCCAATGGTCGCGGGCCGAGGATTTCACCTTTACGCGGGCATGATTTTCTTCGATCAGGGGGCCGAGTTGATCCACAATTTCGGTTAGTGCTTCACGTAAGTCGAAGGGTTTCCGCTTGAGAAGTTCCTGAGCATTTTCCAGCTTCGAAATGGTCAGCATATCATCGACGAGTCGAGTAATTCGATCACCATGCTTGTTCATGGTGTGGATCGCGCGCCGGTAGAGGGGCTGGTTAAGGTCGACATTCGCCTCATCCATAGCCTCAAGATACCCAGTAATGATCGAAAGGGGGGTGCGCAACTCGTGAGATGCGTTTGCGAGAAAGTTGCGTCTGATTTGCTCAGTTTCCATTTCCGCCGTGATATTGCGGAGGAGAATCCACGCTCCGGAATCACCGTCGTTTCCGGGAAACTGCAAAGGTTCTGCTTCGACCAGCAAATTGATCTCGCGAATTTGTTTCGTATCCGAGTCGTGGACCCGCAGATCAATTCGATCCGATACCTTTGATTGGATTTCTTCTGCCAGTGTCAGGGTGTCGTGGATTCGGTGATCGCGGCAGATACTGAGAAACGGCGTCTCATGATAGCCGGAACCCCAGGGAAAGAGTTGGCGGGCCGCTTCGTTGAGAAAACGAATTTCGCCTCCCTGATCAAGAATGAAGATTGCGTCGTCAATTTCGTTGAGCAGCGCCTCGAGAAATTCCCGCTGTCGGCCTGCCGATCCCGCGGAACGTGTCGCCTCTGTCACGGTGTCTCTGATGGATAGCGCAAGTTTCTTGAGGGATGCATCCAAGCCGACAAGGGACGGGTCTTTCACTATTTGTTCACTTTGAACATAGCGAGTCAGCTTGCTCACCGAACTGCGCAGTCGCCGGAACTTCCAGCCCAGCCAAATGGTTAGTGTCGCTAGAAGAACGATGATGGTGGTTTCCACGGGAAAGGTTGGGCTAGGTCTCAGAAAAACGATACCCGACACCGCGGACTGTTTCAATGGAATTGCCGTGAGCGCCCAGTTTCTCTCGCAATCGTTTGATATGAGTATCCAACGTTCGGGTTTGAATCATATCGCTGTAGCCCCAGACTCTCTGTAAGAGATTACCCCGTTCCTGGGTGATTCCGGGTGATTCGATCAGGGAGAGGAGGAGTTTGAATTCCGTGGACGTCAGCTCGATTTCCTCGTTTTCGAGATGGAGCTTTAGAGCATTTTTATCGAGGTTGAAAGGGCCTGACTGAACGATGCTGGCCCCATGGTTTTCGTTGGATCGTCGAAGCAGATTCCTCACACGCAGTATCAGTTCTTTCGGACTGAAAGGTTTCGGCATGTAGTCGTCGGCGCCAAGTTCGAGACCTTCGAGCTTCTGTTCGAGCCGCCCTCTTGCTGTGAGCATGATCACAGGGATGTGTGCCGTGATCGCATTGTCACGAAGGTTTCTGTAAACCGTAAGTCCATCCATTTGGGGGAGCATCAGGTCAAGAATGATCAAATCAGGCCGTTCATTTTTTGCCTGTCGGAGGGCTTGCAAGCCGTCCTCTGCCTCGAGGATTTGATGGGCTTCTTCCCGCATTAAATTCACCGCGATCAGCTCACGGATATCTTTCTCATCATCAACGATTAAAATTTTGGGCATGGGACAGGGCAGATTCAGACAGCTTCGACCATTCTTTCATTTCCGAAAATTGAAAGATAAGGGAAGTGACAATCCTGTAACGCAGCCGCAAAGGAAAATCCCTTTTCAAGGGAATGAAAGGACATCAAAACAGATGGCCTTACACTGCTGGGTCGAGGGCCTGACGGGGTAAGGTGGGGCTGTTAACAGGGTTGCGGGTGGATCGATTTGCAGTCGGAAGTAGACGAAATGCAAATCGGACTATAGGCTTTTGTCCGCTCGCGAGGCAATCGTCACAAACTCCCATGGCAACCAAGCAAGTCAATCTTCAGGATATCTCCCGGCCGAAGTCGGTTCAGGTGATCGTGAATCCGGCTCCCTCCCGGAAGATTCCTTTGTTGGCTATTCTCAATTCGACCTTTCGTGGGGTTGGTATTGCGTGGGATATTTCGGTCACCCATGGACCGGGTGACGGGCGTCGGCTGGCTCGGGATGCAGTCGATGCAGGCGTTGAGGTGGTCGCCGTGTATGGTGGCGACGGAACGGTGATGGAAGTCGCGACTGGCCTGATGGGAACCGATGTGCCCATGCTGATTCTCGGCGGTGGAACCGGAAACCTGGTGGCTTCGGAATTGCGATTGCCGAGTGACTTGGAAAAGGCTTGTGATCTGATCTGTGGCGAAAAGTACCGAGCGAAATACATTGACGCCGGTGTGATCGGAGAGCGATCGTTTCTGCTGCGTGTCGGATGCGGGATCGAAGTGGGAGTGGTGGAGGAAGCCTCGCGGGAGATGAAGGATCAACTCGGAAAATGGGCTTATGTTTTTGCTGGCATCAAAACGCTGCAGAAAATTCCCGAAGCTGATTACGAAATCGTAATCAACGATGGGGAGACTATACACTCCAAGGGAATTGCCTGTGTCGTGGCCAATGCGGGAACGGTCGGAGTAGGACGCCTCACTCTTTCTCCGGCGGTGGACGTCGACGACGGTCGTCTTGATTTGTTTCTCGTGAGAAAAGCAAACATCGAGGGAATTGTCCAATTGGCGGGAAAAGTGATGGGGCTGGATCGAGTGAAAAAAACGGAGGAAGAGCAGGCGGCACTTGATGCTTCGGAACTCGTCAGTCACTGGAGTGTGAAAAAGGTAGAAATCAAAACGGATCCGGAATTGGATATCCAGGTTGATGGAGATGTTGTGACGACGACTCCGCAGGTGATTCAAGTCAAGCCGCGGGCATTGCGAGTGGTGGTGTAGGCACTTCGCGGGAAGCGAAAAATGCGTGAAAGGTTGCTCTGAACTTTTACGTTTCTTCCCTGCAATCTCTGTAAAGCGTGCTATTGGATGCCGCGTCGAGGAGTGAAAAAATACGATTTTTCGCTAAGATCACTCGATTTATGGTAATTTAATGTAAATTATCATTACTTGTTAATGTCTGACTACTCTGAAAGACGTCTCGTTATTGCCTGTGGCGGGACGGGTGGACATCTTTTTCCCGGGATCGCCGTTGCGGAATCGTGGACGAAGGGCGGTGGCGAAGTCGTTCTTCTGATTTCGGAAAAGGAAATCGATGCGCTTGCGGCGGAGGGATACGGTCATCTCCGGTTTGAAAAGATGGCGTCAATTGCGATGCCCAAGCCGCTTTCCCCGCGGATGATACCTTTTCTGGGCCGGTTTGCAGGCTCGTGGTTTTCCTGTCGCCGATTGCTGAAATCGTTTCGTGCGGAAGCTGTCCTGGGAATGGGAGGCTTCACTTCGGCTGCTCCATTGCTCGCCGGAAAGTGGCGCGGCCTGCCGACATTCATTCACGAATCAAATGCGATTCCGGGGCGCTCCAATAAACTGAATGCCAAATTTGCCCGGACGGTCCTGGTTGGTTTCGAGGAATGTGCGAGACACTTTGAAACGGGCCATCCGGTCGAAGTGGTGGGGACGCCGGTTCGACCTTCGGTTGCGAATCGCCCTTCCCGAGATGAGGCCGCGAAGTTTTTCGGCGTTTCACCGGAAAAGAAAACGATCATGGTTATGGGGGGCAGTCAGGGGGCGCGACGCCTCAACGAGCTTGTCGCGGCAGGTCTTTCCGTCTTTGAAAAGGCAGGGATGCAGGTGGTCCACATCAGTGGGCCAGCTGACTATGATACGGTCTCGCCAGCGTACCAGAAGCATCCGGGAGCGGGTGTGGTGAAAGATTTTTGCGCTGAAATTCAGTATGCCTATGCGGCAGCGGACCTCGCGATTTGCCGATCAGGCGCGTCGACGCTTACTGAGCTGGCGTTCTACGAATTGCCGTCGATTCTTATACCGTATCCGTTCGCGGCGGATGATCACCAGACTCGCAATGCAGAAATCTTTTCTGTCCCGGGCGCAGCTGTTCTCTGGAAGCAGGAGGAACTGCATGAAGGTAATTTTTCCCGAAGGATTGTTGAGCTTCTTTCTGATGACAATCGCATTGCATCCATGAATGGGGCGATGGAGAAACTCGCAATCCCGGATGCTTCGGCGCAGGTCTGTGAGGTAATCGTGAACCAGATTCGCGAAGGGAATTAGGTAACGAAATTTTGATGAGTAATCTTTGCAAAGAATGGGGTGCTCGGTTCGCTGATGGCGAAAATCCGGTGCGGGTGCATTTGATCGGCGTAGCCGGGTCGGGTATGAGCGGCCTCGCCTCGCTGCTGTTGGGGCTTGGGCATCGTGTTTCTGGTTCTGATAGGGTCACTTCAGGTGAGACGGAGCGATTGGAAAAGGCCGGGTTGAATTTTTCTTCACCTCATTCAGCGGAGGCGGTAGCTGATGCGGATGTGGTGATCTACTCTAGTGCGATCAAGGAGGGCAACGCCGCCTACGATACCACGATAGCTGCTGGCACTCCTCTGCTGCGCAGGGCGGAAGCTCTCGCAGCAATCATGCAAGGGAAAAAGGGGGTTGTTGTTGCGGGAACGCACGGAAAGACGACGACCTCGGCTCTGGCTGCGCATGTCTTGCGAGTCGGAGAAAAGAATCCCTGTCACTATGTGGGTGCGGAGATTCCAATTCTTGGTTCAAATGCCAACTGGGATGACCAAGGCGAATTATTCGTGGCGGAAGGCGATGAAAGCGACGGTACGCTGGTCAATTTTCATTCCGAACACGCGATTCTTCTCAATGTGGAGGAGGAGCATCTCGATTTTTATGAGAATGGCCTCGAGGGCATTTGCGAAGTGTTCGGGCAGTTTTGCGATCAGACTTCGGGAAAGATTTTCTACTGCGGCGATGACGAAAATGCGCAGAGTGTATGTGGCTCACGAGAAAACGCGGTAAGCTACGGTTGGAATCGCGAGCTGGACTACTCGGCAGGAGAACTTTCCCCGAAAGGGGCGGGTACGGAATTCACGGTGTATCGACGTGGTGAAGAAATCGGGCGAGTCCGGCTTGGGATTCCTGGGCGGCATAATGTTTTGAATGCCTTGGCAGCGATCACGCTTGCCGATGAGGCTGGTGTTTCCTTCGATCGCATCGATGAAGCTCTCAGTTCCTTTCGTGGTGCGCGGCGTCGTTTTGAGATCAAGCGTCAGAGTGACAATGTCACCATCGTTGATGACTACGGGCATCACCCAACGGAGATCGCGGCGACAATTCAGACGGCTCGTAGTCAGCATGCCGGGCGCTTGATTTGCCTGTTTCAGCCTCATCGATTTTCACGCACAAAGTTGCTGCGTGATGGGTTTGGGAGCTGTTTCGACGGTGTCGACGAACTCTACGTTTCCAGCATTTACCCTGCCAGTGAGAAGCCCATCGAGGGAATTACCGGACAGACGATCGTCGATGCGGTAGAAGAACTCGGCGAAGTGGAAAAGGCGGTTTTTCATTCGTCGCTGCAGTCCATGCATCTCGCCGTGGGACGGGGTTTGAAACCGGGCGATTGGATTATGACCCTCGGTGCAGGGAATATTCACGAAGTAGGAACCCGTCTTGCGAAAGATCTCTCGGAACGTGATCGATTGGTAGATTTGTTAGACGAAAACGAGTCGGGTGGGGTGGTGAAACTCTACGAGCCGATGCGACGTCACACGACGATGAAAATCGGCGGTCCGGCTCAATACTGGGTCGAGCCGACGACGATTGATGGGCTAGCACGCATCGTGAAATACTGTGCCGACAGCGGAATGCCCTTTCGCGTGGTCGGGCGCGGATCGAATTTATTAGTCCGCGACGGGGGAATTTCTGGAGTCGTTGTAAATCCGGTGAAAGGCGATTTTTCGGAGGTTCACTCTGACGGGGACACTATTCGCGCTGGAGCAGGCGTAAAGTTCAAAGCCCTCGCGGCGGCGGCCCAGTCGGCAGGATTGGGTAATTTCGAGTGGATGGAAGGTATTCCCGGAAATGTTGGCGGAAGTCTGCGGATGAATGCGGGCGCGATGGGTTGGGAAACTTTTGATCAGGTCGTCAGCGTGCAGATGATCGATGCGGAGGGGAATGTCTTCGAAAAGACGAAAGAAGAGATTCGTCACCACTATCGTAACGTGCCGGAACTCGCTCACAATGTTGCTGTCTCGGCAGTGTTCCGCGGCGAAGCGAAACCGGATGCCGAAATCGCCGATACGATGGATGCGTCGAAAGAAAAGCGTCGCTCTTCTCAGCCGGTCGCAGCTAGTGCAGGTTGTATTTTCAAAAATCCGGAAGGAATTGGTGCTGGGCAACTGGTCGATGAACTCGGCCTGAAGGACAGCGGGGTCGGAAATGCGCGCGTCAGCGATGCGCATGGTAACTTTATCGTGAACGACGGAGCGGCAACGGCGCGTGATGTTCTCGATCTGATCGCGAAGATCAAAGAAGAGGCCCGCCGGGAGCGGGGGATTGAACTCGATACCGAGGTTCAGATTATCGGGCAGGACGATCCCATCTGATTTTACGGAATGGAGAACCCTTTTGCAGCAAAGCCTACGGAGCCTCGGAAAATTCCGGAGGATGCTCCACCGCAGGCTATTCCTGCAATAGAAGAAAAGTCCAGAGAGGTTGCTCACCACCAGTTAGCACGGGTTGAAGGGGTGGCATCTCCAGTAGCCGAGCCGAATCCCGCTGACGCACCGCCGACTCCTATCCCAGACGAAACAGCTCCAGTGTGGCAGGAAGAGACGCCCCCTCCATTGCTTGTTGGGCCCGACCCTGCTGATGCGGCTCCTACTCCAGTTGATGATGTGGCGGCTCCGACATCTACGATCGAGGTTTCGACATCCGTCAGCCCGTTTGGTCCCTCAATGCGAGTGGAGGCCACCGAGGATGGGCCGCCAGCGAAGGCATTGGACGAGGACGCTCCTTCTTCTGAACCCGTCTCCGAACCTGTCGAACCATTGCATGACGCGCCAACCGAAGCTGAGGCTTCTCAGTTACCGATTGCGGAAGAGTTAGCCGAAAATCTGAAAGTCCCTCTGACCTGTGAAACCTCGGTTCACTTCGACGAGATAATTGTAGATTCGGAAACTCCGGGCATTGAGGTCACATCGGCTATTCCAGGTAAAAATTCGAATTCGCATCATGGTGCGCCTCCTCCACTTGCGATGGAAGAGGTGAGCTGCCGTACATGCCGGTTTTTTCACTTCGAAGGAAAAAGCCGTGTTCATATCAACGAGGGGGAGTGCCGCTGCAAGTCTCCTGCACAGAACGGTGAAAAATTTGCATCATGGCCAGCAGTTCGCTGGGAGGCGTGGTGCGGCGAATGGGTAATCGGCGTTAGCGATGAAGAGATGATCAAGATGGCCCGAGCTGTCGCAGATAAAATGACGGGGGAGAATGTTACCAGTTTTCACAAAAAGGAAGATAAATCCTGACACAAACACTTTTTAGAAGAATTGATGAAGCAGCCTGAAGAAATGCACGTTGCGGTCCTGGCCGGAGGGCCCGGGTCCGAAAGAGAAGTCTCGCTCGCCTCGGCGGAAGGTGTTGTCGGAGCGCTGGAAGGCAAAGTGGCGAGGGTGACTCTCGTAGATGTGAGAGGGTCCGATTTTCAACTCCCTGAGGGAACGGATATTGGATTCAACGTGATTCACGGGACATTCGGAGAGGACGGAGCTCTCCAGCGAGAAATGGAAAAGCGCGGCGTGCTCTATACTGGGGCCCGTGCTCTCAGCTCGGAGGTCGCTTTTGACAAGGTCACCAGCAAGAAGCGTTTTTTGGCCGAGGATGTCAGCACTCCGGCTTCGGAGGTGGTTCTTCTGGATGCAGGGAATGTTGGCCCGGGATCAGTTGGGATCCCCTGCGTAGTGAAGCCTCCGCGAGAAGGATCCAGCGTCGGTGTCCATCTAGTCGAAAACGAGGAGGAATGGGAAGCTGCCATTGCCGACGCGGGAAAATACAGCAACGATGTACTCGTCGAACAGTTGATTCGAGGTAAGGAGCTTACCGTCGGTATTGTCGGCGACGAAGTATTGCCGGTGATTCACATCAAACCTCGTTCAGGCTTTTACGACATTTCCAACAAGTATCCGTGGATGACGGGAGAGGGCGGAACGGATTACATCTGTCCCGCTGATTTGCCGGAGGATGTTACGAGAGAGGTTCAGGCACAGGCATTGAAAGCACATCAGTCGCTCGGTATTGAAGTCTATTCCCGAGTCGACGTTTTGCTTTGTGAGGATACAAACCAGCCCTTCGTGCTTGAGGTGAACACAATTCCTGGAATGACGGAAAGCAGCCTGCTCCCGAAGGCGGCGGCAGCAGCGGGAATGAATTACGCAACTCTTTGTTTGAAAATTATTAAACTTTCGTTTAATTTCGGTTAATGCGAAATAAATCGGGGCGTTGTAATCACAAGAAATTTCAGTTTTCTTCGATCTTCTCTTCTCCGCAGCGAGGCGAGGATGAGACGGATTGGTTTCTTCTGGAAGCTGTTGTGACAAAAGGGAGTGCTCCCAGTCTTCGCTCGGCCAAGCCAGATAATGTTTCTTGGAAGGCCTGGATTATTCGAGTTCTCGCGATCGGGTGTCTATGCGTCAGTGTTCCTCTCATTGCGCGTTGGGCGCATTCCGAGATCTTTTACCAAAACGACGAGTTTGTTCTCAATTCGCTGGAGTATCATTCAGACGGAATGCTCGCGGAAAAGAATCTCGCGCAGATTGCTAACGTCGCTATCGGCGCGAACCTGATGAAGATTGATCTCAAGGCGATCCGCAATCGCTTCGAAAAACTGGCTGTCGTAAAGGAGGCCGTCATCACTCGCGAGATGCCGGATAAACTCCGTATTGCTGTGAAAGAGCGGACTCCGGTTGCATGGCTTTCGTGCCCGCCGCTGGGGCTTCGATCCGGGGACTTGGAGCGTAGTTACTTGATCGATGCGGAGGGGATTCTCTTTCGCTGCCTTGATCGGAATGATCTGGTCGACTCGCTTCCCATCATTGAAACGTTTCGGATGGATGAACCGAAGGAAGGTGACACCTTTTCTGCTGATGGAGCAAAGAGCGCGCTGCGCCTGATTGCATTGGGAGAGCGTTTGCAAGAGCACGAGAACATGAACATTCATTCCATTCGACTGCGAACAGAGTGGTCCATCGAATGTCACTATCGCAGTGGTTTGCAAGTCACTTTCGCCCGTCACGAAGTGGAAAGGGGAATCGAAAATTTGAAAACGATACTCTCTCGCTCGAACGAATTTGGGGCACCGCTCGCGTCTGTGAATGTGGCGGCGCGGGAAAATATTGCAGTTACCTTTTCTCAGGAGCCTGATCCGACAACGATGCGGGCTATCGCAAATCCGATCAGAAACCAATTGGCAGTCCCTCTCGATAGCAAGGAAAAACACTTGCAGTCGATTCTGAAAGGTGGCTAAGCTGCCAGATTACCTTTGTAATCAATGGCTTCGTCAAATATTTACGTCGGTCTGGAAATCGGCACTTCAAAGGTCTGCATGGTGGTAGGCGAAGTCCGAAACGACGGAGCCATCAAGATTCTTGGTGTCGGTCAGCATCCATCCGCTGGTGTCCGCAAGGGGGAGGTTGTTGATCCCGATACGGTACAGACCTGCCTTCATGATGCGCTCTCCCGCGCCGAGGAGCGCAGCAATGTGGAGGTGAATACCGTCTTCCTTGCCGTTACAGGCTCTCATGTGAAAAGCCTCAACAATCGTGGCACGATCCGTGTTGCAGACGAGCAGATGGAGGTCACGACTGAAGATCTCGACGAAGTGAAGAAGATTGCCCGTGATGTACCGATTCCGAAAGAAAACGGCTACATTCATTCCATCATTCAGCACTATTTTGTCGACGGTCAGGATAAAGTTCTGAATCCGCTGGGAATGCTGGGACAGAAACTGGAAGCTGACTATCATATCATTCACGGGGTGAAAACTCGAATCCAGAACACGATCAAATGTGTTCGCGATGTTCCGCTCGAAGTGGAAGACATCGTGTTCTCTCCGGTAGCCGCAGCGCAGGTTGTTCTGAACCGGGAAGCAAAGAACGAAGGTGCTCTCCTTATCGATATTGGCGGAGGAACGACAGACTACATTTGCTTCGTCGATGGAGTTGTTGTTGCGAGCGGATGTGTCGCGATTGGAGGTGATCACATTACGAACGACATTGCGCTAGTTCTGAAGATTCCCCTGGCTCGTGCCGAAAAGCTCAAGGTGTCGCACGGGAGTGCTTCCCTGAAAAATATTGAGCAGTGCGAAATCGCGATTGAGGGAGAAGCCGGCAAGACTGTAGAGCAGGAGTTGCTTAACCAGATCATGAATGCCCGCGCGACGGAGTTATTGTCTGTCGTGGCTGAGCCCCTTAAGGAGGAAGGGTTGCTGCCAAAGCTGGGTAAAGGGATTTTTCTGACCGGAGGGTCCAGTCTCATGAACGGTCTCGATGAGGTCGCTTCGGACCTTTTTGGAGTTCCCGTTCAGAAATCAGGCTCGGCTTCCATGTCGGGGCCAAGCGCGCTTTTTGAGAACCCGCAGTATGCGACACCTGTAGGGTTGATTCGTTACGCTCAGTTGCTCGACGAACAGCGTCCTAAATCAGGTGCCCTCAGTAAGTTGGGCCAAAGGTTCGAAAAGATTTTCGGAGGAGGTAAGTGACTAACCTAAAACCCAAAGTGTTATTTGACATTTTTGCCACCTTAAGGAAGGTAAAAGCCCTATGATTGAATATGATCAAGCCGATTCCGGCGAAATTCCCGCAGAGGCAAATGCCGGTGTCAAGGTGATTGGTGTCGGTGGCGCTGGTGCCAATGTCCTCGACCGAATGGCGTTGGAAGGCAGTGACGATGCTCGGCTGCTTACTTTAAATACTGATGTTCGAGCTCTGACAACCTCAGTATCCTCAGACAAAATTCAACTCGGCTCGACCTTGCTGAAAGGTATGGGAACAGGAGGCGATCCTTCGCTGGGACGCCAAGCTGCTCTTGAAGCGGTCGATGAAATCCGTGAGGCCGTTCGCGGAAACGGGATGCTTTTTCTGTGCGTTGGTCTCGGCGGTGGAACCGGTTCTGGTGCCGCCCCTGAGGTGTGCCGGATTGCTCGCGAAGAGGGAGTATTCCTTGTCGTGTTCGCGACCATGCCCTTTACCTTTGAGGGGGAGCGCCGAACGGGGCAGGCGACAGACGCTCTCGAAACTATCGCTCGGTATGCCAACGCGGTTGTCACCTTCGATAACGATCGCATGGGCGAATTGATCGTGCCCAGAGACGGCGTCGCACAGGCGTTTGCTGCAGCCGACAAGATTATCAGCCAGAGCATTCGCGCTACGATGAACGTCGTTTTCCGTCCGGGAATTATTCGGATCGGAATGGACGACCTTCTTTCTGCTCTCGACTCCGACGACTCTCGTTGCCTCTTTGGTTACGGACTTGCGAAAGGTGACAATCGTTCTCTGGAAGCGGTGGAGCAGGCTCTCAAATGTCCTCTTCTCGATCGTGGTAAATTGCTCGGCGAATCCAACGCTGTTCTTGTTCAGGTCGCTGGTGGTGATTCCATGACTCTCTACGAAGTGCAGTTGGTGATGGAAGAAATCACGAAGCACGTCGGCTCTGATACACAGATTCTATTTGGAACAGGAACTGATCCACGCCTTTCAAACAGCCTTTCTGTCACAATTATCAGTTCGATCGCCGGACCGGATTCCGGGAAGAAAAAAGAGCTGGAAAGCGCAGATTCTGAGGAAGAGTCAACTTCTTCCGTAAGTCCTGGTGCTGCTTCAACTGGCATTGGGGCCGGTGTCGCCTCAATCAAGGTTGAGCCTGCGCCAATTAGCCCACTTGCTCAATCGATAGAAGCTTCAGAGAAGGAGGAAGCAAAAGAACTTACTCCATTCTCTCTAGAGCCCGAAGCCCCCGGGAGTGACGCTCAGGAACCTGCTGCTGAAGATGCTGAAGCAGAGCCCGAAGAGGAGGAGGGGGGCAGCGCTATTTTTGAACCCCTGGATCAGGAGGAAGGGCAGCCAGGCTATTCTCCAGACACCACTCACATTTCGCCGAATTTTCCTGATGGAGCGGCAGAAAGTGA
>Ga0055584_100002484_pt1 | contig 18223 bp, 17 predicted proteins | sample OSDHelmetaG_FD_58716 | JGI IMG/M metagenome (GOLD analysis project Ga0055584, IMG submission 58716) | Pelagic marine sediment microbial communities from the LTER site Helgoland, North Sea, for post-phytoplankton bloom and carbon turnover... | ecosystem: Environmental > Aquatic > Marine >... | reverse complement strand
CATTGCTTCTTTGATTAACTACTTCGAAATTTTTTCAGATCAAAACAGTTTAGATCTTGCAATGCAACTAGGTCAAGAAGTCAATGAGTTATTTTTTGATGAGGCAAGTGGTTTTTATAAAACCGCTCAACAGAATAAAATCATTCGCAAAAAAATTGAAATAACAGACAATGTCATTCCATCCGCAAACAGTGTGATGTGCGAAAACTTACTCAAATTAGGACTAATCGGTGGTAAGGATAAGTGGTTTCACCAAGGTGAACGTATGTTAGAAAAGATGAAGGACAAGGCCTTTATGCATCCGCAACATTATGCCAATTGGTGCAGAATACTAAGTATTCAACAAAACGGCTATCCGTATGTGGTTTCTAATGAACCCGGCATCCAAGTCAACAGACATAAGGCATGGATGAATTTAGTTTGGCATAAGGAGTTATCCGATATCCATATTTTTACTGGCAAAGATTTTAGCAAAAAGGATGTGTTCTACTATTGTGCAAACAAAGTGTGCCATGCACCTGTTTCTAATTCAGAAGAAATTAGGTATGCCTGACATTATAATTGCGCATATCATTATAAATTAACGTAATTGCGGCATAATAAATGAAAATAGGAATAGCTTGTTACCCCACATATGGTGGATCTGGTGTAATTGCCACAGAACTTGGAAAAGCCTTGGCTGAGAAAGGCCATGAAGTACACTTCATATCCTACAATCAACCCGCTCGACTCGATTCATATTTGCAAAACATCTATTACCATGAAGTAAATATCAACTCGTATCCTTTGTTTGATCATTTGCCTTATGAAACAATACTAGCAAGTCGTTTTGTAGATATTGTAAAGACCAATCATCTGGATTTATTGCATGTGCATTACGCCATACCCCATGCGAGTGCTGCATTAATGGCACGCAGTATTCTTATGGAACAAGACATTTACTGCCCAGTTATCACAACCCTGCATGGAACGGATATTACCCTGGTAGGGAAAGACCCAACATACGAACCTGTGGTTGCTTATAGCATCAATCAATCCAATGGCGTTACAGCAGTTTCCAAAAGCCTGCGTCAAGAAACCTATGATCATTTTAAAATAAAAAAAGAAATAGAAGTTATTCCTAATTTCATTGACTTTACCCGGTTTAGCAAACAAGCAAAATCGCATTTTAAAAAGGCCATTGCTCCAAATGATGAAAAAATAATTATCCATACATCCAACTTTCGAAAAGTAAAAAGAGTAGATGATGTGATACGCATATTTGCAGGAATTCATAAAGAAATCAAATCTAAACTGCTCCTAGTTGGTGATGGTCCAGAACGGGGTGTTATTGAGCATATGTGCAAAGAATATAATGTGTGTGACAATGTATTATTCCTTGGAAAACAAGAGGCTATTGAAGAGGTTCTTAGTGTAGGGGATCTCTTCTTATTGCCTTCTGAAACTGAAAGCTTTGGATTAGCCGCTCTAGAGGCCATGGCTTGTGAAGTACCTGTAATTTCTACCAATGCAGGAGGTTTACCGGAAGTAAACATCAATGGTGTGACCGGTTTTGCTTGTGATGTTGGGGATGTTGAAACCATGAGTCAAAAAGCTATTTACATTCTATCTGATGAAGAAAGACATGAAAAATTCAAAAAAAATAGTCTCGCACAGGCCCAAAAATATAATATCACCGAAGTGCTTCCGCTATATGTTGCTTACTACAATAAAGTACTCAACGAATGTCAGAAAATAACTGCAAACTACTAAGCCTTGTACAATTTGATTAACTTAGCACCATGAAATGGCTTATGGTGGCAATAGGTGGGGCATCTGGATCGTTACTTCGATATACAATGGGTATTGGACTTAGGCATATACAATGGATGCAATTTCCTGTGGCAACTAGTTTAGTGAATGTATTGGGTTGTTTTCTGATTGGCATATTTTCAGTTGTACTCATTGATGAAAAAATGGACTATTATCGCTTATTGCTTATGACTGGATTTTGTGGTGGGTTTACTACATTTTCAAGTTTTGCCATGGAGCAAAAGGAATTACAAAATTCCGGTTTGTTTAGTGGGCAAATAGCGCATTTTGTCATAAATAATATTTTGGGAATTATTTTTGTATTTCTTGGGTATATACTTGCCAAAAAAGTATTGGTACGATGAAGTTAAAAAATTACATAGGACTACTTGTGTTGTTATTTCTATTTAAAACAGGATTTAGCATACAGATATTGGTGCCTATGGATGACAAGCAGAAACAACATCTTAAAGCTTACGGAATAGCATTCTGGATCCTAAAAAAAGACAAAGGGGTCGAATGGCTATTAAACTATCGAGGTGGTAGTTTTCTTTTTGACTATGATGTAGAGGTAGAAAAAGAGTGCATATTAAGAGGCGTAATTTACGAACAGAAAACGGGGGCTGAAGTCAATGGGATAAAAGCTACAATTGCCAATCCTGACATAAACATGGAAATTGTTAAATTGCTCAAAGCACCAAAAATTGCAGTGTATAGTCCAAAATCGAAGCAGCCTTGGGATGATGCAGTTACCTTAGTTTTAACCTATGCCGAAATACCTTATGAAATTGTTTTTGATGAAGAGGTTATGGATGGCAAATTGCCACTGTATGATTGGCTTCATTTACATCATGAAGATTTTACTGGGCAAATGGGTAAGTTTATATCTTATTCGGGCCAGCAATGGTACAAAGACCAAGTTGCCGAGGGTGAAAAAATGGCAGCAAAATACAATCTGGCTAAAATACCCGACCTTAAATTGGCCGTAGCAAAAAAAATAAGAGAATTTACCAGTGGTGGTGGCTTTCTTTTTGCCATGTGCAGTGCGACAGATACTTATGACATCGCTTTGGCAGCAGATGGTATAGACATTGTCCATCAGGCTTATGATGGCGATGGTCAAGACCCTGACGCACAAAAAAAATTGAATTACGATAATTGTTTCGCATTTAAAGATTTCACCTTAGTTACCAATCCCTATATCTATGAGCACAGCAACATCGATGTAGACAATCGTAAACGACCCATGCTCGTTCAGGAAAATGAAGACTTCTTCACCCTGTTTGATTATTCAGCGAAGTGGGATATTATCCCGACCATATTGTGCCAGAACCACACCAAAATCATTAAAGGATTTTATGGTCAAAACACCGCCTATAGAAAGCCCTTAGTAAAGAGCAATGTATTGATTATGGGCGAGAACCGAAGTTTAAATGAAGCACGCTACTTACACGGCACGTTTGGGAAAGGAACATGGACTTTTTATTCAGGACATGACCCTGAGGATTACCAGCATCATGTGGGCGAACCCCCTACAGAGCTTTCGTTGCATCCATCTTCTCCAGGATACCGATTAATTTTAAACAATATTCTATTCCCTTCAGCTAAAAAGAAAAAGCAAAAAACGTAAAGCATAATTGCTGTCATGAGTATTATAAAAACTGCCATAACCCAAGGAGTAAAAGTAACCGCCTATCCGAAGTATATTCCAGATGAATCGAAACCTCTGGAGGGTCGATTTTTTCATGCATATCGCATCACTATTCAGAACAACTCGGCAAACACCATACAATTGTTAAAACGACATTGGAATATCTACGATACGATTGGAGGTATGCGCAGCATACAAGGCGAGGGGGTTGTTGGAGAAACACCTGTTTTAAAAAAGGGAGATACCTATAGCTATACCAGTTGCTGTCCATTAAGCAGCAGCATCGGGTATATGGATGGATTCTTTCAGTTTGTAGATCTTCAAACTGAAAATCAATTCACCGTTAAGATTCCCCATTTTGATTTATTAATGCCGGGTGTATTTAATTAAACTTTTCTGGTGAAATAATATTGATAAATTTCACTGAAGCCCTTTTATTAAATACCTTTGTGGTATCGCATGAAGGACATTAGTTACATTTTTCTACTTCTTGCGCTACTAGCAGAAATTTTTGGTACGATAGGAGGATTTGGGTCCTCTGTTTTCTTTGTGCCTATCGCTAATTTCTATTTTGACTTCCACTCGGTTCTAGGTTTAACAGCCTTATTTCATGTTTCCAGTAATTTGAGTAAGATATTCCTTTTTAAAAAGGGACTAAATAAAAAGCTACTAGTACACATTGGCGCACCATCCGTTCTATTTGTTGTGGTTGGAGGCGTGCTTTCAAATTATGTTGAAACCACCTATTTAGAAATTAGCTTAGGAATATTTTTAGTTGGATTTAGCCTTTGGTTTCTGCTTAACAAGTCAGGCATTATTAGCCCAAATAAAAAAAATTCAATCATTGGAGGCTCATTATCAGGTTTTTCAGCAGGATTATTAGGCACAGGAGGTGCTATTCGAGGTTTGACACTTGCCGCCTTTAATCTGGAAAAAAGCGTCTTTATTGCCACCTCTGCATTTATTGATTTTCTGATTGACACCACGCGAGTATTTGTATATTACGGCAATGGATATATCCACCAACATGACTTAAAATATGTACCCTTCCTTTTTGTAATAGGGATTCTTGGGTCATATTTAGGTAAGAGAATTCTAGTCTTTATTCCACAGTCTAAATTCAGGAATATTTCATTAATGCTTGTGTTACTTATTGGAATAATTACCGTTGTTAAACTAGTTGTGGTAGTTTGATTTTGAGTAATAAAAATAGCCTCAATGTTTTTTTTCCAAATTATATAGGTCAATAAAAGGTTCGCCATTAATGTGATTGATACCTCGATATACGGTCCTACAATTTTGCAAGTTATAGCAAATAGAATCCACTAAATTAAAGGCATAATTACAAGTTCCTATAACTTTACCCTGGTACGAATAAATATCCGTGGGAGCATCATAAGCATTGATACTTGCGGTATATACGGAGTCATTTCCCAGCAAGCAAATTTCAATTTGTCCTCCACTTACTTTACTATAAATGGACTCTAAAACACTATTTTGTGGAGATTCCATAACTTGTTTTTGTGCTGGACAGGCTGAAAGCAGTATAATGAGTATAAATAGAACTAATAATCGAGTCATGTTAAATTTTTTCTAAATCGTTCTGGGTTAGATCTCCACCAGCATTGCCTGTATTCAATGTGCTCTTGGGCTCAAACAACATCACTTCTACCTCCTTCTCAGCATAGGGTTTATGTTCAATTCCACGCGGGACAATAATAAATTCTCCTGGGTTCAGAACTTCCTCATAATCCCTGAAAGCAATGGTTAACTGCCCTTTGATTACAAGAAACAGCTCATCTTCTTCATCATGTTTATGCCAAACGAATTCCCCCTGCAGTTTAGCAATTTTTACATGTTGACCATTGAGTTCACCCACAATCTTGGGCGTCCAACGCTCTTTAAATAATTTGAATTTTTCTGAAAGAATAACTTTTTGCAAGATGCGTAAATTTACACCTTTATTAAATCTTTTTCACTTTTATGGCTACTGGACCTTTATCTCCAGGTTCAGTTTCAAACTCCATTTTATACCCATCGTCAATATCTTCATTTTCAACTTGACCAATATGTACAAAAATACTGTCTTTGCTATTATCTACCTTGATAAAACCATACCCTTTTTCATGATTAAAGAAGGTTACAGTGCCAGTTAAAACACCAGGGTCTTCTACTTCGGCATCTTTAGGTATACTAATTTGGATATCAGCTTCCTCCGCAACAAATTTTTCCTCTGGATCGGGTGGAGTATCAGTAATATTTCCATCTGCATCTACCCAAGCAATCATATCATCTAAGCTGCTTGATGTTTCCTTACCCCTCTTTTCTAAACGTTTTGCTTCTTTTTCTTTACGTTTTTTCTGTTTGTTTTTTCTTACTTCTTTTTTTCCAAAAGTTTCTTGCGATCTACCCATATATTTTTTTAATTCTTTCTATTGACGGGCAACCTAAGCACATCCTTTTTTACTTCTTTTCTTATTTAAGCGAAGATAGATTACTGCAAATATACGATAATTTTGCAATTAAATCAAGCAGAACGGGGCTTATAGCGCTCTTTTTCTATTACTCTTGTTGATATTATTCGTGCATTTGCATTCAACTTAAGTATAGATTAGATTCAACTGAAAGGGAAACCAGCTAGACAGGATGTTGTAATAGAAATTCCTTTATTTAAGTTGCATGCTTTGGATCACTTTGGTTGCCAAAGCATCCATTACGCCATACTCCTCTTCTTCACAATTATACGTTAACACATAGGCCGTTTGGTTTTGTATGGTATACCACTGGTCAAAAATTAAATTCCGTCCATCCGATTCTGCCACAAACTGCACCAAATGAAAAGGCTTCCCTTGGATTAAGGTGTCTTTGCTCTTGCGTAAAAGACTATTCTTCATAAAACCTTGGATTGCTTTTTCTGAGGCCTCTACGTAAGTCGATAAGCGCGCTTCGCCTATGGGTTCACTAAACAAATTCAAGGTAGCACTAAATTGATCTAAGGAATCCATTTTTTGCGAGATCAAAATAAACAAAGTCTCATTGGCTCCGGTTGTATCTAAGGTCCATTCTTTGGGATACTCAATGGATACTTCGGGCAAACTCAATTTATTCCAATTTGAATTAACAGCCACAACCCGTTGCACAGGTTTCAAGGATTCATTCGGGTTGCTTTTTTTATCACTTGAGTTACATGCAAATAATACCATTGCCAAAATATATATCGTAAGATATTTTATGCTTCGAATCATATACCTGCAAATTTGAACATTTTATTCCATAAGCTGATATTCAAATATCACCTTCCCAAACCAAAACATGATTGGTCAAAAAACCCCTCCAGGTTATACCACAATTGATAATGACAAAACATGTCAAGGAGATATTTAATTACTATCTTTGCACCCTTTTTAGCATTACCATGTACAAAACCATTCAAAAAATAAATTGGCCCCTTTTAGAGGAGGAAATACTTCAGCAATGGGAAGCCAATCAAATATTTGAAAAAAGTGTTACGAGTAGACCAGCAGATAACCCATTTGTATTCTATGAAGGACCACCAAGTGCAAACGGTTTACCAGGCATTCATCATGTTATGGCGCGTGCCATTAAAGATGTGTTTTGTAGATACAAAACCTTAAAAGGATATCGTGTTGAAAGAAAAGGTGGCTGGGATACTCATGGGTTGCCTGTTGAACTTCAAGTTGAAAAAAGATTAGGAATTAAAAAAGAAGATATTGGCACTAAGATTAGTATCGAAGACTACAACGAGGCTTGCAAAGAAGATGTACTTAAATATAAAAATGAATGGGATCGGTTAACTCAACGCATCGGGTATTGGGTTGATTTAGACAACCCTTATATCACTTATGAGAATAAGTACATTGAGACCCTCTGGTTTCTCTTAAAGAAACTATACGATAAAGGATACTTATACAAAGGGTACACCATTCAACCTTATTCACCAGCCGCGGGTACTGGACTCAGCTCCCATGAGCTTAACCAGCCTGGCACCTATCGCGATGTAAAAGACACCAGTTGCACGGCACTCTTTAAATTAACGAGTCCAATTAAGGGATTTGAAAATGAAACGTTGCATGCCTTAGCCTGGACCACTACTCCTTGGACATTGCCTTCGAATACTGCTCTGGCCATTGGCAAAAAAATAAAGTACAGCATAATTGAAACCGCGAATCCATATGTAGGTGGTGCAATAAAAGTTATTCTTGGCGAACCCTTGATTTCTAAATATTTTACTCCTGAAGGAGAGAATACCGACATCAATGCATATCAAGTGAACGATAAAATTCTCCCATGGAGAAGAGTCGGATCTTTAACCGCAGAAAATTTAAATGGATCTACCTATGAACAGCTCTTGCCTTATGCTCAACCCATAGATGGTGATGCATTTAGAATAATCATAGGTGATTTTGTAACTACTGAAGATGGTACAGGAATCGTACACATCGCTCCTAGTTTTGGTGCGGATGATCAAATGGCTGCTAAGAAAAATGGGATTGGCTCGCTAACTTTGGTGGATGAACGAGGTATATTCACCAATCAAATTCAAGACGATCAATTTCCTCTAGCAGGGGCTTATGTAAAAGAAGACTATTTAAATGAAGCGGAAAAGGCTGAGGCCCTTGCAGTTCAGCAAGAAATGTTAAAGCCTATCATACCGAATCTTCAAAAATATTTAAGCGCTGATGAGCTAATCACATTAAAACTAAAACTGGAAGGCAAAGCTTTTAAAATTGAGAAATATATTCACAGTTATCCGCATTGCTGGAGAACAGATAAACCCATTTTATATTACCCTTTAGACTCTTGGTTTATTAAAACTACCGCAGTAAAAGACCGATTGGTTGAGTTAAACAAAACCATCAATTGGAAACCAAAATCTACTGGAGAAGGCCGTTTTGGCAACTGGCTTGAGAACTTACAAGATTGGAATTTAAGCCGTTCGCGATTTTGGGGAACACCACTACCGATTTGGCGAACCGAAGATGGAACCGAAGAAATATGCATTGGTAGCATCCAAGAATTAAAAGATGAAGTTCTCAAAGCAAATAAGACGCTTTCACTTAGTCAAGAAATTAATGATGACACACTTGATCTACACAAACCCTATGTAGACAAACTTACCTTAGTTAGTCCAAGCGGTAAATCCATGAAACGTGAATCAGATCTAATTGATGTTTGGTTTGATAGTGGAGCAATGCCTTATGCACAATGGGGCATTGACAATCAAGAGGCATGGAAAAATAATTTCCCGGCAGATTACATTGCCGAAGGTGTGGATCAAACCCGTGGCTGGTTCTTTACATTACATGCATTAGGCACTATGCTTTTTGATTCAGTTGCCTATAAAAATGTGATTGCCAATGGCCTTGTATTGGATAAGAAAGGCAATAAGATGAGCAAACGTCTTAATAATGCCATTGATCCTTTTAAAACCATTGACCAATATGGTGCTGATGCAGTAAGATGGTATCTACTCACCAATTCATCCCCTTGGGATAATCTAAAATTTGACTTAGAAGGAGTCGCTGAGGTGCAACGAAAGTTCTTCGGAACATTATCTAATACCTACGCGTTTATGGCACTTTATGCCAATGTAGATGGGTATACCTATAATGAATCAAATGCATGCGCTCATTCCCTAAGAAGTGAGTTAGACCAATGGATTATATCTAAGTTAAATAGCTTAGTACTAACGGTTGAAGAAAGCATGGAAGACTATGACCCAACTAGAGCAGGAAGGGCAATAATGGGTTTTGTGACAGACCACTTAAGTAATTGGTATGTAAGGTTATCAAGAAGAAGATTCTGGAAAAGCCAGGCGAGTGAAGACAAAAAAGCTGCCTATGACACCCTCTTTGAATGTCTAGAACGCATCAGTGTATTAATGGCAAGCATATCTCCATTTTATTCAGAATGGCTGTATCAAGCATTACATGGCTCTGAAGAGCGTTCAGTTCATTTAACGGAATTCCCTAAAGTAAACCATGAACTAATTAATCATGAACTGGAGGAAAGTATGTCCATTGCACAGCAAACGTGTAGCCTGCTACTCAGCCTAAGAAAGAAAGAAAATATTCGTGTTCGTCAACCATTGCAAAAGGCCATGATACCGGTATTGGATGAAACCTTTGAACGCAGAATAAAACACATTGAACCTTTGATAAAAGCAGAGGTTAACATCAAAGAAATTGAATATTTAAGTCCAGATAATTCAACGATTGTAAAAAGCATAAAACCTGATTTCAAAAAACTGGGAGCCAAGCTGGGAGCACAGATGAAACAAATGGCAACTGCAATCCAATCGTTTGGACAAGAAGAAATCGCAGAATTGGAACACAAAGGCACTATTCAAGTACCGCTTGGCGAAAAAGCATTTGAATTGAGCATTGAAGATGTCCAAATAATTCCACAAGATATTCCGGGTTGGCTGGTCGCTAGTGAAGGAGAAATCACCGTTGCCTTGGATAAAACCATTACGCCTGAATTAAAACAAGAAGGTATTGCTCGGGAGTTTGTGAACCGATTGCAAAACATCCGAAAAGAGGCCGGCTTAGAGGTAACTGATCGGATTAAAGTTACTGTGGATAGTGATGAAACAATACTTCAAGCAATTTCTGCGTTTAATTCTTATATTTGCGCGGAAATTTTGGCGGATTCTATAAGTAACGTATCACCAATTGATACGACCTTTACAGAAGAAATTGAAGGCATACACACCAAAATTAGTATAACAAAAAATTAATACAAGGATCATGACAGAGAAAAAGAAAACAAGATATTCCGATAATGAACTCCAAGAGTTTAAGCAACTTATTATAACCAAACTTGAAGGAGCAACCAAAGAGTTTAATAATTTACAACGGGCTTTGAAAACTCCGAATGAAAATGATACCGAAAGCACTTCAAGCTCATATATCACTTTGGATGACGGCCAATATACTTTTGAAAAAGAAAACCTAACTCAACAAGCCGCAAGAATTAAAAAGTTTATCGATGCACTAGAAAATGCACTAATCCGTATCGAGAACAAAACGTATGGCATCTGCAGAGTTACAGGTAACCTGATCAAACGCAAGCGTCTTGAGGCAGTTCCTCATACAACATTAAGTATGGAGGCCAAACTCAATCAGTACAAGTAAACTCTTAACTGAAAATATCGAAGATTTGACACAGCCCATTAACAAAAAGGCCTTATGGATAAGTATTGCATCCATCGCATTATTAATCTTCGTGGACCAATGGTTTAAGGTACATATCAAAACCACCATGCAGCTTCATACAGAAGTAAATGTATTGGGAGATTGGTTCCGTTTGCATTTTACCGAAAACCCAGGAATGGCATTCGGGTTGACACTTGACTTCCTTGGACAATATGGCAAAGTAGCCTTAACACTATTTAGACTTATTGCTGTTGTTTTTGGTTTTTATATCTTAATAAGGCAATCCAATAAAGGGGCCCATTTGGGACTTTTAATCTGTATTTCTTTAATCCTTGCAGGGGCACTGGGAAACTTAATAGATAGTATTTTCTACGGAGTTATTTTTGCAGATATCAACGAGTATTATGGCGGGTATTTCCATGGCTATGTAGTTGACATGCTATATTTCCCAATGGTTAAAGGGCATTACTGGGATTGGATCCCAAAAATTGGCGGTCAACGATTCACCTTTTTTAGCCCTGTCTTTAACCTTGCAGACTCATTTATTTCAACCGGTGCAATTGCTATTTTTGTTTTTCAACATTGGTTCTTTAAAAAGGAGAATCCAGTTGAGGCAGAGGCAATCGAAGATCCTTCACTAGAAGGCAATACCAAAACGGAGCAATAATTAAGGTTTAGTAAGTTAAAAGGTAAAATCTCTTTTAGAATTCATAAGCACCTAAATCTGGGCTTGCATCCCGCGTTTTACCATTAATATCTTTGGCAACACCTGCTGTTATACCACTATCAATTGCCAATGATCCGTTTTGCAAACTAAAATCACGCGCTCCTGGATTTTTAAATAATGGATTCACGTTAATGATGTTATTGGCAGGATTAAAATTGGCAGGCTTTTCTACTCGAAACAAATTTTTCTCAAATACCGATGGCAAAGGCGGGTGGGACTGAGCAAACGAAAAGGTAACCTCATTCTCTAAAGTGCCATGCATTATATTGTTTATTAAAATGTACTTTACATCATAAGTCCGAATGATTGTGTTGCCATCCGTCAAAAAGTTGTTGATGGAAAACACCGGTTCAATATGATTGTTGTTTGCATCTGCAGACCCATAAAAAGAGCAATGTCTGACATCATAATCACCTCCGAAAAAACCTGCAAAATTTTGAAATCCGCAACCATGGATGAGGCAGTTTTGTGCTTCAATTTTCGCAGTTAAACCAACAATACCATAATTGGTCATATTTCTGATAATCGTATTGCTAATGCGTAAATTGGGGTTCGCATTAATAGGCAAGGAATCTACTTGGATGCCTATTGTTGCATTTTTAATGATTGCATAATCAATCTGATTGTCTTTGCTTTCACGTATGAAATGAATACCCCGCCATTGACCAGGTCTTTCCTGATAGCTCTGTTGAAGACGATCTGCTTGAAAAATAACCTCATTGTCTTTCTTGCCTTGAACATCTAAAGTCCCAAGGATAAAAATCTTAGAATTTGATGAGGAATAAATATGCACTCCTTCTTTTATGGTCAATTTACAATTCTCATCCACCGCAATGGAATTAACAATAACGTACGGTTTATCCGTTTTATCCCAAGTGGTATTGCAAGGTAAAATACTATCCTGATAGTAATACGCATCCCACCCATATGCTGCTAGCTTCACATCTTGTTCTCTGCCCCCTGTATTAAACAATAACGAATCCAACACAATCGCTGGGTTGGTTAGATTATTGGCTTCAAGTATGCATTCCACAAACACAAATACGCTATCATTTGCTCGAATTTCATAATCCGATACTTGATTAACAGCCATGCCGTCAATATTAATACGGAATGGCGATGCTGTTCCACCTGCAAGGCGTATGTTGGTTTTTACACTTTTATTCTCTGTATTCCGTACAATTAACTGCAAGTTTCTACTGCGTGGCAAACCAGAACCTGGCAATCGTGTAAAAACGGTATCAAAATAAACAGTATCAACACTAAAGGACAGGCTTGCAGGAGTAGTTAAAAAGCGGTCTTTTCGACAACCTGATTGAGCAACCAGAACCATGAAAAGAACTGGCAATGAAAAGAAGAAAATAATTCGTTTCAAGGGTACAAAGTTAACGCATTTCTTTTAGGCTTAATTGTCCCTGTATTGTAATATTTAAAGCACTTTGCTTTAGAATTATTGAGCACACACATTAAGCACGCATAATTGCACTAAAATCCTTATTTTTGCGCTCCATAAAAATTAACTGTAACTTAGTATACACAGATGAAAAAAATTAGTTTAGTCTTATTAGTAATTCTACCATTACTTTCTTTTGGACAAAAGCAGGCAAATAATCCCGTTGTCTTCTGCTTTGGCAAAAACAAGGTATATCAATCTGAAGTTGAACGAGGATACTTAAGAAATAAGGACATTGCCACTGATAAGCCAACCGAAGCTGATGTGGATGATTACCTTGTGCTTTATCAAAACTTCAAACTAAAAGTACAGGATGCTAAAGACCGTAAGATGGATACGCTTCCAGAATACATCAAAGAATTGGCGCAATACCGAAGACAACTTGCAAAAAAATACTTAAATGATTCTGCTGTAACTGAAGACTTGGTTAAAGAGGGTTACAACCGTTCTAAAGAAATGGTAAACGCAAGCCATATTCTAATTCTTGCAGGTTATGGAGACTCGCCTGCCGACACTTTAAAAGCATACAATAAATTGTTAGATATTAGAAAACGATTGATTGCTAAATCCATCAGTTTCGACCAAGCGGCAATGACCTATTCTGAAGACCCTTCAGCTAAGACTCCTAACGTTTTGGGTTATAAAGGAAATTTAGGCTGGTTCAGTGCTTTTCAATTCTTATATGAATTTGAAGATGTAGCCTACCGAAGCAAAAAAGGTGAAATTTCTCCGATTTTTAGAACACGATATGGATACCATATATTAAAAGTAAATGACCGGAAAACGAGTAAAGGCGAGCGTAAAATTGCTACTATAAAAATTTATCGCAGACCCAATGCTAAAGCTGAAGACACCATGAATATCTACAACCGAGTTCAAGCTGTTTATTCTGTACTTTCAAACGGAGAGGGTTGGGACACCACCTTATTGAAGTATACAGAAGACCCCAATGCCCGCTACAACAGAGGGATTGTAAATTGGTTTTCTGAAACCACCGACAAAGTGCCGAGTGAAGTCATTAATGAAGCATTTGACCTTACTGTTAAAAATCAAATTTCAAAACCCATTTTAACGAAAAACGCATATTACATCATTCGATTACTGGATAAAAGAGATTACCCTTCTTTCGAGGACAAGGAATATGAAATTAGAAACAAGGTTACCCAAGATAGTAGAATTTATAAAAGTACTGTTGCAACCGTCCAAAGGATAAAAACGGCAAATGCTTACTCGGAAAATCTGGAAAATCTAAATGTATTTGCAAAAGAAGCAGGAAATGAATTTGCAGGAGGAACCTGGAAAACTGCTAATATTTTAGATGGGACTAAAGAATTATTTAAAATCGGCAATGAGGTTTATAGCTTAGACACATTCAGTAAGTTTATCGAATCGGTACAAGGCGGAGGGCTAAAAATCAAATCTGGTGAATCAGTGATTAAAAACTTGTACAAGAACTTTGTTGATCGCACTGTTCTAGATTTTGAAGATAGAAATTTAGAATCAAAGTATCCGGAATTCAAGGATGTGTATCAGGACTTCAGAGATGGCATTTTATTCTTTAACATCAACAGTCAAGAAGTTTGGAATAAGCCCATGACCGATACGGCTGGTATGCGAAATTTTTACAATGCAAATCAAGATAGCTTTGTTTGGAAAGACCGCGTTGAAATGCTCACCATCAATGCTGCATCTGATCAACTATTGGATCAAGCCCATGTATTATTAAAACAAGGCATTGATAAGGATAGTGTAATGCGCGTGCTAAACAAAGACAATGCGCTAAATATCTTTATTGAAAAAGGGTTATATGAAAAAGGGATGAATAAAAATGCTGACAATTTGATTGTCAAGAAAGCGGAATGGTCTCCAAGTAATCCTTACATGATTAAAAAGGGTTTAACAAATGGTGTATATCGCGCCTATGTTGGTGTTAAAATAATCCCATCTGCAACCAAACCGTACAATGACTCAAGAGGTCAGTTATCTGCAATGTATCAAGACGAAGTGGAAGACCTTTGGTTAGAAGGTTTGCGAAAAAAATACAAAATTAAGGTGCACAAGAAGAATTATGCAGCCTTTAAAAACAAGATGATTAATCTTTAGACTATTGAGGTTAGGTAAATGGATATTGATTTGCCTAATAGGGTTGAGCGTTGTTTCATGCAACAGCGGCACCAGCACGAATAAAACTAAAATCGCAAAATATAAGGATCATTCTTTATTTCTTGAGGACTTGCAAAGTCAACTCAGACCATATATAGGGAAAGAGGATTCCGCTCAACAAGTTCGGGCATTGATCAACAGCTGGCTGCGACAACAAGTATTATTGGATAATGCACAATATGTGATTGCTGATTCATCCGCACAAATAGAAGAACTGATTGAAGATTACAAGAATTCACTATTAATATATCACTATGAAAATGAATTGAGCCAAAATGAAATGGATACCGTAGTCTCGGATAGTGTTCTATTGGAATACTATAATGCGAATAAAAAGAATTTTGAACTCAAACGAAATATCGTAAAGATCTGGTACGCAAAATTTGCAAACCCATTTGACAAAGAAAAATCCTTCCTTCCCTATTTCAAAAACAACTCTACAGAGTCAGAAATGTATGTCACCGAGTTTTGCGAGCAGTATGCCGTAAATTATTTTGTTTCTTCTAAAGATTGGCTTTATTTTGACGAGATTAGGAAAGAAATACCTTTGGATCCTTCATATGACCAATCTGCTTTCATTCGAAACAATAAATTTAGGCAATTTGAGGATCAAGAATACGTTTATCTACTTAAGATTATTGACTACAAAGTCAAACAATCTTTAAGTCCATTTGAGTTGGTTAAGAACGAGATAAAACAAATGATCCTAAACAAAAGAAGAGTTGATCTTCTTAATATGAATCAACGTAAATTGGTAAAGAAAGCTTTAGAAAAAGGTGATGCAAAAATTTTATAATCTATTAATTATCCTGGTATTATCTCCATTAGCGGGAATGAGTCAGCAACAAATTGTTGATGAGGTAGTATGTGTTGTTGGCGAAAAAATCATTTCTCGCAGTGAGTTGGATTTTGAAATATCACAGGCTGAAGCACAATTTGGCACCCTTGAAAAAATGGACAAATGTGAGATGATGGAAAATCTGATGGTTAAAAAGCTCATGTTAAACCAAGCAGAAAAAGACAGTGTTGAAGTTACGGACGATGAAGTAGAAGCTGAAATTGACAAACGTATGCGATACTTTACAAGTCAAGCTGGTGGGATTGATAATTTTGAAAAGTATTTGGGCAAAAGTATTGTCGAATATAAAAATGAAATTCGCTCAAAAATTAAAGATCAAAAACTGGTTAGCACATTGGAAAATACCTTATTTGGTGACATAAAAGTTTCACATCGTGAAGTGAAAAAATACTTTGATAGCATTCCTTCTGACAGTTTGCCAAAAATAGATGCTGAGTATGAAGTGGGCCAATTGGTATTGAAACCTACTTATTCTAAAGTGGCTAAATACTACGCGTTTAGAACGGCACAGCGTCTAAGAGAGCGTATTATAAATGGTGAAAGCTTTGAAATGTTAGCTCGAGTTTATTCAGGAGATCCTGGAAGTGGAAAGGAAGGTGGGTTGCTTCCAGAATTTGGTAGAGGTGAAATGGTTCCAGAATTTGAGCTTGCAGCTTATAGTCTTAAAAAAGATAGCATTTCTCAAGTATTTTGGACCGAATTTGGATATCACTTCATTAAGTTGGACAAAAGACTAGGTGATAAAATTACCGCTAGACATATACTAATCAAACCCATACTTACCAGCGAGGAAGAAAGCAACTTGCTTAAGAAAATGGATAGCATTCACAAGCAATTAATGAATAAAGAAATCACTTTCTGTAAAGCAGTGAGCATCTATGGCAATGACGACATTTACAACACAAATTGCGGAATGCTTAGTGATCCTTATACTGGATTAATGAAGCTATCTATATCCTCAATGGAACCTCAAACTGCTCAACAAATCAGCAACATGACACCCGGTGAATATGCAAAACCTGCTCCATTCTATAAGCAAGATGGTTCCGTAGGCGTTCGCATTGTTTATCTAAAATCTGAAACTGCCGCTCATGTTGCAAATATGAAACAAGATTATCCTCGCATCCAACTCGCTGCACAAGAAGCAAAAAAGAATGATGAAATAGATTTATGGGTTAAAAAAACGCGTAAAACAACCTATACAAATGTTAATAGTGATTATTTAGGCTGTAAATTATCGGATTGGACGGACATAAGTAATTAAAATGAGTGAAGTAAGATTAGCCCAAGAATTTCAAACGGATATAAATGCATTAAAGGCTGAAATTGGTAAAGCTGTAATAGGTCAAGATGAAGCTGTTAATGGTGTATTGAATACCATATTTAGCAATGGGCATGTGCTTTTATTAGGTGTCCCAGGTCTTGCTAAAACCTTATTAATCCGTACCATTAGTCAAGTTTTAGACCTCAGTTTTAATCGAATCCAATTTACACCCGATCTAATGCCCAGTGATATTACTGGTGCTGAAATACTGGATGAAAACAGAAAGTTCTCCTTTGTAAAAGGTCCAGTTTTCGCAAATATTGTGCTTGCTGACGAAATCAATCGAACTCCTCCAAAAACTCAAGCAGCCTTGCTAGAAGCCATGCAAGAAAAAGAGGTATCCGTAGCTGGAAAAACCATGAAACTAGATCTGCCTTTTTTTGTATTGGCCACACAAAATCCAATCGAACAAGAAGGAACGTACAATTTACCAGAAGCTCAATTGGATCGATTCATGTTTAATATCATTCTAGATTACCCATCAGCGGCAGAAGAAAAGAAAATTGTAACACTCACTACAGGATACAATACAGCAATCATCAATCAAATAATCAATAAGGAAAAAATAATTGCCTATCAGGATGTTATTCGAAAAATTCCAGTTGCAGAAAATGTAATATCCTATGCCGTTGACCTAGTTGGAAAAACAAGAAATAATAAACCTACGGCAGCCGATCCGGTAAAAAAATTCATCGCTTATGGTGCGGGGCCAAGAGCAAGTCAATATTTAGTGCTTGGTGCTAAAACACATGCATTAATGAACGGTAAACTTAGTCAAGATATCGAAGATATTCAAGCCATTGCCAAAATGGTACTTAGACATCGATTGGTAAAAAACTATAAGGCAGAGGCAGAAGGCATTTCAACCGATTCCATCATTGAACAATTGCTATAAAAGCTATGCAGAATTCGGATGATTTTAGGATTCTTGAAGTGGACACTTGCGAATCTACCCAATCATTATTAAGTGCACATGCCATAGAAAATGCTGAATTACATGCTATTGCTATTTCTAATGAGCAAACTGCAGGTAAAGGCCAACGTGGCAATAGCTGGGTTTCACCAAAAGGGAAAGGT
>Ga0055584_100002483_pt1 | contig 18224 bp, 15 predicted proteins | sample OSDHelmetaG_FD_58716 | JGI IMG/M metagenome (GOLD analysis project Ga0055584, IMG submission 58716) | Pelagic marine sediment microbial communities from the LTER site Helgoland, North Sea, for post-phytoplankton bloom and carbon turnover... | ecosystem: Environmental > Aquatic > Marine >... | reverse complement strand
CATATAATAATGAAATTTTTCACGAGGTTCGGCAAATTTCTCAACAATAAGTTCGAAAAGTGCTTGCTTGGCATGACCGTAACCATAACCACCTTTTTCATAGTTGGCCTTCATTTCGGCTATTTGAGCTTCTGAAGCCAACAAACTGTATATCGCAAAACAATTACAAGTGTTCCAGTCTTTAGGATCTTCTAATGGCGTACTATCCGTTTGAATAGACATAACCTGTTTTCGAAGTTTTTTGTCATCCAAAAAGATATTGATAAAATTGTTACGACTTTTACTCATCTTTTCACCATCTGTACCAGGAACCAATTTGGTGTTTTCTTGAATTTTAGCCTCTGGTAATACAAAAGTTTCTCCCATTCTAGCATGGAAACGAGAGGCTACATCGCGCGTCATTTCAAGATGTTGTAATTGGTCTTTTCCCACTGGAACAAACTCGGCATCGTATGCCAAAATATCGGCAGCCATAAGCATTGGATAAGTAAAAAGCCCAGCATTGACATCAGACAGTCTGTCGGCTTTATCCTTAAACCCATGTGCCAAGGTCAAACGTTGATACGGAAAGAAACAACTTAAATACCAAGACAGCTCGGTGACTTGTGGAATATCACTTTGCCTATAGAATACAGTTTTCTCAAAATCTAATCCAAAAGCCAACCATGTCGCTGCAACAGCATAGGTGTTGAATCTTAATTCTTCGGCATTTTTGATTTGAGTAAGGGTGTGCAAATTGGCAATAAACAAATATGACTCATTGGCGTCATCATTTGCCAATTCTATCGCTGGTAAAACAGCTCCCAAAATATTACCTAAATGTGGTATTCCTGTACTTTGTATTCCTGTTAGTATTCTTGCCATAATTTGTAGTTAGTAATTCAAACAAATTTTGTTGAATTCAAAATAGAGGGCAAATGTAGCCATAGTTGAGTATAAAAAAAAGCGATTTCAAAGAACCGCTTCTTCTTTTTTAAGATTAGAGACTGTTATTTTTTAAACAAGCCTGCAATAAATAAAATGATAATGGCGCCAATTGCTCCTGTGATAATATCTCCTACAATACCGTCTAAAATGGAAATGCCTATAAAACCAAAAACCCAATTACCAACAACACCTCCAATAATTCCTAATACGATGTTCATTAAAAGACCAAACCCACCACCTTTCATTAATTTGCCAGCTAACCAGCCAGCAATAGCTCCAATCAATAAAGCATAAAGTATACTCATAATTCTATATTTAAAGTTAATATGTTTTAAATATAATCAATTTATAAATTATTTTTGTCTGCGATGAAAATAGTTAAGTATCCTTTGTGGTTGCTATACCGTATATGGTTCTATATCTTGGTGGCATTGCCTATTTTGGCATTGTTCCCCCTATTGTTGATTTCCATATTAAAAGAAAAATGGTATCCTTTCTTTTTTAAATTAGCTAGATTTTGGGCTAGATTTATATTGGTAGGAATGGGGTTTTGGTGCAAGATTGATAGAGAACAGAAACCTGAACCTCATAAAAGTTATATGTTTATAGCCAACCATACTTCAATGACAGATATTATGTTGATGCTGGTGGCTGTCAAAAATCCTTTTGTTTTTGTTGGGAAAAAAGAATTGGCAAAAATTCCTTTATTCGGATTTTTTTACAAAAGAACTTGTATTTTGGTAGATAGAAGCTCTGAAAAAAGTAGAAAAGCTGTGTTTTTAAGAGCTCAACGACGCTTAAAGCAAGGATTGAGTATTTGTATTTTCCCAGAAGGTGGAGTGCCAGACCAAGATATTGTATTGGATAACTTCAAAGACGGCGCTTTTAGATTGGCAATCAACCACCAAATACCTGTTGTGCCTTTAACCTTTGCCGACAATAAAAAGCGTTTTTCATATACGTTTTTTAGTGGAAGTCCAGGAGTAATGCGAGTGAAAATGCATGAGTTTTTGGATACTAAAGGGTTGAGTGTAAAGGATACAAAAACCTTAAATTTGAAAGCACGAAGCATTATTTTGGATCAGTTGATGCATTACAACAAAAAAACTGCTCTAAATTAAGAGCAGCTTTTCTCGTTATTGCTTTTGGGGCAATAAGCATTTAACCAACTAAAACTAAAACTTAAAACTCAATCCTGAATAGATACCAATAAAGTAAGGTTTAAAGTCTCCTGATGTATTGGAGAAAGTGTTTATTTGATATTTGAACATAGGTTCAAGATTGATGCCGAAAGATCTTGATAGATTATAATTTAACCCTAAGCCTAAATTTGCACTAAAACTTGTGTTTTCTATATTGGAAGCCTCCCCAATTTTAATCCGTTCACCGTGGTCCGAAATGGCGTAGATGTCGTTGTTATTTAAGAATAAAGTACTAAAACCTCCTATTACATGAACACCTATTTTTTTGTTGACGATGACATATTCCAACTCTATGGGAACTTCAATAAAACCAAATTGTTGATCTATAGTGTTGTTGTTTTCTGTCTTTATACTTTCAAATGAATTGATAGAAAGGTTTTGCGCACTCATTATTGAGGTAGAAGAATTGCTCGAAATATTTTGCATTCTTGCAGTGTTGCCGTTGGTGTTATTATAAAGAATTACGTTGTTGGTCGTTTGGTTTAAGTCCATTTTGTTGAGACCAACGCGTACTTTTAATCTGTTGTTGAAAGCATAACTTCCGTAAATACCATAACTCATATTGATATCGCCAGATTTTGAGTTTTGTACAAACTGTTCAGCAATGGGAGACCCTTCACCTAAAGAATTAAAGTATACCGGAGCTATATTGGGTGAAATGCGCCATTTGCTGGATTTAATCGTTAAGCTGTCTTTCTTGTCTGTGTCTTCAGAAGTGGTTTGGGCTATAGCTTCTTCTATTGCATTAGGGATGGTTTCAACAATTTCGTCTTTTAATGAATCTTCATTTGTGCTATTTTCTTTTTGAGGTGTATTAGCTACTGCTTCATCAATGAATGTTTTGGTTTTTATATCATGTCCATTGGTATCCTCTATAGAGGAATCATTGTTGTTTGTTGTTTTGGGTGAGGTAGTAGATTTAATAGCACTAGAATTTTCAGCAATTTGTCCGCTTTCGGAAGAGTTAAGCAGGTATTTATCCTTATGGTAATTGTTTGAATTGATGTTTTGTTTTTGGGATAAATGAGTTGCATTGCTTTTATTCTTAGAAATTGCAGTAGCAACATTAGTCGGTGACGCACTGTCTTGATTTGAAGACGTGTTATGTGTTTCTTTAAGAGTTTTATTATTGGTTTCTGAGACTGAAAATCTGTTGTTTTCAGGTTTGGTTGTAGTTTTATTTGATTTGTTGATAGATGTTGAGTCTTTTTTGTTGTCAACAATAGTTGTGTTTGGCATTTTGTTTATATTACTCTCATCAAGTGTCAATTTGCCTACCGTAAACAATAAAGCAATCAGGGCAGCAACTCCTCCAAGTTTCCACCAAATAGGAATAATGCGCCGTTTTCGTTTGTCTTTTTGAAGTGTGTGTTCAATTTTGTCCCAAACAGCATCGTCTGGAGCAACTTCAAAATCCTTAAACTTCTCTTGAAACAGTCTGTCTATGTTCTTTTTTTGTTCCATTTATAAACTTTGTGAGTTTTGGCTCACTTTATAAGTTTCTATTTTTTCTTTTAATATAAGTCTTGCACGAGCAAGATTTGATTTTGAGGTCCCTATTGAAATACCAAGCATTTCTGCAATTTCTTTATGTGAATAGCCGTCCAAAGCATACAAGTTGAAGACTAAACGGTAACGATCTGGCAATTCTTGAATGATTTTCAATAAAAAATCAATGTGTATGTGATCGTCGTCGATATCTACAGAAACATCTTCTATTTGATCTTCGTTTACAATGTCAAAAACACCAATTCCTCTATAACGTTGCAAAGTTGTGTTTATAGCTATGCGTTTCATCCAGCCTTCAAAAGAACCTTTGCCTTTATATTGTTCAATCTTTTTAAAAATGGTCACAAAGGCATCATGCAGATTGTCTTGAGCTTCTGCATAATTCTTTGAATACTTAAGACAAAGCGAAAATAATTTACTCGAATAGAGTTTATAGATTTGACTTTGTGCTTTAGTATCATTGTTTTTACATCTCTGTATGAGTTGTTCTAAACTCACATTTTTAAGGTATTTGTTAGACCATTTATTTTGTTTTTAAGTTTATTCTCCGATTGGAACTTCTTCTTCTATGACAGGTATTTCTACAATATAGTAGATGTCGTCACCGTTCTCATCTTTACCTTGCCAAAACTTAAATATGTATGAACCATTACTGTTTACTATAAAATTAAAAGAAACTTCTTCTAAAGTAGGTTCTTGTGAGCAGTTTTCTCCTTCGTAAACAGTGTTTATAATAGCAACGGTTCTTTCATTGAGTTCACTTTTATAATAAATATCATTGAAGACATGACATCCCGTTGGTTTATAGTAGCTGAGGGTAATGGTATAGATTTCTCCAAGCACAAATTCTTGTGGCATTTGAACCTCTTCAACAGGTAAAATTTCAGTATAAAATGAAGGGCCTTCGTCTAATGAACACGAAAATATCGTAGAGATCATTAAGAATAGGGCGATAATTTTTTTCATAATTATAGTTATGGGGTTAAAACACCTTTATTTTTTAGATGCAAGTTTTTTAAAAAGGTTGCGTTATAAAATGAAAAATCCCGATTTTCAACGGGATTTCTTTATTTTATCATTCTTTAGAGGCTTTTATTTCTGTCTTGATTTTTTCTTCAAGTTCTTCCATTAACTCTGGATTGTCCTTAATCAAAACCTTGACGGCATCTCGACCTTGACCCAGTTTGGTGTCTCCATAGCTAAACCAAGAACCGCTTTTTTTGATGATATCATAATCTACGGCTATATCTAAAATTTCACCAACTTTAGAGATGCCTTCTCCATACATAATATCAAATTCAGCAGTTTTAAATGGTGGTGCCACTTTGTTTTTTACCACTTTTACTCGTGTTTTGTTTCCAGATACATCACCGTTGGTGTCTTTTATTTGTGTAGAACGTCTAATGTCTAATCTCACAGATGCGTAAAACTTCAATGCATTACCCCCTGTAGTGGTTTCTGGGTTACCAAACATAACTCCAATTTTTTCACGCAATTGATTTATGAAAATCATAGTACAATTGGTTTTGCTTATTGAAGCTGTAAGTTTTCTTAAAGCTTGAGACATCAATCGAGCTTGTAGTCCCATCTTAGAATCCCCCATTTCACCTTCAATTTCACTTTTAGGTGTCAATGCCGCAACCGAATCTACTACAATGATATCGATAGCACCAGAACGCACTAAGTTGTCTGCGATTTCAAGAGCTTGTTCACCGTGGTCAGGTTGTGAAATAATTAAGTTGTCAATATCCACTCCCAATTTTTCGGCATAGAATCTATCAAAAGCGTGTTCGGCATCTATAAAGGCCGCAATACCTCCTGCTTTTTGTGCTTCGGCTATGGCGTGCAACGTTAGTGTAGTTTTTCCAGAAGATTCAGGACCGTAAATCTCTATAACACGACCTCTAGGATATCCTCCAACACCCAATGCTAAATCCAATCCTAAAGAACCAGTAGATATAGTATCGACATCTACAATGGCTTGGTCGCTCATCTTCATTACGGTACCTTTCCCATAGGCCTTGTCCAATTTATCTAAGGTGAGTTTTAATGCTTTTAGTTTTGCTTCTTTTTCTTTACTCATTGTCGTCTATTACGTTAATTAATACACGCTAAAATACGATAAGTTTTCTTCTTTTTCAATCTTCAAACGCAACCTTTTTGAAGTTTTCACGTCTACTATTTGAAATGGGAAAAGTTTTGCTATGAAAAATGTATGGTGTGAGGTATAAATTTAAGTATCACACCATACTTTCCCCTTAATTTTCAGAATAATGAGGTTTTTAGGAAGGACCATAAGAAATTCAATATTTAGTATTTCGGTTGTTGTAAATGGTAACCGAAAGGCTGAAGGAGGTTAGCTTGTATTGTCTTTTTTTTGAATTTAAAAGTTTAAAAATTGATAAACAAGTTAGTCTACTTAAAGCACTTTGTACACCATACAAAGTGCTTTTTGTTTGTAGCACCGCAAAAAAACGTAGCTTTGCACTTTGAAACAATGATTTTTTTAATCTTAGAATATAGACAAGGAATGCAATTGTTCTATAATTTAGGAGTTAAAGAAAGTAATATTCATCGGGCAATTTGGTAAAGACCATTTGTCTTAATAAGATGAATAAATATTTAAAAAAAATAATAAAACGCAATCCTAGTTAAGCAAGTTTTATCATGCAAAAAATAGAATTAATGGCTCCTGCAGGGAATTTTGAATCGCTTCAGGCAGCTTTAGATAATGGAGCAGACTCTGTATATTTTGGTGTCGAGCAATTAAATATGAGAGCTCGAGCTTCAATTAATTTTACCTTAGATGACCTTCCAGAAATTTCCAGACGCTGTTCCGAGAAAAACGTGCGTACCTATTTAACATTGAATACAATCATTTATGACCATGATTTGTCTATTGTTAAAACCTTGGTCAAAAAGGCTAAAGAAGCCAATATAACCGCGGTAATTGCTATGGATCAAGCGGTGATTGCTACCGCCAGAGAGCTGGGTATGGAAGTTCATATCTCAACTCAAATCAATATTACAAACATTGAAACGGTTAAGTTCTACAGTATGTTTGCTGATACCATGGTCTTGAGCAGGGAGTTGAGTTTGAGACAAGTAAAGAAAATCACAGAGCTTATTGAAAAAGAACAAATTAAAGGCCCTTCTGGAAAACTTGTTGAAATAGAAATTTTTGGTCATGGAGCGCTTTGTATGGCCGTTTCAGGAAAATGCTATATGAGCTTACATTCTCATAATTCATCTGCCAATCGTGGTGCTTGTAAACAGAATTGTAGAAAAAAATATACCGTTATCGATCAAGAAACAGGCTTTGAAATGGAGCTAGACAATGAATACATCATGTCGCCTAAAGATTTGTGCACCATAGATTTCTTAGATCAAATTGCTGATGCAGGGATTAAAGTTTTAAAAATTGAAGGCCGAGGAAGAGCTCCAGAATATGTCGCTAAAGTTATTAAATGTTATCGCCAAGCTATTGATAGCCTATACGATGGAACTTACGATAAGGAAAAAGTTATTGTGTGGATGCAAGAGTTAGAAAAAGTATATAACCGCGGATTTTGGAGCGGATATTACCTAGGACAAAAACTAGGCGAATGGAGTAAAGGCTCTGGTTCTCATGCTACACAAAAGAAAGTCTATATTGGAAAAGGTATGCATTTCTATCCTAAAGCTCAAATTGGAGAATTTAAGATTGAAGCTTATGATGTAAAAGTGGGAGATACTATTCTGATAACTGGGCCAACAACAGGAGCAAAGGAAATGCAAGTAAAAGAAATGTTGGTCAATGATTTAAAACTAGAAACCGCTTCCAAAGGTGACTCTGTAACTATACCATTGGATTTTAGAATTAGACCTTCTGATAAATTATATAAAATAGTTGAAAATAAAGTAGAAGCCTAATGGTTATTATTACCTTACAACGAGACAAGTGTATTGGGTGTAATTATTGTGTAGAAATGGCTCCAGGACAATTTCAAATGTCAAAAAAAGACGGAAAAAGTGTGCTGTTGAATGCAAAAGAAAAAAAAGGTTTTCATACAGTAAAATCAAGCAACCACGCCATCTTGGAAGATTGTGAAAAAGCAGCCAAAGCATGTCCTGTAAAAATCATAAGCGTAAAGTCTAAATAGATGAATATCTACAAGTTATTGCAGCTCAATAGGAAAATTAAAAGCCACAGAATTAAGTTTCTGGGGCTTTATTTGTTGCATAAATTCAACAAACGCTATTTAGCAGTCAATTTAGACCCCGTAATGGCTTGTAACCTACGCTGTAAAATGTGCTACTTTACCGATGAAGATTACGTCAAAACCTTGAAAGGACAATTTTCTGAAGGCGACTTAAAACAAGTTGCCAAAACCATTTTTAATCGAGCCCTAAAACTGCAAATAGGTTGTGGTACTGAGCCAACTCTATATAAAAAATTACCCGAATTAGTAGCTCTTGCTAAACAATACAAAGTACCTTACATCTCGTTGACCACCAATGCCAATCTACTTAATGAAGAAAAAATAGAAACTCTTTTGAAAGCCGGATTAAATGAATTTACAATTTCTTTGCACGGTGTTACCAAAGAAAGTTACGAAGCATTTATGAAAAAAGCCAGTTATGAAAAATTTCACAACGCTTTTAAAGCTTTTTCAAAACTAAAATCAAAATACAATTTCAAAGTAAGAATCAATTACACTTTCAACAAAGATAATTTTTATGAATTAACTCAAATCTTTGAACATTTTGACGGAAAAAGCTTCGATATCCTTCAAATAAGACCTATTCAAAACATCGGAAATACAGAATACAACGATTTTGATTTAGAGTCTCTTAGAGAAGATTATCCCAAAGTTATTAAAAATGTTAGACAGCATTGTAAGACTAACAACATTACCCTTTTAGCTTCTGATGAAATCCCTTCAAAAAGACAAATTAATGACTCGAGTTTAATCTTTGATTATACGTTTTGTTATGTGTCACCTCAAAAATTTTGGAAAGAAGGTTTTGATTGGAAATCTCAAACCTTTAATCAATATTCAAAAAAAATAGGCTGGAGCAAAACATTATTTTTAAATGCTTTCAAATCTAAAAAACAGCTGAAATCCTTGAGTAACAGGCTTAATTATGAAGTTGAATTTAATTAAAACTTCAAAATTTCATAGTCGCTGGAATAATCTTATCTTTACATATTAAAAAAAACAGAATTATTAATTTCCTTCTGAAGCGTTTTACAAAGCTTTTCAGAATCAATATATACACGTTTTATGAGTTGTAACAGTTGTTCAACTGGAAAAGATGGTCAACCAAAAGGATGCAAGAACAATGGAACTTGCGGCACCGATAGTTGTAATAAACTCACGGTTTTCGATTGGTTGTCCAATATGTCGTTGCCACAAGGGCAAGAACCTTTTATAGGTGTTGAGGTTAGATTCAAAAATGGAAGAAAACATTTCTATAAAAACACCGAAAGACTACCATTGCGCATCGGAGATGTTGTTGCCACTCAAGCGCAATCAGGACATGATATTGGTATTGTATCTCTTACTGGAGAATTGGTAAGAATTCAAATGAAACGCAAAAAAGTCGATATCAACGACGAAGAAAAAGTCTTAAAAATATATCGAAAAGCCAATCAAAAAGATATAGAAGTATGGCAATCGGTAAGAGACAAAGAAGAGCCTATGAAGGTCAAAGCCAGACAATTTGCTATAGACCTAAATTTGAAAATGAAAATCTCTGATATCGAATACCAAGGCGATGGAAGCAAAGCTACATTCTACTATACAGCCGAAGATCGTGTAGATTTTAGAGAACTCATAAAGGTTTTTGCCAAAGAATTTAAAACCCGAATAGAAATGCGCCAAGTAGGCTTTAGACAAGAAGCCGCAAGACTTGGCGGAATAGGCTCTTGTGGTAGAGAATTGTGCTGCTCAACTTGGCTCACCGATTTTAGATCGGTAAGCACCTCGGCTGCTCGATATCAACAACTCTCATTAAACCCGCTAAAACTAGCAGGACAATGTGGCAAACTCAAATGTTGCTTAAACTATGAACTCGATGCCTATCTCGAAGCCTTAAAACAATTCCCAAAAACGGATGTCAAGCTTTATACCGAAAAAGGAACAGCCGTTTGCCAAAAAACCGATATTTTTAAAGGCTTAATGTGGTATGCCTACGAAGGCGAATGGATGAATTGGCACGCCTTAACAACAGAGCAAGCCAATGCTATCATAGAAAAAAATAAGAAAAAAGAAAAAGTAGCTAGCCTAGAAGAATATGCCGCAGAACTAATAAACGAAACCAAAACCGATTTCGAAAACGTAGTCGGGCAAGATAGTTTAACACGTTTTGATAATCCAAAACGGAATAAAAAACGTAAAAACAATAATAGAAAAAAGGCTAAAAAGAATAACAACAGAAACAAAAAAAGAGGACCATCTAAAAAAAATGCTAAAAAATAAAATTTTGGGCTGGGGTTTGATAACTGTTTTGATGCTTTCTTGCGATTCCAAACAGGTCTTTGACCATTACAAAACAGTTGGTCAATACTGGAATAAAGACTCAATAATGTCTTTCAAAGTAAAAGCCCCCGATACCATAAACAACTACAACTTGTTTGTAAACCTCAGAAACAATAGTAACTATAAGTACAGCAACTTGTTTCTGATTGTTCAAATGAATTATCCCAACGGAAAAGTAGAAACCGATACCTTACAATACGACATGGCAAAACCCAATGGAGAGTTTTTAGGTACGGGATTTGGAGATACAAAAGAAAATAAATTATGGTACAAAGGTTATGAAAAACCATTTAAGTTTAGCGAAATAGGAGAATATACCTTCAACATCAAACACGCTATGAGAGAAAATGGAGCTGTAGAAGGCCTGACAAACTTAGATGGAATAACCGATGTAGGATTTAGAGTAGAACATAGGTAAACTCAATACTAAATGGCTAAAAAAGTAACAAAATCCAAAAAACAAAAAACTGATACTCAAGATTTTTCAAAATACATAAGATGGTTTTGGCTAATTTTTTCAGGAGGAATACTTCTATTCATTCTAATGTTCTTATTGGCTTCTTGGGGCGTTTTTGGTGAAATGCCAGACCATACCGTTTTGGAAAACCCTAAAACACATCTCGCCACCGAAATAATTACTTCAGACGGAAAAACCTTAGGAAAGTATTATCTTAACGACAATAGAACTCCTGTAGATTACAGCGAGTTGCCCAAACACCTTGTAGATGCACTCATCGCCACCGAAGACATTAGATATCAAGATCACTCGGGTATAGATGTTAGAGGAACTCTTAGGGCCATCATTATGATGGGAAGTGGCGGAGGGGCCAGTACCATTTCACAACAATTGGCAAAACAATTGTTTACTAAGCAAGTGTCTAATAGCAAAATAGAACGCGTCTTTCAAAAGGTTAAAGAATGGATTATTGCCATCCGACTTGAACGTCAATATACCAAAGAAGAAATCATTGCTATGTATTTCAATATATATGACTTTGGTAACAATGCCGATGGTATCCGAAGTGCAGCACGCATATATTTTGGAAAAGAACCCAAAGACCTCGACCTAAAAGAATCGGCTATGCTGGTGGGGATGTTCAAAAACTCTTCCCTATACAACCCAAGACCGCAATACAATCCCGTAGGTACCAAAAACAGAAGAAATGTAGTCTTGAGTCAAATGGAAAAATATGGGTTTATTTCTGAAAAAGTAAAAGATTCTCTACAAAAAACAGATTTAGGCCTTAACTATTCTCCCGAATCTCATCGAGAAGGATTGGCTACTTACTTTAGAGAATATCTTAAACAATTTTTAAAAAATTGGATAAAAAACAATCCTAAACCCGATGGAAGCAAATACAATCTCTATAACGATGGGCTAAAAATCTATACTACCATAGATTCCCGCATGCAAAAATATGCCGAGGATGCCGTAAAAAAACACATGCCTCGATTGCAGGCCGAATTCTTTCATCAAAATACTCCTGAACGAAACCCAACAGCTCCTTTTTTAGATTTAACCCAAAAGGAAATCGATGCTTTGATGAAACGCAGTATGCGTCAAAGTGAACGATGGAGACATATGAAATACGACCTGAAAAAATCGGATAAAGAAATCATAGCATCTTTTGACAAACCTGTCCCAATGCGAGTATTCTCTTGGGAAGGGGAAATAGATACCATTATGAAACCCATAGACTCTATGCGTTATTACAAATCGTTCTTACACGCTGGACTAATGTCTATGGAACCTCAAACAGGGCATGTGAAGGCTTGGGTAGGAGGTATCAACTACAAACATTTTCAATATGACCATGTTAAACAAGGAAAACGACAAGTAGGTTCTACTTTTAAACCTTTTGTGTATGCAACGGCCATAGATCAACTGCACTTGTCGCCTTGTGACACCTTGCCAAGACAACAAATCATGATTGAAGCAGGTAAATTTGGTAATCCAGAACCCTGGACAGCCAAAAACTCAGATGGGGAATATGATGGGTTTTTGACTCTAAAAGATGCATTAGCTCAATCGGTAAATACGGTTACAGCACGTTTGATGGATAGAGTAGGTCCACAACCAGTGATCGATATGGCCAAAAACCTTGGTATAGAAGAAGATATCATGCCTGTGCCTGCTATTGCTCTTGGAACACCAGACCTCAGCGTTTATGAAATGGTTGCAGCTTATTCAACTTTTGCCAACAAAGGTGTCTATAACAAACCCGTATTGGTTACTCGCATTGAAGATAAAAACGGAACCGTATTGTATCAAGTTACCCCAGAATCTAAAGATGTTTTAAGTGAAGAGGTTGCTTATGTTACGGTCAATCTTTTGGAAGGGGTTACTCAAAGTGGTTCAGGACGAAGACTAAGACACAAAGGAGCTGACAAATGGAGCTCTGTTTACAAAGAAATCATAACAGGTTATCCCTATGAATTTACTAACCCTATTGCAGGAAAAACAGGAACTACACAAAATCAAAGTGATGGCTGGTTTATGGGAATGGTACCCAATCTTGTAACTGGCGTTTGGGTCGGGGCTGAAGATAGAGCAGCACATTTTAAAACTATTACCTATGGACAAGGGGCTTCTATGGCATTACCTATTTGGGGGCTGTATATGAAAAGCTGTTATGAAGATGAATCATTGAACATTTCTAAAGGAGAGTTTGAAAGACCTAAAGAACTTTCTATCAGTGTAGATTGTGATGAGTTTAAATCTGATATAGATTCTCAGACTGATTTTCAAGATGATGATTTGGATGATATTATAGATTTCTAACAAACTACAAAAACGATTTAAAGCTCTATTCATCTAATAAAACATTTGATGAATAGAGCTTTTTTTAATTAAGAACTTAGAGGCATCTATTTTCTTTGAAGTTGTAAAAAGAGACGTTTAGTTACACCTTGTTAAAAGGGTTTTTTATTTTACGGCCGTGAAATTATCATTTGTCGGCCGTAAAATTTAACCCTCTCAAAAGCCTTGATTTTACTGGGCTTTCAGAAGGGGTGTTTTTTGACGTTTAAATAATGTTTTTAAGAAGCACTGAGGTGAAAAACAAACAGATAAGACTTCCTGTTTTTTTAAAAAAAGAATTTGCTCGTTTCATTTTTTTTTTTTTCTTTGAGACGTGGAGGTTAAAAAATGTAGAGTTTTTTGAAGTCTCTACAACCTATCCACAACGATTTAAATCGTAACAGACGTCTATTTTACTTTTCAACCAAAAAACCCAAAACTTCAAGCAAATCGATGCCTTGTGGTCAAGGCTTAACAAACTTTTTTATTAACTTTTAAAATTTTATAAAAATGAAAAAATTATTTTTTGTTTGGGTCTTTATGCTCGTTGGAACGTTTGCTTTTGCAAATACAAGTATTAAAGAAGATGATTCGAAAATTGAAATTTCAATTAAAAGTAATGACGCTGCAAATCAAGTGTGTTTAAATTTCAATTCGATTGATAGTTTTAATAATTTTGATTTAAATCAATTAACTGATATTTCATCATTCAATGTAAAAGATGACTGTTCAGTAAATGTTTCTGTTACGGTTAGTGTTGGTGTTATTTCTGTTACAGTGGGTGCAGAAAATATACCCTGCGAAAAAGTTAAAGAAAAGATAAAAGAATTGATAGCAGAAGCGAAAGATGCTATTTTAACGTAAATAAAAAAAAGGAAGTTGTTAAAAAACAACTTCCTTTTTTAAATTTAGCTTAATTATTAAACAATTTATATCAAAAAAATGAAGTTTATTTACTACACACTAATCTTTAATTGTATATGTTTTAAATCTTACTCACAAAAAGATAGCACTTATACTTTAGCTGAATATGATATGCGCTTGAGTTTTGAAAACACAAGAATGTTTCAATCAACTTTATATTTTAATAGTGAAAGAGCTTCTTTTATATACTATGAAATTGAAGACGGATTTGAGAATATTGGAGGAGAGGGAAATCCTAAAATTAATGTAGTTTTAAAAGATACTATTAAACATATGATACATACAATAAAGGATGAGGATGTGTTATTTGAAAAACAAAAGAATGTACTAACAAAAAAGAAAAGCTATTACACTCATGAGGAAATTCCAAATTTAAATTGGAAATTCACTGATAAGACAAAAAAAATTGGGGAATTTTTATGTAATAATGCAGTAGCTGAATTTAGAGGCAGAGTTTATAGCGCATGGTTTACAACAAAGATTCCAACCTCTTTTGGCCCTTGGAAACTTCACGGTTTGCCTGGCTTGATTGTAAAAGTAACAGATTCAAATAATGAAGTGGAATTTCTTTTAAAAAAAATTATATTCAATAAAAAATATAAATTTAACCACATTAATAATTCTATTTGTCTTAAAGAGTATTTAATTAAAGAAAAAAAATCAGCTACTGAGCTTGAAAAAAGATTAAAGGCAATGGCATCAAGAGGGACACAAATTAGTGTAAACATAAAGACAAATAAAATTGAAATGAACTTTAATGATATTGACAAATTAGACGAATGCAATGAATAAGATAATATTATTCCAATCTGTTTTTTTACGCTAACAATTTTTTGTAGGCTTCTCTAAAAATAGAGACAGTAAATAATTCGAATTTATTAGCTTTAAATTCAAACTGTCACAATGAAAAATAGCCTTTAGAAACACCTCTAGTCTCAATGAGTGCTGGAGCATGGATTTTATGAACGATGCCCTTACCGATGGCAGAAAAGTACCTGTGTTCAATGTGATTGACGATTGTAATCGAGAAGCCTAGCTATTGATTCAGGGCTTTTGTATCCAGCAAGAGCTGTTGTTGAAACACTAGAGCGCTTAAAAGAAGAGATAGGAACACCTAAATAATAATTATTTGTCGAATTTTAAGATACCCTAAAAAGGGGAAGCTTACACAAGTAAAAGGAATGGAGTTAAATTATGATGATTTGTAAAATTAGAAATGTTGTTATAATACAAATATTGTTTCTCTTCTTTAATAATTATTTATCATACTCACAAAATAAAGTTTATGGAACGATTAAAAATTTAAATAATGAGAGCTTGTATGTGAATGTCGTCTTAAAAGACAGTCTTTCAAAATCCATCATCACTTATACCTATACAGATGATAAAGGTAATTATGCATTAAAAGTCAATAAAATAGGAAGGCATAATTTAGTATTTGCGTCGCTTGGCTATGAAAGTCAAACAATTCCTTTAGTTATAACAGAAGACCAAAAGGATATTAAAATAGATGTTACATTAAAAAGCAAACCAATGGATTTGGATGAGGTTGTCATCCAAACCGAAAAGCCTATTTCTATTACAAACGATACGGTTTCTTTTAAAACCAAATACTTTGTAAACGGCACCGAGCAAACTGTTGAAGATTTACTAAAGAAAATACCCGGCTTAAAAGTTGATGATGAAGGCACTATAAAAGTCGGAAACCAAGAGATAGAAAAATTGATGGTAGATGGCGACGACCTTTTTGAAAAAGGCTACAAAATTCTATCCAAAAATATGCCTGCATACCCCATTGAAGAAGTAGAAGTTTTAAAAAATTTTTCTAATAACAAATTGCTAAAAGGCATTGAAGAAAGTGATAAAGTGGCTTTAAACCTAAAACTTGACGAAGAGTCAAAACGCATATGGTTTGGTAATATTGAAACAAGTTTTGGTAATGATAATTTCTATCAGTTAAAAGGTAACTTGATGAACTTTGGTAAGAAGAATAAGTATTACTTCCTTACTAATCTTAACAATGTGGGTTATGATGCCACAGGCGATGTTCAGAATCTTATCAGTCCCTTTAGATTTGATGAGCCGTCGAGTCTTGGTGATGATCAAAAAGTGAGTCCTATGCTTAACTTATCAGGAGGGAATTTAGGGTTTAAGCGCAGTAAAAGCCATTTTAACAATGCTGAACTAGCATCGCTGAATGCCATTTTTAATCCAACAGAAAAATTAAAAATAAAAACGCTAGGTTTTTTTAATTGGGATGAAACCGATTTTTTCAGAAATACTACAACTTGGGTAGATGTTGATAATACAAGCTTTATAAATACTGAAAATTATAAACTGCGAAACAAAAAGCGAATAAGCTTCGGCAAGTTGGATTTTTTATATAACATTTCAAAAACTAAAATGCTAGAAGCTACGACCAAGTATAACAATGCCGATTTTAATGATAATTCTGATTTATTATTTAATGACAATTCTACTATAGAAAGCTTACAGCATCAAAACACACTTTTCGATCAAAAAATAAGTTATACCAATAAGTTTAAAGACAAAAAAGCCTTTTTGCTTACAGGGCGTTTTATTTATGAAAACACCCCTCAAAACTACAAGATAAATCAATTTTTTTATCAAGAGTTATTCCTCAATAATGCCAATGCTAATAACGTTTCTCAATCTATTGGAAATCAAATGCAATTTGTAGGAGTAAAAGCACATTTGTTAGACCGTAAAACTAACGGGCATTTACTAGAACTTCAATTGGGTAATGAATATAGAAAAGACAAATTAGACACCAATTTTTTACTACTCGAAGATGACGTGGTTTTAGACACGCCTAATGGCTATCAAAACCAAATGAGTTATCGAGTGAATGACCTATATCTAAAAAGCAAATACCGTTTAAAAATAAAGCGATTTGGACTTATAGGGAAATTAGATATACATCAACTTTATAACCAATTAGAAAATTACAATGTAACGTCCAATCAAAGCCCATTCTTTGTCAATCCAAGTATAGGTTTTGGTTGGGAAATAAACACTAAAAACAAAATCACCACTACTTATTCTTACAATACCGCAAATGCAAAGACTTTAGATGTGTTTAGTGATTATGTTTTAACTGGTTTTCGAAATTTTTCAAAAGGGATAGGCAATTTTAATCAATTGGAAGCCTCAAGTGTTGTGTTTAATTATCAATTAGGAAATTGGAGTGACCGTTTTTTTGCAAATACATTTATTTTTTACAGCAAAAACCACGACTTTTTTTCTACAAATACCAACATAAATCAAAACTTTGAACAAACCGAAAAAATACGGATTAAAGACAGAGAGTTTATAAATATCAACTCAAAACTGGACTATTACTTCAAGTTTATCTCATCAAATTTAAAAGTAGATTTGGGCTATTCAAAAAGTGAGTTTAAGAATATCGTAAATCATTCTGATTTAAGACAAGTAATTTCAAACAATTATAACTATGGTGTAGAATTACGTTCTGGATTTAGCGGTATTTTTAACTATCATATTGGGACTAAATGGACAACGACCCAAATGGAGACTACTATAAAAGATTCATTTACAAACAATATGAGTTTTTTAGACTTGTCGTTTGTGTTTAGTAAAACGTTTAACTTTCAATTACAATCAGAACGTTATTATTTTGGAAACTTACACACAGATAATACCTATTACTTCTTAGACTTTGATGTAGGTTATAAAATCATTGAAAACAAATGGGCTTTAAGTTTAATAGGTAAAAATGTATTCAACACAAAAACATTTAGAACGTATTCAGTTAGTGATATTGGAGGTACAACAACAGAATATAGATTATTACCAAGGTATGTGTTATTGAAAATGGAATATAGATTTTAGCCTATCAATACCAATAAGCGTTGTATAAAAAACCATAACACTAATTCTATAAACTATAACATAAAAAAGAAAGGATTAAGCCTTTAACTAAAACAATAACAAGTGAATAACGTTTCTTTTTTTGTAAAAAAGAATTTGCTTGTTTCATTTTTTTTTTTTTGAGTTGTGGAAGATAAAAAACGTAGAGTTTGGAAGTCTCTACAAACTTATCTCTCATAGCCGATCTAGATCTCAACAGACGTCTGTTTTACTTTTCAACCAAAAACCCAAAACTTCAAAAATCAAGACTTTAAATAAAGTCTGTTGCATTACAGTGCTAATGCCAAAATGTTTTATTAACCAAACCCGTCTGAGGTTATAAAAATTTTAGAAATTATGAAAAAAAGAATAATGAGTCTTTTGGCTATGACAATGTTTTTTATGGGAAGTAATTTAAGTGCGAATAATTATGCTTATTTTGAAGCT
>Ga0055584_100002480_pt1 | contig 18225 bp, 16 predicted proteins | sample OSDHelmetaG_FD_58716 | JGI IMG/M metagenome (GOLD analysis project Ga0055584, IMG submission 58716) | Pelagic marine sediment microbial communities from the LTER site Helgoland, North Sea, for post-phytoplankton bloom and carbon turnover... | ecosystem: Environmental > Aquatic > Marine >... | reverse complement strand
GCAGGGTAAGGGAACCATTGAAGTGATCCCCCGACTTGGCAAAGGACAAAAAACCTTTCTTTGGTCCAATCAGGCTACCCGACCAAGAGAAAGAACCCTCACCAAGATCACTTGAATTGATTTTAGAAGCTACAAAACTGCCTTCGGGTCTGTTCACCCGTACATATTGCGTACCGAAAGTCGCTTTACTCAGGTCTTTCGCTACTTCATCGGCCAAAGCGTTCCATCCCAGCAAGGATAAAAAAAACAGGAAAGCAAACTTGGTGAAAAAGGCCATCGAAAAACAAAAAGATAGGGACAACAGAGTATATTATTTTAATGTTTTCCAGTGAAAATCAGTTGATCGCAAGATAATTCTCCTTCATTTCAAAAGAAGAACAAACTTACAAGCGAATCCTAGTAAACCTCAATGAATATGACTGATTTCACCAATGCCGAAACGATCCAGTGCGACCTTGAGAAAGGCTCTGGTATTTACCGCATTGGCGAAGTTCACGAAAAAATACTTACTAGATCGGCTAAAGAGTGGTTTCTTTCCCTTGCCTCAAAAATTGGAACACCAGTATCCCAGAGCACCGATGGAGAGTTGATACTAAGCATTCGAAATGAATCCTACGAAGCCAAGGATTCCCGAACACGCGGTCCGAATACAAATCGAAAACTCGGATTTCACACCGACCGGTGTGATGTGATTGGATTCCTCTGCCTCCAACCAGCTAAGACTGGTGGTGAAAACCATGTCGTCAGCAGTTTCGAAATTGAAAAGATCATTCGAAAGGAACGACCCGACTTACATAAAATCTTGTGCCGCCCCTTCCCCTATAAGCGTCATATCGTGGACAAAGGAAACAACCTGCCCTTCTGTGAGCAACCGATCTTCTCGTGGAAGGAGAATTACTTCGCATGCTCCTATCTCCGTGTTCTTATTGATCGAGCGGATGCTGACGATCAATGCCCAAGTCTTTCCAATCAGCAAAGAGAGTCCTTGGATTTCCTCGATTCTATCTCGGAGAGGGAAAAGCTCCAAACCAAATTCACGCTAAAAAGGGGAGAGATTGTTTTCCTTAACAATTGGACTACACTTCACAGAAGAACTGCATTCGAAGATTTCAAAGAGCAAGAACAGCGAAGGCATCTTCTAAGGGTTTGGCTTTCCGTACCGAACAGTCGCCCACTGGACGATTCTTTTCGTGCAAACTTCGGTGCAACCGAAGCAGGTGCAATTCGAGGAGGCATTCTTCCACTTGATTGAATTACACACAATTTAGGATTTGTTGATCCAATTGCCATATTGCTTGCCTAGCACGGTAAATAACCTTGGATTAACCTTATGAAGTTCATTTCGATGTATCTTGTCGTTTATCTCAATATAGCGATTCAAACCTTTGCGTCCCCAATCAAGGATGGAAACAAAACAACCCCCTCTTCTACTCCTGAGACAAGCCCGCCAGAAACGGCCTCTCTTCTGATTGAGCAAGAAAACAAACATCCATTTAATCTCCTGGTTTTCGGCGGTGGATATTCTCCCTCTGGAAACCAAGTCTCCCTTGAGAGTAATGTTAAATACTTCCGAAGAATACGCACGAGCATGGGTCTTGCGGAAGCCGCAATGGAAACTCACTTCGCTGACGGCAAAAGCAAAGACCGAGATCTTCAATTTTTCGATCCGGCCTTTCAAGTTCCCGAGATTAATCAAATCATGGGAGAACTTCTGGGATCGTCCCGAGGTATCGCAAACCAGTACAGAGACAACCACTTGCAAGCTGATGAATCGTCCTCCCTCGCCGCACTCGACAAGTGGATTACTATGAGAACAAAACAGGGAGGGAAGCAGACCAATTTAATTTATTTCACAGGACACGGAGGTAAAGCGGACAAGAAGACGCCACACAACACGACCGCTTACCTTTGGAACAACACTCGGCTTAAGGTATCTGACTTGGTAAAAAGACTCGATAAACTGCCCAAAGATCAACCCTGTGTATTTGTAATGGTCCAGTGCTACAGCGGAGGTTTCGCCAATATCATATTCAAAGAAGGTGATCCTAAAAAAGGTCTTTCGGAGTATCCAAGGGCAGGTTTTTTCGCGACAGTGAAAGATCGAGTAGCTGCGGGTTGCACCCCTGACATCCGCGAAAAGAACTATTTTGAGTATAGCACCCGTTTCTGGGAAGGTTTGTGCGGAGAAAGTAGGGTCGGCAAGAAAACCAAGAAACCCGACTTGAACAAAGATGGGAAAACTTCACTCGCAGAGGCTCATGCCTATGTGGTTTTGCGTTCTGACACCATTGACATACCGATTAAGACTTCTGAGGTATTCCTTCGACACTTCTCCGCCCTTGCTCCACCCAAGGAACCTGCAAAAAAAGACTCGAACAAAACAAAGGTAATCGTTTCTAAGGGTACTGACATCGAAGAAAGAATTGAGCAGAAGGAGAAAAACGAAACGACGCCAAAATCCAATGTTTGTGACCCCAACGACATATTCTCTTCGGTTTCTGATCCATTAAAAAGTTTACTCAAGGAGGCTCAAAGAGAGTCAAAGTTCGTTATTAATGGATTATCCCGAAGGCTTAGCCTCTCCTTACCTAACCGTTATGGTGAAACGAAAAAACTCATTGAAAAGCTAAAGAAAGAACGATCGTCTCTTTCGGAACAAAAAAAGAAACACGACGAGGAGCGTGGCAAGATCAAGCGAACCCTTGCCTTGAAAGTCAGAAATGTTTGGCCCGAACTAAAAAACCATCACCACCCCACCGTCATAGGTCTTTATCGGATGCCCAAAGCAAAAGAAGTCATTAAAGTCGTCGATTCTAATGGTTCATGGACTCGCTACAAAGAATTGAGCAATAAAAGCAAAGAACTTGAACGCGAGCGCTTTTTAATTGAGAAAAAAGAGGTTTTGGCAATGCGCCTCATTCGGGAGATAGAGACTGTCGTGTTGGTCAAAAACTTACCTTTGAACAACACGCCTCAAATTGTTGGCAGTTACGAAAAGCTCAAGTCTTTGGAAGGTGTGATCCTTCCAGATGCAGATAGCAAAGCCCGGAATTGAAACTAAATATCCAAGACATCTTACAAACCTTTACCGCGGAGGGCTAAATCAAGCTCCTTTTGGAACTCGACAATATCTCCTTCGGAAGGATTGTAATCTTCTTTTCCACCGCTTAGTCCAAGTCTGCCGGTCTGGTCGACCATCCAAGTCTTTCGTTCTCCATCCGAAAAGACTACCGAACCGCTTGCCATCGCACCAGGTGGGTTAACTGTATTGAGTTCAACCTGCACTCCACCACCACCCGTTGTTGCGTTTTCATCTGCAGTAGGTGCTGTGCCTTCTGGAGCATTAGAATCCGGAGATTCTTCAGTTTCTGTTTCTTCCTCCTCATCGACTAAAGTCAAATCAAGATCATCGACCAAAAAACGGACATCCATGTAAGTCATAACAACTGCGAAATCCAAATTAATTTTCTTTTGGATATCGGATAAACCCATCCCATCAGTAACCCAACGAGCGATCTCGCGCTTTTGATCGTCGCTAGGTTGCGTAACAACTTTAGGGGAAGCGTCTTGCACGTTTGGTTCGTCTTGTGGTTCTTGCGTCTCTTCTGAAATCATGAATATAAAAGATTCGTAATGACTTTCTGATGAAAGACAAGCAGGGAAACATCCCTACTCGGTTATTCCATAGCTTGAGACAGTTGTTCGTTTAGAAACTCGACGGAATGCTTAATCGAAGTATCTTGGTCCATCATGTTTTCAACCGTTTTACAGGCATGGATGACGGTTCCATGATCACGACCACCAAAAGTGTTTCCTATTTCTTGGAGGGAGTGCTCAGTGAGAATTCGCGAGAGATACATGGCAACTTGACGAGGGAAAGCTATGTTGGCTGGACGCCTTCGAGAAAGCATGTCTGCCATTCTGAGATGGTAGTAGTCCACAACCTTCTTTTGGATCGTCTCGATCGTGATGCGACTAAGATTTTCTTCACGAAGGATGTCACGTAGTAAGCGTTGAACGGTATCAAGGTCTGCTTTTTTTCGGGTCAAACCGACATAGCCTGCGACGCGAGTAAGGGCTCCTTCCATGCGACGGACATTACGAGAAATGTTCTTGGCCAAAAACTCAATGATTTCGGGTTCTACTACAATGCCCATGGCACTTGCTTTTTTTGAGAGGATGGCTACCCGGGTCTCCAGATCGGGTGCCTGTATGTCGGCAACCAAGCCCCATTGAAACCTTGAAAGCAAACGACTTTCAATCTTATCGATTTCCCCCGCCGGTCTATCGCTGGTTAGGAAAATTTGCCTCTGTGAATCATAAATGTCGTTAAAGGTATGGAAAAACTCTTCTTGAATGCGCTCCTTACCAGCGAGAAATTGGATGTCATCAATGAGAAGGTAATCTACACTACGATAACGCGAGCGAAACTTGGTCAATGTGTTTTCTTGAATGGCACGAATGAATTCATTGGTAAACTTTTCACACGAAACATAGGTAATACGGCAAGACGGATTACGATTCAGCGCCTGATGTGCCACCGCGTGCATGAGGTGAGTTTTACCCAATCCCGTATCCCCATAGAGGAACAGAGGATTGTACGCATGAGCAGGAGCGTTCGAGACAGCGATACATGCGGCATGCGCCAACTCGCTTCCGCCTCCGACGATGAAATTAGTGAAGGTGTTCTTCGGATTAATCCCCAAAGACCGTCCTTGCAAAGCAGGACCACTGAGCCTCGAACCTTTTTTAGGAGATGAGGGGACAGAGGAATCCTTCAGTCGGCCGCTTCCTTCAGGTTCGCTAAGGTCCCCAAGAAGTTCAATTGTAAAAGGGTGACCAACTAGACGATCTGCTTCACGGCGTATAACATCGAGGTAGTTATCACGAATCCAGATAGCTGAAAATTCGTTAGGGGCGATTAATTCGCATCCGTCTTCGTCAAGTCGACCAACTCTCATATTGTCAAACCAGACACGGAAAGTATCGGCTGGAATGACATCGAGAAGGTTCTCGCGAAGGGAACTCCAAAAGGTTTCGGGACTGCTGGTGGTTTGGGACATGATCCGGTCTGTTCTAAATTTTATTCACAACCATGAAAGAAGCCGAAAGATAAGCAAACCGCAAGTAATTGCACGGTTTTCGCAAACCGAGGAAGGAAGTTATGCACGAAAAGGGAATAATCGAGAACAACTTACGCAATATATTGATGGTCAGCATCTTAGGATGAATCATTAGGGAATTACGCGAAGGGTGTGTGATGAGTTTGTTACGTTAGGGTCATATTGTTTTGAAGAATAATCATCACTTAACCAAGAAAAAAAATCACAGATTTGCGGAAACTTTCTCACAAGTTATTCACACGCATCAGTAAGTAAGTCTTTTTACATTTTAGGGTTGCTAAAAAAGTAAATCCTTCAACGAACGCAGACCATTGATAATTCGTTATTTATAGAAACTGAGAACAAAATATCAGCAATCAAATACACTCACCCATTCATCTTTTTCAAAAGTTTTTCATTAAAGTCGTTGGCGGAATCGTGACCAAGTTGTCTTGCCGATTGAACCATTGCGGCAACCTCAACGAGACGCGCCATATCTCTTCCCGGGCGAAGAGGAATCTCCATATGCGGAACGTCTACCCCCAGGAGATCGAACATTTTGCGATCCAATCCCGTGCGATCCGGCTCTTCCTGAGAAGAATCTTCCAAAAAGGTAACCACGAGGTCGATCCGCTTTTCGAGACGAACGAAACGGATCCCAAAAAGTTCCTCGATATTAATGATTCCGATACCGCGACATTCCATAAAACCACGGCTCATATCATCACAAAAACCGACTGGAGTATGATCGCTAAGCAACTTGACGCGAACCATATCGTCCGCAACTAAGCTGTGTCCGCGTTCAATAAGAGCGAGTGCCGCCTCGCTTTTACCCGAACCGCTGTCGCCCCTTATTAATGTCCCGATTCCCCTTATATCGAGAAGAGTTCCGTGATAGGTTGACCTAGGAGCAAAACGTTCCTCCAGCATAACCGTAACCTCAGTAGTAAAGGCTTTGGATGTGAGGGATGTACGAAAAAGAGGAATCCCTTTTGACTCCAAGACTTCAATCATTTCAGCAGTCGGAGCCAAGTTACGGGAGACAACCACACAGGGAATTCTCTTGGCTGCCATAGTTTCCATCACTTTTTTCCTACTTGCAGGTGTTTGCTCACGGAAAAAAGCCATTTCTCCTGCTCCGAAAAGTTGAATTCGTTTATGGGCAAAATATTTAAAGTAACCAGTCACTGCCAAAGCAGGGCGGTTGACGCTTCTTTCCCTTATCGTGCTCCGAGACAAGGTTTTCTTCGAAGTTACAAGCCGGAGTAGGAGATTCTCGCCGTAATTCTCAAAAAAATCTTTGACACCGATGCTTTCGATGTACTGGTAAGGGACGGTTTGTGACTTGCTCATATCGATATGTAAAACGAGATTTTCATTCTTCAAAATCTTCTCCCAAATATTTCTCGCGGGTTTCCGGATCAGAAAGCAAATAGGAAGAATCTCCATGGGCCAGTACTCTTCCGTCATACAGGAGATAAGCACGGTCAACGGCTCGAAGTGTTTCACGAACATTGTGATCCGTAACAAAAATACCGATTCCTTTTTCTTTCAAAGAAAAGATGATCTTCGTCACCTCGCTCACACTTATCGGATCAACGCCACTGAATGGCTCGTCAAGGAGTAAGAATTTGGGTGACAACACCAAGGCCCTCGTGATTTCGAGCCTGCGTCTTTCACCACCGCTCAAAGTATAGGCTTTTTGCCCAGCCAAGTCGGAAAGCTTGAGCTCTTCTAATCTATTGCGGACGAGCTCATCTTGCTCTTCTTTGGAAACCTGTAAAGTCTCAGCGACAGCTCTGACATTTTGCTCGACAGTAAGCTTACGGAAAACAGAAGGTTCCTGCGGTAAGTAGACCAATCCTTGACGAGCCCTTTTGTAAGCTGGGCATGAGGTAATATTTGAATCATTGAGCAGCAACTTCCCCGCCGATGGTCTCAGAAAACCGGCCACCATCGAAAAGGTCGTAGTTTTTCCTGCTCCATTTGGGCCAAGAAGTCCGACTACCTCTCCGCCATTGGCATTTAAATCGACTCCCCGAACAACCTCTTTTCTCCCAAAAGTCTTGCGGAGTCCAGAGACCGAAAGCCGATGTGGAGATGGTGTCAAAGTCGCTTCCCCTTTCGCTCAAAACCAAGACTTGGTATTGGAGGTAGCTCAAGTCTAGGCTTACCACCCGACTCACCACCTAGCACGCGGGCTCTGCGTTCTCCTTTTTCCAAAATAATTTGGTTTCCAACTGCGGCACCCCACTCTTCGTCAACTACCCGTGCCGGTTTTCCCTCAAGAAGGACTTCATTTTTCAAAACATCCATGCTAAGTGAATCACAGAAGGAAGTGCGACCACTTTGGGATAGCTTTACTTCACCAAAGGCAGTAATTAAGGAAATCTGACCAATATCATCCGAACTCGAATTATCTTCTTTTTCGAATACGACTTTCATCCGCTCACTAGTTAGTAGTAATTCGCTGCTCTGAACGGAGACATTTCCTTCCAAGAAAAAGTGATGGATCCGTTCATTGACGGCCAAAAACTCTATCATTTCGGCTTCGGCTATAGTCAGGTTATTCTTGGACCCTTCGGAAACGCTTCCCACTGGGCATCCACCCGAAGCGATAGATTCTGATTCTGGAAAAAACTTTCTCAAGTCGGTGTTAAAAGATACCTTACCATCCTGGCCGAAAACCATTTGGTGACTTCCCACGTCAACCTCCTGAGACCACTTCCAACTTTTACCCCGTGCTGTAAAACCAATGCCCTCAACAAAGAGATAATCATCTCCGCTCGCAAGCCCATCCATTAGATTGAAAATACCGGAAGTGCTTTTTGCCTCCATACGAACTCCGCTCCGGTCGAAAAACTTCAGGTATGGTTTCGCTGTTTTATATAGCTTATCAGGAAGAGGCGAAACCTCAGCTGCTCTTAACTCCCAAGCAAGCCTACCCTCTTTGTCAAAACCAGGAACCAAAGCATTGCGGACACTGGACGGGCGATAAGCATCAACATCAGACTCGGCTAGACCAAAAAGGCAGGAACAAAGAAAAGCACACAATGCGGAATAAAAATGAATGAATGAAAAAAAATGCATGAAACAGTTCGATGATATTCATGGCAAATCGAATGCTTGGAAGCAAGAACAAGGCGAGGTAAATGCCTCGATACTAGACTTACTTGGCTTTGTGTGTGTGTCCGGGCTTATCCTTCAAGCTTTTGACCGAAGCTTTGGCGGGAACGAACTTTAAAACAGTACCATTGATGCAGTATCTTTTGTCCGTAGGAGTGTCAAAGCCCTCGCCAGTGAAAACATGTCCTAAATGCCCATCACATACGGCACACCTTACTTCGGTTCTCGGATATCCTAGATGCCAGTCAACAGTGGTCGTAACATTTTTGGCTTTCGATGGATCATAAAAAGATGGCCATCCACACCTTGAATCAAATTTTTCCTTAGAAGAGAAGAGTTCAGTGTCACACCCTGCACAAAAATAAGTGCCTGCACCCTGATGCTTAAACTCTTGGTAAGCCTTGCCATTAGGGGCTTCTGTGCCTGACTCTCGCAAAATCCTATATTGCTCCACCGTGAGAACCTTTTTCCATTCCTCAGGAGTTTTCTTAATTAGTTGGGGTTTATTTTGCACTACTTGGGTTGTGTTAACAGATTTTGCATCCAAATTATTCAAAATTTCGTAACAAACAAAGACGGGGATTCCAAGAAGGCTCGTAAAAAGCAAAAGAAGAGAGAAATTTCGTTTGTTCATTTTAAATCAACTGAGCTAGAGACATCCAACACTCCCAGTCATAGCGATTAATAAAACAGTGGTCAACTTTCAAGGTATTGAAGTGCCAAGCAAGCTCAAGTCAGACGCTCGATCAAACTAGCCTCATTCGTGTAAGTAATTGCAGACTCCTTAGTAATGACTCCATGTTGATAGAGATGCAACAAGTGCTGCTCCATCGTCATCATCCCTTCCTTCGACTGGGTTTCCATCGTCGAGTAAACCTGCTGCCAATTACCTGTCCGTATTAGGTTCCCCAAGGCAGGTACATTTTTTAACACCTCCATAACAAGAATACGCCCATTTCCATCTGCCCGAGGAACCAGCTTTTGACTTAGCACAAAGGACAGACTGAAGGAAAGTTGAAGGCAAAGGCTTTTTGTCTGCTCAGCAGGGAACATATCGACAATTCTACTCAGAGCACCTTTGGCATCTCTGGTATGGAGAGTAGAAAAAACCAAGTGCCCAGTTTCCGCTGCACTGAGGGCTAGCGAGGCTGTTTCGGTGTCTCTTATTTCCCCAACAAAAATCACATCTGGATTTTCGCGTAACGCACTCCTGAGCCCACCAGAAAAACTCATAACATCCTGACCTACTTGGCGTTGAGAAACCATTGAAGTTTCACTTTTAAAAAGAAACTCAACCGGATCCTCCAAGGTGATGATTCGCGTCTTGCGATAAAGATTTATGTGATTAACAAGTGCGGAAATGGTAGTGGACTTACCACTCCCAGTAACGCCAGTAACCAATACCAACCCCCTTTTGAGGGAAGTGATATCCTGCCAGATCTTCTCCGTTGGCAAACCAACTTCTTGGATCGATGGAATATTGGAAGCAAGAACTCGCATGACGAATGCCAACCCGTCCCGATCACGAAAGACATTAAGACGAAAATTCACTCCATGCTCCTCCCACTCGAAGGCGGTGTCCACATCTTGCGGATCATCTTCGTTTAAGACGATCTTCAAATGCTTTTCCGAAAGAAGAATTCCTAGCATATATTGCAAGACTTCCTTTTCCACACCAATGCCCTCAGGCATCGGTGTTAGATCATCATCAATCCGAAAGCTCACTGGTCTGCCAATCTTTACATGCATATCGGATATTCGAGACAAGCTGCCACGTTGATATGCTGGGTCGATGAAGTAGTTGAGCATCTGGGAAAAACTCAAATTGCCTTCACCCACTTGGTAGATCGGTTGGTTGATATCGTATTTTTCAGCCATACATTGAGAATGATCCTGAAAATCAGAATCTTCAAGCTCAGATATACAGTAAATCATGAAATGTAGAATTGGATTGCCAAAAGCCTGTTGAAAATCATTAGATGGGGTTTTTTCAACGAGTTTAATGAAGGTACATTTTAAAGGGACCCGCGGATCAATCCCCACTTCACCCTGTGCGATTGAAACAAGGGAAAAAGTTGTATCTGCCCTTATGGCAGCTCGGGGCAAGGACCTGAGATCAGAACGGCAAATCCGCGAATTCGTCGAGAACCAACTCCCTTTTCAGCACGGATCATCCTACGGAGGAAATACTCCATGTGTTCATGTCGAAACGGGTTCAGACGATTACTTGATCCTAGATGGAGGATCGGGACTGAGAGTTTTTGGGCAGGAGATAAAAGCAAAGGAAGTTACAGGCAAGACATTCCACCTTTTTCTATCACACCTTCATTACGATCATATTCAGGGCATACCTTTCTTTGCTCCCGCCTACGAGAAAGAGAACACAATTATCATTCACGGGGGACACGATGAGATAGAAGATGCACTCCGCAACCAAATGAAGCCCCCCTTTTTTCCCGTGGGTTTTGAAATGTTTGGAGCCCAGATATCCTTCGAAAAACATGCTCCTGGTGACTTAATGGAAATGTGTGGAGCACGCATTTCCATGCATGAACTCGATCATCCCGGCAAGTCGTTCGGATACCGAATTGAAGCCAACGGAGTAAGCGTCGTATATTCCACGGATGCCGAACACCGTAATCACGCACACGGTAAATCCTACCCCTATGTTGACTTTATTCGCGGAGCAAACCTACTGATTTTCGATGCTCCTTACACCCATTCGCAATCAATTGGAAATCGTGAAAACTGGGGGCATTCTAGTAATGTCATGGCTGTGGAGCTGGCGGCAAAAGGAGAGATCGAAACCCTCGCGTTGTTTCACCATGACCCCGCAGCCAATGACGAGGACATGGTCAACTTTCTTGCTCATACTAAAAAGTTTCTCGAAAGATCCTGCATAATGGTTAAAGAGACCAGAAGCGGATTTGCTGGCACCCAATCCCCAAGAGTTCACCCCCACGATGTTATACTTGCCTACGATGGACTGACGCTCGAGTTTTAACTCTATGCCTTCACCCCAATCGAACGAGGAAGAAATTCCCAAAAGGCTTGAAAAAGACACCATCAATCAATTTCCCCTGATCCGCTTTCATGGATCAGTAAAGGTCGCAGAAGACTCGAAATCCTTTCAAAGGTACGCTTCAAAGCTAAGGAATCAGCGTGTCCTCGGCTTTGACATCGAGTGCAAACCCAACTTCAAAAGGGGACCAAATAACCCCCCTGCCCTAATTCAGTTAGCAACATCCGACCAAGCCTTCCTTTTTCGGCTTTTTCCGGTCATGAAATTGGGACCCTTGGTCGAAATCCTTGAAAATCCGGATATCATTAAAACCGGAGTCGCTGTCAAAGACGACCTGCACAACCTCAAGAAGATTGAGGAGTTGAACCCCGCAGGCTTCGAAGATTTGGCTCAACTGGCTCAATCATTGAAAATCGAACAAACCGGACTTCGGAACCTGACTGCAATATTTTTCAAACAAAGGCTCTCCAAATCAGCCCAGCTTTCCAATTGGCAAAAACGCCCATTGACTCCTTCTCAGATCAATTACGCTGCAACGGACGCGTGGATAAGCAGAGAACTATACCTTATCATGAAGGCCCGACTCAAGCGCTTGGCCTGACTAGGCAAATAATGCGTGAAGTCAGTTCAGCCTATTCTTAAGCTGATCGACCAAAACTGCCACTAAGATGACAAGGCCAAAGATTACATCCTGCTCCTTTCCTTGAATCTCAGCCAAATTCATCCCATTCTTAATGACACCGATGATTAGGGCTCCAATGAGAGTGCCGAAAATTTTTCCTTTTCCTCCAGCCAAGCTAGTTCCCCCGACCACAACGGCTGCAATCACTTGTAACTCAACCAAGCCTCCCGCTTTGGGATCACCCGACATTTGGAGAGAAGCGGTCATTACACCCCCCAATCCAGCAAGCAAAGCACAAAGAACATACACAAAAACAAGCACCTTTTGAACCGGCACCCCCGAAAGCCTTGCCGCCTCTGGATTTCCTCCGACGGCATAGATGTAACGACCGATGGACGTTCGGCTCATCATTATGTGAGCCAAGAGATAGAGCACCAACATCAACACCGCCGAATTGTGTAACCCCAAACCCGCACCGCTCCCCAACCACTTAAAGCTTTCCTCATTACCAATAGGAAGTCCGTTTGGCTTTTCTAAACTTAGAAAAGCCAAGCCCCTGGCAATGAACATTACGCCAAGGGTAACGATAAAGGCAGGAACTTTGAAAAGCGTGACGAATGCTCCCGTACACAAACCAATGATCGAACAAGCAATGATACCAGCCAAGCTTCCAAGCCAAAGATCGGAAACCGTTGGGTTAGCTCCACCGAGATGATGAATTGCAAGAGCAGTGACCACAGCACTGAAAGCGATTAAGCTACCCACGGACAAGTCGATCCCTCCCGTGATAATGACCAAAGTCATACCAATAGCGATGACCGCAACCACTGAAATTTGCTTCAAAACGTTACGTAAATTATCCTTTTTAAGGAAAATCGGCCAGGTCTGTTTCTTTGGGGAATATGATTTGGCTTGAGCAAGAGCTGGGTTTCCCTTGGCCAAATCAGAAAGATGGTCGCTACAAAAAACGGACATATGCTGATCAGTCACAAGAGCCACCAAGGGCTGGCTTTGAGGCTGAGCAAGCAAAGCCTTACGAGCATCCCTAGGGGTTCCCTGTACATTCTTAACCACAACAAGGCCGACATCGCTGATGGCCATTTCCAAGTTTTTGGCAAACTCTGGCCCCGCTCCTTTACTTCCACCGCGAACAAGTATCATTACCTTCGCCCCTTTTCCTTTCTCACTCAAGAGATCGGAAGCGAGATCCTTGGCCGCAGCGTAACTGGTCGCAGGTTGCTCCTTCAATGTCGCGAAGCTCATGACTGCACAAAGTATGACCAAGACAAGAACGCTGCCGTAATCAGAAAAAAAACTAGAATAGTGAATTTTCATTACGCGGCAATCTCCTCGCTCCCAGTAGCCAGCTTCATTATATCTTCCTGCGTAACTTCGGAGCAATCATCGATCTCTCCGGCCACTCTTCCCTCGTTCATTACGATTATGCGGTCACTCATTCCTAAAATTTCAGGAAGCTCCGAACTAATCATAAGAATGGCTTTTCCTTGCTCCGCCAATACATGAATAAGTTGGTAGATTTCGAACTTCGCTCCCACATCAATCCCTCGAGTCGGTTCGTCGAAGATTATTACCTCCGAGTTCCTCTGGAGCCATTTGGCCAGAACAACCTTTTGCTGATTGCCTCCCGACAAAGTTCCGGCCGATTGCGAATGGCCTGATATCTTGATCCTCATCTTGTCAACATATCCTGAGAACGCCTCGCTTTCCCGCGATGAACTTATAAGGAAATGCCCCGAAAAATCACCCAGGTTGGGAAGTCCGAAATTTTCCTGAACAGTCTGGCCCAAGACAAGCCCCTGTCCTTTCCGGTCTTCGGTCAACAGGCAAATCCCGTTACGGATAGCATCCCTTGGGCTTCTGACGCTCAACCGCTTGCCGTCGAGATCGATCGAGCCCGAATCCATACGGTCTGCCCCAAAAATCAGGCGGGCGGTTTCGGTTCTGCCCGCACCTACCAAGCCAGTAAGCCCTACAATTTCTCCCGCTTTAAGATCAAAGGAGACATCTTTAACGCAGGAACCGCGCGTCAGGTTGCGCACGGACAACCTGACTTCCCCGGCAACGCTTTGGCGGTATGGAAATTCCTTTTCCAAGTTTCTCCCGACCATAAGGGCAATCATTTGCTCCCGATCAAAATTCGACTTCTCCATAGTCGCGACATGAGTTCCATCCCTCAGAATCGTCACCCTGTCCGCGATCGCATCGATTTCATCCAATCTGTGACTGATGTAGATGATTCCGATACCCTGAGTCCGTAATTCCCTCACGACCTTGAGCAACCCTTCCACTTCGCGAGGTGTCAAAGCCGCAGTTGGTTCATCCATCACGATAATCCGGGCATTCTGAGAAAGGGCTTTCGCAATCTCAACCAATTGCTGCTCCGCTACGGATAGTTGACTGCATAGCTTGCCCGGATCAATCTCCGCTCCGATACGGTCGAATAGCTTCAATGTCTTTTGCCTCTCCTCGGAACGGGGAATAAAACTAAGTCTAGAGGGCTCCTGTCCAAGAAAAATATTTTCGCTGGCAGTCAGAGCGGGAACGAGGTTAAATTCTTGATAAATAATTCCAATGCCCGCCTTAAGGGAGTCTTGGGGGCTATGGATCGGATCAGAGCGACCCTCTATTTGCATTGTGCCATCGTCTGGCAAATGAGCCCCTCCGATCACCTTGATCAGAGTACTTTTACCCGCCCCATTTTCACCGAGTAGAGCCAACACCTCACCGGAGTATAGTTCAAGATCCACACCATCTAGAGCCTGAACGCCAGGAAATCCTTTCCTAATGCCCCTCATTCGAAGCAGTGGAGCTTTTTCGGTGTCAGAGGCCAAGCTACTTCAGATCGGGATCCTGATCCGCTTCGGACTTGGTGTAGAGTGTAGCTGGTATGAGCAATTCTTCTTCATAATCCTCACCCGCCTGGTACTTCATGATCATCTGGACGATCAAAATTCCCATTTGGTCAGGGTGCTGCATCGGTTCGGCAAAAATCTGCCCTTTTTTGATCGCTTGCCTACCTTCGGGCTGACCGTCAAAAGCAATGATTTTGACTCGATCCTGACGATGGGCTTCCTCCACGGCGCGGTAGGCTCCCAATGCAGAAGGATCATTGATGGCAAAGATACCAGCCAAGTCCTCATGAACCTGCAAGGTATCAGCTGTTGACTGGCGTCCCTTAATCTCCTCACCGTTTCCATCCAGCTCGGCGACGACCTCGATTTTGCCTGAACTTCGACCCTCGTTATGAGCATCCAAGACCTTCTTGAATCCATCCACGCGCAAGACGCAGGAATTGGCCCGCTTTAAATCCAGTATCAATACCTTCCCTCCTGACTCACCCAAAGCCTCGATCATGGCTTTGCCTGCAAGTTCTCCTCCTTGGAAGTTGTCGGTACCGACATGCCCCTCGATGCGCACCCCGTCGGCATCACACTTGGAATCTACCGTAAAAACTGGAATTCCAGCCTCATTTGCCTGCTTGACTGCCGGACCAACAGCAATCCTGTCACAAGGAACCAGAACAATTGCAGTAACATCCTTAACAATGAAGTCATCAATTTGCTCTGATTGCTTTTTAACATCGTAGTCAGGGTCGACCATCAATACTTCGTAACCATTCTTTGCAGCTTCATCCCTAATGTTTTCCGAAATCACACTGAAGAAGGGATTGGATAAGGTTTGAGGCGTGTAAGCTATGACTCCTTTGACAGGAGAGTCAGGAACTGATCCATTGCTTGAAGATGGGGCGGAAGGTGAACTCTGATTACTTGTCTTCCCCGAATGATTCGATTCATTTCCGCAACCGAAACAAACGAGGAGTGCAAAGACAGAAAACATAGACAGAATTAATTTTTTCATAACTGGCGGCTTGGATGGGTTTTCAATTTCTAAGAAGCGATTAGTTAAGTAATTTTCTTTGAATGACCTCGGCAGTTTTAATGCAAGCCCGTCCGATATCCTCAAAACGTTCGGGAGGTAAGCGAAAGGCAGGAGCTATCGTAGTAACAGCTGCAACCGGATAATGATAGTCATCAAGGATAACAGCGGACACGCAATGAATTCCATCTAGACCTTCGGCTTCGTCGACGCCAAATCCGCATGCTCGGATTTTTTCCAAATCTCCGAGCAAAAGCTCGCGCGAAGCAAGTGTTTGAGGAGTAAACTGCTTCAAAGTGACCTCATTGAGGTAGCGATCGAGATCTTCTTCAGGAATATTCGCCAAAATCGACTTACCGGGAGCACATGAATAACAAGGAACTCTCATACCTACCGATCCGGAAACCTTTATTGCTTGATCTGAGACACATTGCTCAAGAATCAATGCCTTGCCTTCAGACATGGCAAGCAATTGGGTCGTCTCTCCTGTCTTATCACGCAAATCCTTTAAACCGTCCCAGGAAGACACGACCAAGCTTTTGTCATTCACCTGAGGTCGAGTCAAGTCCGCTACCCGATTGGTAAGGACATACCTACGGTCATCTTCTCTCCGATATAGCCAACCTCTTTGGGTCATGGTCTCGGTTATTCGACCGACCGTATTGACGGGGAGATCGAGGGCTCGAGCAATCTCACTGGATGATTGCCCTTTGCGAAATCTACCTAGGAGTTCGAGTATAGCCAGAGTTCTCTCGGTTCCCTTAGCCGAAGCCTCTTCATTGATTAAAATTGCTTGCATTATAATTTCCCCATATGGAACATCTTCCTAATATGGAAAAACTGGGGGTACAACGATATTCTACCGAAAAGGAAAATGTGAGAGACATCAGAGGGGGGGAGTGTAAATCATATTTCCTGAAAATAGGCTTGCCGATTAGGGTTAAATTCTAAATTTGGATTCAAAAACATACCTGCAAAATGACAAAAGAGCTAAACTTCAAGCAAGAACTAACTGCTGCCTTCGGTCAGCCGATTTCGGAAAACCCAACGCAAGTTATGGTCGAAGCTGCCTACAGGCATCATAACCTCGACTGGCGGTACCTTACGATCGAAGTCGGCCCAAACGATCTCGAAGAAGCGGTCAGAGGAGCCAAAGTCATGGGATTTCAAGGCTTTAACTGCACAATCCCACACAAGGTCAAGGTTATCGATTACCTTGATGGTCTAGGCGAGTCGGCATCCCTCATGGGTGCAGTCAATTGCGTTGTCCGCAAGGACGGAAAGTGGATCGGAGAAAACACCGACGGCAAAGGGTTTGTCTCATCGCTCAAAGAACTGACAGACCCCGCAGGTAAGAAAGTCGTCATCTTCGGAGCCGGAGGGGCTGCCCGTGCGATTGGTGTTGAGGTGGCTTTAGCTGGAGCATCCGCAATCACGATTGTCAACCGCTCCACAGAGCGTGGAGAGGAACTTACCTATCTACTAGACGAGAAACTTCCCGTTGATGCAGACTTTGTACCCTGGGACAAGACTTTCGTAATTCCCGATGGAACGGATGTATTAATCAACGCAACCTCGATAGGTCTGTTTCCCGATGTAAACGCCCGACTCGATTTAGATATCGAAAGCCTTACCTCGAAAACGGTCGTCGCCGATGTAATACCTAACCCCCCCGAGACCAACCTCGTACGGGACGCCAAGGGTAAAGGTTGCAAGGTCATAGACGGCCTTGGCATGCTAGTAAATCAGGGAGTAATAGGAATCCGACACTGGACCGGCATCGACCCCGACCCTAACATTATGAGGTCCGCACTTGAAGAAGTCTTCGGTTAAACATAAATCAAACCCTATCTTTCCCTATGAATAAATCATTCTTTTCACTCGCTCTTGCATTCCTTCTTATTGGATCATGTTCGGAAAAGACGGTCCCTTTAGAACCCGAGACCGAAAATACCCTCTCGCGAAATGGCCAAGCCGAATACCTGGATAGTTCGACTGGGCATAAGGACAAAACATTCCTTAGCCCATGGTCTGTAACCAAGACGGTTTTAAAGGGGGGGAAACAAGAAGGCGTGGAACTCCTTACACTCGATAACGGTAAACTGAAGATCACGGTTATACCTACGCGGGGCATGGGGATATTCGACGTCCGCATGGGAAGTCTCCGTTTGGGATGGGATTCGCCCGTCAAGGAAATCGTCCACCCCTCCTATGTCGATCTCGAGAGCCGAGGGGGGCTTGGATGGCTCGAAGGATTTAACGAGTGGATGGTCCGTTGCGGGCTCGAATTCGCCGGACACCCCGGAACCGACGAATTCATCGACAATACGGGTGGAACTGCCACCTTGGACCTGACCCTTCATGGCAAAATACAAAACATACCGGCTTCCGATTATGAAATAACGGTCGACCCTGATCCTCCCCACCGGATTCGAATCAGTGGCACGGTTTACGAA
>Ga0055584_100002479_pt1 | contig 18227 bp, 25 predicted proteins | sample OSDHelmetaG_FD_58716 | JGI IMG/M metagenome (GOLD analysis project Ga0055584, IMG submission 58716) | Pelagic marine sediment microbial communities from the LTER site Helgoland, North Sea, for post-phytoplankton bloom and carbon turnover... | ecosystem: Environmental > Aquatic > Marine >... | reverse complement strand
GTATGACGTTAAGTCGGCGTGGACAGATCGAGATACGCCGGGTCGTCGCAGTCTGATGGCGAGACATATGGCCCTCCTACCGACGGAGTGCAAGCGGATTCGTCGGAATTGGGCGAAACAGACCGGAAGTACGTGCCTTTTCGGTCCTTTCATGCGCATATGGCGCGCAAATCGGTAGCGACCGATTGAGCCACAGGGCTCCCAACCTAAAAAAGGGCATCTCGATTGACCGAAGCGACAGCTGAAAAGCACGGCCAAAAATGGACCTGCGATAAATGCGAAACGAAATTCTACGACCTTAAGAAAAAAGGCCCGGGCAACGGTGCCGTGTGCCCCGAGTGCGGCAACGAAGTCTTCAAGGTCGTCACCCTCCCGCCCGGCACGCCGCGCAAACCGAAATCGCGCAGCAGCTTTTCCCGCGGCGGCCGGCCGGTCCCGGAAAAGCCCAAGCCCGAGGAAGAGAATCCAGACGACGCGCCATCCGATGACGACGATGATGATGACGGCTTGCCGACCCTCAGTGACGACGACGATGATGACGCCGCGGTTCCCGGCACCGAGCCGGACAAGTCTGAAACGACGTCCTAGAGCCTAAGACGCGGTGGCGGCGCGGTTCGCGTCTGCCACGGACGTCGGCGGCCCCTGGGCCGCTTCCCATCCCAACATGGCGCGTTTTCGATCACCGCCCCAGCGGTAGTGGTTGATCACGCCCGTCTTGCGGATGACCCGGTGACACGGGACCAGCCAAGAAATCGCGTTATGGGCCACGGCATTGCCGACGGCCCGACCGTGGCGTGGAAGGTCGAGGTGCGTGCCGATCGCCTCGTAGGTTGTGGTGCGCCCCGCCGGGATCGCGAGCAACGCCTCCCACACCCTGATCTGAAAATTGGTGCCCTTGAGCACCAGCGTCAGCGGCTTGTCGTTGGCTCGCGGCGCAAAAATACGGCGCGTCGTCGCCGCCGCCGCATCATCGTCCCGCGCAAACGTGGCGAGCGACCAGTTGCGCGATAGGTCCTCATGGGCCGCCCGCCGTGCCGCCGACCCGCTGCCAACAACGAATCCCAAGCCACAAATCCCGCGATCCGTCAGGTAGACCAGGCACTCACCGAACGGCGAGGGGGCGTAGCCGTAGCGAATTTTCAGGTGCGCCCCTTGGGCCTTGTACTCGCCGGGGGTCATCGCTTCGCACGCGACAAACAGATCATGCAGACGCGACGGGCCGGACAACCCGGAATCGAAGGCCGCGTCCAACACGCTTGATGACTCGGCCAGCAGCGCCTTGGCGTGGTCAACACTGAGGTACTGCTGAAATTTCTTGGGGCTCAGGCCGGCCCACCGTTTGAAAAGGCGCTGAAAGTGAAATGGGCTGAGGCCGATTTCCGCGGCGATCGCATCAAGCGGCAAGGGCGTGTCGCGCGGTTCCGCAAGCAGCGCGATGGCCGTTTCGATGCGCGCGTAATCGCGGCTGTTTGGAAAATCTGTCATGCGCCGAAGTGTGAGCCTGTCGCTGCCCCGACACCACCCGATTCTTGCGGTCGATCCTGCCCGCGCGCCGCCTTGCCGTCCGGCGGCGCGCGGGCAATGGTGAACGTCCTCGCTAAATCAAGGAGTTCCCATGCTGTCGTGGTTCTTGCTGTTCATGGTCGCCGTCGGTGGCTTTCTCACCCCTGTTCAGGCCTCGGTGAATGCCATCCTCGGGCGCTCGCTCGGCCATCCGGTTTCCGCTGCCGTGGTCTCGACGATGGTGTCGTTCACGTTGCTGGCGTTGACCGCCATCATCCTCCGTGTGCCGTTGCCCACCGCGGCGGGCTTAACCGCCCCCTGGTGGGTCTACATCAGCGGCGGGACGATCGGTGCGATCTTCGTTTTCTTTTTGCTGTATTCAGCCCCCATCATCGGGGCCACCGCGATGATCGGTGCGATCATCGCAGGGCAACTCATCGGGTCGGTCGTCCTCGATCACTTCGGCGCCTTGGGCTTACCGCAACAGGTCCTCTCACCCGGCCGCGCGCTCGGCATCGCGTTGTTGATCGCCGGCGTGTTTCTGATTCGAAAATTCTAGGGGGGCGGCTAGGCGCTGCCCTTCAAGGGCGCCAGCGCGCCGCGCAGTTCCTTAGCCAAGGACACGCGTTCCTCGTGCATCAAGAAACCGCCGAGTTCGACCTGGCGGCCATGGCTCGACAACACCAAGCGGCTATCGCGACCGGCGTTCTCGTCCAGTGCGACGCGCACCCAAAACGGCTGGAAGGTCCAGGAATGGACGCGGCCCCGCGGGCTAACCCGTTTGACGATGAGTTCGTCCTCGGTCAGCGCGATGGTTTCCACCAGACGCGCCGCACGATAGCTAAGCTTGAAAGCGCCATAGATCAGCAGAACATCAAGACCGAAGAACCCGAGCACCGGCCACGCACCGGCCATCAAGAAGAACATGCCGGCCGTAAAACTCACGACCGTCACACACCCCATCAAAATCCAGAACCCCATCGGCCCCAGGGATCGGTGCGGGTATAGCACCGCATCAAACAGCGGGGACGGCGCTGATGGGGGGCGCGGCATGCCAATTTCGTGGGTCATAGCTGAAAGTTTAGCGGGGCGACGCGACCGGAGTCACACCGAATCGGCCGATCAATCGCGGTCTTTTGTCGCGGGCGCGGGCGGCGCGTCGCGCTCTTGTTTGCGCCGCGCCGCGCGCATCTTGTTGAGGTTCAGCATGGCTTCCCACGCGTGGGGGTCGGTCGACGCTTTCCGGGCGAGCAGCGTTTCGAACGACGGTGCCGCCGCAGTCTTCGCGGCGGGCCGTGCGTCGGGCGTTTTCTTGCGGCGAGCCATTGCCCCGTTCTAGCACAACGCGTCCCGCGCTCGCATGCACCCTGGTTTGCCTGAAACGCCGGGGTGGGTAGTCTCTGCGGCATGAAAAAAGCCGACATCGAAGAGCTGTTCCGTCGCCTGGCGAAGGGCAACCCTGCGCCGCAAACCGAGCTCACCTACGACAACCCCTTCACCTTGCTGGTTGCGGTGGTGCTGTCGGCGCAAGCCACCGATGTCGGCGTCAACAAGGCCACGCCGGCGCTCTTCAAAGCCGCGAACACGCCCGAAAAAATGGCACGCCTGGGCGAGGCCAAAATCCGCAACTTCATCAAGACCATCGGGCTGTTCAATGCCAAAGCAAAGAACGTGGCGGCCCTCAGCCAACTCTTGATCGAACGTCATGGTGGGGTCGTGCCCGAAGATCGCGACGCGCTGGAAGCCCTACCCGGTGTCGGGCGCAAGACCGCCAACGTCGTGATGAACGAAGCCTTCGGTCATCCCACCATCGCGGTCGATACGCACATTTTCCGGGTGAGCAACCGCACCGGTCTCGCGCCGGGAAAAACGCCACTTGCCGTTGAGGCGGGCCTGGAAAAAGTCACGCCCGATCATTGGAAGCTGCACGCCCATCACTGGTTGCTACTGCATGGGCGCTACATCTGTAAGGCACGCGTGCCCGATTGCCCCGCGTGTCACGTCACCGACCTCTGCGCCTTCAAAGGCAAGACAACGGTTGACGGGGGCGGTGCGCGCAAGCCGGCCAAAAAGACGTCGGCAATTAGACGAAAAACGTCGCCAAAGAAAAAGAAGACAACCAAGAAAGCCGGCGCACCAAAGCAGCGCGCGCGCTAGTTCGTCGTTTCGTTGAGGCTCACGGTGCTGGCCGCGCCGGCAGCAAAATGCGCCAGACATTGTCCGCTAGAGACCACGGCCCCCCGGCTGCGTGTTTCGACATAGTTGACCTGGTAGTCGTCAGGCCCATCCTCCTCGTAGAGGTAGATGTGCGCGATGCAGGCATCGTTCCTGTACAGCCATACTTCCGCCGGCGGTTCGGTCCGCAGAATATCGGGCGTGCCCATCAGGTCCGCAAGCTCGCTTCGACCAAGGCCAACAAGCTCGGCAGGCTCAACCAGCGTCACCACCTCTTCGGGTTCGGTCGGCGCGGGGGCGACGGCGGGCGCTGCAGGCGTCGGCGTCGCGCGCGGGGTGCGGCGCGGTGGCGGGGCGGTCTCGGTCGGTCGCGGCGCCGCAGGCGTCATCGCGATCGGACCGGTCGGGGTCACCCTTGGGGCGCGTGAGGTGTCGCGTGCTTCGCGCACCACGACGCTCGACGGCGGCGGCGCATCATCTTGCAGTACACCGGCAACCCGCGCCCGCTCGTCGATCGGCGCGCCACACGCCGCCAACCCGACGAGGCAGCCCGCCAGAACCAGTCGCACCGACCAGGGCCGCGCGCTATGCCGCACGGAGTCCCTTGAAGATATGAATCATTGCAACGGGCGCGATGATCGGCGCAAAGAAATTGACGATCGGGATGGTGAACAACACCGCGACGACAGCGCCGGCAAAAAAGATGCGCCCGCGTTCGCGGCGGCGTAGGGCCTTGGTCGCCGCAATATCCATGTAGCGATGCGCGACGGCCTCAAAATATTCACGGCCCAGCAAGTAGCCGTTCAATGCGAAATACACCAGAAATCCGAAACCGAAGACCAACGCCAGAAAGAGGTAGGGCACCAACATCACGAGGTTAAGCACCAACATCACCACGAGGAACCGCAAACCGACATAGATCTCTTGCCCAATGGGTAGGTCCTTGCCCGGCACCTCATGGGGGTAGTGCTCTTTTTCTACCGCTTCGAGGATCTCACTCATAAAAAATGTCGTGATCACCATTGTCGCCACGGCGGGTGAGAACAACCACAACGCCAGCACAAAGATCAGCGACCCCGCGGCCCCCGAGACCCAACCGGAAAACCACAAATCGTAGGTGACCCGAAGATACTCAACCCCAGCGCCCGCCAGAACGCCCACCAGCACGATCACCACCAGCGTGACGATGAAACTCTTCACGAAGACCTTGCGGAACGACGGCTCAGGAAGTTGGGCGATGGCTTTGGCAAAGGCACTGATCATGACGACCAATTCGTTGTGTCAGGCGGTCCAGGCGGTCCGAACCTTTGTTGCCCGGGCGCGCGGGCTATCTATACTGCGGCTACCGCCGTCATGCCAGCGGCGCCACGGCGCGCCGCGCCGACCAACAGGAGGCTCCTCTGCCACCCGATCTGCTTGATGCCGTTTGTATCGGCAACGCCATTGTCGATGTTTTTAGTGCCGCCGAACCTGCGTTCCTGACCCGCCACAATCTGGTACCGGGGTCGATGAACCTGATCGACGAAACCCAGGCCGAGGCCCTCTACGGTGAAATGGGACCGGGCCGCGAGGTCTCCGGGGGATCTGCCGGCAATACCGCCGCCGGCATTGCCTCGCTCGGCGGCGCCTGCGGATTTATCGGCAAAGTCCATAACGACACGTTGGGCAATGTGTTTACCCACGATATGCGCGCCGCCGGCGTTGCCTTCGATACCGCCCACCTCGTGGCCGGACCGGCAACCGCGCGGTCGTTGATCCTAGTAACCCCGGATGCCGAACGCACGATGAATACATTCCTCGGCGCGTGCGTCGAGTTGGGCCCGGACGATATCGATGCAGACCAGATCGCCAACGCCCAGGTCACCTACATGGAAGGGTACCTGTGGGATCCGCCCTTGGCGAAGGATGCCTTCCGGCGGGCGATTGAAATTGCCCACGGCGCCGGGCGCAAGACCGCGTTGACGCTGTCGGATTCGTTTTGTGTCGACCGGTACCGACAGGAATTTTTGCAATTGTTGGAAGGCGACATCGACATTCTGTTCGCCAATGAAGACGAACTGAAATCCCTGTACCAGGTCGATAGTTTCGATGACGCGCTCCAGCGCGTCCAAGGGCATTGCGAAATTGCCGCGTTGACGCGCAGCGAAAAGGGCTCGGTCATCGTGCGCGGCAATGAAGTGCATGTCATCGACGCCGCGCCGGTTGATCGGGTGGTCGACACCACGGGCGCCGGTGACCTCTTTGCATCAGGGTTTCTCTACGGGCTCGCGCGCGACTATGACCTCCAGACCTGCGGCAAGATCGCGGGGCTGGCCGCGGCCGAGATCATTTCTCATTACGGCGCCCGGCCCGAAGCCTCGCTCAAAAAGCTTGTCGATGAGCGGATCACGATCTAACGCCAACACGACCCGATCGGGAGCGCGTTGATGGCACGCGCCCGGTTGATCGCGGGAATCATCCTCTACATCTATGTCGCGACCCATTTGCTCAACCACGGCTTGGGCATCTGGTCGCTTGAGGCCATGGAGATCGGCCGCGACGTCTTTCTGATCGTGTGGCGCAATTGGGTCGGTCAGACGATTCTCTACGGCGCCATTCTCGTCCATGTCGTGCTTGTGCTGTGGTCGTTATTCCGGCGACGGACTTTGCGCATGCCCCTACGCGAAGCGTTGCAGGTGACGTTCGGGCTTCTCCTGCCGATCGTTCTCCTCGAACACATCATCGGCACCCGGGTCATCAACCTGATCGCCGACGTCAACGATACCTATGGCTATGTCTTGTCGACGCTCTGGGTTTCAAACCCCGAAAAGGGATGGATCCAGTCGATCGCTCTGTTGCTGGCGTGGACCCACGGCACCATGGGCCTGTATTTTTGGCTCCGGCTCAAGCCTTGGTTTTCTACCTGGGCACCCTGGCTGTTCGCGATTGTGATCTTGTTGCCCGTCCTCGCCTTAGTGGGCTTCGTCGATGGCGGCCGCGAATTCTCCCGCCTCTTGGAAGAAGAAGGCTTCGTCGAATACCTGATCGAGATCGTCAACCCGCCCGACGATGCCGCCATTGCCCAGGCTATTGCCATCTTGGACTGGAGCCGCATCGGGTATGTCGCTCTGCTCGGTCTGGTCGTGGTTGGCCGCACCGGGCGCTGGCTCGTGCAGTCCAGGGCGCACATGGTGACCATCAACTACGCGAATGGCCGCAAAATCGCGATGGAGCCGGGCGCCAGCGTTCTCGATGCCAGCCGGCGACTGGGGATGCCGCACGCGTCGGTCTGTGGCGGCCGTGGTCGCTGTTCGACATGTCGGGTCCACGTCAGCGTCGGACGAGAAACCTTGCACGAACCCTCGGCCGAAGAACAACGCGTGTTGCAGCGCGTCGGTGCTTCGGATGCAACGCGCCTGGCGTGTCAGCTACGCCCCACCCATGACCTCACGGTCACACCGTTGCTTGCCCCCGACGCCACCGCCAAAGATGGGCATCGCCGGTCGGCCATCAGCCAGGGCGCCGAGCGCGAGGTCGCCATTCTTTTTGCCGACATCCGCGCGTTCACCGCGTTCTCCGAGAAGAAGCTCCCCTACGACGTGGTCTTCGTACTCAATCAGTATTTCCGCACGATGGGCGAGGCCGTCGAAGGCGCTGGCGGGCAACTCGACAAATTCATCGGTGACGGGGTAATGGCGTTGTTTGGCATTGAAGGCAGCCCAGAGAATGGGTGCCGATCGGCCCTCGAAGCGGCACGCCGGATGGCGGTCGGCCTCAAAGAGCTCAATGAGAACCTTAAGAACGACCTGCCCGAGCCACTGCGCATCGGAATCGGGATCCATGTCGGCAACGTGATCGTCGGCGATATGGGTTATGCCGGCGCGCGGTCGGTCACGGCGATCGGCGACCCCGTCAACACGGCAAGCCGCCTTGAAACCATGAACAAAGAATACACCTCGCAACTCATCGTCAGCGACAGCGTGACCAACCATGCGGGGATGGACTTTTCGGTTCACCGCAGCGAGAGCGTCGCAGTGCGCGGACGGGCCGAACCGCTAAAGGTCTATATCGTCGACGACGCCGCGGCCTTCGCCACCCCGGTCGCGTAACCCGCTAAGCGTTTTCGCCGTACGTCTCGGCCAGACCGCGACGAAACGCATCGCGCGTCTCGGCCATGGTCGCAAAGGCGTTGGTAAATTCCGGAGCGGCCTGAACGAAATGCCAATACGGCGTCAGGTTTGCGTAACCCTCCCGAAGGTCCGTCGACGCAAAGTGGCGCAGAATATTCGGCAGGTACCACAGCGCCGTCGCTAACGCGCAGTCAGCCAACGCAGGCGCGTTGCCGAGACACCACGGACCCGGCGTGATCGTCCCGTCGATATGGGCGAGGCCCGACTTGATCGCCGCCAAATGGTGCGCGACCACCGCTTCGTCGCGCGGCACGCCGCGAATTTGCGGCACCAACGCATGAACCGGCGTCAGCACATAGAGATCGACAAGCCGCGAGATCAACCGTGATCGGGCACGTCCCGCCGCGTCGGTCGGCAGAAGCGCCGGGGTCGGCATCTTGTCCTCGAGGTATTCAACGATGACCTCGGATTCGTAGAGCAAGAGGTCGCCATCTTCGATAAACGGGATCTTGCCGGTCGGGCTGCGCGCGCGATTGGGATCGGACAACACATCGGGGGGCCCGATGACCAACTCAAGATCGGATTCCTTCAGCAATGCGGCAAACCAGACCCGACAAAAGTACGGCGAAAGCGGCGTGCCGTAGAGTTTCACCGGGACGCCCGCGCTTAGCTCTGCTTGTTGATCAGGCCGGTGCCGAGCGACTCGCCGCCCAGGATGTGCACATGGAAATGCGGCACGAGCTGATGCGAATCCGGGCCGTGATTGGCGATCAGCCGGTACCCGGTGTCGGCAACGCCAAGATCCCGCGCGATCTTGCCGACCGCTTTGAAGAACGCGATGGTTTCGACATCCGATGCGTTCGCCGAAAAATCGTCCATCGAGACGTAAGCGCCCTTCGGAATGACCAGGACGTGGATTTCGGACTGCGGCGCGATATCGTTGAACGCCAAGACATGTTCGTCTTCGTAAACCTTGGAGCACGGCAGTTCACCGCGCAGGATTTTGGCAAAGATGTTTTCGCTGTCGTAACTCATCGCGATCTCCCTAGTCGATCTTCTTATCTTTGCGTGCCGCCATCTCGGCCAGCCCCGAGGTGCCTTCGCGTCGCGCCAGTTCGGCAAAGACTTGCTCGGGTTTGACGTCCATATGGGCCCACAGCACCATCAGCGCAAAGATCAGATCGGCGCTCTCGTAGATGACTTGGCCAGGATCTTTGTCGACCGCGGCCACCACGGTTTCCACCGCTTCCTCGCCGACCTTCTCGGCGACCTTTTTGCGCCCCTTGGAGAACATCTTGGCGACGTAAGAATCCGAGGGGTCGGCATCGCGCCGCTCTTCGATCACCGCAAAGATGCGGTCGAGGACGGCGCTGTCGCCGGCAGGTTCATTCATGTCAGTACCTTCGTCATAAAGACCCGGGGGGCCGCGCCTTGTTCCTGTCGTTCGTATTCGCGCCAACCAAGGCGCGTATAGAGCGCGACGTTTTCGGTCATTTTGGCGTGGGTGAAAAGACGTAACTCGCCAAAACCTTGCGCCCGTGTCTCATCTTCCGCCTTTTCGATCAAGCGGCGACCCAGGCCACGGCCCTGATGATCCGGCGAGACAGCCACGTTGACCAACACCATGTGGTCTTCGGCGACATCAAGAAACAGCGCCCCGATGATGGCTCCACCTTCATCCATCACCCAGGTCTGGCGGCGCTCAATTTCCTCGGCATAGTTCGCCTCAAGCGGTGGCAACGGCCCCTCCACCCGTGACAGATACGGGGTATAGGCACCCCGCATCAACGCCGAGACGCCGGCAGCATCGGCCACGGTGGCCTTGCGGATCATCAGCTCGGTTGGACTATCGGACATCGGTAATTCTACGTTGTTTGCGATCCGCCGCGTCGGAGCACCCCGCTTGCCAACGCAACACCGCAACATACCGCAATCACGCCGATCCATGTCAGGGGGGCCGGCAACTCCGCCAGCACCGGCACGGCGATCAAGGTGGCAATGACCGGGGTCAGCGCGCTGAACGCCGCAGCGCTCGACGCCCCGAGATGGCGGATCGCAATCCCGTAGGCCACCATGGCGAGAAGCCCCGACAGAATTCCTTGCGCCCCAATTTGCACGACGATGTCGCGCACCGGCGCGTCAAACTGCAGATCGCCAAACACCAATGCAACCGGGACAACCAAGATCATCGAGCCCGTGTTGACCACCGCCGCCGCCTGCCAAGCATCAAGCCCGGACTGCCGCAAGCCAATGGTGTAGATCGCCCACATTGAGGCGCCACACAAAAACAGCAGGTGCCCGCGCCATTCGCCGGGATCGCCGGTAAAGAGACTGACTCCACCTACCGCGAGGCCGCCGGCGATGATGAGCGCGAAACCGGCAAGCCGCCAGCGATCGAAGCGTTCGCCCAGCACCATGAACGCAAACAACGCCACAAAGAGCGGCATCGTTCCCGGCAACAGCGCGCCGATATCAGCCGCTGGCGCAAACTGCATCCCCGTGCTCACCACCAAAAGAAAGGGCGCGCCGGCCCCGCCGATCAGCGCCGCGGTATAGCGCCAGCGCAAGGTTCGCCATGGGATGCGCAAGAAGACCGGCAGCAGAATTAACCCCGGCAGCGCTGTGCGCAAAATAGCGATTTCGAGCGGTGACAAATTGCTGGTGACGCCGAATCGCGTGGCAACGATCCACCCGCCCCAGATGGTCACCGTGATCAAGGCCGCGATGGTGCCCCACAAAACAGAGGGCAGGGCCGGCGCGGCGCGGGGCCCCGCGGCCGGCTCAGTCACGGATAGGCACGCCCGCTTGTTTCAGGTGGGCCTTGGCCTCACCAATCGTGTGTTCGCCGAAATGAAAAATCGAGGCCGCAAGAACTGCGGTCGCGTGCCCCTCGACAACCCCCGCCGCCAAGTGATCCAGCGTGCCCACACCGCCCGACGCAATCACGGGAATTGTCACCGCATCGGCAATTGCCCGGGTGAGCTCAAGGTCGAACCCTTGCTTGGTGCCGTCGCGGTCCATCGATGTCAGCAAAATTTCACCCGCACCGTATGCCGCCATGCGCTCGGCCCAGGCTACTGCGTCGATTCCGGTCGGGTTGCGCCCGCCATGCGTGAAGACCTCGAACTGCCAGTTGCGGCCAGACGCGGACCCTGGGTTTCGCTTGGCATCGATCGCCACGACGATGCATTGACTGCCGAATTTTTCAGCCGCCTGACGTACAAAGTCAGGATCCTTCACCGCCGCCGTGTTGATCGACACCTTGTCGGCCCCGGCCAATAGCAGTTTGCGAACATCGTCCAAAGTGCGCACGCCACCGCCAACCGTCAGTGGCATGAAGCACTGCTCGGCGGTGCGCGCCACAACATCGAAAATCGTGTCGCGGTCTTCGTGACTCGCCGTGATGTCGAGGAAACACAGCTCGTCGGCGCCTTGCGCGTCATAAAGCCGAGCTTGTTCCACCGGATCGCCGGCATCGCGCAGGTCGACAAAGTTCACGCCTTTCACGACGCGCCCGTCCTTCACATCAAGGCATGGAATGATGCGGGCTTTCAGCATGTCTTAAGCCGCAGCCGCCAACGCGTCGGTCGGTTCCAACGTGCCCTCATAAAGCGCGCGCCCGATGATGGCACCGGCAATCCCCTGGGCCTCGTAGGCCTTGAGCGCCGTGATGTCGTCGATGGTTGCCACCCCGCCGGAGGCAATCACCGGAATCGACACGGCTTCGGCAACCGCGAGTGTTGCCGCCGTGTTCACGCCTTCAAGCACGCCGTCACGGTCGATATCGGTGTGAATGATCGCGGCCACGCCATCATCCTCAAAACTTTTGGCCAGGTCCGTTGCGGTCATTTCGGAAACCTCGGCCCAGCCTTCGACCGCAACCTTGCCGCCCTTGGCATCGATGCCAACGGCGATACGGTCCGGAAATTCGCGTGCCGCCGTGCGCACCAAGTCGGGATCACGCAACGCCACCGTGCCCAGCACCACCCGCGCAACGCCCCGGTCGACCCAGCGCTGGATCGTCTGTAGGTCGCGGATGCCGCCACCGAGCTGAACCGGTAAGTCCGTCGCGCCCAGAATCGCAGAGACCGCGTCGGCATTCACCGGTCGCCCGGCAAAAGCGCCGTTCAGATCGACAATGTGCAACCAAGAAAAGCCCAGGCCTTTAAAGTGCGTCGCCTGGGCGGCCGGGTCGTCGTTGTAAATGGTCGCGTCTTCCATGATGCCGCGCCGCAGACGCACACAAACACCGTCTTTCAGATCGATCGCCGGATAGAGGATCACGCGCCCAAGTCCTTGGTGTAGAAAAACCCGCGAATATAGGTGCCTTCGACCAGCGCATAGTTGGGCTTGATGCCCCACCGCGTGAACCCGGCATTCTCGTACAGCGCGATGGCGCCTTCTTGGGTTTCGCGCACGTCGAGACTGATCTGTCGAATCCCCAGCTCGCGCGCGTGCCTCTCGAATTCGTTGAGCATCTTGCGCGCCAAGCCATGACCGCGCGCCCAAGGGGCGACAAAGAAGCTATTCAGCGTGACGTTGTGCGCGCCCGCTTCGTTGTTCGGTGCCGGTCGCACCATTTGGGCGGTTCCGGCAATGGTGCCGTTGTAGCGGCCGACCAGCAGTTCGCGCTCGGGCACCAACAAAGCGCCGCGCCAATAGGCTTCCAGTCGATCCCGCGGTGGCGGATCGATCCAGTCGAACCCAATGCCGACTTTAATGGCCTGCTCGGTCGCATCGCAGATGTCGTCGAGATCGTCGTCTTCGAACTCGGTCACCCACTCGGTGTGTGTGCTGTTCATTAGGGCGTCCATGACAAGAAATTCGCGATAAGTCGCAACCCCGTTTCCTGGCTTTTTTCCGGATGGAACTGCGTTCCGACCAAATTGTCCCGTCCGATGACCGCGGCCACAGGCCTACCATAATCCGTCTCTACCAGAACATGGGTCGGGTCGGCGGCATGAAACGCGTAACTGTGAACAAAATACGCGTGGGCACCGGTTTCAAGCCCTGCCAGCACGGGATGGTCGGGTTGGCGAATCGTCAGATCGTTCCATCCCATGTGGGGCACCGGCCGGCCGGGTGCCGGCGTCAGCGCCTCGACGGTGCCCGGCACCCAGCCAAACCCGTCGTGCGTCCCGTGCTCCAAGCCTTGCGTCGCCAATAACTGCATGCCGACGCAGATGCCCATGAAGGGGCGGCCCGCGTCGATGACCGCCGATTCGAGCGCCTCGGCCATACCGTCCAACGCCAACACTCCGGCGCGACAGTCGGCAAAAGCCCCAACGCCCGGCAACACGATTCGGTCGGCCTTGCGCACCGCATCCGGCGACGCCGTCACCACGATGGTATCGCCACCGTTTTCCCGCGCGGCCCGCTCAAACGCTTTCGCGGCGGATCGAAGGTTGCCGGACCCGTAATCGATAATGGCCGTGGTCATGCGCGCGCGCCGTCGCGGGGCAACAGCACCCCGGTCGAGGTGACCTCGTAACTTTGAAAAAACGCCCGTTCGGCATCGGCCAAGCGTCGGCCGGACACCATGCCGATCTCGCGCCACCCACGCCGCGACTTCGTCCAGCGCCTAAGGTTGTTGCCTTCGAATCCCATGATCAACGCAATCACAACCTCGATGACGCTCCCCGTCAGCGGCGCGAGCCATCCGGCCTGCACCGCCCCCGACACCACAATAAGCAACACCACAACGCTGATCGCGACCAGCCATAGCCCACGCCACGCCGGCCAAATGAACGGCAGCACGAGGACGGGCCAACAGAACCCATCCTTAATGAAAATGAGGTCCTGATCGCCCCGAGCCTCGGGACTTTGATAGACGCTATAGAGGCGCATGGCCGTTAGAGCGAGCCGCCGAGCACACCCTTGGTCGAGGGCACCGATTGTGCTTGGCGGGGATCGACAACGAGTGCTTGCCGCAACGCGCGGGCGAGCCCCTTGTAACAAGACTCGGCAATGTGGTGGCTGTTGCGCCCGTACAAGTTTTCGACGTGCAGCGTCAGACCCGCGCCTTGTGCAAAGGCCTGGAACCACTCGCGAAACAACTCGGTGTCCATCTCACCCAACTTCGAGGTCGGAAAGTCGACATGCCACACAGTGTAGGGCCGGTTGGAACAATCCAGCGTCACCCGCGTCAGCGTCTCATCGAACGGGATATAGGCCGCGCCATAGCGCACGATCCCGGCGCGATCGCCAAGTGCCTTCGAGACCGCCTCGCCGATGACGATGCCGGTATCTTCAACCGTGTGGTGAAAATCGATGTGGGTGTCGCCCGTCGCTTGCACCTCGAGATCGATCAGCGAATGCCGCGAGAGCTGCTCCAGCATGTGATCGAGAAACCCGATCCCGGTGGACACCGTATAGACGCCGGTGCCGTCCAAATTGACGGTGGCGGAGACGGCGGTTTCCTTGGTTTTACGTTCGACAGTGGCCTGGCGCATGGGCCGCTCCTCTATGTGTTGGGGGCCTGAGGTCAGCGCGGCGCCCATATAGCAGGATTGACCGCACGTGACCACCGGTGCTCTTGACCGATCCGCGCAAATCCTTACATGTCGGGCCTTCCGCCGCGCAGGGCATGCGCATTTTTCCAAGGAACAGCCTTATGGCCAACGACCCGACGCCGAACTGGCACGGCACGACCATCCTGTCGGTGCGCAAGAACGGCAAAGCCGTGATCGCCGGTGACGGCCAGGTCTCGGTCGGCGCGACAGTCATGAAATCCCAGGCCCGCAAGGTACGCCGCCTCGCCGACGGCAGCGTCGTCGTCGGCTTTGCCGGCGCCACCGCCGACGCCTTCACCCTATTTGAGCGCCTCGAAGGCAAGCTGGAAAAGCACGGTGGCCAGCTGGAGCGCGCTTGCGTCGAGTTGGCCAAGGACTGGCGCACCGACCGCTATTTGCGCCGCCTCGAAGCGATGATGGCCGTCGCCAATGAAAACGTGAGCCTCGTGCTCACCGGCTCGGGCGACGTGCTGGAACCCGATGACGGCGTGATCGGTATCGGGTCGGGCGGCAACTATGCCCTTGCCGCCGCGCGCGCCTTGATCGATCGCGACGACATGGATGCCGAGGCGATCGCCCGCAAAGCGATGCAAATCGCCGCCGACATCTGCGTCTACACCAACGAAAACGTCATCGTCGAAAGCGTCTAAGTATGGCCGAGTTTAGTCCCCGCGAAATTGTTTCCGAACTTGACCGGCACATCATCGGTCAGCACGACGCCAAGCGCGCCGTCGCCATCGCGTTGCGCAATCGCTGGCGCCGCCAACAGCTCGATGAAGATTTGCGCGAAGAGATCGTGCCCAAGAACATCTTGATGATCGGCCCGACCGGTGTCGGCAAAACCGAAATCTCCCGACGCCTCGCCAAACTGGCCAACGCGCCGTTCCTTAAGGTCGAGGCCACCAAGTTCACCGAGGTCGGCTATGTCGGGCGCGACGTCGAGCAAATCGTCCGCGACTTGGTCGAGATCGCTATCACCATGGTCCGCAACCAACGCCGCGAGGAAGTGCAGGCCCGCGCGCAACTTGCTGCCGAGGAACGCGTGCTCGACGCGTTGGTCGGCGAGGACGCCAGTGAAACCACCCGCCAAGCCTTTCGCAAGAAACTGCGCGAAGGGGAATTGGACGACAAAGAAATCGAAATCGAGGTCCAGGACACCGGGGGCGCCGGCATGCCGACGATCGATGTGCCGGGAATGCCCGGCGCGCAGATGGGCATGATCAACCTCAACGACATGCTCGGCAAAGCCTTCGGCCAACGCTCGAAACCAAAGCGCCTCAAAGTCGTCGAATCGTACGATCTGTTGATGGAAGAAGAGAGCGACAAGCTGGTCGACCAAGACAAGCTTGTGAAAGAAGCGATCGACCGGGTCGAACAGCACGGCATCGTGTTTCTCGATGAAATCGACAAGATCACCGCGCGGCAAGACCGCCAGGGCGCCGATGTCTCGCGCGAAGGCGTGCAACGCGACTTGCTGCCGCTGATCGAAGGTACCCAAGTCGCCACCAAGCACGGCACCGTGCGCACCGACTTCATCTTGTTCGTCGCCTCAGGCGCCTTCCAACTCGCCAAGCCATCGGACCTGCTGCCCGAACTTCAGGGCCGGCTACCGATCCGTGTCGAACTCAAGGCGCTGACCCGCGAAGATTTCCGGCGCATTTTGACCGAACCCGAAGCCAGCCTCATTCGTCAGTACACCGCGCTCATCGGCACCGAAAACGTCACGCTCGAATTCGCCGAAGAGGCCATCGACGAAATCGCCAGCGTCGCCGCGGAGGTCAATGCCACGGTTGAAAACATCGGCGCACGCCGCCTGCACACCGTGATGGAACGCCTGCTTGATGAGGTCAGCTACACCGCCACCGACCAGCCGGGCGAAACCATCACCATCGACGCGGCCTATGTGCGCGCGCACGTTTCCGATCTCGCCAAAGATTCCGATCTGTCGAAGTTTATTCTTTAGCGCCGGTCTGGCGCGCCGTATCGAGGGCGCCGAGCATGGCATCGAGTGCGTCGTCGTCCAGCGCCCCGATTTCCTCGGCGAGCCGATTGGCCAGCTCCGTCGCCTTGGGCGATAGCCCTGCTGTATCGACCACGGCGCGTGGATGCGAGAGCCGCGCGAGGTTTTCAAGCGCCTCGGCATCGTCCCAAATGATATTGAAATAGCCGCAGATCTGGCGCACCAGGTTCTGGGTCGGCCTGCCGCGGCGGCCATGTTCGAGCGCCGAGAGATACGCCTCCGATATTTGTAGGTCCGCCGCCATCTTCTTGAGCGTGACGCCATGCGCCCGTCGCAACGCCCGCACCCGTTCGCCAAACGGCGTCATTTCTTGCGCCGCACCAGCACATACAGCGCGCCCGCCCCGCCATGCTGCCGGGCGGCGGGCTGCCAAGTCACCACGTGCTGTGCGAGCGGCGCGAGCGCCAACCAGCGCGGCACTTGTTCGCGCAGCACGCCGCGCGCGCGGTCCGGCATAAAGCCCGGGGCATCGTCATCGCGCGCAGACCCCTTACCGGTAATCACCAGGACACACCGATGCCCCCGGGCCGCACTATTGGCCAGGAACGATTCAAGCGCGGGCCGCGCCTGTTGCTGGGTCTGACCATGCAGGTCGATCCGGGCATCGATCTCGATTTGGCCCCGCCGCAAACGCGACTGGGTCCGACCGTCCGTGCCGGTGCCGGGCGTGGGCGGGGCCGGTGTGTTGCGAACCGGCGGCGGTGGTGCGGTCTTCGGTGACGGTCGTGACGACGCCGATTCGGTTGGCGGCGGGGCTGATTTCGGCATGGTGGGCTGATCGGCACTGCGCCGTCGGGCCGCCGGATCAAGCGCCCGAGCATCGCGCATCACCTCGGCCCACAGCGCGGCATCGTCGTCAGAAAGGGGTGGCGTCGGGCGCGGCGGCTTGGGCGCCATCGGCCTATTCCGCGCGGGCGCGGCGTTCGAGAAGGGGCCGCGGCAGCAACCCGTAATAGCGGCCCGCCTCGCGCATTTCTCCGGCAATCGCACCCGCACGATCACCAGTGCCCCAATACACATCGCCGCGCACAATGCCCTTGATCGCGCCGCCGGTATCTTGCGCAATCATCAAACGGCGAAAGTGCTTCGGATCGCCCGCCTCGTCTTGGCGATCGGTCGTCACGGTGTCGACCCACAGCGGCAAGCCGTACGGCAACCACCCACTATCGACGGCCAGCGAGCGTCCCGGCGTGAGCGGTACCCCTTGCGCGCCCACCGGCGCACCGCCGTCGAGCCGGCGGAAGAAAATGAAAGAAGCGTTCTCGTGCATCAGGTCGGCCGCTTGCTCCGGATTGTCCACCAACCACTGTCGGATCGATTGCATCGACACGTCTTCTTGGGTGAGCGCCCCATTGGCGACCAGGCTGCGGCCAATCGCGAAATAGCTGTGACCGTTGGTTCCGGCATAGCCAACCCGTACCCGCGAACCATCCGTCATGTTGACCACACCGGAGCCCTGAATGTGCAGAAAGAACGCATCGACCGGATCGTCGACCCACAGCACCACCTCGGTCCGACCCTCAAGCGCACCGCCGTCGATCTCGGCGCGGGTCTCGGTCGGCTTCAACCGCCCGTTCACCACCCGACCGACAATGCGCTGACCCTTGAGGTCGTCCCTAAACTCGCCAAGGTTCGCCTGGACGTAGTCGGGCGGCGGCGCATAAAGCGGTGTCTGAAAGGGGCCTGCCTTCACGGAATGGCCGTTCAACTCCGGTTCGAAATAGCCGGTGAACAGGCCAATATCATCGCCGTTGTTGCGAATCGCCACCGGCCGAAACCAGGTTTGAAAAAACGCCCGCGCCGAATCCGCATCGCTCGAGGTGTCCGCTACCGCCGCCGTGCAAGCCGGGCGCCAATCGGCCACCGTTCCAAAGGTCGGGTCGCCCATAGGACGATCATCGGGCAGGG
>Ga0055584_100002478_pt1 | contig 18227 bp, 17 predicted proteins | sample OSDHelmetaG_FD_58716 | JGI IMG/M metagenome (GOLD analysis project Ga0055584, IMG submission 58716) | Pelagic marine sediment microbial communities from the LTER site Helgoland, North Sea, for post-phytoplankton bloom and carbon turnover... | ecosystem: Environmental > Aquatic > Marine >... | reverse complement strand
TTTGATGGATTACAAACACCTTAAATGGACTGAAATATCTACTGGTTACCGCCTGCGATTTGAGTTGGCAAGGATGTTAATCGGAAAGCCCAACTTATTGGTATTAGATGAGCCTCTGGCCAATTTAGATATCAATACGCAGCAAAAGTTTTTAAGTGACTTAAAGAATATACTCAGAGATAAAAGCTATTCGACGGCTGTGATTTTGAGTAGCCAACAGCTACATGAAATCGAGACGGTTAGTGATCAAATGATTTTTTTACGAAAAGGCCATTCCGTCTTTAGTGGAGCAGTCAACGATTTGGAAACAGATCACGCGCAATTGGTGTTTGAAATACAGGTTGAGCTGGAAGATAAAAAAAGACTGATAGACTATCTAACAGAGAACGGCTTGAAATATGGCACTACAGGAGAGTATGTCCAAGTTTCGGTCGACAAATCTGGGTCGAGCAATGATTTTATTGCAGCACTAATCAAAGAAAATTTCACGATCAAATACTATCGGAATATTAGTAAATCAACCAAAAGACTTTTTAACCAATGAATCTAAAATCAATGTTTAATAAAGTCGACCACAGGATGCTTGAGAAGTATCCAAACCTTTGGGTTTTGGGCGTTCCTATATACGTTCCAATTTTGGTATTGCTACATGTCATCATCATAAGCATTGGGTTTATCTATCCGCTAAACCCTTTGCCAGATTTTTTCAGATACAAGGATTTTTTCGAAAACATCTCAATCACAATGATTTTACCAACCATCTTATTGGTGGTCATTTTTGTGATTAGACAGGTGAAGTTTAATTCGAAACGAGTGCATTTAAGCTTGCCGTATCGCTATCAATTTCTGGTGTTTCTATACTTCTTTGGATTGCTGTTTGGCATAACGTCATTACCGCTTTCTGGGAATTTGGCAGCATACGTCAAAACCAATTTAACCTTGGATAAAGACCGGTTTGACAAGGAGCACGATGTGATGGCGGATGGGTTTACACATTTTTTTCTAGAAAAATCCTATATCGATGATCCCGAAGATTGTCGTATCGCTGAAAAACAGGGATACTATTTTGACGACTATAATGATCGAATTGGGTATACACGATATGAGTTGAATGAAACAAAGGATAGTTTGATAGTGTACCGCCACTTCGTGGATTATAGATACGGAAGCGACCTTGATACTATTTCATTGCCACAAGCATACAAAGAGATTGAAACCTTTATCAGTATCGCTCAACGCTACGAAGGCGGCGTAACAGAAACTGATCCTGTCAGAATAGTCGAACAAAATCTAAAATCCGATCGGTTTTATACCAAAGGTGAAAAAAGGGTCCGACCTGCATTTGACTACTTGGAATCATACCAGCGATTCGATAACAACATCAATTTTCACAACAAACTGCTGTATAAGAATTCATTCTTTTTTGCCGCAGAATGGGAGTTTTGGAGAGCCTATGCGTTTTTAGCACTCGCCTTATCGATCCTTTTGATTATTCTATGTTCGGTCAATATTGCCGAGTTCGGTTGGGGTATGTTGGTGGTAGCATTGCATCCCACAGTTTTCGGAATCGTGGCTGCACTTACTGTGTTTATATTTAGGGATGTTAATGGCGATCAAGGGCCATGGATAGGCATTATACTTTTGTCAATATTTACTCTTAATGCGTTGTTCTTTGCCTTTAACAAACGATTTAAACCAGCCCTTAGACGTGCGTTCGCAATCGCGTGTCATATTTATTTGCCTTTAGTTGCTGGTGGATTTATGATGTTGGTAGAAGAGGTTTTAGACTGCTGCTACGTGGACTCAACCTATATTGAGAATTGTGACTGTTTTTATCCGTTTACTCAAACACAATATGAATTGACTTTGATGGGCACCTTCTTTTTTGGTAGTATTCTGGTCACTTACTTATTTGGTCGATACTACAAACGGCAATACACGGATCCTCAGATAAAATAGTACACGTTTGAAAGAACTATACAACAAAATCGACCAGTACCTATTGACAAGGTATCCAAGATTATGGGTACTCGGTGTTCATATATTTATTCCAATAGTGGTAATCAGTTGGTGTGTATTAATCGCCATCGGTGGTTTTATGGTTCAAGGTCAAGCCTTTGATTTGTATTCTGTCGACGATGCGTACGGACAAATCGCAGTCGGTATGATTTTACCAGTCATCCTGTTACTGATTTTGTTCATCATTCGTCAGGCCAAATACAACGCTAATCGGGTCCATCAATTCTTACCATACAAGCATCGTTTTGGAGTCTTTTTAAGTTTTTGGGTGATTCTATTTTTAATAAGTAGTTTACCAATGGCTGTGTTTTTTGGAAGTTGGTTTACGCCAGGATTGAATCTCAATAGAAGTGCCTATAATCAAGATTTTGATGTCATCGAAACCAATTACCCGCATTTTAAGTTAAAAGGGTGTTTTGGTTCTGACAAACCGTCGGAAATGCTCTATGATAACAATGAAAACATGGGAACAAGTATGTATCCCTGTGATTATGGATTAAACGAAACGAAAGACAGCGTCCATCTATATCGATATCAATGGAGTCAGTACAATTATTATTACGAGAATAATTCTACCATTTCTGTCAACCAAGCGTTGAGTGAAATTGAAGAATTTATGAAGGTAGCTGTCAAATATGGCGCAGTATTTAATTCAAGCAACCCTCAAGAAATATTCGACGTAAACCTTTCTGGAAATACGATACGTTTTATGAATTCCAACGGCAACCTGACGTATAACCACATCGCAAATTTTCAAGAATTTGAAACTGCCATTAATGTGAATGAGTCTTACAGAAGCAAAGGGGCTGTGTTTGTCATGTTTAATTGGGAGTTTTGGAGGTATTATAGCCTACTCAGTTTTTCATTCGCCTTCCTATTAATCATTTTTTGTTCGGTTGAGCGAGCAGAGTTTGGTTGGTCGATGCTCGTGTGCGCGTTGATGCCAACAGCTTACGGGATTATCCTTGGATTATTGGCGTTAATTGATGTTCTAGACGGAGAAGGAGGTGCTAAGGCTTTGCTCGTACTGTTTGTAATTGGGGCTGCATTTATGGCTTTCGGCAACTTCAAACCAAGATTTAAACGCATTTTTGGCATCAGCCTTAATATTTTTTTACCGATTGTTCTACCTATCATTTTTATGGATAGCCTGTTTCATGAGGATACCTATGTTGTCCTCTGTTTTCTATTGGGTTTAATACTCACCTTTGTATTTAGTTTCTACTACAGATTACAGTATTTACATCCAAGAAAAACGTGATGTCAATAGGCTAAAGACTGTTTGTTAAAACGTTTTTTCCAAACGATATAACCTGCGACACTAAAAATGCCAAAGCCAGCCATCATGATGGCCAATACAGGCAAGTCACGCGCTTGGTAAAGCCAAATACTGAATAGGTTAACAACAATCCAGTAGATCCAGTGATGCAATACCTTTTTAGCTTCCAAATAGGTGGCAGCAAAGGCAAATGAAGTAGTAAACGCATCCGCCCAGGGCAATTTTGAATCCGTATATTTTTCAAAAAAGTAACCTAGCGCGAACCACATTACAAGTCCGATGACAATAGAAACAAGATGATAGTTGGTACGTTTGAGTTGAATAGGCATGATGGCCTTCAAACTATTCTTATTCCATGTGATCCATGCGTAGATGCCGAGCACCACATACACAGAATACAGCAGCGTTTCAGAATATAGTTTAGAGTGGAAAAAGAGTCCGACCGAAATGGCAGATGCAATGATGCCAAACAACCAACACCAGATGTTTTCGCGAATAAGCAAAACAATGAAAACAAAGTTGAGGCCTAATGCCAGCCATTCTAAACCTGTTTTTATTTCATCCGTCATTGCGGGCAAAAGTATTTAAAACTATGGATGAATGAAGTACAGTCATGTGGTATTTCGCTCAATAAAAAAGGGCAACCATAGCTGCTCTTTTCTGATAACATGCGATTTGACCAATGTCAAATGTGATTAATGATGGAATCCCTCCACCACAAGATTAGTACAGACAATTATTCAAACGATATGCCAAAAATAAATTATTGTAAACGTCACATTATCAGCTTAGTACGATTTTAAATGTTTTTGTAAAGCTTTCATAATGAGTTTGCTTGTCTAATTTGTAGAATCACACTGATGGATTATTAAATTTGTTCTCAATTCTAAAACACTTTGCTCATACTCACAGTCACATTCGTTGTTAGTCTTCTGGTTCTAATCGGAGCTGCCAAGTATTTTACAGAAGCAGCAGAAAGGATTGGCCTGTCGATGAAACTTTCACCTTTTATGGTGGGCGTGGTGATTGTAGCTATTGGCACTTCCTTGCCAGAGCTGATATCTGGCATCATCGCCTCGGCCCAAGGCCATTCTGAAATTGTAATCGGGAACGTACTGGGTGCCAATATTTCCAATATATTCTTGATTCTCGGTGTGGCAACAATTGTTTCTAAACGAAGCTTACAATTAGGTAAGGAATACATCTTCATTGATTTACATTTCATGTTGGGGTCTGCCACCTTCTTAATCTTGTTTTTATTCGACGGTGAAATATCTCGAATAGAAGGAGGTATGCTTATTCTAGGCTTTATCATCTACCAAGTATATTTATTACGGTCTGACAAACTCGATGAAATGCCAACTCTAAATGATCCAGAAATTGTGAAGAAGATGGACAAAGTCCAATGGAAGGATATTGTCATTTTAGCAGTTTCTGCAATTGGTATTTACTTCGGAGCACGGTACGTTGTACAGTCCATATCAGAAATTGCTACTGTTTTGGATGTAGACAAGACCATCATCAGTTTGACTGTGCTATCCTTAGGCACAACGCTGCCTGAGCTAACGGTTAGTATTGCTGCAGCTCGACGAGCCAGCCTGAAATAGCGGTGGGCAACATATTGGGTTCATGTATTTTTAATTCCTTTATGGTTACTGGTGTGGCATCAATGATTAATCCAATCTCTATGCCTTTTGAATTGGCCCAAACTTCTGTGATTTTCTTAATTGTGGCTGCGGTATTCTTCTATCTGTTAAGTCAAGACAAAAAAGTTTCCAAATGGGAAGGCATGCTGTTTCTTTTGTTTTATCTGGTTTTCCTTTTGAAAATTAGTGGACTAGCATAGGTACATGGACCAGGAAAAGTTATCTCCCTCTCAACTGATTTATGCGTATTCTAACGGCTATTTACCGATGGCTGAAGATGAAGAAGACGGCAGTGAAATTTATTGGCATCGACCTGAAATGAGAGGAGTGATTCCAATTGAGTCGTTTCACATCAGTAAAAATCTTCAGCGACTTTGGCGTAAACATAACTATCAATTAAAAATCAATATAGATTTTCGAGGTGTTGTTTTGGCGTGTGCTTCTCGTGAACGGACGTGGATTAATGACGAAATCGTAGACGCCTATACCGAACTAAGTGAAATGGGGTATGCTTTGAGTTTTGAGGTGTGGAAAAAAGACCAATTGGTTGGGGGATTATACGGCATCGCCATCGAAAAAGCCTTTTTCGGTGAGTCGATGTTTAGCATTGAAACCAATACCAGTAAGTTAGCCCTTGTGCATCTGGTTGAGTTTATGAAGGCCAATGATTTCAGGCTTTTAGACACCCAATATTTGAACCCTCATTTGCTCCAATTTGGCGCAATAGAAATTTCAGACGAAAAATATATGACCCAATTAAAGGAGGCTTTAGCTAAATCGTTATAATTGTGTGTGTTAATGAAATATAAATCAAACCAAGCAGGATTTGCCATTTTGGTATTCCTTTTTAGCATCTTATCTGCATCCGTCCAAGCGCAAACCATCGATTATTCAGACACTCTGTCTTTGTCAAATCGGAAAATTATGAAAGGATTTTCGGCTTTAGATTCCGTAGTCCCAAATAAGAAAATATTTATCGCTGGAGAAAATCACACGTACCGTGAAAGCAACAGCAAACTTTGGGTTCAAAACATTAAATATCTGTATGAACACGCTGGTGTAAGAAACGTCATTATGGAAAGTGGTTTGTCGACGTCATGGTTGGCAAACGAGTATATCCAAACAGGGGATACTACTTTGTACAATATCATTGATCAATATGTGTATGAAGAATACGCTGACCGATATAAACAGTTGTATCGCTTTAACCGAGATTTAGACAGCGGTGAGAAGGTGCAGGTGTTTGGCATCGACCTTGAACGTGGTTCTTTTGGAGCCATGAAGGTGTTGAGTCTTCTAATTCCCGATAGTGTTGATGCGCCCGATAGCATCGACTTACATATTGAAGCGATTTTGGGTATGGCGAAGTACCAAGACCGCGAGATTTTTACTGGAGACGATGGAGATTCATATGGATACACGTATTCGGTGACAAACACTTTGAAATTAGTCATTGAAAATTTTGAGAATCACGACACGTTGTATCGTCAGTATTTAAAAGGTAAATACGATTTGTTCCGTAAAATTCTATCCGGTTTAGATGAAACAATTAAGTGGAGATCCTTTGATAACAATAGCCAAGTGCAAGGCTACATTTTCCGAGAAAAATATATGTACAACCGGTTTGTTGATTTAATTGACAGCAATCCTGGGAAGTTCTACGGGCAGTTTGGCCGTTGCCATGCAACCAAGAAGAAGGCAGACAAAAACTCTTGTGAGTGGTATGTTTTTAAAAGTTTTGCCAATAGATTAAAGCAAAGTAAAACATTGAACTTGAGTGACGACATTCTCACTTTTGGTATAATTTACGGGGAGGATGAGGACTATGAAGATGATGATTGGGCAGAGGTCGGAGATCACATAAGAGGATTGTTTGAAAACCTTGATCCGAATCGGGTGATGTTGTATGATTTAGCCAAAGATTCAACCTTGGGTACATACTTTGTCGATGATTTCGACTTCCTCTATTTGAATTCATACAAACCCAGTGATCGGAATCCATATTTAACAGATTATTATGATTACTCTGATTATGAATCGTCAGGTCGGATGGCAATCACCTACGTTTATGGCATTCATAATATTGACTTGGATGCGCTGGGGAGTATTCATTTAACTGAAAACCAACCGGTGTTTAATGACGCAACCATATGGCAAGGAGTCAATATGTTTTTTAGCAGCGGCTCTATGATTAGCGCGACCAATTTGTCGTTTATGAATGGAATTAGTACCACAAACTTTAATGGAACTAAGTCGGTAGATACCAAATTAAGTGGTTTTACATATAACAGTTATGTGTATTACGACGCATTACCAACCGTCAGATTCCTTGATGTACTTATCGGTGGGTCTTTGGGCTATTCCATGTTGAATTTCAAAGTTGAAGAAACCACTGATAATCCGGGTGGACCAATCACCACAGGGTTTTTGGGAGATGTTAAAAAAAGTGTTTACCGGAATCCAGGCATTACTGCACGAGTATCCGCTGGGATGAATATCAATATCGGTAGAGTGACTATCGGAGCAGAAGTTGGGAACTCATTTGACTTGAGTAAAACAAAGTGGCGTCTTGATGGTGACTTGGCAGAAGGCGGACCTGAAACGTCGTTAGGCGGTTTGTTTGGAAACGCCAACATTGGTATCAATTTCGACCTTTAACCAAGAATAGCCTTCATTACTTCTAGTTTGTTTTGTGTCTCTTCCCACTCTTTTGTTGGAATAGAGTCGGCATTAATGCCTGCACCAGCATACAGTAGCGCGCCGTTATTAAAAAGCTGAGCGCATCTGATGTTGACGAATAACTCTATTTGGTTTGCATCCATCACGCCCAAAAAACCACCATATAGATTCCTAGAAAAGGACTCTGTTTTTTTAATGAAGTTCAGTGCCTGATGTTTAGGAAAACCAGCTAAGGCGGGTGTGGGATGGAGACTTGACATTAATTCTGTCCAATCAAGATCATTGGGTATGTTGGCCGTAACTGGGTTGCAAATGTGTTGAATATGTCCAAATGATTTTGTGAATTGTTTCCCAATCGTTACTTCCGTTAAGCCCATATTTTCAAAAGTCCCTGCTATGAAACGAGCGACAACGGATTGCTCTTGCATTTCTTTATCACCCCAATGGACATTAGTCTCTGAAGTTAATCTCGTACCAGCAAGCGCTACTGTTTCACAGGTTTTGTAATCCGACCTCAAAAAAAGCTCTGGACTTGCTCCAAGCCAATGCTCCTGATTTATTTTTAGGGCGTAAGCAAATGAATCAGTCAATGAACAGGCTTTATAGTACGCTTGTGAAATAGATAAGTTGTTGTACGGTTGTGTATTGATTTGAGCCAATACGACTTTTTCAACCGACGAATGCGCAATTTCTTGTAAGGCGTTTGAGACAGCTTCTTGGTATTCGCCTGAAGAAGTGTTTGTTGTTGTCGGAGGTAAAGTAGTTTTAGGACTTGCTAATTCTAGTTTCTTGACTTGTTCAATAGAAATGACCCATTGATGCATGATTGGCCAATATGAAGGCGACTTTGATTCAAAAGGACAAACCAAGACAGCAGGTTGATTCAGATCATTTGAAGGTGAGTCTCCAAGTCCGTATATCGTAACTGTTGGTGAACTAGGCGTTTTCAAACAGAAGTAGTTCTGTTTGGTACTTAACCATGTATTCAAATCCGTTTTATCCAACCCTATTTATTTTCAATAACCAACAAAGTCATTCGGGCCTTGCAAACAAGGTCATTCTCTTCATCTGTAATGTCGATATTCCACACTTGAGTTCTTTTGCCAACATGAATGGGTGAGGCCTTTGCAGTCACAAATCCAGATCGAACTGATTTTAAGTGATTTCCGTTTATGTCTATACCAACACAGTGTTTGTTGTCTTTACGCACCAAAATATTACCAGCATAACTCGCAACTGTTTCGGCGAGCGCCAGACTTGCTCCACCATTCAATATTCCCAGCGGTTGTATTGTCCTGTGATCCACTGGCATTCTCATGGAAAGGTAGTTGGGACCTAGTTCAACTATTTCCATGCCCAATGTTTCAGACATCGTTCCTTTTAAGAAACTTTGCAGCTGTTCATTTTTAATATTTTTGTAATCAAACATTGGCGCAAAAAGTTGACTACAAATAAAACGATTTATCTCATCAGGCACGGACAAACAGACTATAATCTAAAAGGCATTGTGCAAGGCAGTGGGATTGATAGCGATTTAAACGAAACAGGTAAAAAACAAGCCCAACTCTTTTACGAGACATATCAAAATGTAGGTTTTGATCACATTTATACTTCACAACTCAAAAGAACACATCAATCAGTTGCGCCTTTTATAAATAACGGACACAACTGGTCGCAGTTAGAGGCTCTGAACGAAATTAATTGGGGCGTTTTTGAAGGCTTGGAGAGCACACCTAAGTCTCGAAAAGCGTTTATGGACGTGGTTGAGTCTTGGCGAAATGGTCATGTAGACCAACCGATTGAAGGTGGTGAAAGTCCATTGGAAATGTACCAACGTCAGCAACAAGGCTGGGATGAAATTGCACAGTCGTCACATACTAAGATCTTAATTTGTATGCACGGAAGAGCGATGCGCAGTTTTTTGTCGCTTATTCTTGGTACGCATTTAAGTCAAATGGACCAATACCCGCATACCAACCTATGTTTGTATCAGGTCGAGAAGAATGGAGAATCTACGTGTAAATTAATCGTTGAAAATGACGTAAATCACTTAGCGTCTTTGGGCTAAACGGTCATTATTTCTTTTTCCTTGTCAACAAATATCGCATCTAGCTTTTCAGTGTATTTGTCGGTTAACTTTTGAACCTCGTTTTCGGCGTCTTTCGCCATGTCTTCGGATAGTCCGTCTTTTTGAAGTTTTTTGATATCGTCATTTGCATCACGTCGAATGTTGCGCAAACTGATCTTCCCGTTCTCAACTTCCTTTTTAGCATTTTTAACCAAGTCACGTCGACGCTCTTCAGTCAATGGCGGAATGTTGATGATGATTACTTCACCGTCATTTTGTGGATTATATCCTAAATTACAATTGATAATTGCCCGTTCGATATCTGGTACAATGGATTTTTCCCAAGCCTGAATAACAATGGTTCGAGCATCTGGTGTATTCACATTAGCCACCTGGTTTAGCGGCGTTGGAGAACCGTAATATTCGACCATTACACCTTCTAGCATAGAAGGAGAAGCCTTGCCAGCGCGTAACTTTAGCAACTCCTTGTTTAAGTGTTCGATGGCTTTTTTCATTCCATCGTTAACTAAATCAAAAACGGGTTTTAACGATTCGTCCATTGTCTTGTGTTTTTGCAAACTTAAGGGATTTGATTAATTGATTTCAAACGGGTTTTGCCCATTTTATCTACGTAGATTCGGGCTGTGTATACATCTGTCATCCTTTTAAATACACCCACTGTATTAATACCACAGCAAAGACTACAAATAGCAATCCAAGATTTGTGAGCCAACGTTTACGAATATGGTAAATTCCAAAACTGGTCAAGAAGGCCATGGGAAGTAACAGTAAGTGCATCGATTTATACACTTCATTTCCGGATAAAATGGCGACAACAACTACACATAGAACGTGAAAGAACAGCATATTAATTACTGTACGGTTTTTTGTCTGCATGAACGACAACTGCCTATACATGACTGGAGATAACAACAACAACACGACAAACAGAACAATGTAGGTGTAGAACGGCCCAGCGTTTAATATCGACTTGAGATCAATATTCACTGACAACTGAGAAGGGAGTTGGGTAACCCATTCAGGAGAAATGAAAAAATAGGCAATACCAACGGTTGAGAATGCCACCATAAACGAGGACAGCAAGACAATGTAAAACTTATTTAGGTTGCTCGCTGTAAATTGATTGAGCAGTATGTATAAAAAGGGTAGGAGGTAAATGGATTTAGGATACACAAAGGCACCAACGATAATGAGGATGCCAATATCCATGAACACCTGAGCGTTTGATATAACCTCGTCGTTTTGATAAAACAATTTCTGATAAAAGATTAGCCAAATGAAATTCAATGCAAGCGTATCCCATGTTTGAAACTGTTCTGGCAAACAGAATGCCGTAACAACGTAAATGAGAAAAGGGATGGTACTCCATTGTTCGAAAAACCGAGATTGGTGAATTACACGCTGAAACCAGATGCCTTGGATTAATACAAGCGCAGCCGGCACGCTATATCTAACCCAAGGAATATTGAAACTTTCGTTTGCAAAAGTATATGAGCTTAACAGCCACACAGGCACAAAGCCAACACAGACAACTAGTAAAATGCTGTTCAATTGGCCTAATAGACCACCCTTTTTTATTGTTGCAATCAATTGGTGTAATCCAACTTTAAAATCGAAAATTTCCGATCCTTTGTCACCGGCAATATTACCCGATTGTAGCTAATTTGTTTTGCTTCTGATGGAATTATTGATACAAAATGATTGTCGGAACGTACCAATATTTTATACGAGACTCTTCCATCTGCATCGAACATGTATTGCATTACGTCTCCATTGCTTCGCAACCGGTCGTTGTAAATAATGTACAAATGGGAGCGTGTGTTGGCAATCACTATGGAACTGTAATACCCATTGTCGTTTAAAGAACTCTGACTTTTATTGATAAGGTATTTCCACTTAATATGGTACCCAGAATCAAGTGATATGACCAATACATCATCGAAATTATAGATGTTTCTAGCCATTGTTGTTGGCATGCCATTGATATATGTAATATCTGTTTCGTTGGAGATGGATGAACGTTCTGCCACAATAGTCACACCACCATCGGTGTTAGGAACGGCTCTCAGTAGCTCGAAATTTCGGACGTCATCAAACATAGAAGTTTCTTCATCTCCAAAGAGCTGTGCTTTAAAATCGTCAGTGAATTCCTGATACGTAATTTTGGGGACACTGTTTCCGTCTGGTTTTAAGCGAAAATGGAAAATGCCATCTGTGTTGTTTTCTTTATCAGCCGAAAAGAATGCTGTTAAGTTAATTTGATCCGAAGTTCTGTCCCACGTGAATTGGGCTTTTCGCAAACTTTTACCTGAATCCAAAACTTCATAATCAAACAACGAGTCTTTAGCCGCGTTGTAACAATATACCGTTGCTTTTGGTTGGGCTATGGATTCTTTCCTATGTTCCACTTTGCGCTGAGAAATTAAAAAGAAGGCATTGCTGCGATCGTCCAACAACAAATTGGTCATAAAGAAATTGTTGTACCGAATATCCAATTTGTATCGATGCTGATATTCCAACTCCATATTTTGGTCAAACACATTGATGTTTAAGACCCGCTTTTCGTCTTCAGATTTTTCAGTAAACGCAATCATGATATGCTTCCGATCATTCGATAAACGAATGCGGAAATCACCCTTATCATAAAAATCGGATAACGATGAGGTAACTAGCGTTCTCTGTTTGCCAATTGGGTTGATGTTGTGGTCGTACCAATTACACCTCACTTCGTTCTGCATGCCTTGTCGGTCGTAATGTGCGGTGAGCAACAAAAGACCTTTTGGTTGTAACTCTGCATACAACAACCTTGATTTTTTAAGGGTTATGTTTTTTGACAATGCGTAACCTAAGTGGTTGCGATACCGTTCAATGACAATGTTTTTAGTTAAAAACTGGTTTCGGAACCGCAGTAAGTACAAACCTGTTTCATTTTGTCCAATAACACTGGTATATGCGGTGCTTCCCTTTAATTTTCTTGGATTCGACCATTCGATGTCTTGTGCTGTGGCTTGTCCACCCAAAATGAATACCATTATGAGTGACCATCTAACCAATAATTTGCTCAAATTTGCCATCTGTAAACAAAGAACGTAATAAATAACATTCTTAGCATTGAAGAAAGACACTTACAAAGTAAAAACGGCTGATAATATAGAAAAAGCCATATTGATCGCAGTGGAAATCCAGACACAGAGTCGGGAGCAAACTGACGACTATCTTGCTGAGTTGGAGTTTTTGACAATCACGGCTGGGGCGGAAGTGGTGAAACAATTTGTACAACGTTTGGCTGCGCCAAATCCAAAGACCTATGTAGGGACTGGAAAGCTCGAGGAAATTGCTGCATTTATTGAAAAGAAGGAAATTGAAACTGCCATTTTTGATGATGAGTTATCTCCTTCACAAATACGAAACTTAGAAGGCGAGTTAAAATGTAAAATCATCGACCGGTCGACGTTGATACTGGACATTTTTGCCAAAAACGCCAAGACGAATAGAGCTAAAACACAAGTTGAACTGGCTCAAAGTGAATACTTGCTTCCGCGACTAACGCGTATGTGGACTCACCTGGAAAAACAACGAGGAGGAATTGGAATGAAAGGTCCGGGGGAAAAGGAAATTGAAACGGATAGACGGATTATTCGGGATAAAATTGCTTTGCTTAAAAAGAAACTTGACCATCTTGACAAACAAGGCGTTACACAAAGAAAAAGTAGAGCAGGAGAAACTAGACTAGCTTTAGTGGGATATACCAACGTGGGTAAATCCACCATCATGAATGCCCTGACCAACGCCGATATTTTGGCTGAGAATAAGTTGTTTGCTACGCTGGATTCAACAGTACGCAAGCTGGTTTTAACAAAAGAGGCTGATGTTTACATTCCACCCATCATCACCTTAATTTCCGATACGGTCGGATTCATCCGTAAACTGCCACATCAATTGATTGAAAGTTTTAAATCGACCTTAGACGAAATAAAAGAAGCAGATCTACTGCTTCATGTGGTGGATATTTCCAGTCCGACCTTTGAAAGTCAGATGGATATTGTATTGGAGACGTTGACCGAAATTGGGGCAGGTGACAAACCCATGTTGACTGTTTTTAATAAAATCGACGCGTACAATCCGCGTCCAACGTCTGAAGATATCTTTGAAGATGAGACTTTACATAATCTAGAAGATTTCAAAAACACGTGGTATGCCAATGAGAATTTGCCAGCCATTTTTATTTCTGCAATGAACAAAGACGACATTAATTCTTTGAGAAAAGAGTTGTTTGAAATGTGCGGTAAATTTTAAGAAATAAACTTAGCCAAAACTCCTTCAACTTTGTCGAAGAGTTGTTGCGTAAAGTAAGTCCCGACGTATCTTCGGCCATGGCATTTCTCGAAGTGAACAATGTGACCAAAGGATACGAAGGTCACTTGGCAATAAAGGACCTCAATTTCTCCATTCCTAAAGGAAGTATTTACGGGTTGTTAGGTCCAAACGGCGCTGGTAAAACCACGTTAATACGCATTATCAATCAAATTACGGCAGCAGATACAGGCGAAGTTATGATCGATGGCGAGCGCTTGAATCCAAGTCACATTGCGCGTATCGGATATTTGCCGGAAGAACGCGGTTTGTACAAAAAAATGAAGGTGCTCGAGCAAATCGTGTACTTTGGCCGATTAAAAGACTTATCAAAAAGTGAAGCCGAAAAACGTGCGCTTTATTGGTTAGAGAAATTCGACTTACTCGCTTGGAAGTATAAAAAAGTAGAAGAGTTGAGTAAGGGTATGGCGCAAAAAGTGCAATTCATTCTGACGGTTTTGCACGAGCCTGAATTAATCATTTTAGACGAGCCGTTTAGTGGATTCGATCCTGTGAATACCGAGCTTATCAAAAACGAAATCAAAAACCTTAGAGATAAAGGAGCCACAATTATTTTTTCGACACACCGAATGGAATCAGTTGAGGAAATCTGTGATTTTGTGGGAATGATCAATCTATCTCAAAAAGTGTTGGAAGGAAGTATATCGGACGTTCGAAATTCGTTTAAGAAAAATGAATATCAGGTATTGTTCCGAGGAGAATTGAATGGTATCCCATTTGAACCAAAAAGTGTAAAACGTGAGGAACGGTTGGCATTAAACAAAGCCGTATTTGTCATTGAACCAGACAAAGCAAAAGACTTAATAACAGCATTAAACGCTCAGGTGGAAATTGCATCCTTTAGCGAAGAGTTGCCAAGCATCAAAGACATTTTCATTCAAAAAGTAGAGGAGGGTAAAAATGGGTAAGATTAGATTAATAACCTGGAGAGAGTATATCACTCGTGTTCGAAAAAAATCGTTTTTGATTATGACGATTTTGGGTCCCGTGTTGATTGCTGTTTTTTATGGCATCATAATTTTTCTTGCGGTAAACGATAGCATTGGGCAAGAAACTGAAAACATTTTGGTGTACGATCAATCCAAGGTGGTTGAAGGCAAATTGTTTAACGACGATATGTTGACCTTCGACTATGCCTCCGATTGGAGTAAAAAAGACGAGGATTCTTTGACTTTTGGCAAATACACTGGACGGTTATTCATTCCAGATAGTTTTAACTTGTATCACCCAAGTGGTGTTATTTATGAGTCAGAGAAGTCACTTTCGGTGGAAGGGAAGCAACGGATTAACCGAAGAATCGCCAATGCCGTCGAAGAGCAAAAAATGGCAGAGCTTGGGGTGTCTGAATCGGCGATGGACAGTTTAAAAACGTCTGTGTCGTTACAAGCCCTGACTTTAGATGAAGATGGGAAGTCGAAAAGCAGTAGTACAGAATTAAACACCTTTATAGGCATGGGTGCGTCTTTCGTCATATACTTTTTCATTTTCTTGTATGGCGTACAAGTGATGAAGGGTGTGATTGAGGAGAAGACGAATAGAATTGTAGAAGTTATCGTATCTAGTGTAAAACCTTTTCAATTAATGATGGGGAAGGTATTTGGCTTGGCGTTGGTCGGCCTTACACAAATAGTCATTTGGCTGCTGTTTTCGGTGATTTTGGTTGGCATCATTTCGGTGCTGTTTATCGGCGACAATATGGGTAGCATTATGGAGATGGCACAATCTGGACAAACAGTGCCAGTCGAGCAGCTTGATGCCTTAGGAATAAACAGCATGATGATGAATATGGTGTCTGGATTTATGGCACTCAATTGGCCGTTTATCATTGTTGCCTTTATTGTTTATTTTTTGGGAGGATATTTAATGTATTCGGCATTATTTGCAGCAGTTGGTGCGGCTGTAGATGCAGAAACCGATACCCAACAGTTCATGTTACCGATAACCTTGCCGTTGGTGTTTTCAATCGCATTATCAACTAGTGTGGTCATGCGGGATCCGAACGGTGTATTAAGCTTTTGGCTCAGTATCATTCCTTTAACCAGTCCGATTGTAATGATGGTGCGTGCACCGTTTATAAACCTTGCCACACAATGGTGGGAGGTGGCTTTATCCATAAGTTTATTGGTAGGTACTTTCTGTTTTACCATATGGTTGGCAGGTAAAATTTATCGCACAGGGATTTTGATGTATGGCAAAAAAGCAACGTATAAAGAGCTGTTCAAATGGCTATTTTATAAGCCTTAGATACGCTTTTTGTTAATATTACGTTCTCTTAATGTCCCCCGATGTACTACGATTGATAACTACATCGGTATATTTGAAGCCATGCATAAAGGCGTTGCATATTTTCTACTATTTACCACCATTCAGTTGGCGGGCTATTCTTTTAGTTCTGCGCAGAATCAGTCATCCCTAACATTAGGAAATCATTCTGACGATGTAGAGTCCGTTGCAGTTTCCGGTAACGGAGATTTTGTGGCAACTGGCTCTTGGGATAACACTGTTCAAGTGTTTAAAGGAGATTCGACCTTCCCATTTTTTCAAACATTAACAGGTCACCGTGCAGCAGTATCGGCATTGGGTTTTAGTGGTAACGGAGAAATTTTGGTAACAGGGGGTAACGACTTTAAACTGATGGTTTGGAGTAAAGCGGATAAAGACCGATTTGAACTGGAGAAGGAATTGATTAATGTGCATACAGCAGGGATTAATTCTGTAGTGGTTGGGCCTTTAGGTAATATGATTTACTCTGCAGGTGATGACGGCAGAATTGTGATTCATAGCCAAAGAAGTAATTCAAAGTGGACGATCAATAATAAAGTTCCGGTCAATTGTATCGCATTAAAAGGACGCAGTTATGTGCTGTGTGCGGATGAATCTGCGGTGGTGAAGTTGTACGATTTAAACGGAAACAAGCTGAAGGAGTACAAAGGACACAAGGATGTAGTCAATGCTGTGGCATGTCATGGGAGGTTTGTGGTAACGGGAAGCAGCGACAAAACAGCCATCGTGTGGGACGCGTTTAGCGGAAAGCAAAAAACAGTTCTGGTAGGACATAAGTGGAAGATTAATTCTGTAGCCATCAGTTCGGATGGAAAATATGTCATTACAGGCAGTAGTGACGGAACCACCAAAATTTGGGATATAGAAACCGGTGAGGAACATGATTCGTATGCCGAGACCAATGGAAAAGTACGCCAAGTGACGATGTCGAGTGATATGCGGTATATATTTTCTGCTTACCAAGTGGATTCGATTAACCAAAACCCTAGTTATGGATTGACTGTTTGGAAGACAGGAATGCAGTTTGTTTACAGCAATACAGACATCGCCAAACAAATCAAAAGATTGGGAAAACAGCGGGCTTTGTATAGCGCTCAAAAAGACGGGACGACGCCAACACCGGTCGGAAATCCAACTCCACGGAACCCAAAACCAATTGACGAAAAACCAGCCTTAAAAGGCGAGGTGATTACAGATACTGACGAAATTCAAATTACAATAGAAGATGAGTAGCCAAAAATTTGATTCAAGCAAAGCCCCAGAACCAGTTGGTTCATACCCACACGCACGAAAAGTAGGAAACCTCCTATTCTTAAGCGGTGTTGGTCCAAGAGAACGAGGAACGAAGAAGATTCCTGGTGTTGAACTCGACGACAATGGCAACATTGTGAGTTATGACATTGAGGCCCAATGTCATTCGGTTTTTAAAAACATCAGATATATTTTGGAAGACGCTGGCAGTAGCTGGGACAACATTGTGGATGTAACGGTATTTCTAACCAATATGAAGGATGATTTTAAGACGTACAACCGTTTGTATGCGGAGTACTTCAAAGACAATCAGCCGTGCAGAACTACGCTCGAAATTAATTGCCTTCCGACACCTATTGGGATTGAATTGAAGGTGATTGCCACGATATAGGCTTTAAGAAACTAACAGTGAAAATCGAAAAATGAAAAGGTATATGAATAGGTTGATTAAAACAGCGTTGTGTTTACTGACTATAGTAGGATACAGTACAATGGTATCGGCACAAACTGATGTGACGATTGAATACAATGCACAGTCGCAGCTTGTGGTGAACGCAGTGACCGTCACTAATGCAACTACAGCATCAGATTTGACTGCTGTCGTAGG
>Ga0055584_100002476_pt1 | contig 18237 bp, 20 predicted proteins | sample OSDHelmetaG_FD_58716 | JGI IMG/M metagenome (GOLD analysis project Ga0055584, IMG submission 58716) | Pelagic marine sediment microbial communities from the LTER site Helgoland, North Sea, for post-phytoplankton bloom and carbon turnover... | ecosystem: Environmental > Aquatic > Marine >... | reverse complement strand
GGGGAATTCTAATTCAGAGGGGAATTCTAATTGGGTGAAGGTGTCGCGGTGCGAAGGTCGACCGCCGGTAGTGAGGGCAGCGCGGACATGATGGCGATTTCTTGGCGCAGCCGACGCAGCTCACTTCGCAATCGTTGAGCATCATCGGGGATCTCCAAGAATTCTTGCTTGTCCAACACCTCAGCCACAATCGCGGCGGCGACAAGATAGGACAGAACGCCAGGATCCTCGGGTAAATCATCGGCAAAGTCGGTTGCGTCTGGATCCTCTTCTCCGGATAGCGCGCCTCGATAAACCGCGAACGTGCGCCGCACCTGTGCGGCCACTATTTCAGCAGCCTCGCCGGGGTGTTCGAGGACAATCGACGTGCGCGCCTGCAGGTAGGGCAGGTCGGTAATGACCTGTTCAATCGCGACGCGATCGGTGCCTACGGCGACGATGTCGTAGCGGCCGTCATCGTGCGGGTCCACCTCGCGCACGGACGCCACCGTGCCCACGGAGTGGAAGGCGTCCACTCCATTGACGCCAACGTCGTGGCCCTCTCTGATTGCGACAACCACGAACTCGCGTTCCTCTTCGTCTTTGGCGAGCAGGTCTTGGACCAGGCGACGGTACCGGGGCTCGAATATGTGTAGTGGCATGACCAGGCCGGGCACGAGAACAGACCCCAGCGGGAAAACAGGGAGAACTCGGCTACTTGCTGTCTCACTGTCAGGCACAACAGCAGGTTAGACCTACACTGGATATCATGCTGCGTCACATCGATCTGCGCGGAAGTACCGAAGACCCACGTTCAATTCTTCCCCGGGCGGCGATGGATGTAGAACAAGCCTCAGCGGCAGTGGCGCCGGTGATTGCCGATGTCAAGGCGCGTGGCGCGGTTGCTGTTGCCGAGTGGACCGAACGCTTCGATGGGGCCAGGGCAGCTTCATTGCGTGTGCCCACCGAGGCCATAGAACGCGCGGTGGCTGAGCTTGATCCCAAGGTGAGACTCGCGTTGGAGGAGACGATCCGGCGCGTACGCATGGTTCACATCGATCAGCGCCGTGTTGACATGACCACGGTTGTCGTGCCGGGGGGCACCGTCACCGAGCGCTGGTTGCCCATGGCACGGGTCGGGCTCTATGTGCCTGGGGGAAGGGCGGTGTACCCGAGCAGCGTGATTATGAATGTGGTTCCCGCCCAGATTGCCGGTGTGGCGTCGCTCTGCGTGGTTTCCCCGCCCCAGCGCGATTGCGGCAACCTTCCCCACCCTACGATTCTGGCCGCCTGCGGCCTTCTGGGTATCGATGAGGTCTACTCCGTTGGCGGTGCTCAGGCGGTAGCTATGTTGGCCTACGGCACCGATTTGGATAGTTCCGATGATCCAGGCAGCCCCACCGGGCAAGGGCGCAGATGTGATCCGGTCGACATGGTTACCGGTCCGGGAAACATCTGGGTAACCGCTGCCAAACGCATGCTCAAGGGTGTCATCGCCATCGATAGCGAAGCGGGACCTACTGAGGTAGCCATCCTGGCTGATGACAGCGCTGATCCGGCGTTCGTGGCCGCCGATCTCATTAGTCAAGCCGAGCACGACGTCGTAGCCGCCGCGGTGCTTGTCACGACGTCGGCCGAGCTTGCCGCCGCCGTCCAGGAGCAGGTTCGTAGCCAGGTAGCCCGAACTAAACATGTCGAGCGGATTACCGAAGCACTATCGGGCAGCCAAAGTGGAATTGTGCTCGTTGATGATCTAGATGCAGGGCTGGCGCTGATTGATGCCTACGCTGCTGAGCACCTAGAGATTCATACCCGCGATTCCCGCGAAGTGGCCATGCGGGTGCGTAATGCCGGTGCCATTTTTGTCGGGGGATACGCACCGGTTTCTCTCGGTGACTACTGTGCCGGCTCCAACCACGTGCTCCCCACCGGGGGCAGCGCAACACATTCCTCCGGCTTATCTGTTCAAACTTTTCTGCGCGGCATTCATATCGTTGACTACGACGAGCATGCATTAGCCGATGTTGCTGAACACGTGGTCACTCTTGCCCACGCCGAAGACCTTCCCGGCCATGCTGAGGCGATCACTATCCGGCGAGCACGCAGTGGTCACAACTGATTCTGAGTCCCGAGCATGGCCGCCGGTTCGCCACGACCTGCAGGGGCAGCACGCCTATGGTGCACCGCAGATTGACGTACCCATCTGCCTCAATACCAACGAGAATCCCTTTGGGCCCTCCGTTGAATTAGCGGCGGATATGGGTGCTGCCATTACTGCTGAAGCTGGCGCGCTCAACCGCTATCCCGACCGAGATGCGATCAGTTTGCGGATAGCGATTTCAGGCTATCTGCGCGATGAGTCAGCGGCTGAGGTGACGGCGAACGGGGTGTGGCCTGCTAATGGCTCCAATGAGGTGATGGCCCAACTGTTCAGCACCTTCGGTGGCCCCGAACGCCTCGTCCTCACCTTTGCCCCGACGTACTCAATGTATGAGCAGTACGCCCGTGATTCACACACGGGTTTTGTTGTGGTGCCCAGACAACCTGACTTCACCGTCACCTTCGACACCATCATGAAAGCGATCGAAGAGCACTCGCCGGACCTTGTGGTCTTGACGTCACCCAATAATCCAACTGGGACGGCACTACCCATCGACGTCGTTGATCGGGTGTGTGCTTCCTTTGTCGGACTTGTGATTGTCGATGAGGCATACGCAGAGTTTCGCCGAGTTGGCACTCCGAGCGCGCTGCAATTATTGGCAACACACCCCAACTTGATCGTTACGCGCACGATGAGCAAGGCATTCGCTTTCGCTGGCGGCCGCCTTGGCTATGCCATTGCAGACCCAGCAATTATTGATGCAGTGCAACTGGTTCGACTGCCCTATCATCTGTCGAGAACGAGCCAGGTGTTGGCCGAAGTCGCCCTTGCTCACCGTGCGGAACTGCTCGGTCAGGTAGATGTCCTTCGTAGTGAGAGAGACCGCCTCGTGCTGTGGCTCCGTGAAAGCGGATTCACCGCCGTGGACTCAGATGCGAACTTTATTCTGTTTGGTAAATTCCCAGATGCCCACGCGGTGTGGAAGCGACTGCTTGCCCAGGGGGTATTGATCCGAGAGGTGGCACTCGACGGCTGGTTGCGAGTCAGTATCGGGACGCCGTCTGAAAATGAGGCGTTTCGTCAGGCGCTGCTGAAAGCCACCGTGTGATCGGGCAAGATCAGGGAACAGAAATGGCACCCGTTATCGATGAAGGGATCAGCTAATGACTCGCACCGGACGCGTGGATCGCTCTACGAAAGAGAGCAGCGTGAGCGTTTCGATCGATCTCGATGGCACCGGTCAGACCGAGGTTTCGACCGGTGTGCCCTTCTTCGACCACATGCTGGCTCAACTGGGTAAGCACGGCGGATTCGACCTCACCGTAAAAACTGTGGGTGATCTTGAAGTCGATGCCCATCACACGGTTGAGGACACCACACTCGCGCTGGGCACAGCGTTCCGGGAAGCTCTAGGCGATGCCGCCGGTACGCGTCGATACGGCGATGCGCTGGTACCGCTGGACGAAACCCTGTCCCAATGTGCTGTTGACCTATCCGGTCGACCCTACCTGGTGCATGAAGAACCTGAGATCGTTGAACTCATTGGCTCCTACGACACAACGCTGACGCGCCACATTTTCGAATCCTTCGTGGCCACAGCGCAGATAACCCTGCACATTCGGGTGATTAGCGGTCGTAATGCCCACCATGTGGTGGAGGCCCAATTTAAGTCCTTCGCTCGTGCGCTGCGCGATGCTGTGGCCCTTGACTCGCGGGTCCATGGTGTTCCCTCCACCAAGGGCACCCTGTCATCGCAAGACTCTGTGTGAGCCAGAAATGAGTTGGCTGCCTGTCCTGCTATTAAGCCTTGGCGCTTTCCTCGCGGGTGGTGCGTATTCAATGTATTCCCAGGGTAAACGACCCGCAATGATCATCATGATTGTGCTGTCGGTGATGGCCATCGCCGGTGGCGGGTTGTATGCCTGGAATCCCCAGTGAGATCACCTCGTGTCGTGGTGTTGGACTACGGCTCCGGGAATGTGCTCTCGGCCAGCCGCGCATTGACGCGTGTGGGCGGTGAGGTCACCGTGACCTCCGACATTGACGTGGCGTTGGCAGCCGATGGACTCGTGGTGCCCGGAGTCGGTGCTTTTGCGGCATGCATGCAGGGCTTGGAAAGTGTTTCGGCGCCGCGCATGATCGACCGACGGTTGGCCGGCGGACAGGCTGTGCTGGGGATCTGTGTGGGGATGCAGGTGCTTTTCGACCGTGGCGTTGAGCACGGGATCACCACAGCTGGGCTCGGGCACTGGCCGGGTGACGTCGTCGGGCTGCCGGCCAAAACCGTGCCCCACATGGGGTGGAACACCGTGGATAGCCCGACCGATTCGGCCATGTTCGATGGACTGCACGATGAGCGGTTCTATTTCGTTCATTCCTACGCCGCTCTCACATGGACGCAGCATGCCGCACATCGTGGCACCCCCGCCTCGGTGTCCTGGGCCGAACACGGAGCCCCCTTCGTTGCTGGGGTTGAGGATGGGCCTCTATGGGCTACTCAGTTTCATCCAGAGAAGTCTGGTGATGCCGGAGCGGAATTGCTGCGTCACTGGCTGGACACTCTCAGATAGGCTTCAGGTTATGGCTCCCTCACCGCAGAAACCTGCCTTCGCCCTCCTGCCCGCAGTTGATATCCAAGATGGCCGCGCTGTCCGATTGCAGCAGGGGGAAGCTGGTAGCGAAACTGACTTTGGTGATCCCGTCGCAGCGGCCCGCGACTGGGTCGAGCAGGGGGCGCCGTGGATCCATCTGGTCGACTTAGACGCAGCTTTCGGTCGCGGCCACAATCACGACCTCGTAAAGCGGGTCGTACATAGCGTTCGCGGGTCGGTTCACGTGGAAGTAGCCGGGGGAATCCGTGATGACGAGTCGTTGGCTGCGGCTTTGGCAACGGGCGCCACCCGCGTGGTGCTGGGCACCGCAGCCATGGAAAACCCCGACTGGGTGCGTTCGGTCATTGCTCAACATGGCGACAAGGTCGCGGTATCCCTGGACGTTCGAGGGCACACTCTGGCCGCGCGTGGCTGGACCACCGAGGGTGGTGACCTCTTCGAGACGCTGAGTCGTCTTGATGCCGATGGCTGCGCGCGATACATCGTGACCGACGTCGAAAAAGACGGCATGATGCACGGCCCCAACCTGCATCTACTCAAAAAGGTCTGTCATCACACTGATCGTCCTGTCATTGCTTCCGGTGGCATTTCTCGGCTGGAGGATCTGCACCGGCTGGTTGAACTTGTGGAGCATGGCATCGAAGGTGCCATTATTGGCCGCGCACTCTATGAGGGCGCTTTTACGTTGCCCGAAGCTGTCGCGGCCATCGAGCCTCGTTTTGACATGTTCTTCTGGGGTCCACCGCAGCCGTGAGTCTGTCGATACGGGTCATTCCCTGCCTTGATGTAGATCAGGGTCGGGTAGTTAAAGGGGTGAACTTTCAAGGACTCCGCGACGCTGGCGACCCCGTTGAACTTGCCGACCGCTACAACCTTGAGGGAGCTGATGAACTCATCTTCCTTGACATCACCGCATCCAGTGGTGATCGCGCAACCATGCTTGATGTTGTGCGTCGCACGGCGGCGGAAGTCTTTATCCCCCTCACCGTGGGCGGCGGAGTGCGCAGCGTCGAAGACTTCGATCGACTGCTGCGCGCCGGAGCTGACAAGGTCAGCGTCAATACCGCCGCAATCGAGCGGCCCGAACTCATTAGCGAGGCCGCGCAGCGCTTTGGGGCGCAGTGCGTTGTGCTCAGCGTCGACGCGCGCCGCTGCACAGACTCGGCCGCCACGCCCAGTGGCTTCGAGGTCACGACCCACGGTGGTCGTCGAGGTACCGGAATCGACGCGGTGACTTGGGCGCAGGAGGGTGCGCAGCGCGGAGCGGGTGAGATTTTGTTGAATTCCATGGATGCCGACGGAACGCGTGATGGCTTCGATTTAGAGTTGATCCGGTTGGTGCGCTCGGCCGTTAACGTGCCGCTGATCGCCAGTGGGGGAGCCGGTAGCGCCGCGCACTGCCCACCCGCGGTGGCTGCGGGTGCAGATGCCGTGCTTGCCGCCAGCATCTTTCACTTCGGCCAGGTCAGCATCGGTGAGGTGAAGTCGGTACTTGCCGAAGCGGGCTATCCGATCAGGCGTGCAGTTGATCGGGACTCTTTACCGATCCTGCTGGCCCCATGAATGCCCGCCAAGGCGAAATTTCGCCGGTCTTCGGCGCGGATGGCCTCATCCCGGTCATCGCCCAAGATGGCGAAACTCATGAGGTGCTCATGATGGCCTGGATGGATGTCGAAGCACTGCGACGCACTCGTGCCAGTGGCGAGGCCACGTATTGGTCGCGTAGCCGTCAGGAATATTGGGTGAAGGGCGAAACCTCTGGGCACCGGCAAACGGTCCGCCGGATCAGGCTGGACTGCGACGCCGATGTGATTCTGCTCGAGGTTGACCAGGTGGGACCCGCTTGCCACACGGGCACGCACTCCTGCTTCACCGATCGAGACCTGCCGCTGGAGCGCCCGGGTGACTGAGTCTTCGCTGAGCGGTGCGACCACCCCGGATCTCCCCGCTTTTCAATCGCTGGCCCGTGACCGCCGCGTGATTGCGGTGACGAGGAAATTCCTTGCCGATGGTGAAACACCAGTGGGGCTCTATCGCAAACTCACCGGAGAACGTGCGGGGAGTTTTCTCCTCGAATCTGCAGAGCAGGGCCGATCTTTCAATCGCTACAGTTTTATCGGGGTAAGAAGCACCGCGATGCTCAGCGAGGTAGATGGACAGGCTCACTGGTGGGGAAATGCGCCGGCGGGTGCAACGCACGGTGGCGACCCGCTGGTCGCGCTACGCGACATCGTGGCACTTTTGCATACCCCTCGACTTTCCGGGCTACCTCCGCTTACCGGCGGAATGGTCGGCTACATCAGCTACGACGCCGTTCGCCGTTGGGAGCGGGTGCCCGATAACAACCCCGACGACCTCATGATCCCCGATGTGGGTTTTTTGCTCGCCTGCGATTTGGCTGTTCTAGATCATGTCGATGCCACGGTGACGTTGATAGCTAACGCCATCAATTATGACGCAACAAATGAGCGAGTCGATGAGGCATACGACGACGCCTGTGCACGACTAGACCACATGGAATCGGCTCTGCACACCGCGGCATCGTCAACAGTGTCAACCTTTGACGCTCATGCCGAAATCAACCCCCGTCACGACACCTCGCCTGATGAATATATGGCGGCCGTCCATGTGGCGAAGGAGAAAATTCGAGCTGGTGAGGCGTTCCAAATCGTTGTTTCGCAACGTTTTGAAGCTGAATGCATGGCATCGGCTCTCGATGTTTATCGGGTGCTGCGCGCAACCAATCCAAGTCCGTACATGTACCTCATGCGGATACCGGATCCCGCATCGTCGCTTGAAAATGCGGTGACCGCTTTCGATATTGTTGGTTCGTCACCGGAGGCACTGGTGACCGTCAACGAGGGGCACTGCACCGTCCACCCGATTGCTGGAACTCGCCCTCGAGGTGCTGCACCGCAGGAGGATGAAACGCTGGCTCAGGATCTTCTCGCAGATACTAAGGAGCGGGCCGAGCACATCATGCTGGTCGATCTGGCTCGAAATGATCTCGGACGAGTATGTGATCCGGGCTCGGTGGAGGTAGTTCAATTCATGCAGGTCGAACGCTATTCCCATGTCATGCACCTGGTATCAACCGTGACGGGGGACTTAGCCGCGGGTCAGCGCGCTTTTGAGGCTCTTCGTGCGACGTTTCCGGCGGGCACGCTTTCGGGGGCACCGAAACCTCGTGCCATGGCCATCATCGACGAGTTAGAGCCCACGCGTCGAGGCTTGTACGGAGGGTGCGTTGGCTACTTGGATTTTGCTGGTGATCTAGATACCGCTATCGCAATTCGCACCGCGGTGGTGAGAGATGGACGAGCATTTGTCCAGGCTGGAGCCGGGATCGTTGCTGACTCCAACCCGGTGGCCGAGCATGAAGAATGCCAAGCCAAAGCCGCCGCTGTTCTTCGGGCCGTTGCCATGGCCAACTCGTTGCAGACCAACTCGCTACACGCCAACTCTCCACACGCCGTGGTCGGGGCGCGCCCATGACTTTGGTCCAGACCGAGAAGAGTTCACGCGGACGCGAATACGGACTCATGTTGATGTTGCTCACCATGGGCGCTGTCGGTCTCGTGGTCTCCTATGGAGCGGCTTGGGTGAGCGCGACCGTGCCGGTGTTTGAAGGCGAGCCCACGCCCACGACCCAGGTGAGTTTTACCGGGCAAAATCTCATCGGTTTCGGCAGCGCAGCCGGCTGGGTAGCCCTAACCGCTGTGGCCGGAGTGCTGGCGACTCGTACGTGGGGTCGATCCATCGTGGGTGCCATCACGGTCGTTGCCGGCGCAACGGCAGGAGTTGCTGGATTCACCTTCATCTTCACTCGAGACGCCCTCGTGTCGGCGGCTCTCGACTCTGCCGTCGCTGCGTCGGTGCAGACCAACGCGTGGTGGCTGGTAGCTGCTCTCAGCGGAATCGCGGTGGTCACCGCCGGAATGATGGTGATGCTTCGTGGCCGTTCCTGGCCGCATGTAGGTAAACGCTATGAACGAGCAGGCGCCGCAGGTGCCGCTGTGACGTCGGGTCCAGCAACAGCGGCCGAGGTCTGGGATGCCCTAGATGAGGGCATCGATCCGACCGAGGCTGAGCGGAATTAGGCGCGAGTTACTTTTCCGGCCTTGATGCACGAGGTGCACACATTGAGGCGCTTTGGGGTTCGACCCACCATTGCTCGCACTGTTTGGATATTGGGATTCCAGCGACGCGGTGTCCGGCGATGGGAGTGAGAAATGCTATTGCCGAAACCTGGGCCTTTGCCGCAGACATCACAGTTGGCCGCCACGGTGAACTCCTTGAGTCGATGCCGCCATTTGGCGGGAGGGTGAGTGGTGACATCTGCCACGAGTGATCATGAAGATGTACCGACAGGTCAGGATAGCCGAGGGGATGCGCGCTGATCAAACTGCGGGTGGGCCTAGCCGGGTGCGCCTCGCTACGGTGGGGGTTGCGTAGGTGTTCCGATGGGCGCCGCAAGCCCGACGAGGCGGGTGAAGCGAGCCTGCCACTGATCTAAGGAGGCGGGGGTGGATTCACAGCCGGTGGCCGTATCGGCCCCTGTGACGACCGCTTCGCTGCGGGCGTGGCTGGGCGCGTCCCTCAATGCCCTCGAATATTCCAGGGAGGCCATCGATTCTCTCAACGTTTTCCCGATTGCCGACGGTGATACCGGCACCAATATGTTCCTCACCGTCGAAGCCTGCTATGAGGCCATCAGTGCTCTGCCGGACACGGCCTCCTTGGCTGAGGCATCCGGGGTGGTCGCTGAGGCGGCCATCTGGGGTGCCCGCGGCAACTCAGGGGTCATCCTGGCTGAAATTCTCCGGGGCATCGTCGACAGCTTCCTCGACACGACCGATGGTGCTTCATTGAGTATCGAAACGGTACACACGGCGCTGGCCAACGCGAGCACGCGCGCTTACTCGGCGGTATCTCGGCCTGTGGAGGGCACGATCTTGACGGTCGCCCGTGTGGCGGCGGAGGCCGCCTCGGTGCCGCCGTCAGCACGGGACGATCGATCGCTGCTGCGTCATCTGCTTTCGATTTCCTCGCACATGCATGACGCTCTCGCGCGCACCACCGACCAGCTCCTCGCTCTACGCAATGCCGACGTGGTCGACGCGGGCGCACAGGGCTTGGTTGTTGTTTACGACGCTCTCATCGACGTGGTCACCGGCATCCGACGTACCGGGCCGCCGATTAAGGCCAGGACCGTGGTCGAAAACAGCGATCACGCAACCCACGAGCCGGGTACTTCGAATGCGAAAACTTCAACGACCGGTGACTACGAGGTAATGTTTGTGTGTGCAGGCTCCGCGCAGGTCGTGGAAAACCTGCGCGACACCCTCGACGGTCAGGGCGACTCACTCGTGGTCACCGGTGGTCCTGACCTGTGGAGCGTGCACGTCCATGTAGACGATCCCGGCGCCGCGGTCGAATCGATCCTTGACTACGTCGTGCCCCAAAGATTACGCATCACCTATTTGCAGGAGTCGGCCCAAATTCCCCCGACCCCGACACGCGATCGATGCATCGTAGCGGTCGTGCACGGCCCTGGCGTGGCGAGTTTGCTCAGCGATGTCGGTGTTCAGGTGCTGCCGGCGCAACCGGGACGCAGGCCCTCCACGGGAGAGATCATTCGAGCTATTGCGGCGACGAATGCGGCTGAGGTCATCATCCTGCCCAGTGATTCGGACACGATCAAGGTGGCCGAAATCGCTGCTGAGCAGGCCAGGGTCACCGGAGTAAGAGCCAGCGTGATTCCTACGCGCAGCGTGGTTCAAACACTTGCGGCGGTTGCGGTTGCTGAGTTGTCGGCATCGTTTGACGATGTTGTCGTCGCCATGGCTGATGCGTCGCGGGCGACGCGCTACGGGGCCATTACCGTTGCAACTAAGGATGCCATGACGTCGGCAGGTTTGTGTCGGGTTGGTGACGTGTTGGGGGTTGTGGCCGGCGACGTTGTTGAAGTGGGTACTCAGCCCGAAGTTGTCGTTGGTGCCATACTCCACCGACTGTTGTCGACCGGTGGCGAATTAGTCACACTTCTGGCTGGCCAGGAGGCCACAAAAGAACTTATTGAGGAGGCTCGAGCCGAGGCGATCAGTCAGCAACCATCGCTTGATGTAGTGGTTATTGATGCAGGACAACCACTTTGGCCACTGATTATCGGGGTCGAGTGAGTGGGCCGACTACGCGAGAATCCTGATGCCGTCAACCTTGACGACGCTCTCGGTGCCGTTGTCGGCGGAAAGACGGCGAAGGTACTCATGGAGTCATTCGGCATTCACACTGTGCGCGACCTGCTTTCACACTATCCACGCCGCTATTTAAATCGCGGCGAAATGAGTGACCTTGGATCCCTCGTCGCCGGAGAGCATGTCACCGTCTTCGCTGAGGTGGTGTCCGCTTCGGCCGTGCCAATGCGTCAGCGCAAAGGTCATCGCATCGAGGTGGTGGTCACCGATGGCACCGGATTCCTTTCGCTAGTTTTCTTTGGCCCCAAGTGGATCGCGGATCAGTTCAAGTCGGGTGCGCGTGGCCTATTTGATGGGACCGTGTCGGTATTCAATCGAACCCGCCAATTAACGCACCCCACCCGGCTCATGCTTGCTGAAGGTGTTGACGATGCGGATTCCCAAGCGCAGGCGAAAATTTTCAAGTACCGGATGGTGCCCATCTATCCGGCGACGGCACGCATCTCGGTGTGGCGCATCGCTCAATCGGTTGGACTGGCACTTGATGCGTTGAGCGAAGTGGACGACCCACTACCCGAAAATATCCGGGTTCCTCGAGATCTCATGGACTACGAGCAGGCCCTGGACTGGATTCATCGACCGCCTTCTGAGGCCGATGCCCTGCGAGCCCGACAGCGACTAAAGTTCGACGAGGCCTTTATTTTGCAGTTGGTGCTAGCGCAGCGCCGAGCCCAGTGGCGTAGCCTCACTGCAACTCCGCGGGCCGGTACTACCCGCGGTGTGCTAACGGATTTCGATGCTGTCTCACCGTTCGCTCTCACGGCTGCACAGGAACGCGTGGGCAGCGAAATCAGTGCTGATCTTGCTGCTGCTCACCCGATGCACCGACTACTGCAGGGAGATGTGGGCAGCGGTAAGACACTCGTTGCCCTGCGCGCCATGCTGGCCGTTATCGAAGGTGGCGGGCAGGCTGCGCTGATCGCGCCGACGGAGGTTCTGGCTCAGCAGCACGCGGCGACGCTGACCGCGCTGCTCGGCTCATTGGGGCGAGCCGGAATGCTTGATGGCTCGCACAATGCGGTGGGTATTGAATTGCTGACCGGGTCCATGTCTGCAGCACAGCGGCGAGACGTGCTGGAGCGTATTCGCGGTGGCAGTGCTGGCACCGCTCCCGCCGACATTGTGATTGGCACGCATGCGCTTTTGGAACCCACGGTGGTTTTTCGTGAGTTAGGGCTCGTTGTTGTCGATGAACAGCATCGGTTCGGTGTCGAGCAGCGGGCAGCCTTGAACAGGCCGCTTGCCGATGGCACTCGGCCCCATCTTCTGGTCATGACGGCGACACCGATCCCGCGAACGGTGGCCATGACTTCGTTCGGAGATTTATCAGTCAGTGTCATCGATGAATTGCCACATGGTCGCCAACCAATTTCCACCCACGTCATAGCCGAGAGTGAGCAGCCCCGCCATGTGCGGCGAGCCTGGCAGCGTGTCCACGAAGAGGTGACCGCAGGGAACAAGGCTTATGTTGTCTGTCCTCGAATCGGCGACGGTATCTCCGCCGGTGCCGAGGAGGCTGCCGAGAGCGAGTTGGCCAGTGTGGTGGAAATGTCTGGTCAGATTATCGATTTCCTGCTGCCGGACCTGCGGATCGGTGTACTGCACGGGCGGTTGCCGGCGGATGAAAAAAGGGATGTGATGCGCCGGTTCGCGCTGGATTCGACCGCGACGGACGCTCTTGACGTTCTCGTGTCTACCACCGTCATTGAGGTTGGTGTCGATGTGCCGGCCGCCACGGTCATGATCATCATGGACGCTGATCGTTTCGGTGTTTCCCAGTTGCATCAGTTACGTGGCCGCGTGGGTCGAGGGAGCGCGCCGAGCCTGTGCTTGATGTTTACGAAAGCGCCGGCAGATTCTCCATCGCGGGAGCGCTTGTCGGCTGTTGCCGCAACGACGGATGGATTCGAATTGGCTCTCCTCGACCTGCGAAATCGTCGTGAAGGAGATGTGCTTGGAGTCTCACAATCGGGCCATCGGTCTTCGCTGAGGCTGCTCGAGGTGGCCGATGATGAGGATGTGATTGTGGATGCCCGTCAAGCCGTGGACGAGGTCGTCCATACTGACCCGGACCTTACGTCGCACCCGATCTTGCGCCACATCGTCGACGACCTGCGTCGTGATGAGCGCGCCGATTTCTTGCACAAAGGCTGATCATGCGCATTGTTGCTGGCGTAGCTCGGGGTCGTCTCATCGCCGTGCCACGTGGTACCGCGACCCGGCCGACGACCGACCGGGTCCGTGAAGCAATGTTTTCGAGTCTGACCACCCGGTTGATGGGCCATGCCGAGACAGACATCGATAATCCGTGGCGGGGATTGCGGGTAGTGGATCTCTTCGCCGGCTCTGGCGCGCTCGGACTCGAGGCGCTCAGTCGCGGGGCAGCCACAGCAGTGTTTGTCGAACGGGACCGTCGAACGGCTGCGTTGATTCAACGAAATATTGTGGATCTCGGCCTCGATCACGTCGGGCCTCAAGACACCCGCGTGATGGCAGAAGACGTCCATGCGTGGCTTCATGCCCAGTCTGGGACAGGCGATATCGATGTCGTGTTCGCCGACCCCCCTTACGCTCTGGCAACCGACCTCATCCGCCCGTTGATGCGGCGACTGGCATCGGGTGCCCTATGTCGTCCCGGGGCGCTCATCGTGGTGGAGCGAGAAACGCGACAGGCGCAGCAGCCGTGGGACGACGATGCCGGAATCGAGTCCTTGGATCGACGGACATACGGCGAGACAACACTTTGGTACGGTCGCCTCGCATCACTTACCGACACTGCCGCCTAGCGCGGCCTCGCGAAGGGACTGGCGCGCCATATGCGGACAGCAGTTTGCCCGGGCTCTTTCGACCCGGTGACCAACGGACACATTGACGTTTTCGCACGCGCTGCAGCGGTGGCAGATCGAGTCATCGTGGCGGTCTTGATCAACAAGACCAAGTCAAGTTTATTTACTGTCGACGAGCGTATTGAGATGCTCAAGGAGGTTGTCGCGCCCCTGGGCAACGTTGAGGTCGATGCGTTTCACGGGCTCCTCGTTGACTACTGCCAAACCCACGACGTCCAGGCCATCGTGAAGGGTCTGCGCGCTGTCAGCGATTTCGATTACGAATTGCAAATGGCCCAGATGAATTATCGCCTCGCTGGAGTGGAAACCCTCTTCGTCTCCACCAACCCTCTCTACAGCTACCTTTCGTCGAGCCTGGTGAAAGAGGTTGCGGCCTACGGTGGGAGTGTTGAAGGGTTACTTCCGCATACGGTTCTGGGAAGATTGCAGGACAAACTGGCCCAGAATCGCTCGGCCTAAGCGAGGGAGTTCGATGGACGTCGACGAAAAACTCGAAGAGCTCGCCCAACTTATTGAGGATGCAAAGGCGGTTCCGCTTTCGGCGTCCTGCATGGTCAATCGAGCTCAGGTATTGGATCTGATCGAGGATATCCACGAGCAGTTGCCAGAATCGATTGGTCAGGCCGATCACCTCCTCTCTGAACGCACCGCGGTGGTTGAGGACGGGCGGCGAGAGTCTGAACGTCTCCTCGCACAGGCGCGTGAAGAGCAGCAGCGTATGTTGTCCACGCACGAGGTTTATCTCGTTGCCGTGGCTGAAGCTGAGGCTATTAGGGCAGAAACGATCGCCGAGGCCGAACGGATGCGCCGCGAGACCGATGACTACATCGATGGAAAACTTGCCAATTTCGAAATCGTGCTGAATAAGACCCTCAGCGTCGTGGAGCGCGGCCGCGACAAGATCCGTGGCGACGCCCTCGATGATTTCAGCGGTGGAGATGAACCTCTACCGGAGTAGACCCGGCCTGAGCATCGTGGCGTATTCTCCTCTGTCGTGACCATGGCAGCGCCGCAAAACCCGCTGGTGATTGACGCTCGCGATCTTGGGCGACGCGCGGGATCCATGGTGGAACTGCACCGAGTGATCCCGGCACCGGTCGATCTCGGTGTGGGTCTGGCTCGGGTGCCTGTAGGCAGCGACATGGATGTGCAGCTTCGACTGGAATCAGTGGATGAGGGCATCCTCGTGCGTGCCTCGGTCTGCGTTGAAGTGGCCTGCGATTGTGCGCGATGTTTGGACCCGGTGAGTTATGACGATGAAATGGAATTCATCGAGCTTTATCGCTACCAGCCACTGAACGCTCGTGGCACGGCAGCGGCGGAGCCTGAGCAAGAAGACGAAGGCGAAGAACGATCACTGTTCGTGAAAGACGATTTTGTGGACCTAGAGGAGCCTTTGCGCGACGCGGTTGTGTTGGCTCTGCCGATCCGCCCGCTGTGTTCTCCTAATTGTCTCGGTCTGTGTCCCACCTGCGGTGTGCGCCTGGATGATGAGCCCGATCATCGCCACGAGACGAATGATCCCCGGTGGGCTGTCCTGGGGCCGCTGGCCGCATCATTGGGTCAACAAGAGACTGGCGACGCCGCCGAAAAGCCCTCAGCCTAAGATCGCGGGTAACATCTGCGCACCTGAGGACCTGCTCAGCTGAGTTAGCCTAGTGAGCAGCACCGAAAATGACACGATACGAGATGAAGGACCGGTAACGATGGCTGTCCCCAAGCGCAAGACCTCCCGCTCCAATACCCGGCACCGCCGGTCGCAGTGGAAGGCCACCGCACCCACGTTGACGCTGTGCGCTCGCTGTCGTGAACCCAAATTGCCTCACGTGGCGTGCCCGACCTGCGGCACGTACGCGAAGCGGCGCGTTCTCGACGTCTAGTTGACGTTTCGGCGTGGCCTACAACGCAGCCGCAGCCGCGGTTCGATTGGCGATTGCGCGTGCTGTTGACTGGCCCGGGGGCGCTCAGTCCCTACGAGACGACACCCCGCTGGCGGATTTGGGTATCGATGATCTCGCTGCCCTCCTTATCTGCGCCAATGCGGCTGCTGCGGAATATGTCTTAACAGAGGACGATGTCGCTAACAGCGCGACGATCGCCGCGCTGGCGGGGAGGGCACGTCATGATCGAGGCTGACCGTGTGGCTGCCTGTAACCATGTGCTGATGGGTTTGGGTATCGACCTTGACGCCGTCGAACTTGATCACGCATTAACGCATCGGTCCTACGCGTATGAAAACGGTGGGTCGCCCGATAACGAGCGGCTGGAATTTCTCGGTGATGCTGTTCTGGGGCTGATCGTGACCGATGCGCTCTACGCAACCCATCCCGATGTCAACGAGGGCACGTTGGCGAAAATGCGTGCGTCGGTGGTCAATTCCCGTGCATTAGCGCAGGTCGCCCGTGACTTGGACCTGGGCCAGGCACTCCTGCTGGGCCGGGGGGAGGAGACCACCGGCGGCCGTAATAAGCCCTCCATCCTGGCCGACACCGTTGAGGCTCTCCTCGGTGCGGTCTACTGCCAGCACGGTCTGATCGCCGCCACCGAGGTGGTTCATCGTCTTTTCCAACCCCTGCTCGATGCTGCTGCGGATCGCGGTGCGGGACTTGACTGGAAGACATCGCTACAGGAGCTCACCGCGACCATGGGGCTTGGTGTACCGGAGTACGCCGTCGAAGACTCCGGTCCCGACCACGATAAGGCTTTCATTGCCTCGGTCATTCTCAGCGGAAACACCTATGGCACCGGTGCCGGCAGCACGAAAAAGGAGGCTGAGCAAAACGCCGCCGAGGCGACCTATGCAGCACTGCACACTGATGCCTGAGTTACCCGAGGTCGAAGTAGTACGGCGAGGGTTGGTGTCTCACCTCCCCGGTGACACGGTTCAGGCAGTCTCCGTTTTGCATCCGCGTGCCATTCGGCGCCAGATCGGTGGCCCTCGCGCCTTTTCCACTGAAATTTCGGGCGCGCGGTTTCACACCGTCAGCCGGCGGGGTAAGTACCTGTGGGCGGTCATCTCACCCGAACCACACCGTTCGTATCGCGCGCTGGTGATGCACCTGGGCATGAGTGGTCAGTTGCTTCTGCGATCGGCTCAGGCAGCTCAGCACGTTCACGCCCGTGTCCACTTGGCTCTTGCTGGTGACCAAGACCTGTGGTTCATCGATCAACGTACGTTCGGCGGACTCTATGTGGACGATCTCGTGGCTGTGACCTCCGCCGATGACGAGCATCTACCCGCGTCAATAGCCCACATCGCCCGCGACCCCCTCGATCCCAGATTCGACGATGATGCCTTTTCTCGGTCCCTGCGTCGACGTCACAGCGGGATCAAGCGAGCGCTGCTGGATCAGGCGTTGATTTCTGGCATCGGAAACATTTACGCGGATGAAGCGCTATGGCGTTCAGCGGTTCACTATGAGCGGTCGTGTGCGGCCCTAAGAAAAGGTGACGTCCAGGAGTTGCTCACCCATGTCCGAGACGTTATGTCAGCCGCTCTGGATGAGGGCGGAACGTCCTTCGATGCGCTCTATGTCAACGTCAACGGCCAAAGCGGGTATTTTGATCGATCCCTTGATGCCTACGGGCGCAGCGGCGAGCCGTGCTCACGATGCGGTGCCCTGATTGTTCGAGAAGCCTTCATGAACCGGTCTTCCTTTCGATGTCCAACATGTCAGCGAAGACCCAGATCCATCGGCTAATTCCCGATCACCCCACGATTCAGTGTTGTCACCGGCCCCCCGGTAGGGTGCTGTCGTGCATCTGAAGAGTCTGACCCTGAAGGGCTTTAAGTCCTTCGCCTCGGCGACGACTTTCGCTTTCGAACCTGGCGTTACCGCCGTGGTCGGTCCCAACGGATCTGGTAAATCCAACGTAGTAGACGGCCTCGCCTGGGTGATGGGCGAACAGGGGGCGAAGTCACTGCGTGGTGGGCACATGACCGATGTCATTTTTGCCGGTACTTCAGGGCGCGCGCCCCTGGGACGAGCTGAAGTTTCCCTCACCATTGACAACACCGACGGGGCACTTCCGATCGAGTTCACCGAGGTCACCATTTCGCGCACTCTGTTCCGCAATGGCGGGTCAGAGTACGCGATCAATGGCCAATCGTGTCGCTTGCTGGATGTCCAAGAACTGCTGAGCGATTCTGGTATCGGTCGCGAGATGCATGTGATCGTGGGCCAGGGTCAACTGGATGCGATCTTGCATGCCACCGCTGATGACCGGCGGGGTTTTATTGAAGAAGCAGCCGGGGTTTTGAAGCATCGCAAGCGCAAGGAAAAAGCGTTGCGAAAACTTGATGCGATGGAGGGTAATCTCACCCGCGTCACCGACCTTGTCACCGAGCTACGCCGACAGTTGAAGCCGCTGGGCAAGCAGGCCGAAGTGGCTCGTCGTGCAACGGTCATTCAGGCTGACGCCCGCGATGCGGCAATTCGCCT
>Ga0055584_100002475_pt1 | contig 18238 bp, 19 predicted proteins | sample OSDHelmetaG_FD_58716 | JGI IMG/M metagenome (GOLD analysis project Ga0055584, IMG submission 58716) | Pelagic marine sediment microbial communities from the LTER site Helgoland, North Sea, for post-phytoplankton bloom and carbon turnover... | ecosystem: Environmental > Aquatic > Marine >... | reverse complement strand
AATTGACGGCACCCACCCGGAAGAGGTTCGGGTGGTGATTACGAATGGCAATCGACTAGAAGAATACGATGTCGAGACGTCAACAAAAACCCAGCTCAAAGGCAATATCTACCTCGCCAAGGTGACGCGTGTTGAACCGTCACTGCAGGCAGCCTTTGTCGATTATGGCGGGAATCGACACGGTTTCCTGGCCTTTAGTGAAATTCATCCTGACTATTATCAGATCCCTGTTGAAGACCGCGAAGCGTTAAAACGTGACGTCGCACAGTTTGAAGCGAACGCGTCTGCCGCGCAGGCTCATATTGACGAAATCGATGGCGTCGTCGAGGGCGATGACGCCGCAAACAGTGTCGACGAATCAGAAGATGGAGAGGACGCCGCCGAAGGAACGGCCTCCGACGAGACTCAGGGGTCAGAAGATATCGACGACACCGAGGACTCAAGCGCCGAAGAGACAAACGAGGAAATAGCTGCCACCGAAGAAAAAGAAGAGACGGCAGACGATACGGAGAATGGTGCCGAGAGTGAAAATAGTTCTGAAGAAGTAGCAGCCGCTTCAGAGGAAAACGCTGAAGACAGCCTCGAAGATGGCGAAGCTAAAGCAGATTCAGATGCTGACGGTGAAGGCGCTTCAGCCGAGGAAGATGTCGACAAGGTAAAGAAGTCAGAGCGCCGCGAAAACCCGATGCGCCGCTACAAGATTCAGGAAGTTATCAAACGTCGGCAAATACTGCTGGTGCAGGTCGTTAAAGAAGAACGTGGGAATAAAGGGGCTGCTCTAACCACCTATATGTCACTTGCCGGACGGTACTGCGTTTTGATGCCCAACACATCACGTAGCGGTGGTGGCGTCTCCCGTAAAATTACCAGTACTGCAGATCGCAGACGGCTGCGCGATTTGTTGAAGAACCTGAATGTGTCAGAAGGTATGGGCGTTATTATGCGCACCGCCGGTATGGAACGGAATAAATCCGAGATCAAACGCGATTTCGATTATCTGACCAAGCTATGGGAAGATGTTCGCGAGCTAACTCTGCAGTCGGCGGCGCCCGCCCTAGTCTATGAAGAAGGCGACTTGATCAAACGCGCCATACGCGATTTGTACTCACGGGAAATCGAGGAAATTCTGGTTGAAGGCAATGACGCCTACACCGCCGCGAAAAAACTGATGCGGATGATGATGCCAAGTCATGCCAAGCGCGTTCAGCCCTATCGTGATGAGACAATCCCCCTATTCCACCGCTATCAAGTCGAAACCCAACTGGAATCAATGCACAGCCCAGTGGTTCAACTGAAGTCTGGTGGCTATCTCGTTATCAACCCAACTGAGGCGTTAGTCGCGATCGACGTCAACTCCGGACGTTCGACACGCGAACGGAATATCGAAGAAACTGCATATAAGACGAACCTTGAAGCCGCAAGCGAGGTTGGACGCCAACTTCGTCTGCGTGATCTCGCCGGACTGATTGTTATCGACTTTATCGATATGGACGTCTCTCGAAATCAGCGTGGCGTCGAACGGCGGCTTAAAGAAGCCGTAAAGACCGACCGGGCCCGCATCCAGCTCGGACGGATCAGCAATTTTGGTCTGTTCGAACTGTCCCGCCAGCGTATGCGGCCAAGCATCGTCGAAAACAGCACCGAGACCTGCATCCATTGCGACGGAACCGGTGTCGTCCGCTCTACTGAATCAACTGCGGTCCATGTCCTCCGGTCCGTCGAAGAAGAAGGTATTCGAAACCGCAGCAGCGAAATCGCCGTGACGGTGCCTACGCCTATTGCGCTTTACATACTCAATCAAAAGCGCGATTCACTGACCCAAATTGAGGCGCGCTACAGCTTCCGGGTGAATGTTCTTGGCGACGATAGCCTGATCCCGCCGGACATGCGCCTTGAAAGAATACATGGGCGTTCCCCCTCCGGAGAGACCGAAGAAGTCGTCCGTGACCCCATCGTCATCGAACCCGCAAGCGATGATGCCGCTGACGACGCTGACAGCGCACCCAAGGAAAATTCACGGAAACGTCGTCCCAGACGACGTCGCAAAAACAACGATACCGCTAAACAAGATGGTAGCGACACCGCGACTGCTGATGGTGAAAAGAGCGCCGACGCTACGCCGGCAGAAGGTTCTGAAACCAACGGTGAAGGCGCCGAAGAACAAACCGCCCCACGTCGTCGTCGTCGCGGCCGTCGCGGTGGCCGACGCCGTAATTCACGTACACCACGTTCTGAAGCGGCAGATGAAAACACCACGGACAATCAGGCTGCAGAAAACAGGAATGAAACCACTTCTGATAGCAACGCAGATAATGCATCGTCAGTGACGCCAACCGACTCCGGGGCCAGCGAAAACGCTCCCGTTGCGGCAGCATCTGAAAGCATAACTGAGGCCGTATCAGAACCTAAACCAGAAAGTTCAAATGACGCTGCGGAGCCAGCGGAAAGTAGGGAAACATCCACCAAGCGGGGCTGGTGGCAACGCATCACGCAATAGTTCGGGTTTAACCGGTCTTTGCCATCCAGTGTTGCAGCCGCTCGGCGGCTTCGGTGATTCCTGCAGCAGGACCAGAAAACGAGAAGCGGACATAGGCGTTGCCCCGGCCTTGGTCAAAATCTGTCCCAGGCGTTGCCGCAACACCTGTTTCCTCCAGCATACGCCGACAAAAAACTTCACTATCATTCGTCAGATTGGATATATCGGCATAAACATAAAAGGCCCCGTCGACAGGTGCCAATCGATCAAAGCCAGCCCGGGGCAATGCCGACAACAAAATTTGTCTGTTCTCTGCATAACGCGCCACGTTGGCGTTCAGCTCTTCGGTACAATCAAAGGCGGCACCAGCACCAAATTGAGAAAGTGTTGGTGCTGAAATAAATAAATTTTGTGCCAGACATTCAATGCTTCTAAGAAGATCTGGTGGAACCACCATCCAGCCAACGCGCCAACCGGTCATTGAGAAATATTTCGAAAAACTATTAATTGCGACGACATTTTTATCAAACCGCAATGCTGAAACACCGGGTTGTCCGTAGGTTATCCCATGGTAAATCTCGTCTGAGATCAACCGCATTCCCCGATCCCGGCAATAATCACTAAGAGCCCCTAACTCCTCCGCACCCAACATCGTCCCTGTCGGGTTCGACGGGCTGGCCACAATTAAACCATCGAGTTTTCCGTCTATCTGATCCAGCAAAGCAGGTGTTGGCTGAAATCGCGTTTCGGGGCCTGTCGGCACGAGAACGGGTTCGATCCCGAGACCGAGCAAAATATTGCGTGAGCCAGGATAACCAGGATCCGCAATAGCAACGCGGTCGCCAACGTCAAACGCAGCTGTAAAGGCAAGCACAAACCCACCAGATGACCCGGTTGTGATAACGATACGTTCTGGGTCGACGCTGACGTCATGTAGCTGCTCGTAATATTCCGAAATCCTCTCACGCACTGACAAAATGCCAAAGGCTTCGGTATAACCGAGTAAATCAGCGTCTAATTTCTGATGAGCCGCCGCAATAACACCAGCCGGCGCACCGGTTGCCGGTTGTCCAAGCTCAAGATGAAGAACATCCTTCCCCTCTGCTTGACGTCGATTGGCCGCCCGGAGAACGTCCATGACGATAAATGGCGGGATTTTCCCGCGCTCTGAAACCTTAAGCGCCATAGATCAGAGCTCCGAATTCAAACCATAGGCAGCTGTCCTAGGGTCTGTTCGAACGACACAATTCGCCGGACGAATAACAATACCTCTATCGCAATACATGAGGTTCACCTGCCCGATTGAGTTGCGGGTGAAAATTTGGAGCCCTTTTTGAACCAATTCATCACGAATCTTTTGTGACCGGGATTGTTCGATCAAAATATCTGCCGCGCCGACACCTGGCGCGTAACGCGATTTCGCCAGCGCTTCTTCGGGAGCTACCTTACCGTCGACCAGATGCATCAATGTCGAGGCAAGGGCAATACCTGCATAGCGGCCCCCAGCAGCCGTCGCGGCCAGGTAGGCCTGCGAAACGTTATGGTTCGCCATAATGACCGGTGCGATATTCAATCCGGTACCTGCGACGGCGGGCGCTGCCTGGATGATCCCGGTTTCACCAGCCATAACGCCCCGACCAAACGGACGATTCATTGTCAAAACACACGATGTCGCATTGCCCGTGATATCCATCGCAAAGAGTCCGGCGGACCCGCCACTACCCGCCCATTCTGCGCCACCAGCACCGCCAACATTACGGGCGGCGGCAGTCAATAAGGCGGCTTGGCCAGCTGCATCAGATGACGAAAAACCTCTTTTATTACCGACCTGCTCCCAGATACCGGCAGTAAGGCCGGTTCCCAGTGATTTTGAATTCGGAAAGTGAAGAATATGATTGCCAGCTTCCGCCTGTATGGTCGACTTCCAAACCGGTCGATAGGCCCTCATCGCCTCAATGGTCAACCAGCCGCCGGCCTCTTGTACACCATCCAAATACACCCGCGCCAAATGCCCTGAATAAAAATCGCCTGGGCCTAAGCCTCGAATGACTCCGAGGGTTCCCGCCAGACCAAATTGTTCAATGGTCTGTCCAGACGACAACACATTGCCTTTAGAATCTGTGAACAGCTTTAGAGTACGAACGTCCCTGATGCCTTTTCTGCCGTGCTCCCTAAGCGCGCCGATCAGGCCTTTTGAAATCGGCCAGCCAAATCGAGCCGCTCGCTCTGCGGGTTGTACAAGCTGTTCCCAGCGAAGTTTTCCATAGCGAGCCTGCAACGCAAACAACCCCCGAAAACTTCCCGGTACGAGCGCAGGCCACCGACCCTTCGGGGGAACGGCAATCGGCAGATGTGGAAAAAATTCCAGGGTCTCGGCCTTGTTTTTCGTATTGTCATAATGCACACAAACACCACCCCCACCGGGACCCGCTGCATCGGGACGACTTACCATTAACGCAAAGGCCATCGCGACAGCTGCGTCCGCTGATGACCCTCCGGCAGACAATGTATCTCGTCCAACGATCGTAGCGCGCGCGTCATCAGAGGCGACACCGCCAAAATATGATTTCAGATGCCCGACGGTACCAACAGGTTGGGGATCACTGCCCCCGCAGGCCGCTGCGAACAAGACGACAGCAGCGCACATACATTGACGTAGCGCCCTACCGTACCTACTTTTCCCTTTCATCCTAGGGAAATCGACCGTGCAAATTCGCAATTCCATTCTTCCAATTTTCGGCATGCTCTTCCTAGCAACTGTGTGCCTTACCGGACCGGGATTATCAAGAGCGGAAGCCGTCCCTTTAATCCGCGATACTGAAATCGAAACTACCATTCGGATCTATGCCGCGCCACTCCTGACCGCTGCCGGGCTCGAAGATGAAGTATTCAACATCCATATCGTTAGAGACACGGCGTTAAACGCTTTTGTTGCGCGGGGCCAAAGACTGTTTTTAACAACCGGACTTCTTAGGCGGAGCGCTAACGCCGGACAGGTCCTCGGCGTGATGGCTCATGAAATAGGACACATCGAGGGTGGTCATCTATCACGGCTTCATGGTGCCATCGAAAGAGCCGGAAAAGCCGCCTTTATCTCCCAAATTTTAGGGCTGGCTGTTGGCGCCCTTTCCCAGAATGCACGTGGAGCGGCGGCAATCATCGCCGGCGGGCAACATGTGGCCGGCCGATCTTTTCTGAATTACAGCCGCGGACAAGAGCAGTCAGCTGATCAAGCAGCGGCCCGATATTTGGATCGCGTCGGGATATCCAGCAAGGGACTTCTCGAGTTTCTCAATATTCTCTCCGGACAGGAATTTCTTCAGACGTCTAATCAGGATCCCTATGTAAGGACGCATCCGCTTACGCGATCCAGAATCAGCTTTATGGAGAATCATGTCGCCAAATCTCCTGTATCCAATAAGGTTCTGCCGTCAGATTTTATTGAAAGATATCGTCGAATGGTTGCCAAGCTGGATGGATTTCTTGATGCGCCAGAAAAGACTCTCGAGAAATACAAGAAGGAAGACCGGTCGGTCCATGCGCGCTATGCCAGAGCAATCGCCATGTACCGTCTGGCCGACCTCGGCAAAGCATTGCCTCTCGTCGATTCACTAATTTCTGAATTCCCCAAGGACCCCTATTTCGTCGAGTTGAGAGCACAGATGCTCTTCGAGAATGGGCGTCTCGAGGAGGCTATGAAAAGTTACCAAAATGCAGTCCGCCTGTTGCCGGGAGCACCACTCATCAGAACCAGCCTTGCCCACGTGCTTTTGGAGATGAACAATCCAGAACTCAATGATCTCGCATTAGCCAACGTCAAACATGCCTTGCGGGTCGAGCGATTCATGCCCCTCGCTTGGCGCCTTGCTGGAACGGCCTATGGGCGTAAAAAGCAGTTTGGCCTCTCTGCCTGGTCTTTGGCAGAATATAACGTTTTGATTGGCCGAAAACCTTTGGCGCGCGTTCAGGCCGAACGTGCATTAAAAATTCTCAAGGTTGGCTCACCCGGTTGGCTACGCGCCCAGGATATCAAAAATCAAATTGACCGCAAGAAATAGTCGGCCCTCAATTTAAGCGATATCCGCGGCTTCGGGCTGCTTTGCCGGTTGTGCAGCATCAAAGGCTTCACATTCCATGCAGGCCGAAAAGATACGTTCTATCGTCGGGTAAGCGGATAAATCGCAGCCAAATCGTTGAGCATTAAACACCTGGGGTACCAGACATATATCCACCAAGCCTGGATCGTCGCCATGACAGAATTGCCCCGTATCTGCGCTCCCCGCCAACAATGGTTCAACCGCGTTGAAACCTTCTGCCACCCAGTGTTGGTACCAGGTCGTTTTCTGCTGATCACTCGCTGATAACGGGCCCGAAAGATAATTCAGGACAGCGAGGTTATTTAGCGGGTGAATATCGCACGCTACAATATTGGCGATTGCTCTTACCCGCGCTCGCGCTTTCGCCCCTTCAGGCAAAAATGCTGGCGTCGGATATGTCTCTTCGAGATATTCCAAAATCGCAGGAGACTGCAATAGCACGGTATCATCGATAACCAATGCGGGAACGCGCCCTTGCGGATTAACGCGTCTAAAATCATCTGACAGATGCTCTCCGGTCGACAGATTTACAAGCTCTGTTTCGTAGGCGAGGCCTTTCAGATTGAGGGCAATCCGTACCCTAAATGCCGCTGAAGATCTGAAATAGCCGTATAGTTTCATCATCCGTCCCAATTCCCGTTAAAAATTGCCGACCCGCAAAGTTCGTAAAACCTGAAGGCATTGAATAAGCATATAGCCACTCAGATATAATACTCTTTCAGCGGCGGGAAGCCATTAAACCCCACTGACGCATAACTCGCGGTGTAAGCCCCAGCGCTCAAAATCTCAACGCAGTCACCAACGGAGAGTTCCAGAGGCAGCTCGTACCCCGCAGCATCATAGATAACATCGACCTCGTCACAAGTTGGACCAGCTAGCACGACCGGGCCAGTTGCCCCACCGTCGTGGGGCGTTCTTATGCGATACTGTATTGCCTCATCGAGGACTTCAGGTAACCCACCGAACTTTCCGACATCCAGATAAACCCAGCGCTTAACTTCATTGGAGGATTTACGGGAGATCAAGACGACCTCGCTTTGGATCACGCCAGCATCGCCTGGGATATATCGCCCTGGTTCCGCAATAACGCGCAGAGACCTGTCACCAAAATAGTGTCGCAGACTATGTTTAACGGCGTCGGTATAATCCGGTAACGCACACATTGGCGTACGATAATGTGACGGGAAACCGCCCCCAAGATTCAGCAGAGAAAGCTCGATACCGCGATCCGAAACGCTCGAAAATATCCTGGCCGCCGTGGATATTGCTGTATTCCAGGCCGTGGGGTTCCGTTGCTGCGACCCAACATGGAAAGAGACGCCGGATGGCACTAAGCCCAGATCGGCGGCATTGCAGAGGAGGTCAGTGACATTGTCAGGATGGCAGCCGAACTTGTCAGAAAGCGGCCAGTCGGCTCCACCGTTAGGCGTAAGATATCGACAATAAACCGACGCCCCGGGCGCAGCCCTTGAGAGCTTCTCCAGTTCCTGAATACTATCAAAGGCAAATTGTCGAATGCCGACGTCAAAAGCTCGCTGGATGTGCGCTTCTTTCTTGACCGTATGTCCAAATGACAGCCTGTCCGGTGTAATTCCAAGTGCCAGGCATTGTTCAATTTCATAGATACTGGCGGCGTCAAAGTAACTACCGAGGTCGCGCAACAATGCCAGGACCGGTTCAGCCGGATTGGCTTTAACGGCATAGAATATTTCTGTTCCGGGGAGTTCGTCACAGAGCGCTTGATAGTTTTGCGCGACAATATCAAGGTCAACAACCAGACACGGCGTGTCTGGCTGATTTTCGGCAAAAAATCGTTCAATCTTTGGGGTCATCAATATGTGTCTCGAAAAAACGCCACCGGAATAGCAGAGCGCTTACCAGCGACGCGCTTTTACACATAGAAATAGCTTGGCGGAAGAAAAATCGTTAAGCGGCTGATATTATGCCGAGCTATCGGAAATTAGCCATATGCTGTAGACCAAACAACGCAGCAAAGCCAATAACGACGATAAGCGATAGAATGACCAGTGGCATTACAATGCCCGACTTCTTTTTCTTCTGAGTACGACGTTTACCTTTGCTGTTTCGACCTTCCGCTCCCTTTCGCATAGCAGGTTTTTTTCGCATCACTTTTTGTTTCCTGTTGTCTCGGAGCGGCCTGCTTTTCTGCGCGACCGCCTTTAAAAATTGTCCGCGTAACTGTTTCGAGTGTTGCTTCGTTGAAATTTTCCTCAATGACACGAACACTGGGATACCGTGAGCTCTGATCCATCTGGCGGGCTTCAAAAAGCGCAAGTTCCTTGTCGTCGAAGACAGAATCTATCTTACACTTGCCGCCTCGGAAGGTATGTATCTCAAATGCTCTCATAGCTCGTTATATAGACTGGAACCCGAGTGTCTCAGACTATTCCTCAAGAACTTCCCGGCAATTCGCTGCGTCGAGAACACCACTTATCGTTTCGCCGTCATCACTCATGGGTAATAAGATTCTCCGGTAGAGCACCTTTGTGCCGTCAATCTTTATAAATTCATCGCCATGAGACATCGGCACGCCTTTGCGCAGAACGTCCCGTGTATGGCTAACCGCGACGCCAATCAGATTATCCGGGCCCCACTCGGAAATCGATGAGCCGGTTAACAGAACAGGTGCGAAACTTGAAATTTCATCACCGGCGGCACGAAAAACCGGATCCGCCTCATGCCCGATGACCTCCAAGACAAAGCAGCTCTCCCACATATCCTGATACTGCGAATAGGGTTACTTATCTACCTTAATAAGGCGTAAACGCGCCGCTTAATAAATAACGGTAAATTTCAAGAAAGCCACTTAGGAGAAACCGCCAAGCCCAAACATGGTTGCAACTCCCCCAACAAGGATAATAAGCGCGAAAGTCACTAATGCCAGAACCGGGCTTCCACTCTTCTTTGTCGGCCTTTCCCGATTCTTTGGGCGCGGACGAACACCGTGCGTTCCGGCTGGCTTAGGCTTGTTGTAGGATACCTTTTGAGGGCCTTGTCGATTGTCGCCAGGTCCATTCTTTTTGCGCATTCGGGTAAAGATGACGTCACAGGTGGCAACATTTGTATCTTGATCATAATTCTCTTTAAGGACCCGCCCCCCCTGAATACGTAAGTCTGCAGCTAACTGATCAGCATCAGACATCGCGCTATCACGATCGTCAAAATGGGAATCGAATTCCCATTTTCCACCCTTAAAGATCTGGATTTCGTATGAGCGCACAATACATTCCACCTCTCAATTCGATCGAGGCCTAACGATTAAATAGGGTTTAGTTAAAATTCGTGAACTATATTTTTGCGGGAAACGGTTAATAAATCCTAAAATCGATTCGTCGGCATTGGCGTACAGACTGTGTATACATTGAATACGGTCATTGCGTACAATGCGTTGGTGCGATAACCGTTAGTAGATACGATCTTTGGCAAAAATAAGTAATTCGTCACCTGAAATGGCTAGAATACTCATTCTAAACGGCCCAAACTTAAACCTTCTCGGGACCCGCGAGCCGGAAATTTATGGCCACGAGTCTCTTGAGGATATTGAAATTAAGTGTGGAAACCATGGTAAAGCCATTGGGACAGATATCGATTTTCGTCAGAGCAATAGCGAGGGTGAACTTGTTGACTGGATTCAGGCTGCCGCTGGGTCGACAGATGGAATAATCATAAACCCCGCCGCCTACACGCACACCTCTATCGCGATATTGGATGCCCTAAAACAAGTGGATTGTCCAATTATAGAGTTACATCTTTCCAATATCTTTAGCCGGGAGACATTCCGGCATCACTCCTATATTTCACCTATAGCAAACGGAGTGATTTGCGGATTCGGTGCTCACGGGTATTTGTTAGCACTGGATGCAATTTCCAGAATGGTTTCTGATAAAAAGGAATTTTGATGGCTGAGTTCGATGTAAATGAATCAATGGTCCGCAAACTTGCAGAGCTTCTTAATGAAACCGGGTTGACCGAGATTGAATATAAGGTTGGAGAACATGCCGTTAGGGTTTCTCGATCAACTTCAGGTCAGCTTGTGGCATCAGCGCCCTTGCCAGCCATTGCCGCTCCTGCCGGAGCGCCGGTAGCCGACGCCGGACCACGAACCGGCGCGGTGACCGCCCCTATGGTTGGAGTCGTATACCTGTCATCTGAACCTGGTGCTCCGCCATTCGTAAAACCCGGCGACACCGTTTCTGAAGGCCAAACCCTTTTGCTTATTGAGGCCATGAAGACCTTCAACCCGGTACGGGCGCCGCACGCGGGGAAAGTCGTTGAAATTGCGGTACCCGATAAATCACCAGTAGAGTTTGGTGAGGAACTCGTAATTCTCGAGTAAGGACTGCCTAATGTTCGATAAAATCCTCATCGCCAACCGTGGTGAAATAGCGTTGCGCATTCACCGTGCCTGTCGGGAAATGGGTATCAAAACCGTTGCTGTGCATTCCACTGTCGATGCCGATGCAATGCACGTCCGTCTAGCAGATGAAAGTGTCTGTATCGGGCCAGCGCCAGCTATAGAGTCATACCTAAACATCCCCGCGATCATTACTGCGGCGACGGTCACTAATGCCGACGCTATTCACCCCGGCTATGGCTTTCTATCCGAGAATGCAAACTTTGCTTCTATCGTTGAAGAGCACGGCATTTGCTTCATTGGCCCAACCGCCGATCACATCGCCCTGATGGGCGATAAAATTGCCTCGAAGACCAAAGTTAAGGAGCTGGGAATTCCAGTAGTCCCTGGCTCAGACGGTGCAGTTAGAGACATCGACCGGGCCAAAGAAATAGCTCAAGAAATTGGTTATCCGGTCCTGATCAAAGCCTCAGCGGGCGGCGGTGGCCGCGGAATGCAAATCGTTCAGGAACGTTCGGAATTGGAAACGGCAATTCAGAAAGCTGGTACGGAGGCACTCGCCGCTTTCGGAGACGATGCTGTTTATATGGAGAAATTTCTTCAAAAACCACGCCATATCGAAATTCAGGTCATGGGCGACGGTAACGGCGAGGTCGTGCACCTTGGTGAACGGGACTGCTCCCTGCAACGCCGCCACCAGAAGTTATTGGAAGAGGCCGGCTCACCTGCCCTGAATGCAGATGGTCGCGATGCCATTGGCGATGTTGCTTGCAAGGCACTATCCTCCTTGAATTACCGTAATGCGGGTACAATCGAATTCTTGTATGAGGACGGTGAATTCTACTTCATCGAGATGAATACGCGGTTGCAGGTAGAACACCCTGTGACAGAAATGGTAACGGGAATTGACGTCGTTCGTGAACAAATCAAGTTGGCGAGTGGTGCCCCTCTGTCATTCTCACAGGAAGATGTCACCTTTACCGGACATGCGATCGAGTGTCGGATCAATGCAGAATCCTCTGATGACTTTACGCCATCTCCAGGTCCGGTACATAACTACCATACCCCCGGTGGACTCGGGGTTCGCGTTGATTCAGCGCTTTATGCCGGATATTCAGTGCTCCCTCACTATGACAGCCTAATATCTAAACTGGTTGTCTACGGGGCTAGCCGAAATGAGTGCCTTATGCGGCTGCATCGAGCTCTTGAGGAATATGTCATTACGGGAATAGAGACGACAATTCCGCTCCACCAGGACATTATCAAGGACCCTGATTTCGTAAATGGTGATTATAATATTCACTGGCTTGAAAAATTTGTTGAGGGTCGCATCAACGGATAGCTAATGGTTGGATTAAGCCCCGACATATTACTCCGCGCTTATGCTGTTGGATTATTTCCGATGGCTGAACATCAGGATGATCCTACGCTCTATTGGATTGACCCCGAAAAACGCGGGATTATGCCGCTCGACCGATTCAGAATCCCCAGACGACTTAGAAAAACCGTTCGGCAACACTGTTTTGAAATTAAATGTGACACCGCTTTCGAAAATGTCGTTCGGCTGTGTGCCGAGCCAGCAGAAGATCGTAAAGAAACCTGGATAAACGCAGAAATTATCAAACTTTATGTCGATTTATTTGAGATCGGCCGCGCACATAGCGTGGAATGCTGGCTTGATCACCAGCTTGTCGGTGGATTATACGGTGTCGCGCTTGGCAGCGCGTTCTTTGGTGAAAGCATGTTCAGTCGAGTCACTGACGCCAGTAAGGTAGCGCTCGTCCATCTGGTCGCCCGCCTAAAAAAGGGTGGCTTCACATTGCTCGATACACAGTTTGTCACCAGTCATCTCAACCAGTTCGGTGCCGTCGAAATTCATCGCACCGGGTATCGACAACTTTTATCTTCAGCCTTGGACAAAAACGCAAATTTTTATGGGGAGTTAGACGGCGCTGAACTAGAGTCTTTCATACAGTCCACGACCCAAACGTCATAAACGGGATGCTCCATGGCCGATAGGCCGGGACTTGAAGCAAACATCCAACCAGAATAAACCCGTTTTACAACTTCGCCAGGGCGTTCGTCTGTAATTTCCAAAAAGGCCGCGCTTTCCGGCGGTTCCTCCGGTGGTCTCTTAACGCAGGTTCGAACACGCACCCGCAAACTACCAAAAGCGACAGGTTTATCGACCGGCGCATCGAAGGTCAGAATCCGTGCCGTGACTTTATCCAGCCCCTGCAGTACAGCACCATCCGAAGCCGCCAATGCACTGCCACTGCCAAAGCAGACGACAGCAAGAATGCCCGCACGCCAAATTCGATGAATCATAAACTGAATCACTATTAGGCCTTTTCGGGACGAGTAGCAGAAAATCGCAATCGAACATAATCAGCCACCCACTGCCCATTCGGATCAAGTAAATCAGGCTCTAAATCCTTCGCCACCTCTTCTTTAAAGGCGGATCGATCTATCTCAGGGATAATGAACAAGAACTGTTCACCGAACGTATCCAACCACGCCGTAATAGCACCAGGGAGGGGTGTCGGACGTGGGATCAACTCCATAGAATCGACAATGAACCCCCGATTTTCTAGCCGGCGTCGATAGTCCGCTTCCTCGGGAAAATACCAGGGAGATACGACCTTATCCTGAAGGTTTCGCTTCGTTAAGGCTCTTGTTAGGGCACTAATGATGCTCGCAATATTCCCCGCACCGCCCATTTCACCAACGACACGTCCACCGGGTTTCAAGGCATTCCATATGCCGTCAATAACAGCATCCGGTGAGGTCATCCAGTGTAATGCCGCATTAGTCAAAATCGCATTAAACGCCTCATTAAAGGCCAAATTATGGCCATCCATAACAGCCGAAGGGATTCCCAGTTTTCTGCACGCGACAATTTGGTCAATACTCGCATCGACCCCGATGGCCTTGGCACCGGCGTCTACAAGCAGTTTGGTTAGCGCACCGTCTCCACAACCGAGATCGAGTATCACCTCATCGCGACCGGGCGCTAAAATCTCGATAAGGGGTTCTGCCAGATCTGAGACAAATCGGGCATTGGCAGCGTACCGATCAGCAAACCATCGTTGCTGTAGGGAGGACGTCCCGTCAGTTTGGTCCATCTTTTTGGTCAGCTGCCTTTTTCTTTTCACCGGTTTGGCTGAAAATCATACGCCCGACGAGCGACAATAAATCAACCGACCCCTGAGTATGGGATATCTCACCGCCAGGTTTGAGCATTTCGTCCTCAGCCCCCGGCGTAATGGACAAATATTTATCACCAAGCAGACCGTTCGACGCAATTCGAGCTGAACTATCCCGTGGTAGCTTTACGTCCTTACGAACATTCATGGTCAAGACTGCAAGATAGGTCTTTGGATCCAACTTCTGCGAAATGACAGTACCAATTTTAATACCACTCATCCTAACGTCACTGCCTTCTGCCAAGCCGTCAACGCGGTCGAATTTTCCGACCACTGAATAACCGTCTACGGTTTTAAGACCACCTTCAGAATAGGCGAAGGTCAGAAAAATTACGGCACCCGCCAATACGACTGCGCCCAATAACGTTTCCGCAAGATTCTTACCCATCAAAAAATACTCCACTCCACAAGCGATTCAGGATGGCTGCCAGGGTTCATAATCGCCGGTCGCCTTTGCGCGTTGTCCACCGCTTAGCACGTGCCCAGGCGGACGATAGGCATTTGCCGTTCCCGTCTGATTAGGCAAATGATCTTTCTGCCACTCATATTTCTTTTCTGTTTCAGCGGTCGGCATTTCATCTGTCCGGCCATGCAGCCAGCCGTGCCACGCAGCAGGAACCTCTGAAGCTTCAGCGGCCCCGTTGTACAGAACCCAGCGCTTTGCTCTCCGCCCTTCTACCGAGCTGCGCTCGACGAAGTACCTGTTCCCAACAGAGTCGCTTCCGACCTGCCGTCCTTTTAGAAGCGTAAAAAGGCGTGTTCCTATTGTCATCTATCTTGCCGCCATGACTGTTTCAACCAGACTGACACTATCTGCCAACTACCTTAGCACATTGTTAACCATGTACAGTTCGCTGAGCAAAGAACTTTATCATATATGCGGCGACATTGGAGCTGTCACCCGTCCCGATAGCAAAAACAGGTAAAACTTCAAAATTTACACCGAATATTGTGTCATTAGTATGACAATCTGCAAAATATTGTTGCTTTTTCTATATATTGAGAATAAACACTATACGCCCCCCAGATTTGGGGCGTGCCATAAAGCCCTTTTTGCGTAGTCGCGTTGAGTATCAAAAGATTAGTTGGGGCGGCAAATCCATCTGGGGGGACCAAATCATCTGATAAGACTATGATGATTTGGTGTTCGTGACCCTGCAGGACCAAGAAAAAATATCAGCCCTGCAAAGTGATCGGGGGGCACCTGTGAGAATTGCCCGACGCAATACGCAGCCCGATAGCACGCCATATGATGGCGTGGGTTTTGTGTTTTTTGACCCACAAACTGATCAAAGTCACCCATTTAACTCCGCCCATTGCGATTCATTCGTCGAAGTCCCGTCTGATTGGCCGACAGAAGTATGCTCGTTTTTTGTCCAAAACTGCATGGTTGTGGATATACCGCCATGCCAACTTATCTCATTTAAAGACGATGACGTGCCGTCATGGCTGTGGCGGAAGGCAGTTTGCTCAAATCGAATATATTCTGGACATGATGAAAATTTTTTTTCCGGAGAAACAAGTGTTCGCGAGGTGATCGATAGGGTTGTAGGCGGCTGGACCTTCCATGGATGGCAGGGCGGATACTTTGATTCTGAAGACGACGCAAAAGCATTTTATGACGAATCAAGATGGCTGTTGTGTCATCGGCAATTCACGCCCGAGCTTACCCAGTGGCAACAAACTGGCGTCTACTGGGCATACGGCATAGAGACCGCGCAAAAGGAAACATTTGTTACAGATTTCCAAACAGGTTTGGTCCGCCGCAGTCACGCGCATGACATTTCTGCCGAGGCCAGTCAGAGCGATGGCCGGAAACACCGCACCACTATAGAGGGCACACATCCAGAAACGCTGGATAATATCTGGCAGGATAGCACATCCGATGCCCAATATGCCGCGCACATGATGGGGTACGCACTCGCGATCCGACATATCCAATCAATGATTGATGCCTATCGGGAAAGCCAGACTACTCAGGAAACAAAAGATAAAAATAGTGCCGCTCTGCAGTTGGCAATCCAATCAGCCCGCGTTGCCCTGCTTCCGGAAAACATTATTGATCGAACCCTTAGCCTCGTAGAGCAAAATTGCGAGATCAAAGCATCTGATATTGTGGGGCCACCTCCTAGCGATATTGTGAACGCGGCACAAAACGAGGCTAAGACCACGATGGTCCGGCTGGAAGATAGCGCAATAGACCTCGTCGTAGATGGTGATGATAAGGCCTATCAGCTATTCGACGCGATCTCCTTTGGGGCCTGGACCGGCAAGAAGACCGGCATTCTTTATGCAACTACAGTAAATGGCTGGAATACCTGTTCCGACACCGGAGAGATTGGGGCCGCCGATGATGAGGGAGACTTCCTGTTTCTGGATGACACGACATGTCATCGGGCGACGATTAATTGTACGGCCTTTCGTAACGGCAATTTTGGATTTGCTGTTGATGACCTTTGCCACGCCGTTGAAATCATTACTATAGCTCTTGATATCGGCCATATGCATGGTGCTCAAATTTCTCCCCGGATTGCCAATCGGGTTTGGACATACCGTCCAGTCGGGCTCTCCGTTTCGGGAATTGCCGAGCTTATAATGTCTTATGGCATACCCTACGACAGCGAAGACGCCCGCGCGATCGCCGCGACGATCTGTTCATTAATAACAGCAAAGGCCTATAAGGCATCAGCCGATATGGCTGCGGAAATGGGTGCATTTCCAGCTTTCAAAGAGAACAGCAACGCCATGTTGCGGGTAATCCGGAATCACCGACGCGCAACAACCAGTCAAATTGGTGGCTACGAAGGCCTCGGATGGGCGCCACATCCTATTAACCCGCGCCGAGCGCTCCCTGAACTATTCGCCGCAGCCATCAAAGCCTGGGAACAGACGGAAGAATTAGGGCAGGAATCCGGTTTTCGAAATGCCCAGGTAACATTGGTTTCATCTGATCCGGACGCCGCCCCTGTGCTCGGCAACATATCGTTAGGCCTTGAACCGATCGCCTCTCTTTGCCATCACCAGCTTGATGTTTCTGGTCAATTTCAGCCCTCTATATCGGCCGCCATTCCCTTAGGCTTAGGAGCGCTCGGCTATTCAAACTCCGAAATAGATCGGTTCGCGGAAGTACTTCTTGGACGGCGGTCTCTCAGGACAGCACCCGAGATAAATCACACCTCTCTCCGTAAGCGTGGTTTTACTGATGAATTGATAAGCGCCATCGAAGATGCCCTTGTCGATGCTGTTGATCTGTCGCAAATATTCAATCACTGGATTTTGGGATTGGAAAAATGCGTTGAGTTAACGGGTGTCGATGCAGACGAGCTGGAAAGCCCCGATTTTGATTTGCTGGCAGCCCTGGGCTATAGCGATCATGCAATCGACGAAGCTAACCGATATTGTTTCGGTAGCCCCGGAGAGGCAGAGCTTCCCTATCGTGATCCAGCGCATGCCGTCGTATTCATTTCCGCGACGACTCCGACGAAGACGATAGACCGCCCCAACGCTGTTATTCGAATGATGGCGGCAGTACAGCCAATGATATCCAGCGGCATCGGACATGCCCTCGCCCTGCCGCAAAACACATCCGTGGCAGACTGCCATGTCCTCTTGTTAACCGGCTGGCGGCTAGGCCTTAAGTCTCTTTGCTTATACCGAGACGACTCCGGCCACTCAGATATGCCTGATACTGCGATTGCCGACTTCAACGGTAAAACGCCAACACGACCAATTTCCCCGTCCCTCAAGGTCATTCAGGGCGGGTTGTCCTCGGCAAATTCAGGAGAAATGACCAAGATGAAACCAACAACACACACAACAAAATTTTTGAGCACCTCGTCACCCGCAAAAATGTCACAGGCTTTATCCCTCGCCCATGCGACCCGCGGGTTGTCCTCCGAGCGGACACCAATTCAACAACCGCCCGGAAAAGACCGAACAGCCATCACCTTGTCTAAAACAGACAGTAAGGGTGATGCAGAAACTCCGCGCCGTTCTGCATCGGATACGACACGGAGCGCAGCGACCGGATCTTCCTCTCCGGACGCTGCTGTCGAGCAACGGCATATTTGACGTTGCGTCTCCC
>Ga0055584_100002474_pt1 | contig 18243 bp, 18 predicted proteins | sample OSDHelmetaG_FD_58716 | JGI IMG/M metagenome (GOLD analysis project Ga0055584, IMG submission 58716) | Pelagic marine sediment microbial communities from the LTER site Helgoland, North Sea, for post-phytoplankton bloom and carbon turnover... | ecosystem: Environmental > Aquatic > Marine >... | reverse complement strand
TTTTTCCTTTGTTCGTTCCAGTTATTAATTTGCAATGCAATCAATATACCTATGACGACCAATGCAATTTCTCCAATTGCATACAAAATGTACTTTCTTGTACCACTAGACCTAATTAATGACTTTCTGGTTTTTCGAAGAAATGTGAACATTAGTTAAAGATACGAAACGAGAGTAAGGTCTCTCAAAACAGTTCCAAAATAGTTCCGTCTTCAACTTTTAAGCTCCAAGTCTCATTGCTATTTCATGATGCACCTAACAGAAGCTTAAACTCTAGCTGTAGATAATTACAAAATTCATCAATCCTTAGGTTTAGATTTCCATTTTTGTTAAAGAATAAGACATATCATTGATGTCAATTTTTATTTTATATAGTCCTTGATTGACAGGAATATTTGCACCCTTAAAGGCTAATTCATTTACATCCATTTGAGAACCTCCCCAATCGTATGTGTAATTCTGATCGGTTCTAAATTTTATTTCACCATTGATAAGTTCTAAGACAATTTCAAATGCTCCTTCACTTATTTTTTTCATCGGGATACCAATAGCCCAATTACTACTTGGAATTCCAGAACCTATAATTTCCATTTTGTCAATATGATCAATAGAGTTTGGATAATTCTTGTCGAGAAAGGTTAAAGTGGATTTGCCGATATTTTCAATTTCAGATAATTTCTGAATGAATTGTTGCTTTATATGTTGAATAGATTTCAAGTCTGCTTGAAATCCGGGATCTTCCAATAATCTTTTGGTAGAATTTAATTGAGCAATGGTATAAAATTCGGATGATGGAGCTTTAATGAAATCTTTATAAAAGGGAGCCGTCCTCATAAACCGAATTGGAATATTATAGGCTCTTAAATGATCCATTAATTGAATAGTAATTTCAGTCTTATAAAAATTGTATGATTGATTAGAGTTGAAGTGATCCGTTAGAAAATAGGTTTTGCGAAGACTTTTTGCTAATTTATTCTGTACTTTATCATCGACAACAAGTTTCAAAAATGGTTCAAATAAGTCTCGTTGATCAATATCTGAAGTTAAGCCTGCATAATCCTGAAGTTGGATAATTCCGGGAATAATTTCTGGGTTCAACAGGTGTGAAAAATTTTGAATGGAGTCTATATAATTCAATTGGAAATTCACTCTCTCTCGCGAAGCCTGTAAATCGAAAAAGTTAACCTTTAATTGAGTATATAATTCTTTTAAACCAAAGTCGAAATTTGCCTTTGCTTTTCGTTCTTCATTCCAATTATTAATCTGAAGTGCAATCAAAATACCGATAACTACGAGAAGAATTTCTCCAATTGCATAGAGTATGTATTTTCTGGTTGAGCCCGAATCAATTAAGGATTTTCGAATTTTTCTGAGGAAAGTGAGCATATATTTCAAATTGCTGACATGGTGCAAAGATCTTCAATAAAGATACAAAAGGAATGAAAGGTCTCTTTGAGAGGTTCCAAAGTAGGGCAGTATTCTATCCAGCTTTTTTAGATTGATCCTGCGAAGTGATGATTTTTTTATTCGGAATGTGTCGGTTTAAGTTTTACATCAAAGTCAATAAAAATCAATTTCACCTATTCCCAAAAGTCAACCTTACTTTATACATTCTGATTTTGAGATTAAAGTTTTTGTAAAACCTTTCAGATGATTTATATCGTATAGATCATTTTTTGTTAAGTCGATTTATTTCAGTGTTTATGTCGTCAATTAACTTTAGCGAGTATTCTTGGTCACTTAATAATACAGCATGATACAATTCATGTTTTTTGAAATAAAAATTAAAATCGGCAAGCACTTCTTTTTTCTTAGGATTATCGATAAAAAAGGTTTGAATGTTTGAGTTTTTGAGCTCATAGGCATATTTCCAACCGATATGTTCCTCTCTTTTTTTAAGATCATCATATACACTAAGGGCTCCTGGATATCTAGTGTCATATAATTCTTGAATAGACTGAAGTAGTTCGCTGTTTGAAATCAGTCCAATAGATGAATTTGAAATCAATGCATTATATGATCCCGTTGCTAATCTTAACGATGGGCCTCTTCTGAAAATAAAGTGAAGGGGTATGCTATCAAGAGATACATCATGAGGTTTTATATACTTTCCCGGAATATAGGAAGGGTCAATTTTGTATAAAGTTGAAATCCTTTGGAGAAGGCGACTTATCCGTTCTTCAATGAAAGGAATATCAGCTTCTAAGTCCTCTTTGATTCCAGTGAGATATTCTATTTCTAAGGCTTCTTTTTTTCTTTCTTCATTCCAATTATTAATTTGCAAGGCTAGAAGTATACCTACCATAACCAATAACACTTCACCTGTGGCATAGAGAAAGTATCTCCTGGTTGAGCCAGAATCAATTAAAGACTTTCGAATTTTTCTGAGGAAGGTGAGCATATGTTTTATATAGATTAAGAATCTTTAATCATTGGTATTAAAACTTTCTTTAAGAAGAGAACTTAGACTGTCATTCATTTCCTCTAATATTTTTAACTTTCTCTCTCTCTGAGAATAGTATAGACGTTTAGAGTCTGCCCAAGAAGTGAATTTGGGAAGCAGAGTTGCTATTTCAGCAGATTCCCAAATTTCATCGAGCAGATGCCCTTCATTGATAAATGTGAATTTGTGTGTGAAGTGACGAGTGTATTCTTGAGCTGAATTGAGATATAAATTCCAATTTTCATAATCAGATATTTTTGTCTTTTCATAAAAAGAATAGTAATTATTCATTTCTTCTATGATTTTTCTGTCGAACAAATTGACTTCACCTGACATGACTAAAATGTCATAGGTACTATTGTTTTCAAGCCGACCTAAATTAACAACAGGGCTAAATTCATGTCGTGCAATTTGTATTAATGTATCCAAAGTCGACTCAGGATTGGTAAGTCGGGCTTTGAAGCTTTCAAATATTTGATATTCTCTTTCTATTCTTAGAAGATTTGTTGACAGATGTATACTGTCATTCCGGAGATCTACCATCAGGCCTTTGACGTTTTCCCTGATTCGCTCATGGTTCTTTCTCGATTCATTCCAATTGTTGATCTGCAATGCAATTAATATCCCAATCACTACAAGTGTAATCTCACCAATGGCATAGAGGAAGTATTTTCTGGTTGAACCAGATTCGATTAATGATTTTCTGATTTTTCTTAAGAAGGTGAGCATGTGTTAAAGATATGAAAGAAGGAGCAAGTCTTGTACAACTATTCCATGGCCCTGTTGCAGTATCATGTCTATGTGCACGAGTCCAATGTATTCCATCTTTTTTGTAGGATAAAATTTACATTCTCTCGCTCTTTCACTGAGGCTGGTACATTAACGCCCCATTAATATTAGAATTTGGCATATGTTTAAGAATAACCATAATTTTGCAGTGATCGGTGAAATGAAGAGTTTAATTTCCATATTGTTTTCTGTTTTTTATCTGACCTTGTCGTTTGGGGTGTCAATAAATGTGCATTTATGTACAAATAAAATGGCACCGTCTGAAATTTCAGACTGCAGTAAAAATGGATGTTGTGGCGATGGAGAAAAACAATCTTGCTGCACGGAAATTACATATGTCTTACATCTAGACAACTCCGAACAAATCTGTGTCAATAATCAAGACCCACAGAATACTTTTGCAAGTCCACATACACACTTAATATCTTGTTTTAATCCATTGGTGATAAAGAAGGTAAAACTTCCACTCTTCGAATTGCAAGAGGCCAATCAATCTACTCCTCTCTATACTTTGTATTGTTCTCGTATTCATTACGCATGATCACTATGCCTATTCTATAAAGACCTGAGTATAGTTAATCAACCCTTCATTTTTCATATAAAAAATTTCTGTAATGAAATACTTACTTTTTTTCTCCATTATAATATTTAGTGCTACATCTCTTGAGGCTCAAGTAAAAAATAACCAAATAGAAACGTCTGAATTTGAAGTAACCGGTGTGTGCAAGATGTGTAAAAAACGAATTGAAAATGCCGCGTTACAAAAAGGTGTAAAGTTCGCTAAATGGAATAAAGAAACTCAAATTCTAAAAGTAGTTTATAAGACCAAAGATATAGACGAGATGGCAATTCACAAGGCCATCGCTGAAGTAGGCCACGACACAGAAAAGGTTAAGGCAACTGATAAAAAATACAAGAAGTTACCTAAATGCTGTCGGTATAGAGATGGTGTAGAAGTTCATTAAATAGTCCAACTATGAAAAATAAAATTTTCTTATGTTGGCTATTGCTCTTAAGTATAGTACATCTAGGAGCCCAATCGTCAACTGACAAAATAGTTGGAACCGTATATGAACTTTCATTAGACGGGGATCTTCTTCCACTGGTTGGAGCTAATGTACATTGGGTAGGAACTTCTGTAGGAACCAGCAGTGATACAGATGGAAACTTTGAACTCTTAAATACTGATGAAACGAAACATCTTGTAGTGAGCTTCATTGGTTATACGAGTGATACTCTTATAATTGAAGGGGATGGAAGTGTAGAAGTGCTATTAGAGTCAAACGTTTCGCTTAGTGAAGTTGAAATAAAATATCGTAAAAAGTCGACTGAAATCTCCTTCACTGACCCTTTGAAGATTGAAAAAATAGGTGAGGAAGAATTACTTAAAGCTGCCTGTTGTAATCTATCAGAGAGCTTTGAAACGAGTGCAAGTGTGGATGTTTCTTTTACCGATGCAGTCACAGGCACACGTCAGATACAGATGCTTGGTCTGGCGGGACCTTATACCCTCATTACCCGAGAGAACATTCCTGATATCAGAGGACTTTCAGCGATGTATGGTATGACCTTTGTGCCAGGCACCTGGATTGAAAGTATCCAATTGAATAAAGGTGCAGGATCTGTCCTTAATGGTTATGAAAGCATTGCTGGACAGATTAATGTAGAATTGCGCAAACCAGAAAATGCTGAACGTCTCTATCTGAATCTTTATGCGAATGAAGGAGGTAGATTAGAGGCTAATGCTAACTGGGCACATCAGATCGGAGATGGGAAATGGTCTACAGCTGTATTACTTCATGGTAAAGACAATTCTATAAGACATGACCGAAATGATGATGGGTTCTTGGACAATCCATTGGGTAAGAATTTCATTGGCTTAAATCGTTGGAAATTTGTAGGGGATGACGGAATAAGAGCACAATTTGGGATTAAGGCTACTATTATAGATATGGTCGGTGGTGAGTTGGATTTTGAGCCATCGACTGATGCAGGAACCAAGAACCGTTGGGGGATGGATACCGATATACACCGTATGGAAGGATGGTTTAAGCTTGGTAAAATATATGTGGATTCACCGTGGAAATCTGTTGCCTTACAACTCAATGCAGTAAGCCATAACCAGAACAGCTATTTTGGTACGAATGGTTATGAGGCATCGCAGCGTTCTCTTTATGCCAACTTTCTTTATCAAGATATATTAGGCAATACAAACCATTCATTCCGTACAGGGTTCAGCTTCCAATATGATGATTATGATGAAAGCCTGAATGAGACCTCGTTTGATCGAACAGAATCAGTACAAGGAGTTTTCGTAGAGTACGATTACTCGTGGTTAGATAAGTTTTCTTTGGTGCTCGGATTGAGAGGTGATTATCACAATCAGTTTGGGGGATTTCTGACCCCTCGATTTCATTTGCGATATGCCTTGAGTGACAATAGTGTTTTAAGAGCTAGTGCAGGAAGAGGTCAACGTACTGCAAATATCCTTGCTGAAAATAATGGAATGCTTGCCAGCTCAAGAACTTTTATCATCCAAGGAGATGATAGTGATAAACCTTATGGGCTTAATCCAGAAGTAGCATGGAATTATGGGTTGAATTTTACTCAATCTTTCCGAATGAATGCTCACGATGGGACGATTAGTTTGGACTTCTATAGGACACATTTCGAAAACCAAATAGTCATGGATTTGGATTCGAGTGCTCAATATGTATCATTTTACAATCTAAATGGAAAATCTTATTCCAATAGCGTACAGGCACAAGTCGATTATGAATTAGTGGAGCGTTTGGATTTGCGTTTTGTCTATCGATGGTTGGATGTGCGTACGACCTATAATGATGATTTGTTACAAAAACCGTTAGTTGCACCACATCGAGCATTCGCCAATATAGCCTATAGCACGACTGATCTTTGGAAATTCGACTTGACTGTAAATTGGCAGAGTTCTAAGCGTATTCCAATTACTTCTACTAATCCTGTGGAGTATCAATTGGCATCAAGATCACCAGACTTTGCTGTAGTGAACTTGCAAATCAGCAAATCTTGGAAGGAGCGTTTTGATGTTTACCTGGGGGTAGAGAATCTTTTTGGATACAGGCAAGACAATCCAATTCTATCCAGTGATCAGCCGTTTGGGGAGTATTTTGATAGCACGCTTATTTGGGGGCCAATTTTTGGCCGAAATACTTATGTAGGATTGAGATATAGGCTTAAGTAGGAATGAATTGAAGTATTCGTAATAGAGCTAATATGATTTGACTGAGCATAATAGCTGGTGGCATATATGCCAGTAACCCAAGGAATGATTACACAAGAAGGGACATGTGAATTGACACTTGTCCCTTCTTTATTAATTAGACCTCATTCTTTTAGTCGTTGTAGTTACGAAGTTATCTCATTATGTAACTTCTTAGAGTCTGACATCGTCTACATTAACTTATGTAGACGCGAATGGTCCTGGAATTACATAAAACGTTTCTTTATTTGAATCGTAATACCATATTTAGCAATGATAAATTTTGACCTTTTCACTCTTTTTCTAATTCATTTTCCAGCAGGTTGAGCACTTGGTTAGAGCTTGTAATTAAGCTATTGTAAAGTGCTTTTAAATTATCACTTTGGTATCGACGAGCAATCATATGTGCCTCTAATGTTTTGTCAGCTATTAGCTTTTCCTGATCTATTTTAACAATTGACCTTGGGTCATCTTCATATTGATTTTTCACATAGTCCCATTTATTATTTTTTTGGAAAACATGAGGATAATGAATGAATAAATAGGGTTCGTATTTGTTTGCAATTTGGTCATTTGAAATGAGTTCTCGGGCTTTTGTGTTTTTCACTAGGGCATAATAATTAATAACCGCCTCTTGTAATTCTGATTCTAAAAAGGGAATCTCATTCGATTGTGAAATCGTTTCGATGGCATTCGTATTCGGTCTAAACTGAAGCTCTATCAATGATTTACTCAAAAATTTAGTGGTATTAGAATCATATGGAATCAGTGTTTTAAAATACATTAAAAGGGAATCGGCATAATTGAAATTATCGATCATTCCAGCGTGCAATTGGTGTAGTATTATTTGGTCTTCTTTTAAATTTTGCTGGAGAATAAATAAGTGATTCTTAATTGAGTTATTTATCTTTTTCTCCTCATTCCAATTGTTAATCTGCAAAGCAATCAAAATACCAATCACCACAAGAGCGATCTCTCCAAATGCATAAAGGAGGTATTTTCTAGTACTACCTGTGTCGACCATTGATTTTCTGACTTTTCTTAGAAATGTGAGCATTCATTAAAGATAGTGAACGGACGCGATATAGACGAGAATGGATCAGCAGTTATACTCAACGTTCGTTATGTTGATTCTATTAATTCAATAAGTCTGCTTGCATCTTTTTTCAGAATGTTGAGTACGCTCTGATTGGCTTGTATTGCAGACTTATACCAAGTGACTGAGACCTCAAGATGCTTATATAATTCAGAATTAGGGTTTTGTAACCAAGCCCAATCTATATATTCAAGATTTCTTTGCTCAACTAACCGCATGACGATATTCTTTTGTTCTCATGTTTGATGAGCTAATTCGTAATCTGTAAAATCTTGATTATCACGATTTACCTTTTCCAGTTCAAATTTTGCTAATTCATATTAATTATTAGTTGAAGAGCTCAATGCGTTGTCCTTAATTTGGTACAGCAACCCTGTGTTGATCATTTCAGTATATGAGCTTTCACGGACAGAAATATAGAAAAGTGATCCTCTTCCTGGAACATACTCATCAATCGAAGTGATTTTTTTTTTGCCACTAAGCACTTCATCAAAGATATATTGGCACTCCTCCAACCATTGATCATATATAGTATCAATTTTATTGAATTTTTGAATGTCAAATCGAAGATCATAGCTGAGTTTGATTAAAGATTCGGATACTTTGATTTCAGCTTTTTCCCGCTCATTCCAATTATTGATTTGCAAGGCAATCAATATTCCCGTTACGACCAGGAGGATTTTACTAATGGCATAAAGCAAGTACTTCCGAGTAGAACTTGATTCAATCAGTAAATGTCTAGAAGACTTATTTTTCTGAAGAATGTGAGCATTTAGCAAGTATAAAACTAGTCGTTAGTAATTTAACAGGGTTTGAAAGCGGCCTTTCTTCTTTACCTGTTATGCATAAATGATATGGAGAATCCACTCTTAACCTTCTTAGAATATTATTTTTGTGCTAATTCATCCTTTATAAGCTCCGATAAATTTTTGGTGGAAGATATTAAGGGAATGATCCTTTTCTCTTGCTGACGCATTGACCATATCCTTGCTGCTATTGTATTTAAAAGCAGCCCGAATCGATCGCTATTCGCATCATTAAAAAAACTTAAATCAGAATAGTCAAGAAAAGGAGAATTCTCAAACAAATCATTTACAAAAGGATCATAGGTAATTAAAGAAGTTTGAATATCAAGTTCTCGAGTAAAAGATTGTTTCCACTCAACATCTGTCAAATACTTTTCTTTCATCTGCTCAAATCTTGTATAGTGTTTGATAATTTCATTTCTCAATGAACTATTGGTTATCAACCGAAGAGTCCCATTGCTTATCAAATCCTTATATGTTGTTTGTTGCAGGACGAAGGATTTGATGTGAGCCTAATTTAAAAAATGATTAACTGTTTTTGATTTAAAGATTAATGAAGAATCTGATGCTAAAGTCTTAATCAAAATTTTGGCAGTTTTACTGTGATTATTCCAAACTTTTTTGGACTGTGAATGGTGAAGTTCATCATATGATAAGTCCACTAACATATTATTGAGATATTGCACCTCAAGAATGCGGTCTGTTCGATGTGAATTCCAACTATTCACTTGTAAAGCCAAGAGAATCCCAATCATGACAAGGAGTATTTCTCCAATTGCATAGATCAGGTACTTTCTGGTACTGCCAGATTCAATCAATGACTTCCTTATTTTTCTGAGGAATGTGAGCATTCAATGAAGATAATAAAAGCATTTTTTGTCAAGAGTGATATTCTCTTTTAATCCTTTGCAGATAATAAATATCCGCATTCAGAATTCTCAGAACAAAAACTCAAAAACCTCTCACGTAATCGCAAGATCAAATTTATAAAAAGGTCTAACCATGAACTATCTATCCTATTTGTTCTGGAATCAATAGAACTATAATTTGAAGATCATGCAATTCACATATTGAAATGAGGACAAGGCTATAGAAATTGTTAGTATCGACAATCTGATCACTAAATCGAAGAATGGAGATTGTGGGGAAGACAAGCTTCATTCAATAAATTCATTTTGGCTTTATCTCATTACCGCTTGGCTGGTTGACCTAGTGTAACGTATAAATAGTTTGAATTCACTTTTTATAAGTGGCATTGTTTTAAGAACTAACTAGGTGCTGATTAATATTAAGCTAGTGAGTGATTCCAGTCAAAGTCTTTGCAAGTAGCTCTCCACTGAATCAATCATTATTTGAGTCTTCTTTGGAGAATTGGTTCTGAATCGACCCAAACCGAAAGCAATTCCATAGACATAATCTTTTAATATCATTTCATATTCCTCTTTGTTTCCAAGCCTGTTGAAAAATTCATCAGCAGTCATGTCATGAATAATTGGCAATTTTTCTCTCCTCATAAATTCTTGGTAATTGGATCTTAATTCGACGGCTATATCCTGAATATCTAGCATGGCAGTTTCATTCACATAGTGTGCAATTAATAATTCCCTTAAACTTAGATCTTCAATAAGCCCCAACTTCCCACTATTCACCATTTCACGGAAAGTAAAATCGGTGCGGTCTACCTCTTGGCCTGCCCACAATTGTTTGGAATTAATTCCAAAAGTCTTGTTTAGAATACCTGGTATACTATCACCAGAAGGATATGTTTTAATAGCGTTTAAGACAAATTCGCGTGGACGATTTTGAAATAAGCTAACAAATTCTTCAGTGTTGACATCCATATATTCTAAAATATCGATGGCCATTCTCACCTGGAAAGATCCCGAATTAACCGTTCTGTCCATTTCAAAAAGGTCAGTTTCAAGGTCAGCGACAATTCTTTGCAGATAATATTTCTCAAGATCTCTATCTTTTTTCCATCCATTCCAGTTATTGATCTGTAAGGCAATCAATATCCCGATCACGACCAAAGCAATCTCGCCAATAGCATAGGTCAGGTACTTTCGGGTTGAACCTGTTTGAATTAATGACTTTCTGATCTTTCTTAGGAAAGTGAACATACGATATAGGGTGCTGACATCGTGCAGCGATCGTCTATAAAGATAGGAAAGGAAGATCAAATCACTCAAATCGTCTCCATAATAATCCCTTCTTCCAACTTCCGTACAATTGAAGTATTGGCAATAATGAGGTACAGAACCATAGCCCTGCACTCATTTTTATGGCTATTTATCATAAGAGGGTTTTGTTAAATCCACACTGCCCGAGTTTAAAAGACTACAAATCTCTGATTCTATGATTAAATCTAGTGATTGTTTTTTATGAAATAAGGACACGACTATTGGAATCGTCAGAATCAACTGTCCTATTCGGACATCGAATATTGGAGATTTTCGGTAAGATATGCTTCCTCCAATTAACTCATTATTGCTTTATCTCATTACCACTTTGCTGATTGCCCAGAAAGACTTTATTCCAATATCTGGTCATCATTTTTCTCACATGTAATGAGGTATTGTCCCTTTCTCGAATACCGTGAGCACGCATTGGATACGACATCATATCAAACACCTTATTGTGTTTTATCAATTCATTAGTCAACCTCTCAAAACTTTGGTAATGAACGTTGTCGTCAGCAGTACCATGCATAATCATGAGATTGCCCTGCAAGTTTTTGGCATGTGAAATAGGAGACCCTTCGATATAATTTGCCTCATTTTCGGTTAATAGTCCCATGTATCGTTCTTGATAGATGTTGTCATATAGTCTTTGATCAGCCACAAAAGCAACGGCTATTCCGGATTTGAAAATCTCTGGATATCTGAATAAACAATTCATAGTCATCTGGCCACCACCACTCCAGCCCCACATTCCTACCTTGTCTGTATCGATGAAGGGATAAATCTCGAACAACTTCTTAGCTGCTGCTGCTTGATCGTGCGCTGCCAATATTCCGATCTGACCGTATATCGACTTTCTCCAATCTCTGCCTCGTGGTGTTCGGGTGCCTCGATTGTCTATACTCACTACGATATATCCTTGTTGGGATAAGTAATGATCCCAGAGGGCGCCACCTTGCCATGCGTCCTGCACCGTCGAGCCGGCAGGTTCGCCATAAGTATAGAATACGATAGGATATTGTTTGGTGGCATCAAAATCAGGTGGCTTAATCATCCATGCATCCAGTGTTTCCTCCTCAATATCCAGCTTGATAAATTCTTTTTCGGATAAACCAAGAGCTTCAATCTTTTTAGCTAATTCGCGATTATCCTCCAGTTCACGAATGGTCTTATGACTACTCAGATCTAGGAGAGATATATTGTTTGGTGTAGTGGTATTATGAAAAGTATGGATGGCATATTTCGCGTCAGCAGAGATCTGATAGGCATGCTGTCCGGATTGACTATCAGGACTAACTCTTTCAGCATCTGCACTTCCATCGATTTTGCTTCGATATAAATATCGCTGGGTGTAGTTGTCCGGGGAAGCAATATAATACACGTACCCTCCTAAAGGGTCTATACAGTTGATTCGGACCACATCAAAGTCACCCTTGGTGATGGTGGTGAAATCCTGGCCATCCCTGGATACCTTATACAAATGCCTCCACCCATCTCTCTCACTGGTCCAGGTAAAAAATTGCTCATCCTCCAGCCACATAATATTATCATGAATATTCAGGAAAGCATCGTCGGTGTCTGTGAATAAAGCATTCAGAGACATGTCTTCAGTATTACCGATCCAGACGGTATTCTTATTCTGTTTCCTATTCAATTGTTGGATCATCACCTCATTGGAATTAGGGATGAAGTCCATCCTGGCGAGATAATTATTTCTTGGATCTCCTTGCACATTAAACCATTTGCTAGTTCCTCCTGATGCACTCACAATTCCTACCTTCACAGCAGAATTATCCGTGCCTACCTTGGGGTAGGGTAGTGGGATCAATGTTGAATAGATAGAGTCAACATTGTTGATCATATAGAAGGTCCCTACGCCTTCTGTATCAGATTGCCAGTAGGCGATGTGGGTACCATCAGGACTCCATCGAAATCCGTCCCTGCATGATAGCTCTTCCTCGTAAACCCAATCAAATGTTCCGTTGATGATTCGATCACTGCCATCTGAGGTCAATTGAGTAATATCTCCATTCTCAATATCTTCAACGTAGATGTTATTCTTACTGACGTACGCAACCCTGGTATCATCGGGTGAAAACTTTGCAAACATCAATGTAGCGCGTTCTATGGATTTCCCGAGTTGATATAACTCGCCACTATTCAAGTCCAGGACCCAGTAGTCTCCTCTGGTATGATAACGCCAGACTTTTCGAGTATTCGTAAAGACTAAAAGTTTCGAATTATCATTTGACCATTCATAATTTCTAATGGATAATGGTGCTGATTGTCCCTGGGGTATGAGGCTTTCAGCTGATACCAATACAGATCTTATCCCTGACTCCGCCTCATAACGTACGATATCAAATCCACCTATTTGAGCATTTCTTTCAAGCGTGGAATAACCTCTATTATCATTCATCCATCGAACTGGACCGAATCTTTTTATTTGATATGTTTGGTTCTTATAAATGTCTTCTAATGTCAGTTCTCTTTGTGACCAAGTTGGCACTAAAGTAAGGGTCACAAGAAAGTAGGTAATGAATGCCTGTATTGTCAATTTATTCATAAGTGTAAGAATTTGAAATCAGAGTAAAGATCAAAACCGTTTGCATGATCCACTGAGGTTTTTTTAAATGTGATTATATTAGTCGAACACAACTCAGGCAGATCAAAATATCTCGCTGAACCTGATTCAATCAATGATCGCCTTATTTTTCTAAGAAATGTGAGCATTTGCTAAAGATAGTGAAGAGAGTGAGAATTGTATTTGGATAAGTAAATGGGTTGCACAAAACCTTGGTCACTATATTCTCTGAAGCATCCATTACGTGCTTGATGAGTAAGAGGGTTCAAATTGTCTCATAGAGAACTAATTTAAAACTGATCAATGGAGAGCTATTTCAGTTTCTAACCGAATTAGCATTTCTTCTAAATTACTGTCGAGAGAGTGATGAGTTAAATAAAACCCTCCTTTTACATTACTCTGTTTCTCCCAATTCATCCTTGATGAGTTGGAGGACTCTTAGGGTCTCTCCGATAAGATTATGTTCCATTTGAATAAGAGAAGTTCTTCCCCCCATATAGGCTTTTAACCAGCCTGTGAAATACTGATCAGTGTATAATGCCTTTATGTCAATTGGCTCAAGGCTTAAGGTTTTATAGGAGAACAGTGGTACATGATAATCAAAAAATGATTCATTCTTGTAATTCACTTGATTATACCTCATCTGCCATTTGGGAAAAGTTGATTCAAAATAATTGACCACTTCCTGCTTTAGCTTATCATCAAGAATGATGTCATATCCTATGTTTTTGTATTGTTCATATCCTGAACGTGAAATGCTCAATTGGTCTTTTGGTATTCTTGCAAGATGAAAATGGACTCCTATGCTGTCTACATATGGAAGCCTATTATCAAGAACTGAAACAGCAATTCTTGCCGATTTATTGAGATGTGTTAAATTATCTATGTCCGATTCAAGAGTCTCAATATTTAGTTCAAAATTGTCTTTAAGACTTTGCAGGATTTCTGTCTCCTTTACTCTATCCTTCTTCCACTCATTCCAATTATTGAACTGCAATGCAATCAATATTCCGATAGCCACCAAAGCAATCTCACCAATAGCGTAAAGTAGATATTTCCTGGCTGAACCTCCTACCTTGCCGGCAGGCAGGGATTCAATAAATGATCGTCTTATTGTACGCAGGAAAGTCAACATGAATTAAAGATAAAAAAGAAGCTGCCTTTGGTTGCAACTTTAATTTTGTACAGATCCAATTTCACCTTCCAATAATCGAATAATTTGATTCATTTTTTCTTGCAGATTTCTAATCTCAAGAAGTTGAATATTTATCCAATAAAAATTTCTTAGCAGCAAATTTTGATAGGTCATATCATCATATGCCTTTATGTATAATTCTTCCAATCTGCCGAGATTATCAAATTCGTAATCAAAACCATATCTACGGTAATTGATATCTGGAAGGAAAGTTCCTTCAATCGGCATTAATTCATGATTGACAAAATCTCTATGCATTTCCTGAAATTGTTGAAAATCTAAAACGACATCCTGCCAAGTGGTAAGAGCATAGCGTAAGGAATCATTTTTTAAATTATCAATCCTACCTGATGCAAGAAGTGAATTCAAAACACTATTGGAAATAATATAGTTAATATAGCTTGCTATTGGGCGACGTATGGCTCTTTGTTCAGGATCTAACTTTGAATTAGATATAGTATCCAAAAAGGTATCCCACTGGTCTCTCACGTCTTGTTTCCATTGGATGTGTTCTTGAAGATCAGTTCTGCTTTTCTGAAATTCATCCTTTAGACTTATCAATGCATTTCTTTCTAAAATTTTGAATTTCCGTTCCTCATTCAAATTATTCACTTGTATTGCAAGGAATATCCCTATCATTATGAGTAGAATTTCTCCAATGGCATAAAGGACATACTTCTGTGCAGAACCTCCTGCCTTGCCGGCAGGCAGGGATTCTATCAATGACTTGCGGATTTTTCGTAGAAGAGTAAACATTTATTAAAGATAGGAAAGTAGCGAAAGGTCTCTTAAAGTGGTTCCATATTAGTCCGATCTTCCACCCGAAGTTTAAACAGACCCTGCCAAATAGCAGGGTTTTTCATTTTTCCGTTATACCTTAATTGATTGCTCCCATCCTTTCAAGTCCTTCATGTATTGCCTGGAGGGTTGTTTTGATTCTATCAATTCCTGATTTTGTGAGTGATATCTTACGCCCTCTGAGTTGAGTTGACTGCTGAAGGTCGATTTGTAAATCAATATCTTGCCTTATCTCTTCTTCAGACATTAACTTGAAACTATATAGAGGTGCACCTAAGCTATTATGTTGTCTATAGGCTATTTGGTTGGACAGCATAAAATGCTTTTTCCAATAAGGATTAAGTAACATACCGATATCCCATCTGGTATTGGATTCGTCCCATTCTTTTATCCTTGGAAATGTTATTTCATATAATTCAGTAATGATCAGCCTGAGTGAATCGTCGGATACCAAGGTCATATCAGACGATTTCAAAGATTCGTAACCTATGGTCTTAGGAAAAAAATGTCGGTCCTGCATCAAGGCATCGAAATGAAAAATTATTGAGTCTTCTGACATTTCCTCACCCAATAGAAAACGCTTGAATTGAATTGCACTTTTTTGACTTTTAAGATGGTTTTCAAAATCATTGGTAACATCTGATAAAGTACTCTTCAAATCACTTTCAATAGTTTTTAGCAATTCGATTTCAATAATTCTTTCCTTTCGCCACTCATTCCAATTATTGATTTGCAGCGCAATCAATATCCCAATGACCACCAGAGCAACCTCACCTATAGCATAAAGGAGATATTTTCTTGTAGAACCAGACTCAATCAATGACTTCCGTATTTTTCGTAAAAAGGTGAGCATCAACTAAAGGTAAGAAAGCAAGACCAAATCCCTCAAAGTGGTTCCAAAGCCTGCCTGCCGGCAGGCAGGTAGTCCCGTCTTCCACCCGAAGCTTGAAAAGCCCTCCCCAAAAGGAGGGGCTGTCTTTTTTGAGCTGGAAACCTAACAAGAATCCTAATAGATGTCATTTATGGCCATCTCTCCAACTCCGAATCGATTAGTTCTATTAACTCCTTGCATTTATCTGTCCACCAATCGAAAGATGACAAATATCGATCCTTCTTAAAACTCCTTAAAGACCAAAGAGTATTCTTGAACAATCGGTCTTGTCTCATTTTGGGAAAGTTGTCAATAGTCATTTCATATTTTTGACTAGTTGTACCTCTCTTGATATATTCTCTTAAATATGGATCATATGCATTCAGATCAGATTCTACGCGTAAAGCCACCTGTCTGCTTCCGAGAGGATATATTATATCAAATAACCTTATAATCTCTTCGCGCAAAGTATCAGATTGAATTAAATCATATCCAATAGTCTTAAGAGATTCAAACGCAGTAGAAGTTATTGGAATATTAACTGGTATTAATGCCCACTTCATCCAATATACCAGAGAGTCGCTTATCACATTATTATCCATACAATGAAATATCCTGTCAATCATTCTGATTTCTCGATGCGTTACATCCCTACGGTATTGAAAAGATTGCAAAGATTCCTCTAGGTTATCTTTCAACTCCAAAAGTATCTTTTGCTCTTTCTGCCTTGTTTTTCTTTCCTCGTTCCAATTGTTAATCTGCAATGCAATCAAAATCCCAATGACCACCAGGGCGATCTCACCAATGGCATAAAGTAGGTATTTTTTAGAGCTACCACCTGTCTTGCCGGCAGGCAGGGATTCAATCAAAGACTTCCGTATTTTCCTAAGAAATGTGAGCATAAAATACAAGGTGCTGACATCGTGCAGCGATCGTCAGTAAAGATATGAAACGATCATGAGGACAAGAAAGAGGGTTCGAGAGTGGTCCTGTCAACTACTGGATATAAATGTTTCATGTCAAAATACTATACCTGATCAAAAGGATTTTTGACCCTATTACCACTTTTTCAAATAACAGATCTACTTCTAATAGTTTTCTTCTAAATACTTCAAGGTCAACTCCGTATGTCTCAGAAATTGATGTGCCCGACGTCTCCAGTAATCTAAATTTACGAGTCGCTCAGTAATGATGTTCTCAAAATGAGGGTCTTTCAATATCTTCTCTATATCGAAGTCGAAGGAGGTATCTCCAATATCGTTGAGGTGTTTATACAGATAACTTGCTATGGACACCGTTCTCCGTACACTGTACTGTTCCCCTAGGTAATCATTTAGTTCATCCCAGCTTTTACGGGCACCTACATGAAGGGAATTCGCATATTGCATTCTTGTTTTATACTCGGTCAATAGATGTTGCAAGGAATCGTCCTGGATCAAATTAAAATCTTCACCGTTAATCACCTGTTCAAACTTTGCCGTTCTTGGGGAGAAAAATGAGGTGGCAGTATGGGGAAGATAATAATTGAAAGTGTCAGAAGTTATCAGTATTCCTGCCGGTCCTGTGTGCTGCAAATACATTCGACAGGCATTTTGAGCTTTCAGAATATCATTTTCTAACAATCGATCCAGATATTCTTTATTTAGAATCATTTCCTCTTTTAGAGCGGAGACAATTTCCTTTTCCTGGGCACGTAACTGTCTTTTTTGATTCCAATTGTTGACTTGTAAGGCCAGCAGGATTCCGATCATAACCAGGAGTATCTCACCGATGGCATAGAGAAGATATCTACGAGTAGAGCCAGTTTCAATCATTGACTTTCTTATTTTTCTGAGAAATGTGATCATGAGTTTTAAGGTGCTGACATCGTGCAGCGATCATCAATAAAGATAAGAAATAAGGTTAACCTCTTATCCATATATGCAATACTCTATTAAAGATACAATTCACTTTCTAAAAGTGTATTTATTTGATCAATTGCAGAAATTACACGATCAAGGTGTATTATTTTTCCTGTCCTTATCTCAAATGAATATTTGAGGAGATTCCTGAATTCAGGATCATTACGCAGGAATTGATAATTTTTGGGTCGCAATCCGAAGTGTGAACGAAACCATTGCTTTTCAATATATTGTGAAACCTTGTCTTTATAATCGATGTCACCAAAAGTATGACTCCTGGACAGTTCTACGAGGTCAAAATGTTGCAACACATAACTTTCAAAGTATTTTGTGATATTT
>Ga0055584_100002473_pt1 | contig 18248 bp, 13 predicted proteins | sample OSDHelmetaG_FD_58716 | JGI IMG/M metagenome (GOLD analysis project Ga0055584, IMG submission 58716) | Pelagic marine sediment microbial communities from the LTER site Helgoland, North Sea, for post-phytoplankton bloom and carbon turnover... | ecosystem: Environmental > Aquatic > Marine >... | reverse complement strand
ACTGCGCGCCAGGTGATGGGTCCGGCCCATTCGCCATCGAGTCCTCGGGCCTCCAGATTCCGGACGAGCACTGCAGACGCCCCGAGAAAAGCCAGCGCCAGCATCAAACCGAAACTGTAGACCGAGACCGGACCAATCGAAAATAGAACAGGAACCATGCAGACTCTTCCTTATACACTCCTCGCCCAACCCGAAAGGTCTGGGGAGCTTGCCCGACCCACAATCCGGTGGAATGCTGAGATTCTATGGGAATGGCAGGATTTTGGGCAATTGAGAGCGGCGAGATTCGCTTCGGCAAGGATGGCCGGTGGTATTCCGACAGCGAACCAATCGAGAACCCCCGAATAGCGGATCTTTTTTCACGCCATCTGGTGCAACGTGAGGACGGCCAATGGTGGATCCTGATGGGAGACGAACGCGCTCAGGTCGTCATCGAGGACACGCCCTGGGTTGTGGCTCGCGTGGACGGGAACGGCCCGCATGGGTTCACCATCGGCCTGAACGACGGTACCGCGGAGGCGCTCGACCCCGAGACCCTCACCCTCTCGGCAGAGCATGTTCTCTCGGGCCGGGCGAAGCAGGGCCAGCATCGAGTACGTTTCCTTCGCGCCCCGCAAATTGAACTGCTATCGCATGCCATCGAAGAAAACGGTCAATTCTTCCTCCCCGGCCCGGATCAACGACGATGGATCCTACCGGATGCGGGCGCAAGCTGATGCATATCGTCCTGGTCGAGCCCGAGATTCCCCAGAATACCGGATCCATCGCTCGCCTGGCTGCCGCGACCGGAAGCCCCCTGCATCTCGTCGGTGAACTGGGCTTCTCCCTTGAGGACCGCTATTTGAAAAGAGCTGGCCTCGACTACTGGCCGTTTGTGGACCTCTATACGCACGACGACTTCGCCGACTTCGTTGCGGAGGTTGAGCCTTCCGCCCTGTTTGGATTCAGTACCCACGCGCAACGGAGCTATACCGAAGCGAGGTACAACGAGGGCGACGCCCTCATCTTCGGGTCGGAATCGCGCGGCCTACCAGCCGAGCTCAAACAATCGCTCGACCCGCTGTGGCATATCCCGATGCCGGGGACCGGCGTCCGAAGCCTGAACCTCGCCAACGCCGTCTCGATCGTTCTTTACGAAGGACTACGTCAGCTAGCGGTCGTCTGAAGACGTCCGGGGCCGCATCCCCCCGCGCCGCACCCCGTCCCGCAACCGGCGGCGGGTTCTTCAACCACCGAATAGCCCAACTCGCCGATTTCTTCTTCGGCCACCAATTCCGCCGAGGCCACGGCTGCCTCGCAGTGAACACAAGCCCAGAGGTCGCCCTCCTCCTGACTGAGCAGCACCTGGCGATCGCAGATCGCACAAAAGCCCGAAGGAAGACCCGCGGAAGACGATAACCAATCGGATTCGCTCAGCACGAAACCCGAGCCCCGGGATTCCGTGGCGAGGTTGCAGCTGCGAGCCTTTCCGTGGATTCTAAGATCATGAGCCTCTTCATTCGCGTCTTCCTGCTGTTTTCTCTCATAGTTCCCGTCCCGAGGGAAGCCGATGCGGCCGAGGCGATCGGGTCGGAACCGAAAGCCAAGGAGGCCGCTGCCGCGCCCGGATGCGATAGTCTCGCCCTCGTTCAGGCGAGATTCCTCCTCGATGACGCCGATCGGCAGCCTCAGCTCAGCGTCGCGCAGCTGGAATTATTGGGCGAGTGCAAAGTTTCCATGCTCGGGATCGAGCTTGAAGGTCGAAACCTCGGGGGCATTGCTCTTCCGGGCGCAGATCTCACCAATGCCGAGCTCGCTCGCTCCGATTTCAGCGACGAGCAAAAACGAGCCAACCTCCGTGGGACAAAGCTCAACGGGGCCAACCTCGAGGAGGCCAACCTTCAGGGCGCTGATCTGCGCGAGGCCGACCTGCGACACACCTTTCTGCGCGCCACCGACCTGACCGGTGCCAATCTGAGTGGAGCACGCATGGGATGGCCCCATGCGATCGGCCAGGCTCATGAGCAACGCCTCACTGCAGCACAACTCACCAGCGCTTGCTGGTCCGGCGAAAACCCACCCGAATTTCCGGCCTCCCTGAGCGACTACGAGCGACCCGAGGGGTCGCCCTCGGCCTGCCCCGACACACCCTGACAACCGATCGCCGCAAAAGGGTCCTTGGAGCTCAGGCTACGCTCCCAGGTTTGCGCAATCGCTACAGCCAGTGCCTGCCCCGAATGCTCCCGCGCGCAGCGGAAATCGCCAAGGTCCTTGCGATAGGCCCAACGGGCAAGAATCACTGCGTTATTCACTCGCTCCGGATCGCCAAAGGCTCGGAAGAATTCCTGCCGATCCACCAGAATTCTCTCGAGTGGCCATTTCCCCATTGCCGCTCGCCGGTAGAAATCTCGCAAGGCATCGATGCGCTTCCCCCATTGCACAGAGCCGGTAAAGGAGGCCTCCAAACGTTCCCGAGCCAGTTTCGTATTGGCTGCCTCCAATCCCTCCCGCTCGAGGAAAAATTCGTAGGCTGCCGCGCGCCCCGCCCAGGACGCAAAGGATTCGTTGAAATCGGTATACCCCGCCCTGTAAAAACTTCGATGGATCAGCTCGTGAAAAAGCAGGTCGACCAAGGCCACGTCGTCGCGACGGAGCCAGTTCGACAAGACCGGATCATCAAACCAACCAAGAGTAGAAAATGCGCCCGATGGCCGCACATAGGTATCCCAGCCATCAGCTTGCAACGAGGCCGCAAGCTCGTCCGCATCACCTCGGTCGAAGAAGCCCTTGTAGGTGACCGTGCCGACGATCGGAAACCACCACGAATAACTCTCCAGTTGAGTTTGCCGCGCCGCGGACACCACCCAGACCAGAGCGCCGTCGGGAACCTCGGCATAACTGCCGTAGGCATCGCCGACATCGAGATCGAGCGCCTCGGCCGCAAAGGTCCGCGCCTCCATCAGGAGTTCAAGCTTGAGACGCGCGGTCGGCTTGAGAGTCGGGTCGTTCAGCACACGAACCAACGGCTCACGACTCAGCAAGATTCGCCCCTGAACCACCGCTCCCTCCAGAATATAGAGGGGCGAACAACCCCCGCATCCAACAAGAGTCACGGTCAGCAGACAACCGATCATAAACCGGCGCCAGATCATGCCGCCGAACCACCCCGGTTTTGCCTCCGAACGTACTGCAGAGCGTGCAGGCGAGCGTAAAGATCGTCGGCTTCCAGTAATTCACGGTGGGTGCCAATCTCGTGGATCCGGCCGTGATGCATCACGACGATTCGATCGGCTTTTTCGATTGTCGAAAGTCGGTGCGCAATCACAATTGCGGTGCGGTCCGCCAACAATCGATCCAGAGCGTGCTGCACCCGGCTCTCCGTCTCGGTATCCACGCTCGACGTGGCCTCATCCAGAATCAGGATCCGGGGGTCGTAGGCAAGCGCTCGTGCGAATGCCAGAAGCTGCCGTTGTCCCACGGAGACATTATTTCCGCGCTCGCGGATCTCCTCGGAAAGCCCGCCCGAGAGCCCTGCCACAAACTCGGTGAGGCTGGCTGCCTCAATTGCTTCGCGGACCGAGGCCTCGGAGGTATCCGCGCGTCCAAGCGAAACATTTTCCCCAACCGTACCCCGAAAAAGAAAGGCATCCTGAAGGACAATTCCCACCTCGCGACGCAGAGCATGAAGATCCCAATCCGCAACATCGATGCCGGATACGCAAACCGATCCTTCGCTCACATCGAAACTCCGACCAATCAATTTGGTCAACGTGGTCTTGCCCGAACCACTGGCCCCGACGACCGCAAGGGTCTCGCCCGGCCGAATCTCGAGCGAGATATCATGGAGTACGTTTTCCCGGCCTCGATAGGCGAAAGACACATTCTTGAAGGAGACCGACCCGCGGGCCACAGCGTCGGGTGCGGGGGTCCTGGAGTCTTGCCCGCCTGCAATCGAGACCTCCTCGTCCAATAATTGAAAGACCCTTTCAGCCGCAGACATCGCCGATTGCAGGACTGCGTATTTTGCCGAAAAATCTCGAATAGGGACAAAGAACTTCTGCAAATACTCGATAAACGCCACCAATGTACCGAAGGCGACAACTCCCGCCAGAATCTGCCCGGACCCGTACCAAATCACCAGCCCAGCCGAGATGGAACTCACCGCCTCGACCACCGAAAAGAGAGACGCCTCATAGAGGTTGGCGCGATGGTAGGCGTCGCGATGCAATTTATTCTGTCGCTCGAAAGTGACAAAGCTCGCAGCTTCATGAGCGAAAAGTTGGATCACGGTCATCCCCGAGATCGACTCCTGCAAGACGCTATTGATCCCGGCCACTCGCTCGCGAATCAGTCGGTAGGTAACGCGGGCCTTGCGCCGAAAAAAATCAATCGAAAAAAGCAGGATGGGAACGGCCGAAAAGGTGACCAACGCGAGACGCCAGTCAATCCAGAGCATCACGCCCACGATTCCGCCCAAGGTCAGCAGGTCCATGAAGATGGTCATACCGCCGGACGAAAATGCTTCGTTCAACACATCCACATCCGTCGTCAATCGCGTGACGATTCGGCCCACTGGATTCCGATCGAAATAACGTTGCGGGAGCCGGCCCAGATGAGCAAACAGGCTCGCACGCAAATCGGCCAATGCATGCTGCGCCAGCCACATCGTCAGGTAGTACTGGATATAAAGAAGACAGAACTCGGCGAGCAGCGCCGCGAGGAAATAACCGCCAATACGGCCAAGTCCGTCCGGATCTCCCTTGGATACGTATTCATCGATCGCAACCTTGATCAAATACGGCTGCAGGAGCATCAATGCCGAGATCATCGGCAACAAGATCAAGGATAATGCGAACACCCCACGATAGGGACGCAAAAACGGCCACAGCCGGGCGAGAAGCTGCCGGTCGTAGGCCTTTTGGACCTTCGCTTCTTCGTGAATTCCCTGATCAGCGAGCGAAGTATTGGCGGCCTTGCTCACAGCGCCTCCAATTGTTCTTCCACGATCTGCCGTCGAAACAAATCGCTGTAGAGGCGGGAATCACGAAGCAATTCCTCGTGCTTGCCCTGCGCGACCACCCGCCCCTCGTCAAGAACGACGATCAGATCCGCGTCCTGCACCGTCGAAAGGCGATGGGCGACAATCAGGCACGTCCGTCCTTGCCGGCGGTCGCCGAGCGAATGCAGAATATCTTCCTCGGTCTGCGTATCCACGCTCGAAAGGGCATCGTCAAGAATCAGGATCGGCGCGTCGTGAAGCAGCGCCCGCGCCAGGGTCACGCGCTGCTTCTGGCCACCGGAGAGGGTAATCCCACGTTCACCAACCATCGTGCTGTAGCCGTGGGCAAAGGAATCCACATCACCGTCAACGGCCGCCCAGGCGGCGGCCTCCTCGACCCTTTCCGATTGGGAAGAGGAATCGTGTTCCCCTTCGCCAGGAATCGAGAAACCGATATTATCGGCGATCGAGGTCGAGAAAAGGAATGGATCCTGCGGCACGAATGCTATCGATTGTCGCAGCCGCACCAAATCAAACTCACGAAGGTTCCGTCCATCCACACGAACCTCGCCTGCGGTGGCATCGAAAAGCCTTGGGATCAGCTGAATCAAACTACTTTTGCCGGCGCCCGCCCGGCCCACGACTGCGATGGTGGCGCCTGCTTCGACTTGCAGCGAGATATCCTCGAGAACCAAATTCTCTGGATCATCCGGGTAGGCAAAGCTCACATTCCGAAAATCGATCGCGCCCCGACGAACGGTCGGCGTGACACGCTCGGCGACAGGCCTCTCCACCCTGAGGGAGGACTCAACGAGGAAGATCTCCTCAAGTCGCTCCATCGCTACGCGACCACGCTGGACAATGGAGATCATCCAACCCAATGCCATTGTCGGCCAGGCCAAAAGGTGCAGGTAGCCCATAAACGCCACGAGGTCGCCCAACTGCAGAGTTCCCCGGGCAACCTTGGCGCCACCGAACCAGAGGACGATCAGAATGCCGCAAGCAGAGACCAGACGAGTCACCGGAGCGATCATCCCACGCAGCTTGGCAAGGTCCACGCTCGCTTCGCGGAAGGACTCGTTTTCCCCCGCGAAGCGCTCCTGCTCGCGCTCCTCCATCGTATAGGCCTTGACCACATGAATGCCGCTCACGTGTTCCTGAATTGAATTGGTGAGACTTGCGATGCCCTCCTGCACCCGCAGCTGCCCCTCCATCAATTGACGCGTCGTGCTTTTGATGAACAAAAGGGCCAACGGATAGGGCGCCAGTGCCGCAAGCGTGAGCGCGGGATCAATCGAAAACATGATCGTCAACGCGTAAATATAGTAGATGGGGGTATTGATCAGGTTCAGAATGCCCGGCCCGAGCATCAGGCGGACTGCCGAAATATCATTCACCAATCGCGACATCAGGTCGCCGGTCGGATGCCCCTTGTAGAACTCCGGAGAGAGCGATTCCAAATGTCGGAACAAGTCGTTTCGGAGATCATATTCTACATCGCGGCCCGTATTGAAGATCAGGAAACGCGAGATCGTGCGGGTCACGCCTTGCACGACCGCGATTGCGAGGATCCAGCCCACAAAAAATCCAACGCCACGGCCGGACGGCGCTGGCGTACTCCCTGCGATTTGATCGACCGCTTCCCGCAGCAGGAGCGGGATTACCATCGCCAGCGATGCCGTCACCAGCAGCATCACGCAGCCTGCGATCCAGCGGGCGCGATATTGCAGTACAGTTTGCCACAGGCGCTTCATGCCCTGACAAGCCTAGCCTCCCGCAGCTGCGGAAGAAACAGCCGCCCCACGATTCTGCGGGACAGCAACCGGACGCGAGAGATCCGGGATTCTCGCCCCGTCAGCCCAGAGACTCGATAATATCGTCGGGAGCCTGAACAAGTTCGATCAAAACGCCCTCCCCGCCGATCGGGGATGCCTCATTCCCGACCGGATGAACGAAACAGACATCGAAGCCGGCAGCCCCCTTCCGAATGCCACCCGGAGCAAAACGCATCCCCTGGGCTTCCAGCCACTCGACCGCAACGGGCAGATCATCTACCCACAGACCCACATGGTTCAGGGGCGGGACGTGCACCTTTGGCCGCGACTGGGGATCGATCGGCTCCATCAGGTCCACTTCCACGGCAAAAGGTGGCTTTCCCGCCACGGCAATATCTTCGTCGACGTTCTCTTTTTCGCTGCGGAACGTCCCATGCACCTCAAGCCCGAGAAGGTCGACCCACAACTTCCGCAGCCGATCCTTGCTCTCGCTACCTACAGCGATCTGCTGCACCCCTAGAATTCGAAACGGTCGCTCTGACATGGTGAGAGTCTCGCTCAGGCGCGAGACGAGCGCAACAGCATAAGTGCTGCTTGCGAGCCGCTCCCGCGGGCCGTCAGGGCCGCCAACCGCCGTCCAGATTCCGGTTCAAACTGAAGGCAGCGCTGATCAAACCCAAATGGGTAAAGGCCTGCGGAAAATTACCCAGATGCTCGCCGGCGGCGCCGAGTTCTTCGGAATAAAGGCCGAGGTGGTTCGCATACCCAAGCATTTTCTCAAAAAGAAGTTGCGCCTTTTCTACCTGCCCCGAGCGACAGAGACATTCCACGTACCAGAAGGAACAAATATTAAATGTGCCCTCTGTCCCGGACAGTCCGTCTGACGCGGCCTCATCGTTGCGGTATCGATACACAAGCGAGTCATCGACCAGGTCGCGGGTCACGCCGTCGAGAGTGGAGAGCCAGCGCGGGTCCCGGGGACTGATGAAGCGCATCAGCGGCATGAGCAAACAGGACGCATCGATCGTGCTGGAGCCTTTATATTGCACAAAGTGCTGCTTTTTTTCGGACCAGAATTCCTCGACGATCTCCTTATGGATCGCGTCACGCACATCTCGCCATCGAGCAATCGGCGCGGGAAGCGAGCGTTTATCGGCCAATCGTAGCCCTCGATCGATCGCAACCCAGCACATTAAACGGGAGTAGAGAAACTTCTGCTGGCCCCCGCGCACTTCCCAAATCCCTTCGTCCGCTCGCTGCCAGTTCGCGCACACCCATTCGACTAGCCGCACGATATTGTCCCAGAAGTCGAAGGAGACCGGTGTGCCGTATTTATCGTAGAGGTAGATCGAATCGATCAATTCACCGTAAATATCCAGCTGCAGTTGATCGAATGCACCGTTGCCCAAACGGACCGGCGCAGAACCGCGGTAGCCTTCCCAATGACCAAGTTCGGACTCCGCCAGCCGATGCCGCCCATCGATCCCGTACATGATCTGCAGTGAGCCGTCCGGTCCCAACTCCTCGCAACGCTTCTCCACCCACCGCATGAAATTGCCCGCCTCCTCGGTGTACCCAAGCCGAAGCAATGCATAGACGGTAAAAGCCGAATCCCGGATCCACGTATAGCGGTAGTCCCAATTGCGTTCCCCGCCGATACTCTCGGGAAGCCCCAACGTGGGAGCGGCAACCAACGACCCGTATTTCCTTGACGTGAGCAGCTTCAGCGTCAAGGCCGAGCGTTGCACCATCTCGCGCCAACGGCCCTGATAGTTTGAACGCTCCGACCACGACCGCCAGTAGCGCACTGTCTCATCGAAGGCGGCATCACAGAATGCCGCGACGTCCCCCATGCTCTCGGCCGTGCTCTCGGCGCCCTCAAGCAGCAGATGAAGAGATTCCCCGGCGCACAGCTCCACCTCCAGAACCGCGGCTCCATCCACCACTCGCATCGCATGCGGACTCCTGAGCCGGAGTGCCGTACCGTCCGCCCCCCGGGAACGGAAGACGACCCCACCCGAATCCAGTTCTGTATCATGGGTCGCCCGCCCATAGTCGAAGCGCGGCGCACAACGAATCCGGAAACGCACCGAACCGCGTACCGTGCGAATTCGGCGCACCAATGCGCAACGACCCGGTTCGGCGTCGATCGGCATAAAATCACTGACCTCCGCCACGCCGCAATCGGCCAGAAATCGCGTCAGCAGAACATTGGTTTCGGGAAGGTAGAGTTGGGTGTGTCGGGCATCTCTGAGATCGACCTCCACGGAGAAATTTCCACCGCCCGCAGCGTCGAGAAGGCCCCCGAAAACTGATGGCGAATCGAAGTCCGGAAAACACATGAAATCAATCGACGCGTTCTTGCCGACCAGAGCGACCGTCTCAAGGTTCCCGATAATTCCGTAGTTCTCGATTGGCTGATAAGACATTTCTACCTACTCTCTGCGTTGGCGTACCCGCCTCCGATAGTCCTCAATCACTCGGGAGAGATTCGCTCTCGCGGCGGACCCGAGCCAATGCGATTCCCTTCCATTTTCCACCGCGGAGACTCAGGTACCCAAGATGAACGTCATCTCCCGGCGGCGGTTCGACGTCGATATTCAAAGCCATCCGCTCGCCGGGCGCGAGCGCGATCGGCATCAGAAACATTACCGGCACGCGCGAGACGGGCGCACCGGCCTCGTCCACCCACATGATATAACCTTCTCGTAATTTCCGAGGCTCGGGCTCCAGATACACCTCGCGTCCTCGATTGCGGATCCAGAAGCTGACGGTGCGGGAGTCCGGATCCTTCCAAAGCTGCTCGTAAGCCATCCCCCGATGCAGAACGCTGCTCGATGAGGTCGTCGGAAGCCTGCCATTCAGGTGGTAGCCGCTCAGAGTCTCGGTCTCGCCCAACGACACGACGCGTGCAGCGGCCTCCGGCGACTCACGGAAGTGGTCCTCAAACCACTGCTCGTGGCGAACGGTAGCTTCGCTTCTGTGAAAAAGCACCGTATCGATGCCCAATGCGGACAGAGCCTCGCTCGAACTGGCGCGCGGCAGTCGCTGCGCCAATTGCCCGATCTGGCTGGCAAAAGGAGAGGCAAATGAGTTGTAGCAACTCGTCGTCGGACTCGGAGAGAAACTCCCCAAAAGCAACTGGGCGCTTGCGGTCCCCGTGGGCAAGTCAGGCCCTCGCTTGGTCATCGGGACATGCAGCAAGGCTGAAGCTCGTCGGGAACGAACCAATGCGATATCCTCTTCCGATGGCCTCACATTGCGGGACTCGACGGCAAGCGGTCGCCCGAAGTTCGCGACGGCAAGAGGCGGCCAGAAGCGGATAGCCCCTACCCCGAGCGCCAGCGCCACAAACAAGGCCCCCTGCAGGCGTAGGCTGAAGTTCTCCAGAACGGCCCGCGCGCCGTAGCCGGCGATCCAGGCCAGGGGCACCCAGAGAATATTGCTCATGACGCCCAATGCTCGAACCGCATCAAGCCCCGGTACCGTTCCCGACAGGAGTGCGAGAAGGGACGGAACGACAATATCCGTACCCGGAATCCGCAGACCGTAGGTCGAGCAGCTCAGAATAATTCCTGAGGCGAGCAACATGACCAGACGAGGATCTTCGCCATCACACGAGCGTGGCCCGCGAAAACGATCCGCAATGCCGAGCAAGATCAGACTGGCGAAAATCCAGCCGGGAAAAGAGTATTGACCCGGCAAGAAGGCTTCAATAGGCAGCAGGAGCGAATCACGCCCGCCCAATACCGACCATGCCTCTCGCGTCTCGAGGTACGGCAACAAGACCCAAAGGCCCACAACCGCCACGAACGAACCGGCAGCCAGACTCAAGCCCAGCGCCTTCCACCGATGTTCCCGATGCCGCCAGAACAAAAAGGGCACATAAACGAGAACCACCGGGATCACGCCAAGAATCAGATAAAAACTCCCCAAGGCCTGCATGCCGAGGAAAAAGGCGACGCCCGCTGCTGCACGAACCCTTCCGGTCACAAAGAGCCGATGAAGGCATAGCAGCGCGAGCGGCAGCCAGAATTCTGCATGCAGAAATGGATGCCCGCCGTCCACAATCCGCCCGGGAACCCACTGCAGAAAAAGCCCGCCCAACAAACCCGCTCGAGCATCTCCGGTAAAATTTCGGACCAAAAGGAACATGCTGAAACCGGAAAGGAAATACCCTATCCAGAGCATGAAATTATACGAAAGGATCGGCTCGCCCGTGAGCACCCAGGGGATCGCCGCCAGCAATCCTTCCGCGAATCCGTGCTCGCCGAGAGTGTAACTCGCTGGAAACGGGAAGCATTGTCCGAACCCTTGCAGGCCGCCGAGGTTGGAGGTCATCAGGTCGGCATTGCGAACGACCAACGCGACCACCATTTCCTGATCGGCGTGCCCGATGGTCTCCCATTTCGAAAGGCTTGGGGTTCCGTCGGACGCAGCTTGGAGCAAGGATGCTGGTGCATCCAGCACCGAGCGCATCATGAACGTCGAAGAAGCGAGCAGGAGTATCGCCGCCAGAGCGGTATTGGAACGCACAGACGCAATCTAACGCATAACGTGGCGGCCGGGAAATGCTGACTTTCCGGACCCCTGGTCTATTCGATATATCCCAGGGCCCGCAGCCTGTCCCGGGTGGCATCATCCATTTGGACCTCACCTTCGTTTGCCACCGCTTCCTCGGCAGCACCCGTCGTGATCGCCACAATCTCCCGGTCCAGATCCTCGACTTCGATACGCCGATCCGCAGCGATATCCAGTTGCTCACCGGGGTCTTTCTGCAGATCAAAGAGCTCAACTTCCGGGAGGCCTCGGGGGTTGCCCGGATTGGCGCGGATCAACTTCAGCCGCGCATTCCGAACCGCCGTGATAATATTGCCTTCGTGATCCTCTTCCGCGAAAGCCACTCGGTTCGAGGGGATCGGCAGCGCCAGATCCGCACCCTGCCACTCGGCAGGAATCTCGATGCCCGAAGCCGCCAGAATCGTCGGGGCAACGTCAAGCAGCCGACCAACGCCCCCGGGCCTCGCTGGCACCAGACTTCCGGCGGGAAATTTAGCAATCAATGGCACCGCAACCTGCTCCTCATAGAGCGTCGTTCCGTGCCACCAGCCACCATGTTCCTGGAACTCCTCGCCATGGTCGGCGGTAAATACGATCAGGGTATTGTCATAGATACCGTGCTCGCGCAGCTGGTCGCGAAGCGCACCGAAGCTCTCGTCCATGTACTGAATTTCTCCGGCATAGAGCTCCAGCATTTCCGTTGCCTGATCCGGGTCCGGATTCTGATTGTCGACGCGTGCGATGCCGCGGCCTTCGTAGGGATGTACAAAATATGGATCGTGCGGATCCATATAATGGATCAAGGTGAAGAATCGGTCGTCCTTATGTCGAGACAACCACTCGAGGGCATCCGCATTGACGGTCCGGGAATCTTGATAGTACTGCTCCACCCACTGGGATTTCTGCATCTTGAAATTCACGACGCGCAGAATGCTGTAGATCACCAGCTTCGACGAAGATTCCTCGGCACCAAAGAGATAGTCCGGCGCGTAATAGGTATATTCATCGAACCCTTGCTGGAAGTTGAATGAAGGTGCGAGGTTGATATTCGAAACAAAGCCGGAGGTCGCATAGCCTTCACTCTGAAGGGCATCCGCAATCGTGACCACATCCGGTAAAATCGCAGGTTTGCTCATCGCCCCGTGCGAGGCCGCATATAGAGACGTGAGAATCGTCGCCACCGAGGGCTTGGTCCAGGAGGACTGCCCAAACGCCTGCCAAACGGTTCCCTCATCTGCCATGGCATCGAGGTTGGGTGTCAGCCCACGGGTATCCCCGTAGGAACCGAGATGATCCGCCCGGAGAGTATCGGCGATGACCAGAACGACATTGGGGCGATCTTTCAGGTGCGCCGGAATCTCGTCGCGGACCTCGACAATGGCCGTCGTTTCGCTCGGCCCGAAAATCGCTCCGGCGCCCATCACAGTGAGGAGAAGTAAAATCGCGGGCACCGGCCGTGCGACTGCGCCCAGCGGCGACCGGAAAAAACGGCGACCGAAAGCGAGAATCACGATGGCCAGCACAGCAGCCCCGCCCAGGATCGCCAATAAAACCGGAAGCGGGGGCATTTGCTCGAGATAGACATCCCGCCGAACCCGGAACAGCAGAACGGCCAACCCCAGCGGGACCAAAGTAGCCGCAAATCCGAGGGTAGGAACCCACCCGCGCACTTCCTCCTCGCGCATGGGAAGGACGCTCAGGACGGCGCCGCCCGCCGTGCCCAAACCACCGAGGATCAGAGCGTAGACAAGCGGACCATACCAGAGCACCTGAGATTCCGGACCGAATCCGCCCGAGCCAATCACCGCGGCCTCAACACAACCAATCAGGATCCCGGCGAGAATGCCCGCACCCATACCCAAACCCGCCGCCAGAAATAGCCGTCTCGGCTGCGGGAGAACGGCTGCGCTCGACGATTCTCCTGCAGCCTCGAGGGCTTCACGCGCCTCGCGCTCGCCGGTGCTCTCGAGTTCCACCGCCATCCGCGCGGTTTCCTCGTAGTCCACTTGTTCGCCGTTCACGCGACAATAGCTCGGCGTATAATCGGGGCCGCGCACCATCCAGAACACAAACCCGAAGAGAGTTGGAACCTCGCCAACCCAAAAACCGAGGGTTGCGGAAACGGCAGCGACGATCGGGCCCAGCAAAGCGCCCAGCGTCAGGACCTGAGCCGCTTCTCGAATGCCGATCCCGCCGATCGTGGGCCCGATGACGGTAGCGAAAATCTGGATCGCCGAGCCGAACACGACAGGCCAGAACACGGCCTCCGCCCCGGCACCAACCGCAATCGCCATGAAGAAATACATCGCGGCGGTGCAGAAATGCACGAGAAAACTCATCAACAACATCAAGAGAACCAGCGGCTTCTGGTTACGATAGGCGGCAGCCGCCGCCGAGGTTCGCAGAATCACGCCCTGGATCTGGGCCTTGGCGGGGATTGGAACCGTCTCGATGACCCACTGGATGACCCCGGGGAACCATAAAAGGGTCAGCAGCCCGGCAATGATGCCCAAAGCCAACGGCACCGTGATCATCGCCACAGTCAGAGCATTCTCCCCGAATATCGACATTCCGAAGGGCAGAGCCACAAGATAGGTAAGGAAGATTCCCGTAATTCCAAGAACCTTCTCCAACACGGTTCCCGCCGTTACCTCGACGGTGCGCCCGCTGAACCTCGATGCATCATAGAGCTTGTAGCCGTCCAACCCGGCCGTGCTGGGTAGAAAGAAGCCGATCGCACGGCCGATAAGAAAAGCTCCCAGAATATGCCAAAACGGGAGTTCGATCCTCTGGCCCCGAAGTACCAATTGCCAACGATACATCGAGGCGACCACGCCGAGAAAACGGACGACAGCGCCGATTCCGGCGAAAGTCCAGAAGACGACGGGATCGATATTCCGGAGCAGATCGACCATCAGATCCCAAGCGGGGACCTTCTCCCCGGCTCCATCGCTCACTGGCCAGAGCAGCAGGTGGTAGACCATCCCGACCGTAAGGAGCAGCTTGAAGAAACCGCTCAGGCGGTTCTTGAGAGGTTCTCCCACAAAGCGATTCGTAAGCACCATCAAAACAACGATGGCGAGGAACTGGAGCAGCATGTTCATGAACGGATTCCCTCAGCGCTCGGGGCGCATCGAGTCCAAAGCCGAGGCAGGTGATATCTGGAAGATCGAAGCCATGGAAAAAGTGAACGAAAACAACGGAACTCGGAGAGACTATCGGCCAGATGCCCTCCGGGCAATACATGTTCCGATGGGCCCGTCGATTCGATCGGCAAGCCCTATGTCGCACTCTATAAATCGGCTGATGAAATCCCCAAAAGTGGCAACAAGGGGCCGCGTTCGGTAAGCTAACGGAGAGGGCTTCCCCCGGGTTGTTCGTCGTATCGACCAGGTAGCCCCTCGAAAAGCCGAGCGAAAATGCACTTTTCTCTCGCCAACATCGGGAATCAGACCAAATGAGTGAATCAACCGATTGGATCGAGCTTTCACGAGATTGTGAAGCCGTGATTGTGCCCGCCGGGCATACCGTCCTGATCCCCAAGGGAACCCGCGCGGTAATCACGCAGGCCCTGGGCAACTCCTACACCCTCAGCGTGCCGGATTATGGCGGCTTGGTCCGCATATCCGAGAGAGATGCCGACGCTGTTGGGCAAAAACGGGAAGCTGCTCCCGAAGCACCGGCATCCACCGAAGATCCTCTCGCCGGGGAAGAGTTGGAGTCGCGCATCTGGGTTGAACTGCGGACCTGCTACGATCCTGAAATTCCCGTCAACATCGTGGATCTGGGGCTCGTCTATGACCTGAGTGCCGAACCGATCGATGAGGGACGCCATAAGGTCGATGTCAAAATGACCCTGACCGCGCCCGGATGCGGGATGGGAGACACCATTGCGGCCGATGCGCGTTACAAAATCCTCAATATTCCCGGAGTGGAAGAAGCAGAAGTTGAAATCGTCTGGGCTCCCGTTTGGAACCCGAATATGATCTCGCCGGAAGGCCGCGCGAAACTAGGCATGGAGTAAATTAGGATGCCCGATACCCTTACCGTTACAGACAATCGAACTGGCAAGCAGTTTGAGCTCCCGATCGACGAGAATTCCATTCAGGCCTCCGACCTGTCCCAGATTCGCCTGGACGACGACAGTCCCGGTCTGGTCAGTTTCGACCCGGCGCTGGCCAACACGGCCGCCTGCCGCAGTGCCGTCAGTTATATCGACGGCGAGAAGGGCATCTTGCGGTACCGCGGATACCCGATCGAGCAAATAGCGGAAAAATCGACCTATCTCGAAACGGCCTATCTGATCGTGAAGGGAGAACTCCCGTCCCCAACTCATCTCTCGATGTGGGAACACAATCTCAAAATGCACACCATTGTGCACGAGAACGTGAAAAACTTTATCGAGGGCTTCCGCTACGACGCCCACCCCATGGGGATTCTGATCGGCACCATCGGCGCACTCTCGACGTTTTATCCGGAAGCAAAGGACATCGGTCATGATGAGTCCCGACGCGTGCAAACGCGTCGCCTGATCGCAAAAATTCCGACTATCGCCGCGATGGCATTCCGACATTCCAAGGGCCTCCCCTACGTTTCGCCCGACAACGAATTGTCCTACACCGGCAACTTCCTCTCCATGCTCTTCAAGATGACCGAACTGAAGTACCGTCCGGACCCAATTTTGGAGCGGGCTCTCGACGTGCTCTTCATTCTCCATGCCGACCATGAGCAGAATTGCTCGGCGACAGCCGCACGCACCGTCGGCAGTTCGCATGCCGATCCCTACTCTGTGGTCGCCGCGGCCGCCGCCGCGTTGTCCGGACCGCGGCACGGCGGTGCCAACGAAGCTGCCGTGCGCATGTTGCGCGAGATCGGCTCGGTCAATCGTGTGCCCGAGATGATCAAAAGGGTCAAGGACGGTGAGTTGCGACTCGAAGGTTTCGGACACCGTGTCTACAAGAACTACGACCCGCGAGCGAAGATCATCAAGCAGATCGCCTATCAGGTCTTCGAGGCTACCGGCAAAAACCCGATCATCGACATCGCCCTCGAGTTGGAACGGATCGCTCTCGAAGACGAGTATTTCATCAAGCGGAAGCTCTACCCGAACGTCGATTTCTACTCGGGAATCATCTATGAAGCGATGGGCTTTCCGACCAATATGTTCACGGTCCTTTTCGCGATCGCCCGCACCTCCGGTTGGGTGGCGCAATGGGCGGAAGCGCTCGACGATCCGAATATGCGGATTGTCCGACCCAAACAGCTCTATATCGGGGCTGCTCCGCGGGACTACGTCTCGTTGGAACAACGAACCGAGGTCGGACCCGGCGAAACCGAGATCAAGGGTGCTATCTAGGCCCCTTCACCTCCAAGCGGAATGCGATCCGCAAAAAATGGGTCGTCAGCCGCTTCAGCGTGTGACCATGAGGCGTTGCGCCGCCAGCTTCAGAAACTCGATCTGACGATGGCGCATCGCCTCCGATGACGGTTCGACGCCAAGAACTCGTCGGGTCAGCGGAGCCGAGAAAAAGTACCCGAAAATCAAGTGGTACATCAGAAGGATGATCAAGGAGTCAGAATCGCTATCCCAGCTGGCCGCCCAGGCGGATTTCTCCATTGCGGCTCGACCTTCTTCGTAAATTGGCCGCAACCACTGCTCTGACAGACGTTCGAGATATTCTCCGTCATCGAGAATTTCGCGTTGGATCAGTCGAGGCAGATTCGGTGAGCGCCAAAGCTGCTCCGAGAGCTCTTCCAAAAGTCGGTCTCCGGCCCCCGGTTCGTCAAGAGACAGGGCTGCGGCCGCAAGAGTATCGCGCAGGGGTGTAAAGCCGCGATCGAGAACCGCCTCGTAGAGTGCTCGCTTGCTCGAAAAATGGTTATAAATGCTCGCCTGATTCAAGCCCACCGCGCCGGCAATCTCCCGCACCGACACCCCCGCGAAGCCCGCGTCCGCAAACAGCCCTTCCGCAGCATCCAGAATTCGAGTGGCAGTTCCACCGCCGTCCTCCGGGTCTGTGGATATCAATTCCTTGTCATTGCTCATGGTTGGGGCACCAGAAGCTATCCATCTACCAAACAGCACGCCCCGGCCAAAACGAACCCATTTCCCGGGCCCACCCGACGTGTTATCTCGCTCGCACATGATTGATCGACGGCCCCTCAAGCTCAGCGAAGCCGACCATGCGCTCATCGAAGCGCACGAACTCTCCCCGGACGAGATCGAGCGGCAGCGGGCCCTGCTCGCGGGTCGAGCGACTTATCGGGACCTGGATCGGCCGGCGACTCTCGGCGATGGCATTCGGCAACTATCCGAAGCCGAGAAGGAGGCCTGCAGCGCCGAGTTCGATCGCGCCGCCATGAGCGGCCGCTATCTCTCTTTTGTACCCGCCTCCGGCGCCGCCTCCCGAATGTTCAAGAGCTTTCTGGCCGCGTTGAGCAGCGGGCGGGCCCTGAGTCGTTCCAGCCTGCACGCATCCAACTACGAGGAAGACCACGATCTCCTCACCATGTTCGAGCAGATCGATCATCTGGCCATCCGGGAAGCCCTGCGCCAGGCTTGCAAGACGGAGGCACCCCCACTGGCTGAACAGTTGGCGCAGGGCGACTATACGCAGCTGGCCCGCATTCTCCTCGAGCCGACCGGCCTCAACCTTCCAGCGGAACCAAAGGGGCTGCTCCCATTTCACCTTTACGCCTCCGGCGCTCGGACGGCCTTCGAAGAACATCTCCGAGAAGCTGCCGAGCTCCTGCCCGACAAGAGCGGTCTCGCGCGATGTCACTTCACGGTCTCACCGCAACACCAGCAGCGCTTCAGCGAGACACTCGATCTCAGACGCGCCGCAGTCGAAGCATCCTCTCAATCCCGGCTCGACGTCAGCTTCTCGACTCAGTCAATGGCCACAGACACCATTGCTCTGGACGAAAATGGCGAA